>ERZ795051.2847-NODE-2847-length-18664-cov-5.337202_pt1 | contig 18664 bp, 12 predicted proteins | sample MGYA00375135_ERZ795051 | MGnify/ENA primary metagenome ERZ795051 (study PRJEB30180, sample SAMN05720222) | activated sludge metagenome | isolation source: Anaerobic digester | place: Japan | collected 2015-05-26 ... | reverse complement strand
ATATACGCACACGACAAAACGCCAATTTATACGCTAAATTCTAAATTACAAACAAACTTAAAAATTAAAATATCAAAACCAAAATCTAAAACTAATAATTCGAATATCTTAAACATTTTGAGCAACCTAAATATTTCATCAGTGTTATTTCAGCGTCATCCATAGCGTAGGCCTGCTTCTACAAGTATTTTACCCTTTTTATATATTTTTTTCAACGATGAAATAAAAAATGTTTCACGTGAAACATTTTTAAAAAACAAAATTTATCTTGCAAAAAATAAAAAAAAAATTATAATGATATTAAAAGATTTAAAAATGATAAAATTGATTATCTTAATGAATTGTTTCACGTGAAACAATTTTGCTACCACAGCAGAAAACAAATTAAATTTATACGTCCCTGTGGTGAAATGGATATCACGACGGTCTTCGGAACCGTTGTTGGGGGTTCGAATCCTCCCAGGGACATGCACCCGTAGCTCAATTGGTAGAGCAGGGGCCTCTTAAGCCCAAGGTTGCAGGTTCGAGCCCTGCCGGGTGCAAAATATATTAAATTAAAAATTTGTATTATACTTGAAAAAGTATTATAATTTTATACTTAAATTAAATAAAAATAATCCAACTGTTTATAGATATCAAAACTCGATTTAATTTAATACATTAAATTTATGCCTGAAGAACCTGCCCCGCAACAAAAAGAAATAGAATCTCAAGTCGCACCTGTAAAACAGCCCTCAAAACAAAAAAATACTGGTATGGCAATTGTGGCTTACATTATCTTTTTTATTCCCCTATTGACTGAAGCAAAAATGATCCTTTTGTTAAATACCACGTAAAACAAGGATTAGTTCTTTTTATCGTCGGGATTATAGTAGGGATAATTAGTTCAATCCTTCCGTGGCAACTTTGGATGATAAGCCGATTATTGGAGCTTGCTTTAGTTGCTTTAGTAATTATTGGAATTATGAATGCATCAAAGGGAAAACAAAAACCATTACCACTTATCGGAAAATTCGGAGAACAATTTAAATTTTAACCTGTTAGGATAAAATTATATTTATATAGTAAATTTTAACAAAGTAAAGGCCGAAAAATTTTAATAATAATTAAACTATGAAACAAGGAATTTTAATTACTATTATAGTTGTAGTAGTGATAGCGGTTGGTGTTGGTATAGCAATGAGCGGAGTGTTAAAAGAAACGAAAATATCATCAACAGAAGAACCGACCACAAAAACCACGGACCAAGGGGAAACAACGGGGACTCAAGAATCTGCAACACAAGGGGAAGGAACCACGGAAGAAGGAGCGACAAAAACTGAAGAACCAACAGAAACTACCCTGGATTGTCCAGTAGGAACGTGGACAACATCTGGAAATTCAAAATACAAAGTAACAGGAATTGAAAAATATGATCTTGGGGGAAAATCTGTTAGTTTGTGTTGTGCCGAAGCTACTTCAGAAGATGGGAGCAAGGCAAAGTATTGTGGATCAGGTGATACTTATATTACATGGGAGACAGATTCAGAAACCGGTAAATTTTACAAATCTGGTGAATCGTATACACAGGATGGTAAGCCATGCTACAGACAATTTGATCCAGATGGAAGCGTAACCGCAGAAGGATGTTTTTAAATAGATAAACAACACGGCTCGCCTATAATAGTGATTTCTATAGACGAGCCGTGAATTATAAAATATTTTCGCTGTTGGAAAAAATTAAAGTTTTAAAATTTATTTTTAAAAATCATTTTAAATAAGCATTCAAATTTTGATGCCTGATATGAGAAAAAGAAAAAAAACATACAAAAAGAAAACTGCGCAAAAAAACGATAAGGGATTTTTAAATACTTTTTTAGTATTTGTTTTGATTTTAGCATTGGGATTTATGATGAAAAATATTTTTGTAAAATACGGCGAGTTTAAAAAAATGCAAGAAGAATATTTAGCCAAAGAAAAAGAGTTGAGTTTAGAAAAAAAACAAAATAAAGATCTCCAACAAAAATTAAAACTCTTTGAAAATGAAGAATTTCTTAAAAAAGAAACGAAAGATAAATTAAATTTAGTGGAACCAGGAGAAAAAGTAATTTATATAATCAAAGAAGAAAATAAAAATGAAGAAGAAAAACAAAGTTCGCAAAATCTCTGGGATAGTTTAAAATCAATTTTTGAAAGAAAATAATCTTCCACGAATTACTACCAGTATTGATTGAATGATCTCCCAAAAACAATTTTTGGAAAAACTTGAATTAAAAAATTTCTGTGATAAAATGTAATCAATTAACGAATTAAAAAAACTACTACAAATTACGAAACTTTTACGAATTACAAATACAATATAAATATACAAATTACAAATTTTTAAAAGCTTTTAAGTATTTTTATTAATCTAGCGTTTATTTTGCGTCCCGCGTGGCGTTAATCTACTTCTATATTATAGCGTATACTGGCTTCTACTTTTTATATTACTCTTGAAAAAAAATCTTAATAAAAGTATAGTTTATAGATATAAATTATAAATAAAAATATGGAGAAAAAAAATGAAAAATTAATTTTATGGTTTAAGGATATTCGATCGGAAGATGTTTCCTTGGTTGGGGGAAAAAATGCGTCTTTGGGAGAAATGTATTCCAATTTAACCTCTCAAGGAGTAAACGTCCCAAATGGTTTTGCCTTGACGTCAAATTTTTATTGGTATTATTTAAAATATAATAAAATTGATAAAAAAATTAAAGAAATTTTAGATAAATTTAATCCAAAAAGTATCACCTCGCTGCAACAGACAGGGAAAAGTATTAGAAAATTAATTTTAGATGGCCAAATTCCTCCGGATGTTAAAAGTGATATTTTAGAATATTACAGAGAACTTTCTTTGCAATATAAAGAAAAGGCAACTGACGTTGCTGTTCGTTCTTCAGCAACAGCAGAGGATCTTCCTACCGCCTCTTTTGCTGGCGCGCATGAAACATATTTAAATATAAAAGGAGAGGAAAAATTATTTAGGGCAATTAAAAAATCAATTGCCTCGCTATTTAATGATAGGGCAATAGTATATAGAGAAGAAAATGGCTTTGATCATTTAAAGATTGCTCTTTCATCTGGCATACAAAAAATGGTTCGCTCAGACCTTGCCTCCTCAGGGGTAATGTTTACATTAGATACAGAAACTGGATTTGAAAATGTAGTTTTAATAAATTCAATTTATGGACTTGGAGAGTTGATCGTAAAAGGTAAAATTACTCCGGATACTTTTTATGTTTTTAAGCCAACCTTAAAAGAAGAGTATAAAGCAATAATCAGAAAAGATCTTGGAAGAAAATTCGTCAAATATGTTTACAGTCAAAAAGGGGGTATAAAAGAAGTTTCTGTTCCTAAAAACAAACAATTTGAATTTTCTTTAGACGATGATGAAATTTTAACTTTAGCAAAATGGGCCCTTGTAATTGAAGATCATTATTCTAAAAAAGCAGGAAAATGGATGCCACAAGACATTGAATGGGCAAAAGATGGAAGGAGTGGTCAGCTTTTTATTGTTCAATCAAGACCTGAAACCATTCATACTCAAAGAGATGTTCAATACTATCAAGAATATAAAATTAATACTAAAAAAGAACCCATCTTAACTGGTATTGCGATTGGAAATAAAATTGGGGTTGGCAAAGCGCATATTATTGAAGATGTTTCAAAAATTGGTGAATTTAAAAAAGGCGAGGTTTTAGTAACAAGAATGACTGATCCTGATTGGGTAAGTATTTTTCCTTTAGCGTCTGCTATTTTAACTGAAGAAGGAGGTGCAACATGCCATGCTGCTATTGTTTCTCGAGAAATGGGTATTCCTTGTATAGTGGGAGCTAAAGATGCACTAAAGAAAGTTAAAACAGGGGATATAATTACCATTGATTGCACCCAGGGAAGGGCAGGGAGAATTTTTGAAGGGAAAATTCCTTTTAAAATTAAAAAATATAATTTAAAACAAATACCAAAACTGAAAACAAAAATAACCCTAAATATTGGAGCACCAGAAATTGCTTTTCAAAATTCTTTTCTTCCACAAGATGGTGTTGGTCTTGCAAGAGAAGAATTTATTATTGCGGAAAAAATTAAAATTCATCCACTTGCCCTACATCATTTTAAAAATTTAAAAGACAAAAAACTTAAAAAAACAATTCAAGATTTAACAGTAGAGCACAAAGATAAAAAAGAATATTTTATCAAAGAACTAGCTGAAGGAATAGCGCAAATTGCTGCTGCATTTTATCCAAAAGAGGTAATTGTTAGATTTTCTGATTTCAAAACAAATGAGTATAAAAACTTAATCGGTGGAGAATTATTTGAAGGTGAGGAAGAAAATCCAATGCTTGGTTTTAGAGGTGCTTGTCGATATGTTGATCCTGGTTTTCAACCAGCATTTTTGATGGAATGCGAAGCAATTAAAAGAGTAAGAAATGTATTTGGGTTAAAAAATGTAAATGTGATGGTTCCATTTTGCAGAACCATTGATGAGGCAAAAAAAGTGAAAGATCTTATTAAAAAATCTGGGCTAGATATTGGTAAAAATCAATCTAAAGGCGTTTCTAACTTAAAGCTATATGTAATGTGTGAAATCCCATCAAATGTTATTTTAGCTGAAGAGTTCTTAGACATTTTTGATGGAATGTCTATTGGTTCTAATGATCTAACCCAACTTGTTTTAGGACTTGATAGGGATAATGCCAAAATTGCTAAAATTGGCGATGAAAGGAACGAAGCAGTTAAAGAAATGGTTAAAAGAGTCATCGAAATTTGCAAAAAGCGAGGAAAATATGTTGGAATATGCGGACAAGCACCAAGCGATTTTCCAGAATTTGCGAAGTTTTTAATTGATTGCGGCATAAAAAATATTTCTCTAAACCCAGATACAGTAATGAAAACAATATTTTATTTAGCAACAACTAATGAATAGACAAATAATTCAGATATTTATTTGATATACTATCAAGAAACTGTTTTTATAACTTGAATAAATATAGTATTGTGTTAAAATATTAGAATATTAATCTTAAATTTATATGAACCAAAGAGTATCCGATATACTTGTAAATAATTTACCAGAAAATCAAGAAAGCACTTCCCAACAAGATAAAAATTATCAAGAAAAAAACCCCATCCAAGGAGAATCTTCGGAAAAAGAAGGTATAGGAATACTTTCTCCCTCATGGCTTTTAATGTTTTTTTTACTCTGCATTAATGAATTAATTGATTATATCGGTCTTATATTAAACGTCACCGGGTTTTGGGAAATTATTATTATAATTATTGATTTATTTTACGCTGGCATATTCTTTTTATGGAGACAATTTCTTGCTCCAAAAACTGGTAAAGGTAAATTAATCGCACAAATTATTTTAATAATCCTTGAATTTGTTCCTATAGTTGGAGATATTCTACCTGGCTGGATAATAACGATGTTTATGTATATGTAATACTAAAATTACAAATTAAATGTAAATATGAAAAGGAAAAAAATTTTAATTTTTATCTCTGGAACTATTATTGTTTTTTCTTTGGTTTTTTCATTGTTTTTAATTTTAAAATCTCATAATCAAGTTGAAGCGCAGGGAAATTGGCGTGAAGAATTTATTAAATGTGCAAAAGATCAACTTGGAAAACCATATGTTTGGGGTACATCTGGACCAAGTAGTTTTGATTGTTCTGGTCTTATACAATATTGTTATAAACAAGCTACCGGAAAAGAACTACCATTAGGACCAGGACATGGAGGAGCAAGTCAAATCGCTTCTGCTTCAAAATGGGTAAGTTCAGCAACTACGAATTTTGCAGGCATTCAACCAGGAGATGTTGTTGTTAGATCCCCAGGTTATGTAAACCCTAACGATGGCAAAAGAAGACAATGGGGACACATAGGAATTTATATTGGAGATTTTAACGGAAAAAAGAATGTTGTTATTCATGCAGGAGGTGGATGTCCTAGTGGTGGAAGTTGTGTTAACTCAAATAGTAATTTAAGCCAAAGATGGAAACAGGCCTACCGTTTAGCAGAACCTGGTGGTGGGGTTACTGAAATCTCTTACCCAATACTCTCGCCTCAAGAATTTAAATATAATTTAACGCCAATACCAGAAATTAATCTTGATACTCTACCCGAAGAATTTTTTCATCCAACAATTCCTCAAGAATTTTATGATTGGCTATCTTATCTTTTAAGTTTACTTTTAATGCTGGGAGGTGCTATAACAACCCTTGCTATTGTCATATCTGGCATCCAATATATCTTAACAGCAGAAAATATTAATTTAAAAAGCAGCGCAAAAAATCGACTTCAAAATGCCATTATTGGACTTATCTTACTTTTTTCATTTTACATTATTTTAAATACCGCTGACCCACAGCTTTTAAATTTTGAACCTAGAAAACCAAGTCCATCATCACCAACACCTGCATCTGTACAAACAGCAAAAGCAGATAAAATAGATAATTTCGCTATGGCTGGAGGGAATCAATCAAAAAATCCTGTGTCTAATAATTCCTCTAACATTAAACAAGCAACAATTGAATATAGGCAAGATTTAACAAATATTGCCGCAGAAATTCCTGTTTTGATCGCTGATGTTAATAATGACTCTAAAAATGAAATTGCTGTTTTTGGTCAAGCAAGTAACGCTACTGTAAGCTTCTTCTCCGAGGAAACAAGAGGACTTAATGATGAAAAAGAATTATCAAATCCAAGAATAAAACCCTGGGGACCATTTCAATTGACAAGAGAAATTAGTGATAGTCCAATAATTATTGATATTGATGGTGACGGTATAAATGAAATTTTAGCTGTAACAAAAAATAATTCTCTTGTATCTTGGAAAATTGAATATAAAAAAACTAAAGATATAGTTAATTCTATTAATGGTGTTTTTATTGATTGGGAATTTTGCCTTTCAACAGGAGCATTAATCAATCCAAATGAAAACGGAGAAACTTGCCCGCCTTCTAATATAGGTGCAATTGGACCATTTATTACTGATATTGATAATAATGGAATTCCAGAAACAATAATTGTTGCGACAAAACAAGATTCTCCAACAGGACCACAACAATCAGAAGAAATGAATAAAACAATTGGAGGCTCGGTTTATGCACTTGTTCATCAAGATTTTTCTAAAGAATCTGAAGAAGAAACTAAACCAGCGCCAAAACCAATTATTTTATGGCAATCATTTGATGGATTTATTAATGAAACAGGAAGAGAAAAAATGAATATTGACCAAGGATGGTTTGTCTCGGGCAATATGGATAGTGATTTTCAAAAAGAAATAATTTTTGTAAATAAAGGAATAAGCACAGAATGTATTTGGCCACCAAGTGCTATCCCGAACGAAACCAATGATTGCTATTATGGACAAGAATTTATAAATGGAGAATGTTCTCTTACTTTAAAATGTCAATCAGAAAACCCATATGAAAATCCTACTCAAATATCAGTTTTTGATGGGTTAACTGGAACTCCAATGAAAATAAAAGGGCTATCAAATGGATTACCAACTTCAACACCTATTTCACTTAAATTTACCAATAAAATTCAAGATAACATTGCTATTGCATGGCAGGATAAAGAAGATGGACTCCCAACAATTATAATTTTTCAACCAATGACAGAAAATAGACGAAAAGAACTGGGAATTGATAAAAATACTCTTATATCATCTTGGGTTTATAAATTAAAAGAAATAAAAACCGAAGGAGAAATCACAACAGGACTTGTTGAAAGAGATAAAAATGGTAACTTAGAAAAAATTATTGGCATGGCAGCAGCTGATTTAGATAATGATACAAACAACGAACTTATTATTACCACATCTTTGGGAAAAGTTTTTGCTCTTGATTGGAATAAGAGTGGAAAAATAGAAGAAACAGAAAATTTTATTCCAATTACTAACGAAATTTCAGATAAAATAGAGGGGAATATTGAACTTTTATGGAAATGGCAAGAAATATGCGGCCAAGACGAAAATAAAAACCCAATACCTTGCAAAACATTAATCTCTCCACCAACACTAGCTAACCTTTATGATGATGTACAAAAAGAAATTATAATTGGAAGTAAATCAGGTAAAATTTATCTTTTAGATAATCAAGGTGTTGAATCTTCAAAACCATCATCCACAAATCTACCTTCTGGTTGCAGCTGCAAAGAATGGAAAACAAGTAATATTTGTAGTGAAAAAGGTTGTCCTGCTGGTCATATTCTTTATAAAAGAACTTGTGAACCCGCTAATTGTGCTACTCAAGAAGAGTGTGTGATTAATAATCAGTGTAATAAAGCAATTTGGGAATTGGATTTAAAAAAAGATCTTTCACTCCCATGGTCACATCCTATTGTCGATACAGATTCCGATGGTAGGGCAGAAATTATAATTGCAGGTAAAAATAGAGAAGGTAATAATGGACAATTATTTGTTCTTGGAAAATTGGATTCGGTTAAATTAGAACTTAATGATCTCTCTCTTACTAATTTAATATTATTTGAAGATCATATTAAAAGCGTGGTTATTGATAAGCCCATAAATGATATGATTGCTATGTCTGAAACCTGTGGTTGTCGTGACCATTGTAAACCCGCTAGAAGTGTAAGCGGTGATGCTAAACCCTGTTGTCCGGAATTACCTTGTTTTAAATTTAGAAATAACTGGTGTGTAAATCCTGGATATCCTGCAAAGGTCAATATGCCAGATAAAAATCCAAACTACTGCCCCTTCACAACTTCTCAAAATAAAACATGTAATGTAGAAACTAATGGCCAGAGTATTAATTCAAGCGTAGCGCCAATTAATAGTGAATTAAAAAAACTTTTGGGACAAGGCAATGTAGAATCTAAAACCGAAGAAGGTTATTACTACAAAGGCAGAAACAGAATAAAAATAGAAGGAGTAAAAACTGGAGATGGTCTTTCACAGCAAGAAAATATTCAATACCAACAATTAATAAAATTAGTAGAAGATATTTTTAAGAAACTTCTTGATATGTGCGGTAATCCCAATAACCCAAACGCTTCTTGCACCAAGGCCACAGACCCACAAACATGCAGAGACGCTTGTTTTATAAAAAAACACTTTGATACCACGAGAGGAACCAATAATTATTGTGAAAATCCAGAAACTCAAAGATTTGTAGAAAAATTTAAAAGTGCTGTTGAAAGCGAAATTATAAAAAGAAACTATTTTTTTGAAGAGGATAATGAAAATCTTTATATAACTAATTTAAACAAGGTAAGGGACGACCTCTTTAAAATGAATCTTAAGGCAGCCTCTTGTAAAAAAGATACCAATCGTTTAATAGGTGGAATACAAACAAATTATTTAAGGCATTGCTATAATGTGGTCCAACAAGATACAAAAAAATGGGAAACACAGCTAAATTTTGCCAGAAAGCTAAAGATGGAATCAAATATATATCCAATATCGCCCCTTAATTTAAATGATCCATTTTTTTGCAGTGTGCCCACAATTGATGATAGCGGGAAAATAATACTAAATCCAGAACAGCAACAAGGAAAAGAAATTAATGAAGCCCCTCATTATTGTGCTTGGGATGATTTTTATTGCATGGGCGAGGCAGATAAAGCAGCAACATCACCTGATTCTTTACTATATTCTATACCTCAATGTTATTCTATTTTAAAAATTGAACAAGAAGTTTTAAGTAAGATTAATATAGAATGTGTCCGTGAAATTACTCATCATGCGTGGGGAAGACATCATAGTAAAATTAATTATTTTAAAATTACGCCGCAAATAGAAAAAAGGGAAATACATTTTTCATTCCTAGAAGAAGCTCTTCAGACCATTAAAAGGACATATCAATTAACCAGTGAACTTTACAATAAACTCTTAAAAGCAAGTTGCTCTGATGAATGTGATCAATGGTGTCTCTATAAATTTGTATGCACAACTGATTCATTCCCAATACCAATTCGAGTAGGACCTGATCTTTGTTGCGGCACTAATCTTGGAAGTAAAGATATTGAATATTTATCTTTAGATGCAATTTTAAATCTTTATCCCCAAAGAGTAAAATGGCCTTGCAATAAAGAAGGCACTGATGGATTACCTTATCCTTTAATTTTAGCAGAGGGACGATGGGTAAAAGAACTCCTTGGTGGACTTTACGATGCCTGGAAGGAAACAAAATGTAAAATCCAAGATGAATATTGCGATCAATGTAAACATTACTATATAAATTATGAACCAAGAGAAATGACTTCTGACGAATTAATAAAAGAAAAAAGTTGTAATATTTGTCAAAGAGCAGAGCTAGAAGGAATAACTTATTGCGAAGCGCCTTGTTGTCGTGGAGCAGTTGAAAAATTACCTGATAAAACATTAATTTCCTCATCTTCACCGCAATTTTGTCGAAAAATAGTTAATTTAGTTAAATATTTCCAATCGCCTCCAAGTGCTCTCAGCTCAAATGTTGCCTGCGTAAAAAATTATATTACAAATTATACTACAAATATTCTACCATCAAAATTAGATTTCGATAAACTACTAAGACAAACAATAAATCCTAAAAACCAACTTGATAAATTTACAAAAGAGTTAAACGATGTAAAATCTCTTACACCTGAAGAATTTTACAATCAACAAAAACAAAAGCTTGAAAATATGACCGATGAAGAAAAAGAAAAATACGTCCAAAAAGAAATAGAAAAATTAGAAATTCAAAAATTAGATGCTGAAGAAACATTAAAAGATATAGAATTAAAATCAGAAAGTATTAAGAATGCTGATCCAGAAAAATTAAAACAAGATGAAATAGAAAAATTACAAAATATTAATCCCACTGAATTTAAAAAACAAAAGATTGAAGAGATCTCAGATTTTGTTGAACTTTATCAAGAAAAAACAAACCAATCAATAATTGAAATTGACACATATACAAATACCCAAATACCAGAAAAGACAAAAACCATAAATAAAGAACTGGAAAAAATAAAACAAAAGATTGAAGAAATTGAGAGACGTTCAGGGGAATTAACAGGAGCATGTCGACAAATTTCAAGTGATATACAAAATCTTCAAAGCGCAATAGAAGAACTAAAAAATAAAATAAATGTTGGTGATTTAAATGCTATAAAAAGCCAAATTAATAATCTATTGGAAAAAATTACAGATCTTGAAGAAAATATAGATACGTGTTTACTTAGTAAAACGCCATCAGATCTCAAAACGAATCTTACGAATCTTAAAAAAAGTCTTGATTCTTTTAAATCTTTAATTACAACATTTCAAGAAAAACTCGAGGATCTATCAAATATCCAAACCAAACTTGAAAATTGGATTAGAGAAAAAACAAGAATCGAAAAATTAGATGAAATTAAGGCATTAAAAGAAGAAATAGAACGCTTAAGTAAAATGACCCCGGAAAAATTTATTGAAGAATTAAGTAAAAAATTAAAATTACAAAAAGAATTAGCAAAATTAAAATGGATTCTTGCCGAACTTGAAAAAATCAAAATAGAAAATTCTTCTCCAGAAGATTTTATTGCATCACTAATAATAAAATTGGAAAGAAAAAGCGCAAAACCTTCAGAAGCACAAGAAGAAAAAATTAATGAACTTGAAAAAATAATCCAAAGTCTTCAGAAAAAACTTGATAAAATAAATAAAATAGCAGATATTATTGAAAAATTTAGCAAAAAGGGAGAAGAAAAAACTGGAGAATTAAAGGGAAAACTTGAGGAAGAAATCGGAAAATTAGAAGATAAGGTTGGACTTGATCCTAAATTATTAGAGAAAATCAACAAGACAGAAAATGAAATTACTGAAATTACCAATAAAATAGAAGATCTCAAAGAAGATGTTAAAAAAATAAAAAGTAAATCCGTCTCAGGCAAATTAGAAATAGAAATAAATAAAAAAATTGAAGAACTTCAAGAAAAGCTTGATTTTTTACCATCCTCAGATGTAATAAACGACCTTAATGATAATCTTAATAAAATCACCGGAGAACTCGGGCAAATTAGTATAATTGGCGTAATAGAAAATATAAAAATACTAAAAGATATTCAGAAAATGACTGATGAAATTATAACTCAGCTTGAAACCATTGAAAACGTCGGTGGAATTGCTGTTGATGAAATAATTACAAAACTCGATGAAGTTTTAGAAATTCTTAATAAAATTAAAAATGCTTTAGAAAAGGTTCAAGAGCTCCAATTAATTAATTTAGGAGAAATTTATAAAATTTTAGAAAATTTATCAATACCATTCCTTCAAGATTTAGAAGAAACCGGCGGATTAAAAGAATTAAAAATACTTCTTGAAACAGCAGAATCATTTAAAGAAAATACTTTAAATGAACTTAAAGAAGAAGTTGAAAAAATAATAAGATGGCAACCTACAGGAGGAATTATAATTGAAGAATTTCCTGAACAGTCTCGCTATAATAATACTCAAGTATGTTTTGCTTACGAAAGAAATAGCGCACTAACACTTTCTTTGCCCAGTGTAGATTTTGATATCCCTTCTTTTAAAATACCAACAACTTGTGGTTCAATTGGTCTACCTGAAATCGGCGAAGTTGGACCAGCAGAACTTGCACTAATAGCAGCAATTGATCCCGAAACACTTGAAATAGATATGGATTTTATTTCACGTATTTTTTATGTTCTGCCAAATAAAGATGTATTAAAAATTATAAATGAATACGGTTTGCTTGATTGTATTAAAATAGAAGAGGGAAATGGAAAAACACCAGTTTGGAGTGGATCATTTTGTGGTTTCGATGAAGATATTTATGCTTCTAAAATAATAGATGAGATGCCAAGAGGTCAAAAAACAACGCAGCAGTGTGATATTATGGATATTTATTTTAGTGAAAATAATGTTCAAAAACTTCAGGAATACTTTATTGCTAAAGAAAATTATGGAGGAATCCTTTGGCAAAAAATGATAGAAAGAAATAGTTTTTATAAAACAATCCAGGATATAATTGACGAAGTTCAAACTCGCGATGCACAAAATTATCTTCAATATTGGCAATATGTTGAAGCTGTAAATCAAACAAAAAAAATGATTGATAACTTAGGAGAAGAAAATTTAATATTGCTTTTAACAACAAGTGAGTTATAAAGACGCCAAAATGATGTAGGAGCAGATTAACACCTTTAAATATTTAATTGTTCAAACTCTTCGAGTCATTCGAATTATTAAATAAAATATTTGAGATATTTAATTTTTTAATCCGTTAATATTTTAATTGATTAATGATATATTTATACTTTATTTATAATATTCGTAGAAAATATGTTTACTCATCTTTTAAATTATAATGTTGAGGAAATTATTGAGAAAAAAAGTTTGGAGAAAACATTGAGGTCAAAAAAGAAACTCAAAATAAAATTTGGAGTTGACCCCACATCTCCTGATCTACATTTAGGGCATTTTTTAATTTTAAAAAAATTAAAAGAGTTTCAGGATTTAGGACACCAAATTATTTTAATTTTTGGTGATTTTACTGCTCAAATTGGAGATCCATCAGAAAGGGACAGTGAAAGAAAACCACTTTCAAAAAAAGAAGTTGAAAATAACTTAAAAACTTATTTATCCCAAATTACAAAATTTTTAGACATTAATAAAATTAAAATTGAAAAAAATAGCAAATGGTTTTCTAAAATGAAACTTGAAGAATTTATAAAAATTGCTAGTAATTTTACATGGCAAAAAATTTCAAGACGGGAAGATTTTCAAAAAAGAATAAGGAACGGTATCCCGGTATTTTTACATGAGGTTTTATATCAAGTTCTTCAAGCATACGACTCGGTAAAAATAAAAGCGGACGTAGAAATTGGAGGCAGAGATCAAAAATTAAATATGCTTGCTGGTAGAGATTTGATGAAAGCAATGGGGCTTAAACCCCAAGAAGTTATTACTCTGCCACTACTTCCCGGCATTGATGGTAAAGAAAAAATGTCAAAATCAAAAGGGAATTATATTGGTATCTTAGAAAAACCAGAAGAGAAGTTTGGCAAAATAATGTCAATTCCTGATGAACTAATTGTTCCTTATTTTAAATTTTTAACAAATATTTCACATAGAACAATCTCAAAATTAAAAGAGGATATTAAAAAATCAAGAGTCAATCCTCGAGATTTAAAAGCAAAACTAGCAAGAGAAATTATTTCTCAAATTGATGGAGATAAAGCGGCAAAAATAGCCGAGGAAGAATTTAATAAAGTTTTTAAGGAAAAAAAACTTCCAAGCAAAATACCGACATTTATCTTCAAAAAAAATGTATTTCCCATTCTTGATATTTTAAAAGAAACTGGCCTTTGTAAATCTAATAAGGAGGCGAAAAGATTACTGGAAGAGGGCGCAGTAAAAATAAAAATTCCTGGAGAAGAATTCAAAGTTGTAAAAGATTGGAATCATAAAATTACTCTAAAAAATAATACCGTTATTCAGGTAGGGAAGAGAAAATTTATTAAAATAAATTGCATTTAAATAAAATCTTAATTTATGGCTACTCTTTTTATTGTTGCCACTCCAATTGGCAATCTTAAAGATATTTCTCAAAGAGCAATTGAAATTTTGGGTAGTGTTGATTTAATTTTATGCGAGGATACAAGAACTTCAAAAAAACTTCTTGATTTCTATCAAATTAAAACTCCGCTTTTATCTTATCACCAACATTCAGATCTTAAAAAAATAAATGTAATTTTAAAACAATTAAATGAAGGAAAAAATGTTGCTTTAATTTCTGATGCTGGCACTCCTGGAATTTGTGATCCAGGAGGGAAATTGGTTGAGTTAGTTACTCAAAACATTACTAATGCTCAAATAATTTCAATACCTGGACCCTCTGCCCTAACTGCCGCAATAAGTATATCTGGTTTTGATATGCAAAGATTTTTATTTTTAGGATATCTTCCCAAAAAGAAAAAAAGAAAGAAATTTTTAAGGATTATAGAAAAATCAGAATTTCCAGTTGTAATTTTCGAGAGTAAATTTCAAATTATAAAAACTCTTCAAGATTTAGCTAATATTTTGGGAGATGAAAACCGGATATTTATTGCGAGAGAACTAACCAAAATTTTCGAGGAAACATTTAGAGGAACAATTTCCCAGGCAATTGAATATCTTGAAAATAAAAAACCAAGAGGTGAGTATGTGGTGATAATCAATTAAAAAATTAAAGAAATTAATATAAATTTTTAAATATTTCAAATCATTGACTTTTTAATATAATATATTTATATTAGCACCAACGCACACACCATAGTGAACAGAAAGGAAAGACGGACGATGGGATACGAATACAGTAGGATTTGCAAGATAGACAACGGGAGTAGGATAGCCATTCCTATTTGTTTTAAGGAATGGCAAAGTGGAACCAGTGTTGTAATTCAGTGTAATTACAACCTTGGTTACTGTTGTATACTACAGATTACCGATGTAGATTATTACTTTGATCAAGTAGAAGCTGAAATTGGGGGGGAAGTCGAGAAGGCAAGAGTATTTTTCGGAACTACATGTGCGTCTGAAATAGACGCACGCAGGAGGTTAAAGATCCCGGAGACGTTGTTCAAAAACTTATTTTCAAATGATGAAGTGTTGCTTATAAATTTCAGAGGATCCAGACTAGAGGTATGGGATCCTGAATCCTGGAGGAGGTACTGTCGTCGCAAACAGGCAGACTGACATATTTACTAAATAGAGGAGAAGTGTAAACTTCTTCTCTATTTTTATATTTTTTAATTCTTTTATATTTTAGATACGGAATAACTAAAAGAGACACGACAAAATATTCCTTTGCAGTAGCCCAAAGGGATCAACTTCCGAATATAATACAAAAATTCTAAATTTTAAATAAAACCCATATAAATTAAATAATTCAAACAAAATAACTAATATCTATCATTTAATATTAATACACTTTTTACCTTCATTTTAGATGATTTAATAGGCTGGTATTTTACATTTTAAAAATATATGTTAAAATACTAGAAAAATATGTCAAAAATTTTATCAGAACTTCGCTTCGATATTACAACTGGTGATTGGGTGGTAATTGCTCCTCAAAGAGCAAAAAGGCCTCAAGATTTTGCAAAGAAAGTATCTATTCAAAAACAGTCATCAAAAGATTGTTCTTTTTGTCAACCAGGTATAAAAACTCCAAAACCAATTTTAGAAACCAAAAATGTCGTTGTTATTCCAAATCTTTATCCAGCCTTTGCTCAAAATGGTGGACTAAATAAAAGAAGGGTAGGACCAACAATTGCGATGCAGGGCGTTGGTTCTCATGAAATTATAATTTTCCGCGATCATAATAAATTTTTTCCCCAAATGGATATACAAGAAGTTAAGGAAATTATAGATGTTTATCAAAAAAGATATTTAGACCTTAAACCAAAATCTCTTTTAAATTATATTTCTATTTTCCATAATCATGGGCCAGATGCTGGTGCCTCTATTTATCATCCTCATTCACAACTCATTGCTATTCCAATTTTAGATCCCGAAATAAGAAAATCATTAGACCAAAACCAAAAATATTTTAAAAAAAATAAAAGATGTCCTCATTGCGATTTAATAAAATTTGAGCTCAAAGAAAAAGAAAGAATTTTGTTTGAAAATGATGATTTTGTCGCTATCTGCCCATTTGCTTCAAAAATTTCCTTTGAGATTAAAATATATCCTAAAAAACACTTATCATATTTTGAAGAAATTGACGAAAAAAATAAAGTTTCTTTTGCCGAGATCCTTCAAAAATCACTTTACTCTATTTATAAAGGACTAAATAATCCTTCATATAATTTCTTTTTAAATACTTCACCTTGTGATAATAAGGATTATAATTTTTACCATTGGCATTTAAACATTTTACCTCGAACTCAAATTTATGCTGGTTTTGAATTTTCCACTGGCATTGAAATTTCAACTATCGATCCCAAAGATGCAGGAAAATATTTAAAAAAATACCTAATAACTGACAATTGACGACCTATAATTAAAAACTTTTTAATTCTTTAATTGTCTTATCTTATATGAAAATTGGATTTGTTTCACCACATACTTTTTCTTATCCTGGTGGGGTTCAAAAACACATTAAGAACCTGGCTTCTGAATTTGAAAAGAGAGGACACAGTGTTAAATTTATATTTCCAAGAGAAGAAATTCCTCAAAAAAAGGATAAAAATACAATACTTTTTGGGGGATCTTTTTATATTTCAGCAAATGCCTCAAAAACGAATATCAGTTTAGCAATAAATGAAATTTCTATCAGCAGAAGGTTAAAAAAGGAAAAATTTGATCTACTTCATTTTCAAAATTTTGGCGTATTTTTGCCCTGGCAGGTTTTAGATAATTCAAAGAGCCTAAATATTTTAACTATGCATGCCAATCCCGATGGTTCTCGTCTTTTTAAGTTATTTCCAGACTTTTTTAATATCTTTAATGACTATATTTTGCCAAAATTTGATGGATTAATTGGCGTTTCTGAGGTGGCCTTAAAAAATATAAATTTTAATGGTCCTAAAACTATTATACCCAATGGTATAGATACTAATACTTTTAAACCAAATGTAGAAAAAATTACAAAATTCGATCAAAAGAAAATAAATCTTCTTTTTGTTGGTAGGTTGGAAAAAAGAAAAGGGCTTATATATCTTTTAAAGGCGTTCAAGCTACTTCAGGAAGATAAATTACCTGTTCGTCTTATTATTGTTGGAGATGGTCCTAAAAAACGAGAGGCAAAAGAATTTATTAAAGATAATAACCTAAAAGACATTTTTTTTGAGGGACAAATTACTGATGATAAAATTTTAGCAAAATACTACAACAGCGCTGATATTTGTGTTTTTCCTTCTATTTACGGCGAAAGTTTTGGGATTGTTTTACTTGAGGCAATGGCTTGTGGCAAACCAGTCGTTGCATTTGCCAATGAAGGTTATAAGTGTACCTTAAAAAATACAAAGGGTGAAAAATTTTTAGTTAAACCAAAGGATCATAAAGAATTAGCAGAAAAATTAGAATTTTTAATTGAAAATCCTAAAAAGCGAAAAGAAATGGGGCAGTGGGGAATAGGGGAGGCACAAAAATATAATTGGCCTCAAATTGCTTCAAAAACCCTTGAATTTTATCAAAAAGTTGGAATCTCTTCTGCCTCTTGACTTTTTTGAAAAATTTTGATATACTACTAAAATAGTCAAGAGTTATTGATAATTTATTGTTGTTTTGACTTATTTGTACATTCTTGAACAAATTAAATTTCTGTAAGATTATTTTCTCTGTAATTGTAGCCACATTATTATTACTATCCGTCTCTTCAAAAACGGAAATTTTCGCTTTATCAAACGAAATTTCTATTATCGATGATAATCTTGTTTTTTCTCAGCAAAACTATGCTTTAATTGAAACCCCTCCATCATTTTCTTCTATAAATATTAAAGAAGGATTTTTTGATGAGAAAATAGCAGGAAACAATTTTATTGCAGATAATTCCTTGCAAAAACAAGAACAAGAATCACAAAATCAAAATCAAGAAAGGAAGGAAATAATTATATATAAAGTAGTAGCGGGAGATACTCTCTCCTCTATTGCTTTAAAATATAATCTTAAAATATCTACAATATTATGGTCAAATAATTTATTAGAAAAAAGTATTATTAAACCAG
>ERZ795051.2845-NODE-2845-length-18668-cov-6.886585_pt1 | contig 18668 bp, 24 predicted proteins | sample MGYA00375135_ERZ795051 | MGnify/ENA primary metagenome ERZ795051 (study PRJEB30180, sample SAMN05720222) | activated sludge metagenome | isolation source: Anaerobic digester | place: Japan | collected 2015-05-26 ... | reverse complement strand
TAACAGATGATAAAGTTTTAACAATTAAAAATTAAAAATTATGGAACAGAAAAAATATGTAACAACTATGGAAACAATTCAAATTCTAAGTAAGGATATTCAATATATTCTTAACAATTTAAACGAGATACTCTGCGAGAATGTAACAATGAACGAACTTAAAAGCAAAATAAGAACAAATAAATTTGTCATATTTCGTGCTATTATTGCTTATGTTATTATCAAGGCAACGCCAAAAAAATATAGGGTAACAACATTGGAATTAGGAAAGGCATTAAATAGACATCATGCAACTGTATTACATTATATGAAATTAGTCGAGAATCTTAAGATATATTCTTATTATCGAGCAACAGACATCGAAAAAGCGTTTGTGCCGTATGAATTATTTGATGTTTTAATCGAAGATTATAAGACTTACAAAAATTTCGACGAAATGGATAAAGAAACAATGCTTCAATTGATAGAGAATGAGCTTAAGATTATTAATAGAAAATTGTTAAAATATGACCTTAAAGCTATTATTATCGATGTTGCTGATGAACCTGCCATTGCTTGCAGCTACCCCATCAATTAGTTTTATTGCAAATGACAACTGGATTAAGATTTTTGTCGCTATTGCCATAACAGAAAGCGGCGGAAAGCCTTTTGTTGTTGGAAAACATGGTGAGCTTGGAATTGTGCAGATTAAACCTATCGTCGTCAAAGATATAAACATGAAGCTCGGAAAGAATTATTCAATTAACGATTGCTTCGTGCCAGTAAGGGCTTACCAAATTTTCCGAGACTATTGTAGGTTATATAAAGCAAACAATCTGCAAGATGTATGTTATCTATGGAACGGCGGCGCTAATTGGCGCAAAAGAGCACATACACATGACCAGTTAAAAAATTATTACAAAAAAGTCCAAAAAAATATTATTTTTGTTCAAAATTTAGAAAAATTCAACGACATGCGAAGTGACGAGGAAAGAAAGCTTCAAATAAAATGCGTTGCTTGGTTTAAAATTCGGTATTACAAGCATCACGAGCTGTTACATCATTCGCCGAATGGTGGCAGCCGAAACATAGTAGAGGCAACGATGTTTAAAAAGATGGGGACACGTCCGGGATTTCCAGATCTGTTTTTGGCTGTACCGAAAAACGGATATCATGGATTATTCATTGAATTAAAAACTGGGAATGGCAGGCTTAATACAAATCAGAAAACAATGCTTAAAAGGCTTGAACAAAATGGTTACAAAGTTAGCATTGTAAGAAGTTTTGAAGAATTTGTTATAACTATAAACGATTATATGTATGAAAAAGCTTAAATTTCAGCTAAAACTTGATACGTTAACAAACGAGCAGCTTGTAGATGCGATAATTGCGTCAAAAGGTAAGCTATTAACAGTAAAAGAAATTAGCAATAGAATAAAAGATTTAGATTTTTATAATTTTGTGCGACTGTACGAGCAATTTCCGAAGGCACTGAAACATATCGACGCAAAGAAATTCGATAGAGACCAGATTTTTGAGCTCGTGAAGGTTGCAAAGCGAAAATCGCATCAGAAAAGGTTGCTCGAGGATGCGAAAAATAGTTGGAAAGATAAAATTAAAAGTTTATAATATGAAAACACAAATAACTTATTACGGAGGAAAGCAGAATATTGTTGATGAAATTCTCACTTTGGTACCGAAACATAAGCTGTATGTAGAACCTTTTTTAGGTGGTGGTGCCGTATTCTTTGCAAAGCCGAAGAGCAGTGCTGAAGTTATAAATGACATCGATGGTCGTGTGACGAATTTTTATAGGGTTGTACAAACAAAATATGATGAACTTGCTTTGATGATTAAAGGAACTGCACATAGCGAAATTGAATATAAAAGGGCTAAAGAGATATTAAAGAGTGGCAATGGAACTGATGTTGAATTGGCATGGTCGTTCTGGGTACAAACAAATATGAGCTTTGGATCTAAGCTTTTTAGTGGGTTTGCGTATAACAGATATAATAAATCATCATTAACGACTGCCAATAAAAGAGATTCATTCACTGAGAAATATGCCGAACGTTTACGTGAGGTGACAATATTCCAGAGAGACGCTGTTGAAGTTATCAGAATGATGGATTCAGAAGATACGTTTTTTTATTGCGACCCGCCATATGTTAGTTCAGACAAAGGGCATTATAAAGGTTATACACAAGATGATTTTATTAAATTGCTCGAAACATTAAGCAGGATAAAAGGGAAGTTTTTGCTGAGTAGTTATCCCGAACCTGAATTGATGGATTATATTTCAAAATATAAGTGGGAACATAAGCAAATAAAGGATATTGTTGCTGTAAATGCTAAACGCAAAGATACAAAATATAAGATTGAATGTTTAACATGGAATTATACAATTGCCAACTTATTCAATTTAATATAACTATGGTTAAATTAAGCGAACTGAAAATAAATAATGAATTCTTGAATCTAATTAAAGATTACAACGATTAATACAATGAAGCTATTAATACAATGAGCAAAAAAACAGAAGATAAAAGCAAAGAAAAATATGATGTAAGACTGAACGTTATTAACAAAGGCTTCGATAAACATCCTGAGCATATTAATCGTAAAGGGAGGCCAAGAAAGGTTGTTAATTTGATTAATCAGCAGCTAAAAGAGAACGGATATGAGCCTTTGACAAAAACGCAAATGACAGAAGCTATTCAGATATTACTTAATTTACCTGTCGATAAAGTTGAGGAAATTGCAAGTCTCAAAGCTGACAAGACAAAATATTTCCCTGTATTTGTCAAATTAATCTCAAAATTTTTGCTTAGTAAATCAGCAGAAAAAACGTTGTTTCAGATATTAGATAGAGCATATGGGTCTGCGGATCAAAATATTACTATATCAGCTCCGACTATTCAAGTTCACGATGATGAAACGAAAGAATTATTAACTCAATTAAATGACGACAAGTGAGCTATTTAAAAAGAATTTGCGGGCTTACCTCGATGGATATAAGCTTATTATTAATCAAGGTGGACAAGGCTCTGGAAAGACGTTTGCGATTATGCAAATGCTCGCCTATATAGCCTTGTTGTCAAAAAATAAACTCCACATAATTGTTGCTTCTTATGCTTTGCCGCATCTAAAATCAGGGGCAATAAAGATATTCGATAGTATACTTGAAAGCGCTGGAATAAACATCGATTACGTCAAAAATAAATCAGAACAAAGATACTTCCTCGGCAACTCAATGATTGAATTTTTCGGCGTTGAGGGCAAGGAGGGTAAAGCACATTCTTTGCGCCCAGACATTATATTTATTAACGAGGCTAATATACGCATCAGCTGGGAAGTATTTAAGCAATTTTATTCTCGAGCTCAAAAATGTACAATTATAGACTTTAATCCGTCAAGAGAATTTTGGCTTAATGAGCATATACTTGGGAAGGAAAAAAATTATATGCTAATAAAATCAACCTATCTTGAAAATAAATTCATCTCAAAAAATGAATTCGAATTCATTCATGATAAGCGCAACAAGCCTGGCTGGGAAAATTGGTACAAGGTCTACGGGCTGGGCGAGTTCGGGCAGCTCGAAGATTCTATACTTGATTATGAGTACGGAGAAATGGATAATAATGCCAGCTATGTTTATGGTCTCGATTTCGGTGTAAGAGACAAGGATGCTCTCGTTAAGGTTGCTGTTGATAACGATAAGAAAGTTATATATGCTCGTGAACTGTTATACGAATCTGGTAATTCTACAAACGAGTTGGCTCAAAAATTAATCGAGAAAGTAGGCAAGAAAGACCTTATCATTGCAGATAGTGCAGCATTGAGAACAATAATGGACTTAAAGCATATCGGGCTAAACATTCGTGGCGCTGTTAAAGAAAGAAAAAGCGAAACTATTAAAAAATTGAAGGAATATAAGATAATCATTAGCGATGATAGTTACAACCTTGCACGAGAGCTAAACGGATGGACATGGTTGGACAAGAAGGCAGAACTACCGGTCGATGGGAATGATCACGCTATAGACGCAATGATTTACGGCGCCATGTTCTTAATCAATAATTATCGGGGAAAACTAAAGTTATTACTATGACAGTAAAAGAATATATAGAACTTAATGACAGAGCAGAAATAAACACGATGCTTCGTTTTTCTGAGCGAGCAAGGCAGGCAATTGACCATTATGGCATTGGCGATGTAATGGAATGGGACTTCGACATAGTGAAGGAAATGCAAGCAACATTGCAAGATTTGAACTTTTTGCGAGCGGTAACATACATGTATCAATTGGGCGTCAAAAATATAGGCAGATGTGAATTGATAAAAGCAATTCAAAATTATAATTACATTATCGAGCAAATTAAAAAGAGTATCGAGCTTGAAAATGAATTGTTAAAAAGCGAATCTGATAGCGACAGTATAATGGCAGGGATAGAAGAGCTCGAGGAAATAGGCATATATCTACAATTGAGGCAAATAGCAATAGCATTGCATTATTCGATTGAGCAAGTAAAGAAAATGAAATACAAAGATGCTCTGCTCGAGCTCGTTGCTCAAAAGAGGATAAACGATTATCAAAAAAGGTTAACAGAAATAAAACTAAAAAAAAGTTTAAACAAATAAATATTTCAGATTAAAACGATTATATCTTTGTCATAAAATTTAAGGCATGCAGATATACGAGCATATAAAGACGTTTTCGACGCTTAAAAATGCAATCATACTGCTTGGAAGCGATTACTTCCAAAGTGTTGCCGGCAATAAGTTACAGCCAGACATCAATCAATTGGTTATTATTGCCGATTTTAACGCTACGGTAATACGGAATAGAAATGTCATCGAAAAAATAACTTATTCTGGTGTCTTGATGTATGGCAGAAAGTTCGAAGATTCGACATTTTCGAGCCTGAAAGAAAATTTTGAGGATAAACTAAATGCTCGGCTTGAAGAATTATCAGAATTGGCGCTTAAGTATAACAATGAATTTGCCTGCCTATTTGGTTATACAATAACATCAGAAAGGTTACTTATGCATCTGAACAGATTTGCGTCTAATATTGATTTTGTCGCCTGTGAAATTACATTAGATTATGATTGACAAACTAAGACAATGGACAGACGGCGTTGTTCAGTCGTTAAAAAATAAATACAACAGGTTAGGTCTCAAGGCTTCTGGTCGCTGGGAAAAGGGCTTAACTGGCGACGTTCAGGAATTAGGTAATGGAACGTATAAGATAATTATCGAAGGCGAGCATTATACTTGGCATTTGGTTCATGGCAGAAGACCAACTGCACCGAACAAAAGAGGCAGATTGTACGGAATTATTCTGCAATGGGTGAAAGATAAAAAATTGAATGTCGACAATCCGAAAAGGTTTGCATATTTCGTTGCAAAGAAAATCGACGAAAGGGGAATCAAAGTTCCAAACCGTTTCAACGATGGAACGTTACTTGATGATGTTGAGGGTTATGTTGGCGAGCTTAAAAAAGAGTTATCGGATATATATTCAATGCAAATAACAAGCGACGTAATAAAATCATTCATGGATGGTCACAAAAATTGATATAGTCGACGTTAATCAAGTTGATAATTGCAGGCTATATGCTGTGCATAATAGGCTATTATTTTATTTCGACGCAAGCTATACTGGGACACCGCCAGATTACTTAATTGTCGAGCTAACAGTTGATGGAATAAGCTATATTACTGGTAAGGCAATATTTTTCAAGGATTTAGGGGGTGGCAAGCGTAGGTTTTTGTTCGACGCTTCTGAATTTGTAAAGGCATTAATTATCGACAGTATAGATGACTTTGAGCAGGCGGATAATTCTGTTATTCAAACAGACGTTTCTCGTGTTATTACAGTCGTTGTAAAAAGCGACATTCAAGGCACACTGACTGAATCGTTTCAGTTTGAAGCATTAAACGCAACAAGAAACGACTATGAAGGTGCTGCTGTGTTAGATTTGTACAGCAATAGCGAGGAAGTCTATTTTGCCATTGAAGGCGAACCAGTGTATATTTATTATTACGGAGCTGGGATGCAGCAAACGACGAGTTATGCGCTTGATTATAACGATGACATTTTCACTGATTATGCAGACAACAAATTTGTAATCGATTAAAAAATAAAGATATGGCAGACAAAAGATTATTTGAGCAACCAATTGAAATTCCCGCTAATCAAGGCATGGAAAAACGTATCGCATTCGGAAGAACTGGCGTGGCAACAAAAAACATGACATTCAACGATTTGATTTCGTGGCTAAACAGCAAATTGTCATTTTTGCGTCCGTCGCAGAATCTAAACGACGTTCAAAACAAAGCGACAGCACGCAATAATTTGAATGTATATTCGAAAGACGAGGTATACAACAAATCAGAAGTAGATACGACGATAAATACGCTTCAAAATCGTATACGAGGATTCACAATCATCGAAATGGGATATATTAAGATGGGAGCAAGTAATAACTTAACTTATGACTCTGTGACCTGGAATATACCTATCGATGTAACACGGCTGGAGGTTGGGAGATACAAATACACGCATAATCTTGATACTTGGGGGCATCAAATAATCGCAATGATTGATATGCCTTCCGAATGTGCAGGGAATTCGGCTGCAGCGCTTAAAGTAGGTCAAATTTCAAGATTTGAAAATTATGATATTATTTATACATCAGATGATTCATCGAGAAATGATTTAGTTAACGGACAGTATATATTTGTAATGTTAATTTCTTTCGGATGATATACAGGGGTAAATATATCTTTGACAATTTAGGCTATACGACAGTTTCAGAGACGTTTCAAGACGGAATTATAGCAAAAAACGTCTATGTCGCAAAAAAGATAGACAACGGCATAATCGTTAAATATCTTGACAGAAATGGGCTGTTGCGGTTCTATCAATTTTGCGAACGATATTCTGACAAAATATCAACGAAGAACATAGGTGATATCATCAATATAACCGGTAATGCCTCAACGCTTGGATATACAGCAGAAAGGGTTATCAATATTGGCGCAAGTGTCGAACCGTTATTCTGGGCGGCATTAAAGGATATATTTTATAGTCCATTGATAGAAGCAAAAATCAATAGCAATTGGTATCGGGCTAAAATCAACGACGGGCAGTATGTTATTCGAAAAGGTAAGGGCGAAATGATGAACATTGAAATACAGCTAAAAATATACGGAATGAGAACAATTCAAAGGTAATGGTAGTTATCTTAGTAAATAACAGGCAAATTGATATTGACGAGCAAACGGCAGTTGGCTTGAGCATTGCTACTTACGATGTGACAAAGCCAGCAACGCCGTTGGTTACTGTTTCTAATAAGTTCAGCATTCCAAAAACGGCGAACAATCTTGCTGCCATTGGCTTCGCAGGCAGTAGTTATTATTTTTCGAGTTTGCCTTATGAACCTCTCTATATAACGATTTATGTTGACGGTGATATTCTTCTTTTTAATGCAAAAGCAAGGGTAGAAACTATTGGTAGTAGAATAGAATTGTTGATATATCAGAAATACGAGGCTTTCGACAGGATGAAGGTCGATAAGGTTATTAACTATACAAACGATTTATTGCAGTTTGTTGGGGCGCATAGACAAGCAAATAAATTTGCAGGAACGTTTACGAGCTTTATAGCTCAGTATCTGAATAACAATAATGGAATTATCATTCCTTATACATTTTCGACTTTTTACCCAGATATTGAAACGATTGGTACTCAGGTGTACAAATCGAATGATACTACAACAACAGAGTGTTACGGTGCGCATTGCTTCATTTTTGCAAAGGATTTTTTGAAGTTTGTAGAAAATAAATATTCGATTGATTTTCATAATGGCGACAATTTCCTCGGTAATTTTTTCAAAGACGAATATTTTGCGAGCGCAATAATTTTCCTACCATTTTTAATCATCAAAAATGATAGTGGCTTTTATTTCGCAGCAGCAGACGAGCATAATAAAATTAAAGACAACTCGCAGGCTGGTTCAGATTTAACATTCTATTCTATTTTTGAGGCTATTGTTAAGATGTTCAATGTTTGCATTGATAACAACATCGATGAGGGGTTAAATAGTTATTACTTGTATCGATACGACAGAATTTCAGAATTTGCACCGTTAAAAGATTTCAGCGGCAATATTTCTAAAATTGTTGAATTTAGTCCGATTATCGAAAACATTAAACAAACTAACATCATTAAATATAAAGCTGTTCCAGAAGGCTTTTCGGAAACATATGCAGGTCGAACAATTGAATGCAAAAACAAAAACATCGAGGCAAAAGGGACACTTATTGAAATACCTGCATTCGCTTTCGGATTTGTAAATGATAGTGGCATTAATATTCCGAATCTATCTAATAGCGAGGCATATAGTAATCCTGTTATTGCAATACTATCAGTCGCAAAATTGAGTGTGCTGGCAAAATATGAAACAAATGAGGTTAACGTTAAGTGTTATATTCCTGTATTGTATGACTTGTCGAACGAGTATAACATTTTACAGATAATTTATGAATATCCGCAAGTTTTTGTCATTGAAAAATGGCTAACGTTGAACGATTTGAAGACGTTCAGAAATTTTGCAACTTATTATGTTGACCTATTTGGCTGTTCATTTATTGTTTCAAAGATTGATAACTACAACGCCGTAAAGAGACAGCCGACGAAAATTACGCTTGTCAAAGTAAGCGATAAAACAATTACAACTCCTGCACAATCGCACTTCTTTGTTGACGCAGTAGGGAACATCTTTAGTGATTCGGTTGGACAAGGGTTTGGTTACAGTTCAAATTAAGGTAATATGGCAGAAAAAATTAAGATATTAGAATTAGACCTTAACGCCGACGAAATGCTTGAAACTATCAAGCAGTTAAAGGCTCGTATTGAGGAATTGAAACAAAAACAAAAAGAAGCAAAAGAGTCTGGCGGAGAGTTGTCGGACGAATATATAATTCTTAGTGGTGAACTTAAGACTACACAAGAAGAACTTAGAACTACGGAAAATGTATTCAGAAAATTAATGAATGCACATAAAGACACCGTCGGAACGATAATGAAGCTCGAAGCCGAAAATGCAAAACTGAGGCAGGAGCAAAAATTGCTAAATCTTGAAACCGAGGAGGGCAGGAAGCGCAACGAAGAAATAAACAAAAAGCTCAATGAAAACAATAAAATCATCTTTGAAAATTCGGACAAGTTGAAGCAAAACAAGATGAGTGTTGGCGGCTACGTTGACGCCATGAAAGAGATGGGTTTTGGGCTTCGTGATGTATCAAAGAGTTTCGGCATAGCTGGTGTTGGCGTCGATAATCTTAATTTGAAGATGCTTCGATTTTTAATGAGCCCGATAGGACTGCTGATTGGTGCTATTGTTGGCGCATTTTATGCTCTTGGCAAGACACTTAGTTCATTTAAACCTTATATGGACAAGGTAGAACAAGGAGCTGCAGCGCTGGCAAGTGTATTTACGTTTCTTAAGGACAGAATTATCGGGTTAATCACTGGGGCAATGTCGTTGAAGGACTTTTTCAAAGGATTGGTTGGCGGAATGAAGGAAACTGCGAATGCGGCAATGGAGCTGAAAAAGGCTCAACAAAACATCGACGACGAATGGGATAAATTAAGTGTCAAAGAAAAAAAGATACAAAATCAGATTGACGAATTAATGTTAAAAAGTAAAAACAGGACAATATCTGAGAAAGAGAGAATAAAAATACTCGAGGAAGCTCGGAAACTTGAAGAGCAACTGCACGAAAGAAGGCTTGAGCTTGCAAAAGAAGACTACGAAAATCAAATCAAAAACATTGCTAATAAACATAAGCTAAGCAAAGAAGAGGTAGACAATCTTAGAAAATATGGCATAGAATATCTGTATGAGTTGCAGGATAAGGTGAAAGGTGGAAAGACAATTTCCGACGCTGAAATCGAAGACCTTAAAAAACGAGAAGAAAAACTACTTGATATTGAAAATGAAAGCATTAAAATTCGTGAAAAAATACAAAATAAGCTCGACGAGAATTACGAGAAAGCAAGACAAGCAGCAGAAAAAAGAAGGCAGGATGAAGAGCAGAAACGACAAAAAGAAGAGCAGGAGCGGCAAAAACGGGATGAAAAAGAAGCAAAACGAAGAAAAGATGCCGCAGAAGCCGCTGTAAATGATATGTTATACAAGTTAAGACTATGGCGTGAAGCAAACAAATCGAAAATACAGGAAGGCAGGTATTTTACAGAGCAGGACATTCAGAATGAATTTGAACGTTTGGATACTGAAAGAAAACTCGAGGAACAAATAAAAAAACAGCAATATGAAACAGGCTTAATAACGGAAAATGATTATAGAAACGCATTGCTTGACATTGAAGAAAAATATCAGCAAGCAAAAGAGCAAATACAGATAGAATATGCTGTACAAGAAGCTCAAAGGATTGAAATAGACGCTCAGAATAAATTACAATTATTCGAAGAAGGAAGCGCAGCGTTTTTTGAGGCGCAAAAGGCAGAGCTTGAACGGCAGCGACAGCTTGAAATTGCAGCAGCAGAAAGAACTGGCGCCGATGTCGCATTGATAAATAAAAAATACAATAAATATGAGTTACAGCTTGAGCAACAAAAGAACGCAGCAAAGCTCGAACTTGCAGCTTCAATTGCAAATAATGTTGCAAACCTATTTGGGAAGGCTACTTATGCAGGGAAACTTGCAGCCAGCGCACAGGTAGCAGTTGATACAATTAAGGGTGCTCAATCGGCTTATGCAGCAGCGCAAGTTATCCCACCACCAGCTGGTCAGATAATCGGTGCTGCTAATGCGGCTCTTGTAATAGCTGCAGGTGCAAAATCTGTAAGCGACATATGGTCTGTAAAATCAGGACTACCAGAGACATCTGGCGGAATGGCTGGCAATCAGTTGTCTAATGCTTCGTTTTCCTCGTCTGGTACAGCGGCTGGAGAAGCTGAGAAAATAAATCAAAACGTCGCTGGACAGATAGGTGCAGGAATGATTGCAAGAAATATCGAAACGTCAAATAATATGACAATTGCAGAGCAGCTTGCAAGAATAAACGTACAGCCTGTCTTGGTTATAGACGACGTAATAAGGAAACAAAACGAGGTATACAATAAAAATTACACACAAATACTATAATTCAAAAAATTGTATATAAATTTGTACTAAAAAATATTAAAAGATGGTCAAACAAATCAAAATTAGCGGCGAAATCGGTGTAAACGTTACGCTAAATGATATAATTCTGCAAACTCTTGACCTGAAGGACGGCGATTCGATTATGTTTGTTATAAACAGCTATGGCGGTTATATTGACGAAGCTATTGACATCTATAGTTATATCAGAAACCTATCGAATAAATATAAAATCGTAGCTACCAATAGCGGCGATGTAATGAGCGCAGCAACCGTTATCTTTTTGGCTGCTGATGAACGGTATTTCGATGTTTCAAAAGGCGAATTTTTGATTCATTTGCCATGGTTGAACACAAGCGGAAACAAGTATGATTTGATCGACGACTTGAAAGAGCTTGTTAATTACGAAAATAAAACATTGCAAATCTATAGAGACCGTACAGGCTCAGATATTAATATACTTCGAGCCTTGATGGAAAGAGAAACATATTTAACGTCGGAAGAAATTGAAAAATTAAACTTCGCAAAAACTATTAAAAGCGAAGTTACAAATAAAACAAAAAATAAAGTAATGGCTAATGCAAAACTCAAGAATACTATGAACAAGAAATTAGAACAAATTGAAAAGCTTATAAAGGCTTTAGCGGAAAAATTTCGCTTTAAAAACATTGTCTTAACTGACATTAGTGGAAATGAGCTCGATTTTGGGGCAGATATTACCGACGAAGCTCAGATAACTCTCGGGGTTACGGCAACAGTAAATGGTGTGCCTGCCGACGGGGAGTATATTCTGGAGCAATTTCAAGGCGGTAAAGTGCTTATGTTCGTTCAGGGTGTATTAACCGAAATCCGTGACATTGCGTCTGATTCTGCGCATGAGCAGGAAAAGGCAGATAGTGGAACGGAAGAATTGGTCGCAACGCTTAACGAGGTAGTTAACCTATTCAAGGAAAGCATTGAAAAAATTGTTGAAACAGAAAAAAAGGTAAGAAATCTTGAAAACGAGCTAAATCGAATAAAAACGAAATTTGGCGTTGCAAATTTTGCAAATTTGCCTGCAGAAACAAACGCAGACAAAAAAATTGTAAAAAAGTTTAACATCTAAAAACAAACGACTATGAGTTCTGTAATTGATTATAGTTTATTAACCCTCAATACAGCCGAAGCGCAAAGCGCAAGTGAGGCTGTATTTAAGAAAACACTTCAATCGCCTGAATTGACGTCTATCCATGCAATTCAGACAGGTGTCGAAATGGATAAATACATTCCGATTTTCGGACGCCTTGGAATGGTTGGTCGTGCTGCACAAGGAGGATGCGTGTCGAATGTCGTTCAATCGTCAATCCCTGTAACGCAAAAACAGTGGACGCCTAAATTGATCCAAGGTAGAATCGAACACTGCCAGGAGGATATTCCTCAGCTGCTTAAGATGTGGAAACAGAGCCGCATCGCAAAAAATCTATGGTCGAGCATTGATAACGAGGCTTTGGCTTTTATCGAAGATAGACTTTACGACGCTATCCATGAAAGCATTATTAGGATAACAGAATTTAACGCAACGACACATAGTCCTAATGGCGACAAAGATGGCGACGAGCTTCTTACGGCTGGAACGGATAAGGCGTTTTTTAACATTTTGAACGGCATGTGGCCGCAAATATTCGCATTGACCACAAACAACAAAATTTACCGCTATACAATTACCGAAAACGCCGCTGCAACGAAGACTGCTCAATTGAATCTTGCAAGCGATACAGCATTGAAGGTATTTAGGGCTTTGTATGCAAACATACCTGCGCAGGCTTTCGGGCGTGGCTCAAACTTGGTTATACAATGTACAAGGTCGCTGCTGAACAATTGGATTGATTATCTCGAAGGTCAGAGCTTAGGGTTTACGCTAACACGAGCTGAACAAGGCTCTAATCAATGGCAATATAGAGGCATTCCGATTATTCCTCGTCCAGACTGGGATAACATTATTAGAACCTACTTCGATAATGGCATAACCTGGTATTTGCCACACAGGGCTATTTTAGCGGACATTAATGCTATACCTATCGGTACGTCTGATACGAATAGTTTGTATTCGCTTACAAGCGAATATAATAGCTATCATAAGAAGCATGTAATTGATTTTGCTTACCGCATCGACTGTAAGGTCGTTGATGAAGAGCTTGTCGCAGTAGCTGTATAATACCAAAAAAACAAAGGTTATGGCATGCACTGATGGAATTATTAAGAACATAGTTAGCAACTGCACCACAGTTAAGGTGTCAGGGCTTGAACCTGTTGCTTATGTGTTCAACAGAAAAGAAGCCGAGTTTGTATTCTCGTCAACGAAAGACAAAGAGAATACAATTACAAGCATTAAGCTTGCAACTGGTAAGAAAGCTTATACGATTAATGCTTACAAAAAGGGCATTAACGCAGGGCACTCTATAGTAGTTGCTGACACGAGACCTGACACATATCAGCAATGGGTAACATTCGAAAGTTTTGAATCTCTTGCTGAAGATGTTATCAATGTTACTGGGCTTAATGATGTCGTAGTCATCGTTGAAACAAAACACAAAACATCGACTGGCGAAGGCGTTTTTCTGGCTTACGGTGTAAAAGGCGGTCTCTGGAAAGCAGAAGATACGCTTGACTGGAATACAGACGCAGCAAGCAGAAAGATTAAGCTACAGTCTCTCGGCGGAAATGAAGAGCCTTATCCTTATTGGATTGTCTATTCAAACGACTTCGCTTCGACAAAGACATTGATTGATGGGCTTCTAACTACAACTTAGCGTTTTCATGGCGTTAGATACTTGGTTTGACAACATTAGAGGGCGGAGTTATCAGGATATTATTTCGAATCCTGAAGCGCTTCGCTCTCTTTTGCAATTAGCAAGCGTATTGCTCTTAAATGGTGGCAATCCTTCGCTATGCGAATCGTGCATTAGAGACTATTATCAAAAGATTTTAGCTAACTTTGAAACACTAAAAACTAATTATATGGACAATAAGAGAACAAACATTCCTGCGTGGAAGGGTATAAAATATGTCAAAGGTGCGTTCTTTTATTCAGACACGATTACTGACTTGCAGGCAATTAATGCGCTAAAAAACGGTTATCTATCTGAATTTGACTTTGACAAGTTGCCAGAAGGTTATAATGAACAAGAACAAGCAACAATCGAGAAAACAACCGAAGAAGAAATCGAGACGCAAACCAAAAAGCCAGTACGTAAAAAAATAAAATAAAATGAACATATCGACGGTTGACATCTGGTCACGTTTAAAAATAAAGGTAAGTCGCTTCATGGGTGCTGGGAATAGTAACGGCGTCATGATGTTTGGCGAAGAAAACGACTATCCGCAAATAACAGAAAAGCTAATCAATAATTCAGTAACAGCCAAGAGCTGTGCAAGGATACTTGCAAGCTTCATCGTTGGCAATGGATTTAATAGCGAAGTAAACAAAATCGTTATAGGCTACGACATTACTGGCAAGGGTGTCACTGTATATGAACTGCTAAAGCGGCTGGCTTACGATATTGCTTACCACAACGGCTGTTACATTCATATTGGTCAAAATGCTTTCGGGGATATTATTAGTCTTAATCGTGTACCTTTCAAATATTGTCGATTTGGGAAGGTAGACGATTTGGGTTATACAAGTACAATTCATGTTTACGAAAATTGGGAAAAGTACAGCGATTTTAAACGTGATAGGATAAGAATTTATCACATTTATTCGAGCAATCCTAAGGTATTTTTGAAACGGGTTGAGGAAGCAGGCGGAATTGAAAAATTTAAAGGTCAAATCGATTACTTCTTTAACGAGAATAACTATTTATATCCGCTTTCGAACATAGATTCGATTTTTCACGATGCCGATGCCGAGTTTGGTGTGTCACTGCTAAGAGACAACATATTTCGTAACGGCATATCTGGCAAAGTAATTATCACGGTTGCATCAATGCCTTCTGATGCTGAACGGCAAAAAATTATTGAAAAAATAAAGAACCTGATTAGTGCAGACGGAGACCCTGTTTTGTTACTCGAGGAAGAAATAGGCGCAAATGGCGAATTGTTAAAATCAGTTCGCATCGATAAAATAGACACAAACATGACCAGCGAAATGTATACCGACCTCGATAAGGTGCTTGCAAAACGGATAAGGAAGGCATTCTATGCAATACCGCCAGTACTTATTGATTACGAAGAATCGAAACTTGGGACTACATCTGGCGAAGCGCTTAGAGAAGCGTTCAACTATTATAATAATATGACACGGGAATTGAGAACAAATTTCGGCGAATGGATAGCTGACTATCTGCAAGAGCTTCAAAATCCTACGCTGGACGCAAATAATGATTGGACGATTAATGAGTTATCGATTGACACAGACAATATCAACGCTCAAACAAATCAACAATGATACAATTAATAACTTATAGTGAGCAGCAGACAATAAAGAGTATTGCGATTGACGACACGGCAAAATATAATGAGCTTGTTATCGAAGTTCAGGAGTTCGAGCTAAAAAAGGCATTATCAGAGCCATTGTACAACGACATGCTTGATAATATATACGATGAAAAATATCAGAAATTATTGAATGGAGACTCTTGGATTAGCGAAGGTAATAAATACACTCACAAAGGGTTGAAGTTTATCCTGGCGTATCTTGTGTATAGCAGATGGATACGCAGAGCACATGTAATCGATAGTTATACAGGGCTTGTTCAGCAACGAAGCGATTACGCAGAGCACATAAGCGAAGGAACAATAAAACAATTATCGAGCGATGCTTATGAAGTTGCTATCAATGCACTTAACGAGACGATAGCTTACATAAAGTTTTATCAGAACTTATACGATAAATTTATTTACGTCGATTCTGAATCGAAATATCGCAATCCGAGAATTTGGAACATTAGAAGGTATTGATTATGGCAAACTTAGAGCTTTTCAAACAGCAATTAAAAACAACCCTGGCGGATACGGACAGGATAGCAATCGGTATTCCAGGGATGACGGGCTGTTTTAACGTCACAATTAGTGACTTTAAACGTAATTTCGGTCTAACGAAAATTTACAAAAGCACTTCGACGAGTTCAGTAAACATAACAATCCCTGCTAATTCGATTATTTTGTTTTTTGTTATTGTAAATAAGACCTCAACGACGAACAATATAACATTTGCAACAAATAACAGTGATTTGCTTCTTTTTGACACGACAATCGAAGCAAGCAAATCTTTCGTCGATGTTAAAAACGTCTATATTACAATACCGACAAGCTTATCAATTACGGCTATCGGAAATATTGATTTTGTTTGCTATGTAATCGAAAACGTGTTTTAATATGTTGAAAATAATTGCTTATATAATATTCACAGCGTTTATTTTGACGATAATTTATAATTCAATAAAGCTGTATATTTATGTTAATCGAGAAAAAAATAAGCATAAACGAACTGAAGGTAGGGGATAGCTTATGCTATTGGAACAAAGGCTGGATAAGTTTCTTTATTCGATTGTTTACGAATAGTAAGTATTCACATACTTCTATCGTTGTAGTAACTGGAGTTGTAGCAGAAGCAATAGAAAAAGGCTATGTTGTAAATAGGATTGTCGATAGCGTAAGGAACGCAAAGCAGGTTATTGTTAAACGACCGAAGCTGAACTTCGATAAAGAGGAATTTCATAACGAAATATTTCGACTATTGAATGCAAGATACGAGTTTGAAGGGCTGTATTACGAAGCGGTAAAACAGATTAAGCCTTACAGCAAGTGGAAGGGCGACAAAGAAGTGATTAAAGATGTGTTTTGTTCGAAAGCAAATGCGTGGTTATTTTGGGAAATTTTCAAGTTAAAAGATTATGAAAATTGGTACGAAACAACCCCCCGGGATATTGCCAATGATTTTAAAAATTTTGAAACGTTTGAGTTGATTCTAAACAATAAATAATATGAAAACAGTAAGATTATTGAGCATATTACTTATTATATCGGTGCCAGCAAATGCACAGCGGTACATTGCTGATAGTATCTATTTGAAGCCTGTTGCACCACTGCAAGGGAAATGGCTTAGCGTGAAAACGCAATTAGGCACTAACATAGACACTGCAACTCGGACGAAGGTTATGACCCGCAAGGCAACGGATAGTCTGTATGCAAATAAAAACAGTCTTCAGCTAAGAAAAGCAGGTGAAATAGGCGTCGGAGCTGTAATGTATGGTAATCCGTATTGGGTGAATGGAGAGTTTCTGAGGATAAATTCGATGAATACGGATAGTACTTTGTTGTTCAACGGAAACTTAGCTTTTCCGAAATCGTTGGTACGATTAATTATTGAAGATTCTGAGAATGAACGATATCCGAAAACGATTTTAGGGTGGCAAAATATTGATACGACTGACAGAAAGCTATACCCCATTTACCCTTACATCGAAGTCGTGAATAATTTTTCTATATATTCACACTCAATAGGGCTAAATAGATACTCAAGCAATCCGTTTGTAGATACGTCAGTTAATGTAAACGGTGGGAGTGTATTCGCTGCTAATTTTCAGGCTGCGAATAATAATACTGGATATTCTGTAATTGCTATTGGTGATAATGCAGCTAATGGTAATACAGGAAGCAACGTAAACGCTTTAGGGAGTTGGGCAGCTTATCAGAATACAGGATACAGCGACATAAATGCTTTTGGAGACCATGCAGCTGATAGTAATATAGGGGACGCTGTAAACGCTATTGGCGTTTCAGCGGCTTTTCAGAATACAGGGAGTTACGTAAATGCTATAGGATACGCTGCAACTTATGGTAATACTGGGGATGATGTAAATGCTATTGGATATTCTGCAGCTTATCAAAATTCAGGTGGCAATGTGAATGCTATTGGAGGTTTTGCGGCTTATCAAAATATTGGTGGCAACGTAAACGCTATTGGATATTCTGCAGCTCGTGGGAATTCTGGGCAACATGTGATTGCTATTGGGAATAATGCTGGATACAATAATACACGTGACACAGTCATGTTATTAGGCTTTAACTCTTACGCTACAGCAAATAGGCAAATAGTTTTAGGTAGCACTTCTTATAACGAGGTGTATAGCCCGATTAAAATTAAAGTGACTGGTTCCGTTGATATTACAACAAATCAACAAACGGTAAACGGAAGCGTGTCTGGCTCTGCTGTGTTTTCAATGCCTTTTATGGGTACGAATTATAAAAAGGTCATCATCTATTGCAATGCCCTCAACGGAACAGCCAGCTGGACGTTTCCCGTGTCGTTTACTTATACACCTGTTGTTTTACAAACATCAGGGTTACCCACGTCTCTTGTAACTTCGCTTAGCACTACAAGCGTTACAGTCACAGGGTCAAACAGCACTGGGTTCTTAATTATTGAAGGATATTAATGTTTAACGGTTCGGGTATTGCCGAAGTGGTGGAATTTGAAACACAAAAGTTGATAAACAGATGAAAGATAATAGTAGCACAATAGTTGAAAA
>ERZ795051.2843-NODE-2843-length-18674-cov-15.155540_pt1 | contig 18674 bp, 25 predicted proteins | sample MGYA00375135_ERZ795051 | MGnify/ENA primary metagenome ERZ795051 (study PRJEB30180, sample SAMN05720222) | activated sludge metagenome | isolation source: Anaerobic digester | place: Japan | collected 2015-05-26 ... | reverse complement strand
CCTCCCAGGGGAAGATCACATGCCGGTGGGCCCACCCCTCGACGAGCAGCAGCGCGCCGAGGACGGCGGCGAATCCCGCCATCAGGACCTTGAGGGTCCGCGGGCGGATCAGGGGCTCCCGTTTTGGTTCAGCGGCGTTTTGCTTCACCACACACTCCTTTACAGGGTCCTGGCCAGGATCACCGCCAGGTAGACGACGCTCACGGCCGCCACGGCGAAAAACACAGGTCGCCAGCCCTCGACCGGTTCGTGGGTCAGTATCCTCGGTTCATCCTGCGTTTTCCTGTCGTCAAGTTCCATTGACTGCGTCCATCAGGGCGACACGACCTTCTGAATCAGCTCCAGGGCCAGCGAGGGCCAGACAAACAACGCCAGGCAGAACAGCGCCGTGACGCTCAGCGGCACCAGGCACAGCAGCGGCGCCTCCCGGATTTCCTCCCGCCCGTTTTCCCCCGCAGCCCGGGCAAAGACCCCCCGGTAGACGATCGGGAAGAAATAGGCGGCGTTGAGCAGCGAGCTGACGAGCACCACGGCCACCAGCAGCAGCCGGCCGCCGTCGATCGCGCCGACCACGAGGCTCCACTTGCTCAGGAAGCCGCCCAGGGGCGGCATGCCGATGATCGACAGCGACGCCAGGAAAAAGGCCGCATAGGTCACCGGCATCCGGCGGCCCAGGCCGTCCATCTCGCTGATGTTGCTCTTGTGGGCGGCGATGTAGATCGCGCCGGCGCAGAGGAACAGGGTGATCTTGCCGAAGGCGTGCATGGACAGGTGCAGAAGCCCCCCCGTCATCCCGGCCGCCGTCAGCATCCCGGCCCCGAGGATCATGTAGGAGAGCTGCCCGATGGTGGAATAGGCCAGCCGGCGCTTGAGGTTGTCCTGGGTGAGGGCCACCAGCGAGGCCCCGAGCACCGTGACGGACGCCAGAGCGGTCAGGATGACGCCGAGGTGCAGTTCGGCGAGGAGGTCCGTGCCGAAGACGAAGAACACGATGCGCAGGATGGAGAAGACCCCGACCTTGACCACGGCGACCCCGTGGAGAAAGCTGCTCACCGGGGTCGGCGCCACCATCGCCGCCGGCAGCCAGGCGTGCATCGGCATCACGGCCGCCTTGGCGAACCCGAAGACGAAGAGCACGAGCAGCACGGCGGCCGTAGAGGCGTCGATGCGGCCTGACAGGATCCCGCCCGCCGTGAAGTCGAGCGTGCCCGCCAGGATGTAGGTGAGGATCATCGCCGGCAGCAGCAGCGCGACGGAGCTCCCCAGCAGGTAGGTCAGGTACCTGCGCCCCGACGCCCGGGCCTCGGCGTCCTGCTTGTGCGTCACCAGCGGGTAGGTCGACAGCGAGAGCATCTCGTAGAAGAGGTACAGGGTCAGGAGGTTCTCCGAGAAGGCCACGCCGATCGTCGCGGCGATCGCCACGGCGAAGCAGGCGAAGTACCGGGTCTGGTCGTGCTCCCTGAGGGCGCGCATGTAGCCGATCGAGTAGACGGACGTGCCGATCCAGAGGAACGACGCCACCAGGGCGAAGTACATCCCCATGGCGTCCACGCGCAGGGCGATCGGCAAGCCGGGGAGGACCTCGGCGAGGGTGAAGCGGTACCCGCCGCCCGCCAGCACCGCGGGGAGCAACGATGCCACGATCGCGAACTTGCCCAGAGCGATCATCACCGTCCAGGCCTCGCGCAGGTTCGGGCGGCGGTCCGACAGCAGGATCGGGACCGCCCCGAGAAGGGAAATCAGGACCGCCGCAAGCGGCCAGAATGAATTCTCCATCGTTCTCTCGTCGAAATCCCGGATCGCACATCCGGGGTCTTTCTTCCGTCAGTAACCGACGGGCAGGGCAAACCGGATCACCCGCTCCACGAGGGGGCCCGTTGCCAGGCCGACCCCGATCAGCGCCGCGGCCGTGACGACCAGGGGCTGCAGCAGCGCCTGCGGCGCCTCCCGGCGGGGTCCCTTCCCGGGTTCGTGCACCGGGCCGTCCTCCGCCGGGGTCCGGAAGTAGGCGATCTCGATGATCCGGAAGAACAGGACGGCATTCACGAGGCTGCTGAAGAGCAGCGCACCGACGTAGAGCCACTGCCCCGCCTCGATGCCGCCGAGAAGCAGGTACCACTTGCTGAAGAACCCGCACGTGGGCGGCACGCCGATCATGGACAGGGCCCCCACGGTGAAGGCCGCCATGGTCAGCGGCATGCGCCGGTAGAGTCCCCCCAGCCGCTCGAACCCCAGCGCCCCCGTGCGGTGGGCGATGGCCGCCGCGGCCAGGAAGAGGCAGAGGGTCATCAGCGCGTCGTTGACGATGTGCAGGATCGCCCCGGTCATCCCCTTCGCGTTTGCGAGCCAGAGTCCCCCGACCATGTAGCCCACCTCGGCGATGATGATGTAGGTCAGCATCCGCCTGAGGTCCTTCTGGCCGAGGGCCATCGCCGAGGCACAGACGATCCCCACCGCGGCGACCCCGACGATGATCTGCTGCACGGCCACGTGCTGAATGAATTCGTAGACCGGGGAGAAGATCGAGAACATGACCCGGATCATCAGGAAGACCGTGACCTTCGTCATGAGCGGCGCGATCAGCACCGCCGCCCCGTCGGGCATGTCCGTGTAGGCGTTCGGCAGCCAGACGTGCAGGGGGAAGAAGGCCATCTTGATCCACAGGCCGACCATGAGGAAGGCGAAGGCGGTGGCCAGGGCCGCCCCGCGCCCGTCGAGCAGGGGGATGATCCGGTGCAGGTCGGCCATGTTCAGCGTCCCCGTGAGGATGTAGAGGTAGCCGATGCCCAGCAGGTAGAAGCACGCCCCGATGGAACCCATCACGATGTAGTTGAAGCTCGACAGGGGAGCCCGCCCCTTCCCCAGCGCGATCAGGCCGTAGGTCGTGATCGACGTGATCTCCAGCAGCACGTAGAGGTTGAAGGCATCGCCGGTCAGCGCGAGCCCGTGCAGGCCGGCGATCAGGATCAGGTACAGCGTGAAGAACTGGTGCCGGCGCTCGGGCAGCTCGGCGGACGAACGCCGCAGCGACGACACGCAGGCCGTCAGGGCGACGGAGGCGATCAGCAGGTTCATGAGGGACCCGAGGTGATCCACCACGAGCTCGATCCCGTAGGGCGCCTCCCAGTTGCCGACGGTGTAGCTGAACGGGCCCGCGGTCAGGACCTCCAGAAACACGAGCACGGAGGCCGCCAGCGACAGCGAGAGCGCGGCGAACACCAGCGGCGTCACCAGCCGGCGCCCGAACCGGCCGACGGCGAAGAGCAGCATGGCGCCGACAAGCGGGGCGGCCAGGGTGTACATGTGGAGGTTGAGGAAACTCATCGATCGATCTTCTCCAGGATCTCGTCCTCCTCGAGTGAGCCGTACAGCCCGTGGATCCGCTGAAGGATGGCGAGCGCCACCCCCGTGACGCTCACGGAGACCACGATGGCCGTCAGCATCAGCACGTGCGGCAGCGGGTTGACGATCGACGCGGCCTCCACGCCCCGCTCGAGAACGGCCTGCTTGTCCAGGATGGGGATGCCGCCGCCCTTCTTCACGCCCGCGGAGATGAACATCAGGATGATCGCGGTCTGGAAGATGTTCATTCCGATCAGCTTCTTCACGAGGTTGCTCTTGCCGATCATCGCGTAGAAGCCGATCATCATCAGCACGACGTAGATCCAGTAGTTGTATTTGGCGATGATCTCCGACAGGATTGCTTCCATCTCAGAGCCCCCTGTCCAGCTTGCCGCCCGAGGCGAGGTCCCAGAAGAGCGAAACCATGATGCTCATCACCGCGAGACCCACCCCGACCTCGACGATGAAGATCCCCATGGAGCGCCACTCGACCGGGCCGAGCGGGAAGAGGGGCGCCAGGGCGCTGTAGTCCAGGAAGAGCCCCCCGAGCAGGGCGCAGGCGATCCCCGTGCCGGTGTAGATCAGCACCCCGGTGCCCGCCAGGGCCGTGTTGACCCGGAGGGGGAAGAAGCGCATCGAGGTCTTCTGGTCGAAGGCGATCGCCATCAGGATGTAGGCGGCCCCGAGCAGCACCCCGCCCTGGAACCCCCCGCCCGGGCTGTAGTGCCCGTGGGCGATCACGTAGAGGGCGAACAGCTGGATGAAGGGGATCATGATCCGGCACGACAGCTCGATGATGAGGCTCGGGCCGATCGGGCGGTCCTGCGGCAGGGTGTAGTGCTCCTTCATGCGTCGGGCCTCCGCAGGGCGCTCACGACGACGACGCCGGCGCAGAAGATGACGATCGTCTCGAACATGGTGTCGTAACCTCGGTAGTCGGCGAGCACCGCCGTCACGATGTTGGGCACGTGCGTCTCCTCCACCGACTTCTCGATGTAGAGCGGCGAGACGTGCCTCGCCGCCGGGGCGTTCGGGTCGCCCCAGGGCGGAAAGTCGCCCGTGCCGTACAGCAGCAGGGCGCCGGTGAACAGGGTCGAGAGCAGGGCGCGCTTCTTCAATCTTTGCTCCTCCTCGAGGTGTGCAGGATCGTGGCGATGAACAGCATGGCGCTCACCCCGGCACCCACGGTCGCCTCGGTGAACGCCACGTCGACGGCCCCCATCTCCGCCCAGAGCAGGCACATCAGGAAGCTGTAGACGCTGAAGATGACCGTGGCGGCCAGCAGGTCCCGCACGGTGATGGCGGCCGCCGCGCAGATGACGACCAGGGTCAGGATGAGCAGGTCGAACGGCCAGATCATTTCCGGTCCTCCCCCTTCCGCCAGGGCTTGATGCCCAGGGCCATGGCCGTCTGGGTGAACGCGTGGGTCGCCGTCGGGCTCGCGATGAAGATGAACAGGGCGATGAGCCCGATCTTGAGGCTCACGAGCACGGCGCCCGGCGAGAGCGTTTTCAGGTTGTACAGGGCGAACCCGGCCACGATGAGCACCGAGCCCAGCGAATCGCTCTTGCCCGCCGCGTGGAGACGGGTGTAGAAATCGGGGAAGCGCAGCAGCCCCAGGACCCCGAAGGCGAAGAAGAGGATCCCCGCGGCGATCAGCGCCGCCGCAAGCCAGTCGATCATGGCCCCACCTCCCCGCCGGCGCCCTCGCCGCGCGAGGCGGCGGGCGGCCGCCGCTGGAAATACTTCGCCGCCGCCAGCGTCGTGATGAAGTTCAGCAGCGTGTAGGCGATCGCGATGTCCACGAACATATCCAGGTGGTCGTAGAGCACGCCGATGAAGAGCAGCAGCACCGTGGTCTTCGTGCCGATCATGTTGGCGCTCACGAGCCGGTCGAAGACCGTCGGTCCCCCGACCAGCCGGTAGAGGGCCGCCAGCATCAGCAGCAAAATGGCCACCCCCCCGTAGAGCATGAAGTCGGTCATCATCGCAGCGGTCTCTCCACGATCGTCTCGATGCGTTTCTCCATGGCCCCCGGGCAGCCCTCGGCGGCGCTGCGGGTGAGCGCGTAGACCGTGAACTCGTCGTCCTGGATGTCCACGGTGATCGTGCCGGGGGTCAGGGTGATGGACTGGGCCAGGGCCACCCTCGACACCCTCGTCCGGAGCCGCGTGCGGAAGCGGATCACCTGCGGGTCGATGAGCTCGAGCATCCGCGGGTGGCAGGCGATGTAGGCGACCTGGAGGTTCGCCAGAAGGATCTCCCAGAAGAGGCTGGGAAGGTATAGCGCCATGCCGACGAACACGACGATCCAGGTCCTGGGATTGCCGCTGAAAAACAGCAGGTTGTGGCTGAACTGGGCGACCAGCAGGGCGCAGAAAAGGCCCAGGGACGTGTGGAAGGCGTCGAACATCCCCGACAAAACGAGCCAGAAGACGATCATGACGGAAAACGTCGCGACCTTGGCCATGGGACCTCTCTCCGCGGCGAAGCCGGGGGCCGTCGAGGCCCCCCGCACCCGGCCTCATCGGGTTTCGTGAAGCCGCTTTACATACTAAAACTGCATACAATTGTCAATCAAAACAAAAGGGCCGGGATCAGTTCCCGGCCCTCCTTATTGTCGATGTTCCGCGGCCCCTCGGCGCTAGGACTGCCCGGCGATCTTGAGCCGCGCCTCGGCCCGCTCGAGGGCGATCTTGGCCCGCTCGTACTCCGGGTCCTCCTTGGCGAACTTCGCCAGCTTCTGCTCGGCCGCTTCCTTGGCCCGCCGGGCCCGCTCGACGTCGATCTGGTCGGCGCGCTCGGCCGTCTCGACCAGCACCGTCACCTTGCTGCCCGTCACCTCGGCGTAGCCCGTGTTGACGGCATAGCTGACGCGCTTGCCGTCCTTGAGGTAGCTCAGCTCCCCGAACTTGATGGCCGACAGCAGCGAGGCATGACCCCTCAGGACCCCGAACTCGCCTTCGCTGCCGGGGCAGGTCACCTCTTCGACCGTCCCGCTGTAGGCCAGCTTCTCCGGAGTCACGATCTCCAGCAACAGATCTTCCGCCATGCGCATGTCCTCCGGAACGGTTATTCGGCCAGTCTCCTGGCCTTTTCGACGGCTTCCTCGATGCCGCCCACCATGTAGAAGGCCTGCTCGGGCAGATCATCGTGCTTGCCTTCCAGGATCTCCTTGAACCCGCGCACCGTGTCCTTCACGGTGACGAACTTGCCCTCCGTGCCCGTGAACTGGGCGGCGACGAAGAAGGGCTGCGACAGGAAGCGCTGGATCTTGCGGGCGCGGCTCACCGTGAGCTTGTCCTCCTCTGAGAGCTCGTCCATCCCGAGGATGGCGATGATGTCCTGGAGGTCCTTGTAGCGCTGCAGGATCAGCTGGACGTTTCGGGCCACCTGGTAGTGCTCTTCTCCCAGGACGTTGGGGTCGAGGATGCGCGAGGTGGAGTCCAGCGGGTCCACGGCCGGGTAGATCCCCAGCTCGGCGATGGGCCGGGAGAGAACGACCGTCCCGTCGAGGTGGGCGAACGTCGTGGCCGGGGCCGGGTCCGTCAGGTCGTCGGCGGGCACGTAGACGCACTGCACGGCCGTGATGGAGCCCTTGTCGGTCGAGGTGATCCGCTCCTGCAGGGCGCCCAGGTCCGTGGCCAGCGTCGGCTGGTAACCGACGGCGGAGGGCATGCGGCCGAGGAGCGCGGAGACCTCGGAGCCCGCCTGGGTGAACCGGAAGATGTTGTCGACGAAGAGCAGCACGTCCTGCCCTTCCACATCGCGGAAGTACTCGGCGGCCGCCAGGGCCGTGAGGGCTACGCGGGCCCGGGCTCCCGGGGGTTCCGTCATCTGGCCGTAGATCAGGGCGGCCTTGGAGATGACGCCCGACTGCTTCATCTCGAGGTAGAGGTCGTTGCCTTCGCGGGTGCGCTCGCCCACGCCGGCGAACACGGAGATGCCGCCGTGGTGCATGGCGATGTTGTGGATCATCTCCATCATGACGACGGTCTTGCCGACGCCGGCGCCGCCGAACATGCCCATCTTGCCGCCTCGCGGGAAGGGCACCAGCAGGTCGATGACCTTGACGCCCGTCTCGAGGACGTGGACCGAGGTGTCCTGCTCGAGGAACGAGGGGGCCGGGCGGTGCACGGGCATCTTCTTGTCCGTCACGATGGGACCCAGGCCGTCCACGGGCCGCCCGACGACGTTGATGATGCGCCCGAGGCCCGCCTCGCCGACGGGAACCATGATCGGGGCGCCCGTGTCCTTCACCGGCATGCCGCGCACGAGGCCGTCGGTGATGTCCATGGCGATGCAGCGCACCACGTTGTCGCCGAGGTGCTGGGCCACCTCGATGACGAGGTTGTCCTCCGTGTCGTCAATGGCCTTGTTCGTGATGGTGAGGGCCGTCAGGATGTTGGGAAGCTTTCCCTCCGGGAACTCCACGTCGACAACAGGCCCGATGACCTGTACCACGGTTCCGATGTTCATAACTCTCTCCTGTGCATGAGGTTTTCCTTCTCTGGGGGTTCACGGGCGCCCCCCTTCGGGGGGGCCGGTTCATCAGCCTGCCTTGAGGGCCTCGGTGCCGCCCACGATGTCCATGAGCTCCATCGTGATGGCCTGCTGCCGGGCCTTGTTGAACTTCAGCGTCAGCGAGCGGACCATCTCCTCGCAGTTGCTCGTGGCGTTGTCCATGGCCACCATGCGGGCGCCGTTCTCGCCGGCCGAGGTCTCCAGGAGCGCCCGGTAGATCAGGACGCGCAGGTACATGGGCAGCAGCTGGTCGAGGAGCACCTCGTCGGAGGGCTCGTAGATGTAGTCGATGCGCTTGTCGATCTCCACGTCCTCGCCTCCGATGGACGGCAGGGGCAGGAGCCGGACGGTCTTGGGCTTCTGGATGCCCACGTTGTAGAACTCGCTGTAGATCAGGTACAGCTCGTCGTACTCCTCGGCGACAAAGGCCGGGATCGCGTCCTCACCGATGGCGATGGCGAGGTTCATGTCGAACTTGCGGAAGACGTCGGCGTGGGCGTTGACGATCTTCGCCTTCTTGCGGAAGTAGTCGCGGGCCTTGCGCCCCACGGGGATGAGCGACACCTCCTTGCCTTCCTTCTGCTTGGCCGCCATGAACTGCTCGGCGGTCTTGATCAGGTTCGTGTTGAAGCTCCCGCAGAGGCCCCGGTCGGAGGTCATGAGGATGACCCGGATCCGCCGGGGGTCCCTCACGGCGAGCAGGGCATGGGCCCTTGTGTCCACGCGCAGGGCGAGGCTGCTGAGCACGTCCATGAACTTGATCGCGTAGGGCCGGAAGTTCTCCATCCGCAGCTGGGCGGACTTGAGCTTCGCGGCCGCGACCATGTTCATGGCCCGCGTGATCTGCTTGGTCTTCTGAACCGCGGTGATCTGTCGCTTGATGTCTCTCAGTGCGGCCATTCTCTATCTCTCTTCCCGTACGTTGCCGTCCACCGGCCTGAGCCGGGCGCCTGCGCCCGGCGTGGGTGTCCTGTCAACCGACCCGATCAGCCCGCCACGAAGATCGATTCGAACTCGGTGAGGGCGTCCTTCATCTTCTTCTCGAGCTCGGGGCTGATGACCTTCTTGTCCTCGATCTCCGACATGATCTCGGGGTATTTGCTCTTGACGAAATTGAGCACCTCGGGCTCGTACTCCTTGATCCGCTCGACGGGCAGCTTGTCCAGGAAGCCCTTGGAGCCGGCGAAGAGAACCAGGATCTCCTCGGAGAGGGACATGGGCTTGTACTGGGGCTGCTTGAGCAGCTCCACGAGCCGCACGCCGCGCTCGAGCTGGGCCTGCGTCGCCTTGTCGAGGTCGCTGCCGAACTGGGCGAAGGCGGCCATCTCCCGGTACTGGGCGAGGTCGAGCTTCAGGGTGCCGGCCACCTGCTTCATGGCCTTGACCTGGGCGGCGCCGCCGACGCGGGACACGGAGAGGCCGACGTTGATGGCGGGCCGGACGCCCGAGTAGAAGAGGTTGGGCTCGAGGTAGACCTGGCCGTCGGTGATGGAGATGACGTTCGTGGGGATGTAGGCCGACACGTCGCCGGCCTGCGTCTCGATGACGGGCAGGGCCGTCAGCGAGCCCCCCTTGCCGTACTCCTCGCTCACGCGCGCGGCGCGCTCGAGCAGCCGGGAGTGGTTGTAGAAGATGTCGCCGGGGTAGGCCTCGCGTCCGGGGGGCCGCCGGAGGAGCAGCGAGATCTGCCGGTAGGCCACGGCCTGCTTGGAGAGGTCGTCGTAGATGATCAGGGCGCTCTGGCCCCGGTCGCGCCAGTACTCGCCGATCGAGCAGCCGCAGTAGGCGGCGACGTACTGCAGGGTGGCGGGGTCGCTCGCGCAGGCCGCGACGACGACGGTGTAGTCCATGGCGCCGTTTCGCCGCAGGGCCTCCACGACCTGGGCCACGGTGGATTTCTTCTGGCCGATGGCGACGTAGATGCACTTGACGCCTTCCGTCTTCTGGCGGATGATGGCGTCGACGCCGATGGCGGTCTTGCCGATCTGGCGGTCGCCGATGATCAGCTCGCGCTGGCCCCGGCCGATGGGGGTCATGGCGTCGATGGCCTTGAGCCCCGTGTACATGGGCTGGTTGACGGGCTGGCGGGCGATGACGCCGGGGGCGACCATCTCGATGCGGCGGAATTCCTTCGTTTCGATGGGGCCCTTGCCGTCCAGCGGGCGGCCCGTGCCGTCGATGACGCGGCCCAGCAGGCCGTCGCCCACGGGCACCTCCGCGATGCGGCCCGTGCGCTTGACGATGTCGCCTTCCTTGATGTGGGTGTCGTCGCCGAGAACGGCCACGCCGACGTTGTCCCGCTCGAGGTTCAGGACCATGCCCAGGATCCCGCCGGGAAACTCCAGGAGCTCCATGGCCATGGCGTTCTGGACGCCGTAGACGCGGGCGATGCCGTCGCCGACGGACAGGACCGTGCCGGTTTCGCTGATATCCAGCTTCTTCTCATACTCCTTGATCTGCTTGGAGATGATCTGACTGATTTCCTCTGCCCTGATCGGTTCCATTCTCCTATCTCTCCTCTCCTAAGAGCTTCCTGATATTGCCCAGTTGTGCCTTGATGCTGCCGTCGTACAGGGTGTCGCCCACGCGCACGACGAGCCCCCCGATGAGCGAGGTGTCGTCCTCGACCGTCATTTCCACTTCCTTGCCCGTCATCTCGGCCACCCGCTGCTTGAGGGTCTGTTCCAGCTCGGGGCTGAGCGGGTAGGCGGTCCGGACGGACACGCGGACCTTCTTCAGGGCCTTGTCCATGAGCTCCCGGTAGGCGTTCTCCACTTCCCCGATCATCCCGATGCGCTGCTTGTCCACGAGCAGCCGCAGGAAGTTGGCCGTCCGCTCGGAGGGTTTCACGAGACCGAGCAGTTCCTCGATGACGGCCTTCTTGGCTTTCAGCTCAAAGATGGGGTTGGCGAGGAATTCCTGCAGGTCCTTGTTCTGCATGACCATGGATGCGAAGGAGGCCAGTTCGCGGCCGTAGTCCTCGATCCTGCCCTCCTCGACAGCGATGTCGAAAAAGGCCCGTGCGTAACGCTTTGCCAGGTCGCTGCTGATCAATTTTTCTTCACCATCCTGTCGAGATATTCGCGAACCATGCCTTCATGGTCTTCCTTCGTGACCTTCTTCTTGAGAATGTCCTCGGCCATCTGCACGGCCAGCTCGGAGGCCTCGAGCCGCAGCTCGTTGCGCGCCTTCTTGAGTTCCTGGTCCATGCGCGCCTTGGCGTCCTCCTTCATCTTCTCGGCCGCCCGCTGGGCGTCGGCGATGATGCGCTTCTTCTCCTCCTCGCCCTGGGCCCGGATCATGTCGGAGATGCCCTGGATCTCCTCCTCGGCCTTCTTGAGCTTCTCGTCGTATTCCCGGAACTTCTTCTCCGCATCGGCCTTGACCAGCTCGGCCTCTTCCAGGGAGGCCTTGATGCCCTCGCGCCGGCCCGCGAAGAAGGTCTTGATCTTCTTCCACATCAGCCAGTAGAGAATGCCCATCAGGACCAGGAAGTTGGCCACCCTCCAGCCGAAGTCGATGAACTGGGCCTTGGCGTCGCCGTGGTCCTCCCCGCCGCCGGCCGCCCAGGCGACCGTGGCGACCAGAACGATCCCGAGGACCGTCATCACGCTGAACCACTCGGACTTGCTCAGAAAAAGCGTCTTCTTTCCCCGGTTCATTGGATGCTCCTTCCCAGGACCTTTTCGGCGATTTCGGAGGAGATCCGGATCGATTGATTCCGCAGGATTTCCCTCGCCGCGGCCAGCTCCTTTTCCAGTTTCGCCTGGAACTCGCCCATCATCCCGGCGATCTCGGCCTTCGCCTTGTCGGTGATCACCTTGGCGGCCTCGGCGCCCTCCTTGGCGAGATCCCCCTTCTGCCCCATGGCCTCCATCTTGGCGGCCCGGATCTTCTCCTCGTACTCGGCCACGCGCCGGTCGATCGTCTCCTGGACGTTCTTGACCTCTTCCTGGGCCTTGTCCAGGATTTCCTTCCTGCGGTCCATGATGCGCAGCAGCGGCTTGTAGAGCACTTGATTGAGAATCCAGATCAGAAGGAGAAACAGCACCAGCTGGATGAACAAGGTGGAATCGATATCGACCATCTACCTACCCCTCTCTCTCGCTCCATCGAGCAGGCATAAAAAAACCGAGGGAACTTATCCATTCGCCCGGTTCGTAACGGAAAACAGCCGCTTCGCATCCTTGACGGCAACGCGGAGCAAATATACGGACAACTTATTGAAATGATTGGCGCTTTTCATGAAACGTCCCTTTGCTCCGTCCTGTCAAAACCGCGGTCTTCTAACCACAAACGTTCAAAATTGTCAAGCTTTTTTTCCCTTGAATGCAGGGCACTTTGACGGCTCGGGACGGCCCCCCGCGGCCGCTCACGTCCCGGGGGAAACCGGTGCGGCGATGCAGGGAAAAGGGGGGCTATTCGGCTTTCGGGGCTGCGCCTCCCCTGGCCATCTGGCAGTTGCCCTCGAAGAGGCCGCCCTCGTGAACGACGAAAACTCCCGTCTTGACGTTGCCGGTGAGCCTGCCCGTCGAGTCGATCTCCATCCGTTCCCGGACCTCCACGGTCCCGCGGACATCGCCCCCGATCATCAGGCTGTCCACCTGGATGTCGGCCTCGATGCGGCCCCCCTGCCCCACCACGAGGGTGCCCTTGCCGAGGATCTCGCCCTTGAACTTGCCGTCGAGCCTCACGGCGCCGGTGAAGATCAGCTTTCCCTCGAACTCGGTCCCCTCCCCCAGAAAGGCTTTGATTTCCACGTCTTTTTTCCCCTTGGTCAGCATGAGAATCTCCTTCGGAGGGCGTAAGGCACAGGGCTCATGGCTCATGGCAAAAAACGCTCTTCTTCCTTCAGCCCTATGCCTTCAGCCCTATGCCTTCAGCCCGGCGCCCGGTGCCTGTCTTTCGTTCCTTCGCTCTTCCCGACGCCCGGCGCCTGATGCCTGACGCCCGCAGTTACGACTGCAGCACATACCGCCGCATGCTCACGTTCATCAAAAAGCCCATGGCGGCCATCATCTTCACCATCGAGGAGCCCCCGTAGCTGAAAAACGGCAGCGGGATCCCCACGACGGGGAGGATGCCCAGGACCATGGCCACGTTGATGAAGACGCCCCAGAAGATCAGCATCGTCACGCCCACGGCGATGAGCGTACCCAGGTAGTCCCGGGAGTGCCGGGCGATCTTGAGCCCCCAGAGGATCAGCGCCAAAAACAGGAGAAGCACGAGCAGGGCCCCCAGGAACCCCCACTCCTCGGCGAAGACGGAAAAGACGAAGTCCGTCTGCTGCTCCGGCAGAAACTTCAGCTGGCTCTGGGTGCCCCTCATGAACCCCTTGCCGAGAATGCCCCCGGAACCCACGGCGATGATCGACTGGATGATGTGGTAGCCCGACCCCAGGGGGTCGCGCTGCGGGTCGATGAAGGTCAGGACCCTTTCCTTCTGGTACTCGGCCAGGAAATTCCACCCGATGGGGATGATGAGGAGCCCGACCGCGGCCAGCCCCAGGAGCGTCCTCCACCGGACGCCGATGAAAAGAACCATGGACCCGAAGAGGATCATCAGCATGAGGGCCGTCCCCAGGTCCGGCTGCTTTATTACCAGAACAAAGGGCACCAGGACAATCAAAAAGGGAGCGACGAGTTCCCGGATCCCGTAGCTGCCCTCGATCCGGTGGTCGTTGAAATACTTCGCCAGGGCCAGAATCAGGGTGATCTTCACCAGCTCCGAGGGCTGCATGGTGAATCCGGCCACGTTGATCCAGCGCTGGGAACCCTTCGTCACCGACCCCACGGCGAAGACGGCGATGAGCAGCACCACGGCCAGCGCGTGCATCGCGTAGGCGTACCGGGCGATCCAGCGGTAATCGAAGGCGAAGGCCAGGGCCATGACGACGATGCCGAGAAGGACCCAGCGGATCTGCTTGACATGGGGCTCCCCCGAGATGCCGTGGCCCGCGCTGTAGAGGTTCAGCACGCCCATGCCCACGATGAGCGCGACGAGCAGCGCGAGCGTCCAGTCGAAATTCAGGATGAGCCGGCGGTCGATCTTCATGGCCGCGCCTTCCCCGCAAAGTAGGCTTCCAGGACCTTCCGGGCCACCGGCGCCGCCGCGGACCCCCCGTGACCCGAGTGCTCGGCCACGACGGCCACCACGATCTCCGGGTTGTCCCGCGGGGCGAAGCTCACGAACAGCGCGTGGTCCCGGTATTCGTAGGGATAGGCCGACCCGTCGTCGCCCTCGGCCATCCCGATCACCTGGGCGGTCCCCGTCTTGCCGCAGACGTCCCGGCCGGCCACGCGGGCCTGCCCCCCCGTGCCGCCGGGCTCGTTGACGACGCCCCAAAGCGCCCTCTTGAGCAGCTGCACGTTCTCGCGGCTCACGGGAAGCACGGCCTTCTTCTCCGGGCGGAACTCCTCGATGATCTCCCCGTCGTCGGTCTCGATCCGCTGGACGACCCGCGGGGTGAAGAACTCGCCGTTATTCGCGACGGCCGCGTAGGCGTTGGCCAGCTGCAGCGGCGTGACCGTGTTGTAGCCCTGGCCGATGGCGATCGAGATCGTCTCGCCGGGCTGCCAGGGGACGCCGAAACGGGCAAGCTTCCAGTCGCGCGTCGGGATGAGCCCCCGGCGCTCGCCCGCCATGGCGACGCCCGTGCGGGCCCCCAGCCCGAAGGCCTGGGCGTACTGGGCGAGCCGGTCCACGCCGAGCAGCCTGCCGACATGGTAGAAATAGACGTCGCAGGACTCCACGATGGCCCGGTGCAGGCTCACGCGGCCGTGGCCGTGCTTGCGCCAGCAGCGGAAGGTGCGTGTGCCCATCTCGAACGACCCCGGGCAGTTGAAAGAGGTCTCGGGGGTGATGAGCCCCTCCTCCAGCGCCGCCGCCGCCACGATGAGCTTGTACGTGGACCCCGGGGGGTACTGGCCCGCGATGGCCCGGTTCTCCATGGGGTGCAGGGGGTTCGAGGAGATCTTTTCCCACACGTCGGCGCTCACGCCCCGGTTGAAGAGGTTGGGGTCGAACCCCGGCCGGCTCACCAGCGCGAGGACGGAGCCGTCGCGGGGGTCGAGGGCCACGACGGCCCCCGCCTTGCCCTCCATGGCCGCCCAGGCCGCCTTCTGCACCTGGGAGTCGATGGTCAGGACGACCCGGTATCCCTGGACGGGCTCGACGCGGCCCAGGGTCTTGACCTTGCGTCCCACGACGTTGACCTCGACCTGCTCGCCGCCCGGCCTTCCGCGGATGTAGCGGTCCAGGGCCTTCTCGAGGCCGAACTTCCCGATGAAATCGCCGCTCTTGTAGCCGGCGGACTTCTCCCGCTCGAGCTCCTCGCGGCTCACCTCGCCGATGTAGCCGATGACGTGGGCCATGCTCTCCCCGTAGTAGTACTCCCGGACGGGCATGACGTCGATGCCCACGCCGGGCAGGTCCAGGGAGTGGGTCTCCACGAGGGCGAGCTTCTCGCGGCTCACGTTGCGGTCGACCCGCAGCGGCGTGAAGGGCCTGCGGTTTTCGAGGATGGTCTCGTAGTCCATGGGGAAGGTGAGGCCCACCTTCGCGTAGAGGTTCTCGAGCTTCTCCACGAGCCCCTTGAGGTCCTTGACGTCCTCGGGGAAGATGACCACGTCGTAGGAGGGCCGGTTCTCCACGAGCACGACGCCCCTGGCATCGAGGATGATCCCCCGCATGGCCTTCACCTCGCGGATGCGGATCCGGTTGTTCTCCGAGCGCTTCAGCAGCTCTTCGCCCTTGATGATCTGGAGGTACCAGAGCCGCAACACCAGCAGACAGACGGCCGCCAGGATCACCCAGAAGAAAACGGTGAACCGATCGCGGTATTCGCCCGGGTCGTACCGGACCAGCCTATCGCGCTTCTCCGGCATGGATGTCGACCCCCAGGCGGTTGAACAGGGTGAAGATCGCGGGGCTCAGGACCCCGGCGACCAGGGCCTGCGGCAGGGTTGTCCGCAGCAGGCTGTGCGAAACGTCGGTCCCGTAGATGAACCAGTAGACGGCCACGATGAAGAGCCCCTCCAGCAGGGCACAGAGGAAGACGAAGGCCGTGATGAAGAGCATCCGCTCACCGTAGATTCTCGGCGACAGCATGCTGGAGAAAACAAACAGGACGGCGTAGACGAAGGTGTAGAGCCCCGTGATCGTGCCCGAGAGACAGTCGAGGAGGAAACCCAGGACAAAGGCGAGCATGCCGCCCCTCACCATGTCGAGGTGGAACCCGGCCCAGACCACAAGGATGAGGGACACCTCGATGCCGATCCGCCCGCCGAAGACCAGGTCCAGCAGCGTCCGCTGGAGGACGACGAGCAGAACCGCGAGGAAGGGGAGAACAACAAAATAGGCCATAAAGAAGTTCGTTAGTTGGCTGGTTCGTTAGTTGGTTGGTTCGTTGGTTCGTTGGTTCAAGAACGAATCAACCAAAGAACTAACCAACCAAGGAGCCGTTTCTATTCCTTCTCCGTCTGCAGCACCAGCACTTCCTCGATCTTCGAGAAGTCCACCGACGGCAGCACCTCGATGGTCTGGAACAGGCCGGGATCCTTCTTGTCCGCCCGGGCGACGGTCCCCAGCATGAGCCCCTTGGGGAACATCCCCCCGAGCCCCGACGTGACGACGGCTTCGCCGACCTTGACCTCCTCGGTGCGCTGCACGTACTTGAGGCGCGAGAGCCGATGCCCGCCGCCCTGGAGGATCCCCTGGGCGCGGCTGCCCTGGACGAGGGCGTCGATGTTGCTGTTGTAGTCCGTCACGAGGAGGATCTTGGCATAGTTCCACGACGCCTCGATGACCCGGCCCACCACGCCGTCCGGCGCGATCACGGGCAGGCCGTCCTTCACGCCGTCGCGCGTCCCGCGGTTGATCAGGATCGTGCGGAAGGGCGAGGAGCCCTCGTTGCCCACGACCCGCGCGGCGATCGTCGGGTAGACGGTGCTGTCCTCGAGGGCGAGCACCTTCCGGAGCCGGGCGCCCTCGAGCGACATCTCGCGGTAGGTGTTCACCTCGCTCTGCAAATCGGCGATCCGCTTGCGCAGCTGCCGGTTCTCCTCCTCGAGCCCGACGAGGAAGAGATAGCGCTTCCAGGCCCCGCCCACGGCCCCCAGGGCCGCATGGATCCCCTGCTCGACGGGGGCCGTCACCTCGAGGACAAGCCTCTTCACGATCCCCGGGCTTCCCGGGCGCCTGAGGCTCTGGGACAGAATGACGAGGGAGGCGGCAATCAGGATGAAGGCAACGATGACGGCGAGATACTTCTTGAACAACAACGCTCCTCACCTGCTGTGTCTTTGAAGCGGCGGGCCCCTCCGCCCGGACGCCCGCGCTGCGCCGGTTGCGGTGCCGCCGGCGATGGGCGGGGCGCCGCGGTCCGGATCACAGCTGGATGGCGACCTCGCGGAGCAGTTCCAACTCGTCCAGGGCGATGCCGGAGCCCCGGGCCACCGTGGACAAAGGGTCGTCGGCCACGCTGACGGGCAGCCCCGTTTCCTCGCGCAGCAGCACATCGAGATTCCTCAGCAGGGCGCCGCCGCCGGTGAGAACGATGCCGCGGTCTACGATGTCGCCCGCCAGTTCCGGCGGCATCTGCTCCAGGGCGTCGCGGATCGTGTCGACGATGATGCTGACGGGCTCCGCGATGGCCTCCCGGGCTTCCTCCGAGTTGATCTCGATGATCTTCGGGATCCCCGAGATGAGATCCCGGCCCTTGACCTCGACGGTCTTGAGCTCCTCGTCCGGATAGGCACAGCCGATCGTCGTCTTGATCATCTCGGCCGTGCGCTCGCCGATGAGAAGGCTGTATTTGCGCTTCAGGTACTGCACGACGGCTTCGTCCATCTTGTCGCCGGCCACGCGGACCGACTTGGCGTAGACGATGCCGGAGAGGCTGATCACGGCCACCTCCGTCGTCCCGCCGCCGATGTCGACGACCAGGGAGCTCACGGGCTCCTTGATGGGCATGCCCGCACCGATGGCGGCCGCCATGGGCTCCTCGATGAGATAGACCTCCCGGGCGCCGGCCGACTCGGCCGTCTCCTTGACGGCCCGGCGCTCGACCTGGGTGACCCCCGAGGGGATGGACACGATGATGCGGGGCCGGATCAGGGTCCGGCGGTTGTGCACGCGCTGGATGAAGTGACGGAGCATGGCCTCGGTGATGTCGAAATCGGCGATGACGCCGCCCTTCATGGGCCGGATGGCCTCGATGTTGCCGGGCGTCTTGCCGAGCATGTTCTTCGCCTCGGCGCCCACGGCGAGCACCTTCTTGACCCCGCGGGCGTCACGGTGAACGGCCACGACGGAGGGCTCGCGAAGGACGATGCCCTTCCCCCTGACGTAGACGAGGGTGTTGGCCGTGCCGAGATCGACGGCCAGGTCATTCGAAAATTTCCCGAGAATAAAGTCGAAGAGCAAAACCTTTCCTCCCGATGTTGCTGGGAAAAACGGCGGACGAACCCGCAGATTTCCCGTTGGAAAGGTGACATATACAGTATTTGACCGGGCGAATCAATGCCTTTTTGACAAAAAACCATTGCATTTTCACCTTAATTATAATAGGGATTTCCCCTTAACGCGACACCCGAGGGGCACCCCATGCTTCAATTCATGCGCAAACACGCCCAGAGCTGGCTCATCAAGGTTCTGCTGGCCCTCATCATCGTCGTCTTCGTGCTCTACTTCGGATCGACGCGCTGGCGCGAGCCCGCCGAGGCCCTCGTGACGGTGGGCGAGAAGGTCATCACCTTCGGCGACTACCGCAAGGAGTACCAGAACCTCCTGGACATGTACCGCCAGCG
>ERZ795051.2842-NODE-2842-length-18684-cov-4.603468_pt1 | contig 18684 bp, 12 predicted proteins | sample MGYA00375135_ERZ795051 | MGnify/ENA primary metagenome ERZ795051 (study PRJEB30180, sample SAMN05720222) | activated sludge metagenome | isolation source: Anaerobic digester | place: Japan | collected 2015-05-26 ... | reverse complement strand
GCGGCGCGAGCCGCCCGTCACCAGCGCCGTCTTCCCCGCCAGAGTGTCCGCCGCGCCCATCTCGCGCCCGCGCCGAGCGCGGTCAGCCTTTCTTCCGGCGATCGATCACCCGCACCGCCTTGCCTTCGGAACGCGGCGTGCTGCCGGGCTCCACCAGGCGCACCTTCGCGTGCACCGCCAGCGAGGTCTCCAGCTTGCGCTCGATTTTTTCCTTCACCGCCTGCTGCTTCTGCATTTCGTCGAAGAACAGGTTTTCGGTGACTTCCACGCGCACCTCCAGCTCGTCCAGCGCGCCTTCGCGGCTGACTTCGATCTGGTAATGCGGCGCCACGCCTTCGATGGAAAGCAGGGCTTCCTCGATCTGCTGGGGATAGACGTTCACGCCGCGGATGATCAGCATGTCGTCGCTGCGGGCCGACACCTTGCTCATCCGCCGACCGGTCCGGCCGCAGGGACAGGCGCCGGGCAGGAAGGTGCACAGATCGCGCGTCCGGTAGCGCACCACCGGGATCGCCTCCTTCGTCAGGGTCGTGATCACCAGTTCGCCGCCGGTCTTGGCCGGATCCGCGGCCGGATCGCCCGTGACCGGGTCGATCAGTTCGGGCAGGAAGTGGTCTTCGGCGAGGTGCATGCCGGTCTGCTCGACGCATTCGCACGACACGCCCGGGCCCATGACTTCGCTCAAGCCGTAGTTGTCCGTCGCAAAGACGCCGAGGCCTTTCTGCAGCGCCTGGCGCATGGCGTCCGTCCACGCTTCGCCGCCGAACAGTCCCAACCGCAGCTTCAGGTCCTTGCGCGCGCCGAGCTTGTTGATCAACTCGGCGAGGTACATGCCGTAGGACGGCGTGCAGATCAGCGCGGTCGTGCCGTAGTCCTTCATGATCTGGATCTGCCGTTCGCTCTTGCCCGACGACACCGGCAGCACGGCGGCGCCGACCGTTTCCACGCCGTAGTGGTGGCCGAGGCCGCCGGTGAAGAAGCCGTAGCCGAAGGCGATCTGGACGACGTCGCTTTTCGTCACGCCCGCGGCGGTCTGCAAACGCGCCATGAGTTCCGACCATGTCGCAAGATCCTGCTTCGTGTAGCCCACGACCGTGGCCTGGCCCGTCGTGCCCGACGAGGCGTGGATGCGCACGACGTCTTCCATCGGCACGGCGAACGCTTTGTAGGGGAAACAGCTCCGCAGGTCGTCTTTCGTCGTGAACGGCAGCTTGGAAACGTCCGCCAGCGTGCGGACATCCTGCGGCGCGACGCCGGCCGCCTCCATTTTCGCCCGGTAGTAGGGCACCTTGGCCCACGCCGTCCGCACGACCTTCTGCAGCCGCTCCAGTTGCAGGGTTTCGAGGTCCTTCCGGGACATGCACTCGCAGGCCGGGTTCCAGACGCGGTTTTCGGGCTTTTTCACTTCGCTCATAGGCCGTCCACTGTAGTCCCACCCCGCCCCCCCGTTCAACCTTGAATCCGGATGGGTATTGTTTTATAAAACAATACCCGTTTTCGGAACGGCCCTGACGGACGCCGCGCGGGTCCGCGCTTGCCTTCCGCGTCCGGTTTCGCGGACAAGGCCCGCCATGCCCGCGATGTACGAGATCTACCGGGGCCACCGCGCCGATTACGACCGGCTCGTGAACGCCGAAGACCACGAACGCCACCTGCCGGCCTGCCTGCATTCCATCGTCGATTGGCGCGGCCAAACCGTGCTCGAAGGCGGCCTCGGCACCGGGCGCGTCACGGAGACGTTCATCGCCGCCGCCCGCCGCGTCGTGGGTTGCGACCGGGAAGCCCACATGCTCGGAGCCGCCCGCGAACGGCTCGCCCGGTTCGCGGACAAGCTCGAGCTGCGCGTCGCCGACAACCTCGATTTGCCCCTCCTCCCCGAAAAAGCGGACGTCTTCATCGAAGGCTGGAGCTGGGGCCACTCCATCGTCGACGGCCCCGGCGACGTCGAAGCCATGGCCGAGACCCTCTTCGCCCAGGTGCGGAAGAATCTCGTTCCCGGCGGCCTTGTCGTGCTGATCGAAACCCTCGGCACGAACGCCTTGAGCCCCGCGGCGCCCCATCCCCGCCTCGTGGAGTTCTACCAGATCCTCCAATCCCGCCACGGCCTGCGGCAGACCGCAATTTCCACCGACTACCGGTTCGCCTCCCCCGCCGAAGCCGCCGAGGTGCTGGGATTCTTCTTCGGCAATGCCATGACGCAAGCCGTCCGCGCCGCCAACTCCGCCGTCGTCCCCGAGTGGACCGGCGCGTGGTTCGGACCCTTGTCGGCGTGACGCCGGCGGCCGCGGGTTTTACTGTTTCTGTCCCGCGAACGTGCCGCGGTCGCTGCCGTCGTCGTTGCTCCAGGTCCCCGCCACCGCCCCGCTGGCGGCGATCGTTCCGGTGTAGGTCCCGCGGTACAAGCCGCCATCATACAAGCCGGCGGTCAGCAAGCCGGCCTCGTCCACCTCGCCGCTGACGACGTAGTCCAGATCTTCCGCGGTCGAATGGGCCGTGCCGGCGACCGCCCCGTCGCCCGCGACGACCAGCCGCCACGTGCCGGCATCCGTGCCGGTGAACGTGCCGACGTACGTGCCCTGGAACGCACCGCCGCCGCCATCGTCGTCCCCGCTGCCGCCGCCGCCGCAACCCGCCAGCAACCCGCAGGCCGCCACCAGCACCACGATCCAGCCCCCAATCGCCGCGTTCCGCTTGTTCATTCTCGATTTCTCCCGGTTGTCGGAAACCGCCCCGGACGGCGCCGTGCCCTCCGCTGCGAAACGGCCTCGCGACTCCATGCTGGCAAATCCCGCACGGGCGGGCAAACGCCTTTTGCGCAAAATTTTCCTTCTAACGGCCTCCTTGACCTGCCGCGCGCCGCCGGCCCATACTTTACCCCAGTCAAGGAGACGCGATCATGGACATCGAAAAAGGCGCAGCGTGGATTCCCTTTCCCCTCATGGAGCGTTTCATGCGCGACGTGTTCGTCGGCCTGGGCGCGCCCAAGGCCGACGCGGCCATCTGCGCCAACGTCCTGATCAAGGCCGATGAATTCGGCTTCGATTCCCACGGCATCTCGCGCCTCAAGCCCATTTACTACGATCGGATCAAGCAGGGCATCCAGCTCGCCAAGACCCGCATCCGCGTCGTCAAGGATTCCGCCGGCACCGCCGTGCTCGACGGAGGCAACGGCATGGGCCACGTCGTGGCGCACAAGGCGATGACGCTGGCCATCCGCAAGGCGAAGAAGCACGGGCTCGGCATGGTCGCCGTCCGCAATTCCACCCACTTCGGCATCGCGGGCTACTATCCGCTCATGGCGGTGAAGGCCGGCATGATCGGCATTTGCGGCACCAACGCGCGGCCCTCCATCGCGCCAACCTTCGGCGTGGAAAACATGCTGGGCACCAATCCGCTCACGTTCGCGATGCCCACCGACGAGAAATTCCCGTTCCTGCTCGATTGCGCCACCTCCATCGTCCAGCGCGGCAAGGTCGAAATCTACGCCAAGCTGAACAAGGAAATGCCCAAGGGCTGGGTCGTCGCGCACGACGGCACGTCCAAGACCGATCCGCACGCCGTGCTGGCCGACCTGGTCGCCGGCACCGCGGCGCTCCTGCCGCTGGGCGGCGCGGGCGAAGACCTCGCCGGCTACAAGGGCTACGGCTACGCCACCGTCGTCGAAATCCTTTCCGCCGCCCTCCAGCAGGGCGCCTACCTCAAGATGCTCAACGGCACGGACAAGAACGGCCGGAAAATCCCCTATCCCCTCGGCCACTTCTTCATCGCCATCGACGTCGCCCACTTCGCGCCGCTGCCCGCGTTCAAGAAAATCGCGGGCAACATCCTCCGCCAGCTCCGCGCCTCGCAAAAGGCCCCCGGCCAGAAGCGCATCTACACCGCCGGCGAAAAGGAATACCTGACCTGGCTCGAGCGCAAGAAAAAGGGCGTGCCCGTCAACCGCGAGACCCAAAAGGAAATGGTCGCCATGCGCGACGAACTCGGACTGAAGAAATATAAGTTCGCGTTCGAAAAGTGATCGCGGCCGCCGATGCCCTGTTCCTGTTCCTGCAAATAGCGCTCCCCGCGGCCATTCTGTTCCGGGGTGGCGTCGGAAAATCGCGTATGGCCCGGATCACTCGCGCGCTGTCGGCCATTGGAGCCGGTTACGTCCTGCTGAATCTCTCCGTGCATGCCCTGCAATCCCTTTCGCTCCAACTCGCCACGACGCCGGAGGAAGTCCGCCGGGTCGTCGATCACGACGGCGCCCCCCGCGTATTTGCCTTGGTGTTCGGTTGGATCCCCGTCGCTCTCTACGTGGCGCTTCTGGCAGCTAGCCGCGCCGTCGTTTTGTTCGTGCGGAATTCGCGCCGGAAACGTTGAAAAATACAAGGGGGGGATGCATCCGCGATCCATCCCCCGACGGGGTCGTCGGGGGCTCCCAAGACACCTGCCTGGGGGCTTTTTGGAGCCGGCACGACCTCGTGCCGGTCCTTCAGGCCGATGACCGCAGGCTTCCTGCGCCCGGCCTCAGAGCGGCGGAAAATCGAAGTGGGTCTGGAACAGCTCGACGAGCCGGTCGGCCACGGCGGCTTCGTTCTCGCCCATGACTTCGATCTTCACCTTGCTGCCCTGATGCATTTCCAGCGACAGCAGTTGCATCACCGAGCTGACGTCGCACGAGCCGTTGCCGTTCGTGATCCGGATCGTGCCGGGATAGCCCATGAATTCCTTGACGATCAAGGCCGACGGACGGCAGTGGATCCCCTGGGCGTTGGCAACGGTGGCTTGGCGAGTTTGCATGATGGTTTTCCGGACAAAGCGGCGCATTGAGCCACAGGGCTCACATGTTTGTCCAGAACAAAAGGAACAATTTTGTCGGCTTCATTTTCCGTTTGCCGCCGGTCCGCCGCGGAGGTAGGTTTTTCGGCATCGGTCACCCCGTTCCGTGGAGGTTCGCATGAAATTCGGACAAATCGTCGTTTGGGCCATCGTCGTCGTGTTGGCGGTCGTGCTGGCCGCGTTCTTCCTGATGCGCCCCGAAACGCCCCCGCCGGCTGCTGTTCCGCTGCCCGCGGAAACGCCTGCGGAACCCCCGGCCGCCCCGCCGGCCCCGGCCTATCCCGCGGCGATTTCCGGCGCCGTGCCGGGCGAATGGACGATGGATCTCGACGCCGCCAAGGCGCTGGCCGCCGAAACCGGATTGCCGTTGCTGCTCAACTTCACCGGCAGCGACTGGTGCGGCTGGTGCCGCCTGATGGAAAAACAGGTCTTTTCGCAGGAGGCATGGAAGACCTACGCCAAGGAGCACTTCGTCCTGGTCTGGCTCGATTTTCCGCAGAACAAGGCGCTGGTGCCCGCAGCCTTCGCCGAGCGCAACAACCGCTTGTTGCAGGAATTCGAAATCGGCGGCTTCCCGACCTTCATCCTGCTCGATCCGGACGGCCAGACGCGCCTGGGCCAGGCCGGGGCCTCGCGCGACGTGAACCCGGAACGCTTCATCGCGGCCCTGGAGGATATCCTGCGCGCCTCCGACAAGGCCATCGCCGCCTTGAAAGAAAGGCTGACCGACGAGCAGAAGACCGCCCTCGACGAGGCCAAGGCCGATCGGGATCTGGCCCGCCAAAAACTGGCCGACTGGATCGCCTCCGACCCCGAACCGTCGGAAGAAAACAACGCCCTCTACGAGTCCATGCGCGACGAAATCGAACGGGCCGAGGCGACGTTCATGGGCCTGCTCAAGTCCGCGCCCTAGCCGGCGCTGCCGATACGCGGCAAATTTTGTCGACATCGGCTGTTGACCCGGACGGACGACCGATTTAATTTATTTTTAATAAACGGACGGTTGGCGGAAAGACTCCGATCTTTCGTCCGCGTTTGCCGACATGGACCCGTCCCCGACAAACGAACGTGCCGCGCCGAAGCTGCCGGTTCCGCCGACGCTGGAAAGCGCCGACGAACCGTTGCGCCTGCATGCCCAGTTGCTCGCCTGCGTGCGGGAATCCGTCGTCGCCTCCGATCTCGAAGGCCGGATTCTGTACTGGGGACCGGGCGCCGAACGGATGTACGGCTACAAGGCCTCCGAAGTTCTCTGCAAGCCCTACCGGAACTTCGCCGGCGCGGTCGATCCGCCCGACGAAACCGCGTTCCGCCGCGAGCTGCTCGCCCGCGGCTACTGGGAGGGCCAGCATCTCCAGAGGCGCCGCAACGGCGAGACGTTCTGGACCGAAACGCACATTTCGGTTTTCACGGACGACCAGGGGCAGCCCGCCGGCTTCGTCGGCATCGACCGCGACGTCAGCGAACACAAGCGCCGGGAACTGCATCTGGCGAAAATCAACGAATGTTTCCTGAACCTGGGCGAGGACTTCACCGCCAACGTGGATCGGTTCGTCGCGTTGGCCGGCGAGCTGCTGCAAGGCGCCTGCGCCCTCTACAACCGCCTCGAAGACGGCCTGCTGTGTTCGCTGGGACAATGGCACGTTCCGCCGGACTTCAATCCGCGCGACCGGCCCGAAGGACATATCTGCTACGATCTCATCCGGCGCGCGCCGGCCGGCGCGCTGGTCATCCGCGACTTGCCGCGCACGGATTACGCGCGGACCGACCCCAACGTGGCCGCCTACGGCCTGCAGACCTACGTCGGCCAGCTCGTCAGGTGCAACGGCGAGCCCGTCGGCTCCCTCTGCGTGGTCTTCCAGAAAGATTTCGAACCGACCGGAGACGACCGCTGGCTGCTGGGAATCATCGCCGCCGCCATCGGCGTGGAGGAGGGCCGGCGGCGGGCGCTGGAGACCTTGCGGACCAGCGAACGGCAGCAGCGCACGTTCCTCGATGCCACCACCGATCTCGTGTTCCTGAAAGACGATCAATTCCGCTACGTCTTCAGCAACCGCGCCAACAACGAATTCCTGGGCAAGCCGGAAGCGGCGATCCGGGGCCGCACCGACTTCGACCTCATGCCGAAGGAAGCCGCCGCCGGCTGCCGGGCCAGCGACGAAGCCGTCCTGCGCCAAGGCGCCAGCCGCGTGTCGGACGAAACGGTGGCCGGCCGGACCTACCAAGTCCTCAAGTTCCCGGTGCCGCTCGCGAACGGCCGCACCGGCATCGGCAGCTACGTCCGCGACGTCACCGAGCGCCGGCAGGCCGAGGAAAAACTGCGGATCAACCTGGAACGCCTCCAGGACATCGCCGCCAACATTCCCGGAGCCATCTACCAGCTCCAGACGGGCCGCACCGGCGCGCTCGAAGTGCCCTACATGAGTTCCGGCTGCGAAGCGCTGTTCGAGCGCTCCGTCGCGGAAATGGATTTCACGGGACTGCTGTTCGACCGCATGCACGTCGGCGACCGCGCGTTGTTCGAGCACTCCTTCGCGACGGCCGCCCAGAAGCTCGAGCGCTGGAGCCTGGAATTCCGCATCGCCGCCCCGGACGGGCGAACCAAATGGCTGCGCGCCTCCGCCAATCCGCGCAAGCTTGCCTCCGGCGCCATTCTCTGGAACGGCGTCCTGCTCGACGTCACCCGCCTGAAAGAAGCCGAAGAGGCCCGCCGGGCAAGCGAAGAACGTTTCCAGCTGCTGGTGAAGAACTCCTCCGACGTCATCGCCGTCATCGACGCCGCGGGCGCGTTCAAGTACGTCAGCCCCGCCGAAGAGCCCTTCAGCGGCTTCCGAGCCGAGGAGCTGACCGGCAAAAGCATCCGCGACGTCATCCATCCCGACGATCTCGAGCGCACGCTCCAAGCATTCCAGACCACCGTGGCCCAGCCGGAAAAATCCCATCGCATCGAGTGCCGCCACGTCCACAAGACCAAAGGCTGGATTCCGGTGGAAGTCGTCGGCCAGAGTTTCCTGTCCGAGCCGGCCGTCAAGGGCGTCATCGTCAGCGTGCGCGACGTGTCCGAGCGGCACCAGGCCGAAGAGGAAATGGCCCGGCAGCTCGACGAGCTGCGGCGCTGGTACGCGGCCACGCTCGGCCGCGAAGGCCGCATCGCCGAGCTCAAGCGCGAAGTGAACGCCCTGGCCAAGCGCCATGGCGAAAACCCGCCCTATCCCAGCGCGGAGGGATCCCCGCCGTGAACGTCCGGCGAACGCTGCGGGCGATGCGCTGGAGCGCCTACGCGGCCCTGGTGGTCGGCGTTTCCTGGGCCGCCGGCCTGCGCGCCGACCGCCAGTTGCGCGCCGAACTCCTCCAGCAAGCCCGTTTGATCGCCGTCTCGATCTGCCCCGATCGCGTCGCGGCGCTGGCCGGCACGCCGGACGATCTCGGCTCCCCGTCCTATCTCTATTTCAAGGAGCGCCTCGCCGCCGTCCAGCGGACCATGCCCGAGTGCCGCTTCGCCTATCTCATGGCCTGCCAACCCGACGGCACCGTCGTGTTTCTCGTGGACAACGAGCCCGACGACTCGCCCGATTGTTCTCCGCCCGGCCAAGTTTACACCAACCTCACGCAGGAGCTGCTTTCCGTGCTGGCCGGCGGCGCGCCCGTCGTCGAAGGGCCGCACGAAGACCCCTGGGGCACCTGGGTCAGCGCCTTGGTGGCGGTCGCCACGCCCGACGGCAACCGTCCCGTGCTGGTGGGTCTCGACGTCGACGCCCACCTCTGGAAGTGGATCGTCGCCGTCCAGGCGGCCATGCCGGCCGGACTCGCATCCGTCGCCCTCCTGCTGGCGGTACTGGCCGTTGAACTCACCGCCAGCCGCCGCCGCCTGCGCTCCCGGCAGCAGGAACTGGAAACCAGCGAGCGGCGCCTCTTGGAACTCGCCGCCCAAAGCCGGACCGTCGCCTGGGAAGTCGATGCGCAGGGGCTTTTCACCTACGTCAGCCCCGTCGCGGAAGCCGTGTACGGCTACCGGCCCGAGGAGTTGGTCGGGAAAATGCATTTCTACGACCTGCATCCCGAAGCCGGCCGCGAAGCCTTCCGGCAAACCGCGCTGGCCGCCTTCGACCGGCGCGAACCGTTTGTGGATTTCGAAAATCCCGTCCAAACCAAGCTTGGTGCGACCGTGTGGGTGGCGACGTCGGGATCGCCGCTGGTGGCCGCCGACGGCCAGCTCCGCGGCTATCGCGGCACCGATGCGGACGTCACCGCGCGCAAACGCGCGGAAGAAGCCTTGCGGGAAAACGACCTGAAGCTGCGCGCCCTGTTCTCGGCCATGGACGAGATCGTCGCTTTGCACGAAGTGGTTTTCGATGCCGCCGGCCAGCCCCGGGATTACCGCCTGACGGACGTCAACGAGGCCTTTTTGCGATTGACCGGCTTGTCCCGCGCGGAAGCCGTCGGCCGACTGGCCTCCGAGGCGTTCCGCGCCGCGCCGCCTCCCTATCTGGCCGAATACGCCCAAGTCGCCATTTCCGGGACTCCCTGCCGTTTTGAAACGCACTACGCCCCGCTGGACAAGCATTTCCAGATCTCGGCGGTGCCGCTGGGCCGGAACCGGTTCGCCACCGTTTCCGTGGACGTCACGGCCAACAAGCGCGCGGAAGCGCGGCTGCGCGCGCTGCTGGAGGAAAGCAACCAGGCCCGCCAGGCCCTGCTGGGCATCCTGGAAGACCACGACCGCGCGGAGGCCGACCTGAAACGCCTCGCCACCGCCATCGAACAGTCCGCCGACTCCATCGTCGTGACCGACGCGCAAGCCGCCATCCAGTACGTCAATCCGGCGTTCGAGGCGGTGACGGGCTATCGCCGCGAGGAAGCCATCGGCCAAAACCCGCGCATTCTCCAAAGCGGACAACAGGACGCCGAATTCTATCGCCGGATGTGGGCCGCGCTGGCCGCCGGCCAGCCGTGGAAAGGCCGGCTCGTCAACCGGCGCAAGGACGGATCGAACTATACCGAAGACGCCGTCATTTCGCCCGTGGTCGACGCTCTCGGCCAAATCGTCAATTACGTCGCGGTCAAACGCGACGTCACCGAACAGCTGCGCCTGTCCGCCCAGCTCCAGCAGGCGCAGAAGATGGATTCCATCGGGCGCCTCGCCGGCGGCATCGCCCACGACTTCAACAACATGCTCACCGTCATCCTCGGCCACGCCGAAATGAAGCTGGCCGATCCGGGGCTCGATCCCGCCCTCCGCGCCAGCCTCGAGGAAATCCGCCGGGCGGCGTCCGATTCCGCCGCCCTCACCCGCCAGCTCCTGGCGTTCGCGCGCAAGCAGGCCATCGCGCCCCGCATCCTCGACCTCAACGAAACCGTGGGACGCTCCATCCAGATGCTGCGCCGGCTCATCGGCGAAAACGTCGAACTGGCCTGGCGGCCGGCCGCGGCCCCCTTGCCGGTCCAGGCCGATCCGGCCCAGATCGACCAGATCCTGGTCAATCTGTGCGTCAATGCCCGCGACGCCATCGCGGGTTCCGGCCGGATCGACATCGAAACCGGCGCCGCCGCGATCGACGCCGCTTTTTGCGCCGACCACCCCGGCGCCGTTCCCGGCGACTACGTCCGGCTGACCGTGCGCGACACGGGCTGCGGCATGGACGCCGAAACGCTGGCCCATGCGTTCGAACCGTTCTACACGACCAAGCCGGCCGGCGCCGGCACCGGTCTGGGCCTGTCCACGGTCTACGGCATCGTCAAGCAGAACGACGGCTACGTGGCTCTCGCCAGCGCGCCGGGCCAAGGCACCGCGGTCGACGTCTATTTTCCCCGGCGGGCGGCGGCAGATGCTCCCGTCGCGGCCGCGCCGAGCTCCGCTTCGGCGGCGGCGACCGGCGCCCAAACCGTTCTGCTGGTCGAAGACGAACCCGCCATTCTCGCGGTGACGGCCCAGATGCTGTCCAGCCTCGGCTACGTCGTCCGGGCCGCCCATACGCCCGCCGACGCCATCCGGGTGGCCAAGGAGCATTCCGGCCCCATCCACTTGCTTTTGACCGACGTCGTCATGCCCGGCCTGAACGGCCTCGACCTGGCCCGGACGCTCGCCGGCCTGCGGCCCGGATTGCGCACGCTGTTCATGTCCGGCTATCCCGCCGAGGTCACCTCCCGCAGCGGCATGCTCGACGAAGGATTGCATTTCATCCACAAGCCGTTCGCCCGCGAAGAATTGGCGGCCAAGCTGCGGGACGTTTTCGATGCCCCGGCCAACACGCGAAACCAGGAAACTTCCACGTGAATCCAAGTTGCGATCCAGCGAAGGTCGATGGATTCAGTTTCCGCGAACTCTTCGAGCACATGACCAGCGGCGTCGCCGTCTACGAAGCCGTCCGCGACGGGGAAGATTTCCGGATCAAGGACATGAATCCGGCCGGGTTGCGCATGGTCGATCTGCCGCGCGAAGCGGTCGTTGGCCGGCTTCTGTCCGACCTCTTCCCCGGCGCGAAGGCCATGGGCATCCCGGAAATGCTTCGCCGGGTCTGGCAGACCGGCCGGACCGAAGAACTGCCGCCCAACCGATATTTCGACAGCCGCCTGGCCCGTTGGTTCAGCAACCGGATTTTCCGACTTCCCTCCGGGACCGTCGCGGCCGTCTTCGACGACGACACCCATCGGCTGGAAACCGAGCGCGCGCTGCGCGAAAGCGAAGAACGCTTCCGGATCCTCTTCGAAAACCATGCCGCCATGAAGCTGCTCATCGACCCCGCCGACGGGCACATCGTGGACGCCAACGAGGCCGCCGCCCGGTTCTACGGCTGGACCCGCGACCAGTTGCGCCGCATGCGCATCCAGGACATCAACACGCTGTCGCCCGACGAGGTCGTCCGCGAAATGCAGAAAGCCCGGGAGCAACGGCGCATCTATTTCGATTTCCGCCATCGCCGCGCCGACGGGTCGATCCGCGACGTGGCCGTTTTCAGCAGCAACATCGCCGTGGCCGGATCGCCGCCGCTCCTTCATTCGATCATCCACGACGTCACCGAATTCAAACAAGCCCAGGCCGCGCTGGCCGAAAACGATCGGCTCCTGCGCATCGCCGGCCGCACCGCCGCCATCGGGGGGTGGAGCGTCGATCTGGCCGAGAACCGCGTGGTTTGGTCCGACGAGGTGGCCGCCATCCACGAACGTCCTCCCGGGTATTCGCCCTCCGTCGACGAAGGCATTTCCTATTACGCCACCGAATGGCGCGAGCGCATTGCCGCGGTTTTCCGGGCCTGCGCCGAACGGGGCGAGCCCTACGACGAAATCATGGAAATCGTCACCGCGCACGGCCGCCGGCGCTGGGTGCGCACGATCGGCGAAGCCGTGCGCGACGAGACCGGCCGCATCGTCAAGGTTCAAGGCGCGTTCCAGGACATCACCGAACGCAAGGCGGCCGAAGCGGAACACGAACGCATCCAAAACCAGCTGGCGCAGCTGCAGAAGCTAGAATCCATCGGCCGCCTTGCCGGCGGCGTGGCCCACGATTTCAACAACATGCTGCAGGTGATCCTGGGCAACGTTGATTTCGCCCTGGAGCGGCAGGCTGCCGGGGCAACGGCCGAAACCTATCTTCAGGAGATCCGCCGGGCGGCCACTCGTTCCGCGGAACTCACGCGCCAGCTTCTCGCGTTCGCCCGCAAGCAAACCGTCGCGCCCCGGGTGCTCGACCTCAATGAAACCGTCGGGAGCGCGTTGCAGATGCTCCGGCGGCTCATCGGCGAAAACGTGGGCCTGATTTGGCGACCGGGCGCCGAACTGCCTGCCGTGCGGATGGACCCCGTCCAGATCGATCAAATCCTCGCCAATCTCTGCGCCAACGCCCGCGACGCCATCCCCGGAACCGGCACCGTGACCATCGCAACCGAACGATTCGTCGGCGGTCCCGCGGAAACCGCTCGGCACCCGGACGTCCATTGCGGCGAATTCGTCTGCCTGTCCGTTGCGGACGACGGCGCAGGCATGGAGCCTGAAATCGTCGCCCAGTTGTTCGAGCCGTTCTTCACCACCAAAGCAGAAGGCCAAGGTACCGGGCTCGGTTTGGCCACCGTCTACGGCGTCGTACGGCAAAACGGAGGATTCATCGAAGTGGACAGCCGTCCGGGCCGCGGCAGTTGCTTCCGGATTTATCTGCCGGCCTTCCAAGCCGATGCCGGGGACGGCCAAACCGCTCCGCCGCCGCCCGTCCCCGGCCAGGAAACCATCCTGCTGGTGGAAGACGAACCAGGCATCCTGACGATTTGCAAAGCCATGCTCGGGTCGTTGGGATACCGGGTTCTTGGAGCCGCAACGCCGCACGAGGCCATCCGTCTGGCCGAACGCAATCCCGGCGGCATCCAGTTGTTGATAACCGACATCGTCATGCCGGAAATGAACGGATGGGAACTCGCCCAGGCCATTATGGCTCTCCAGCCCAATCTCAAACGGCTCTTCATGTCCGGCTACACCGCCGACGTGATCGCCCATCAGGGAGTCCGCGACAATGAGGTCCACCTGCTGAGCAAGCCGTTTACCCTCAACGAAATATCCACCAAGATCCGCCAGATCCTCGGTTCCTGAGATCGGCGCCGGCCACGCGGCGCGCACCCTGTTTGCTCAGGGGGCCTGCAGCAACGCGCGGACGGTGGCGTACCACGCGCCCGGCGCGCGGTTCGTGACGGCCATGCCCGGCACGCCCCACCCCAGATCCACGGTTTCCTTCGCGCCGGAAACCAGGTCCGTGCAGGTTTCGAGCTGGTAGTAGCGGTCGGGGCTGGCCGGGAACGTGAAGCGGATTTCCCCGGTTTCGCCGCCGGATTGCGCGGCGGAAACGAACTCGCCCCGCAGCGCGAAAACCTCGCCGGGATCCGCGGGATCGGTGTCCGCCAGGAATTCATCCCAATTGGTCGCGCCGTCGCCGTCCGCATCGTCGTCGGGTCCGGAGCCGGGTTCTTCCGGTGCAAGACCGCGGCTGCTCTGCAACCAGTCCTCGAAGAGGTTGGTCGTCGAAAGGATCGTCAGCGTGCCCGTGGCCGAGCCCTGGTAGACGTCGTCGACGATGGTGCCGACGACGGCATAGGTGCCGGCCGCGACCGGTTCGACGGGCGACCCGTCGAAGGTGAAGTCCACTTCCAGCTCGCGGGGCATCGTCGAGGCGCGCGGCTTCTTGGGCTTGCCGTCGTAGACCTGTTCGAGTTCCTCCAGCACCACGACCGCCGGCTCCTTGGTCCACGGCGTACCGAACACTTCCCACTCGGCGAGACCCGCGGCCGCGCCCGCGGAATTGGAGATGGCCGTGAAACGGAGATAGCGCGCCGGGGCGGCAACCGCCCACTCGTCCCAGCCGCGGCGGTCTTCCGTCCCGGCATCCGCCAACGTCGTCCAGGTTGCGCCGTCGCGCGACCCCTCCAGGCGATAGCGCTGCGCGGCCGCGGTCCAATCCGGATTCAGGATCCGCACGCGCGCGAGGATGGACGTGCCTTTCAGGTCCAGCGTCAAGGTGCCGGGCGGAACGCTCGTCCACGCCGCGGTGGCCACGGCCGCGGCCGAGGTGTGCACGCCGTCGATGGCGGCCGCGGCATTGGCCGCCTGGACGCCCGCGATCGTCGCGCCGCCCGCGGCCAGCGCCAGGTTCGGGCCGACGTCGTCGTCGAGCGTGGCCGCCGTCACGAGCACGTCCGACAGGCCCGCCGCGGAAATCCGGAAGACCGCCGTTTCGCTTTCCGCGTCCGCATCGTCCGCCGCCGCCAGCGTCACCGCCTGCCACGCGTTCCAGGTCGTCGATTTGAACGTCAGGCTGGCGGCGCCCTTGATCGCCACGTTCGTGCTGCCCCAGGCGCGCGCCACGGTCACGACGAGGCTGCCCGAGGGTTTGCTGCGCAGCCGCACGTGCAAGCGGCCTTCGCCGTTCTCGCGCACGCGGACGAACGCGGCGCTGATCTCCGGAATGGGTTTTTCGTAGGCGACCGCGAACGAGCGGACCACCTCGGGCGCCGCCGCCCAGTTGGCGTTGCCGACCTGCGCGGCCGCGACGGACACCGTGCCCGAACCCAGGAACGTCAGCTTCGTCCCGTCGGTGATCAGCGCCGGTCCCGCCGCCACCGCGAAGGCAACGGGCAGGCCGCTGGACGCCGTCGCCGCCAGTTGGACCACGTTCGTCGTCCATTGGTTCGCGATGGGCGGAAAATCGATCGCCTGCGCGGCCGGCGCCACGACCAGCGCGCCGGTGGCCGTCCCCTGCCAGTTGGGGTCGCTCACCGTCCCGGAGACGGCGTAGGTCCCGGCCGCCGTCGGCGCGCCGAAGACGCCGTCGTAGCGGATGTCCACGGCCAGTTCGTCCGGCACGGTCGCGGCGGTCACGACCCGCGGCGTGCCGTCGTAGGTCTGTTCCAAGCCGTTCAGCGTCACGACCGCCGCGGCTTTCTCCACGACCAGCGTGCCGGTGGCCGCGCCCGCGTAGGAGGCGGAAACCACCTTCGCGGTCACGACGTAGCTGCCCGCGTCCGTCGGCGGGTTCGCCGAACCGTTGTAGGTCAACACGACCGGCAACCCGGCCGGATCGGTCTCGGCCGACGCGGCGCGCGGCGCGCCGTCGTAGGTCTGCCGCAGGTTGCCGACCGTCACGGCCGCCGACGCCTTGGCCACCGCCAGGATTCCCGACGCCGTGCCCTGCCAAATCGGATCGTCCACCGCGGCCTCCACCCAATAGTTGCCCGGCGCCGTCGGCGGGTTGGAAGCGCCGCTGTAGGTGAACCGCACGGCCAGACCCGCGGGATCGGTCGTGGCCGTCGCGGCGCGCGGCGTGCCGTCGTAGGTCTGCTGCAAATTGCCCAGCGTCACCGCGGCCGGCACCTTGGCGACGACGAGCGTGCCGGTCGCCGAACCCGCGTAATAGGCCGTGGCGACGGTGGCCGTCACCGCATAGCGGCCCGGCAGCGACGGGGGCGTCGGCTGGCCGTCGTAGGTGAACTTGACCGTCAGTCCCGCCGGCAGCGTCGTGGCCGTGGCCGCGCGCGGCGTGAAATCGCAGGACTGCGAAAGACCGCCCAGGAACACCTGCGCCGGCTGGTCGGGCGCGCTCGCCGGATCGTCTCCGAGAATCCGCAGGGCCGGATCGCCCAGCAGATTGTAGGTCGCGAAAGTGTTTTTCGTGAAGATATCCCCGGGCAGCGACCGCCGGGTCTCCAGCAGGGCGCGCCCGACCGGGCCCTTGCGATCCTGCAGCACCCGGCGATAGAACGCCTCGCCCAGATCCGTCGCCGGCGCGTTCAGCGGCAGGGCCGACGACGCCCAGACCGCGACCGCCCCGCCCGCGGGCCGTTGCATCAGCAGTTCGGCCAGGCTGTTGACCGCCGGCGCGTCGAAGTGCCCCGCCAGGCAGCACAGCAGCGCCGCGAACGGCGTGCGCTCGTTGGCCATGGTTTCGACGTCCGCCGCCGTCAGCAGCCCCTGTCCGCTCAGCTTGACGCTCGTGCCGTGCCCCGTGTAGTGCACGACGCCCGCGCCGTTGCTGAACGCCCCCAGGAACGCCGCGCGCGCCGGCGCGATGGCCTGCACGTCCAGGTTGGCCCGGGCGGAAACGGCGAACGGCTGCTGCACCAGGTTCGTGAAGCGCGCGACGGAGGCCGCATAGTTGCCGGAGGCGTCGGCCTTGTCGTTGCCGAAGGCCAACTGGTTCTGCCATTCGGCGCCGAAATCCGCTTCGTAGGCCTTGATCTTGGCGATCATCGCGGCCAGATCCTCCGCGGTGCAGGCGGGCAAGCGGCCCACCGCCACGTCCGGCAGTTCGTCGCCGCCGGCGTCCGCCAGCAGCTCGTCCGAGGAAAACAACCCGTCGTAGGTCTGGCGAAGCATGGGCGGCAAGTGGTTGGGCTCCGCGCCCATCGATTCGAGATAGTCGTAGTGGCCGTTGCCCGCCAGCACCAGCATGCGGGGCGACTCCGTCCAGGTCGATGCGGCGTACCGCACCAAGGCCCGGATGGCCTCGGGCGTGCGCAGGCCGCCGGCAAGCAGGTCGCAGACGTCTTCGAAAACGGCCACGCCCGCGCGCAGGCCTTGGCCGGCGCGGTAATCCGCCAGTTCCTGCGCCGCCGGCGCCAGCGCGCGCGAGGTCAGCACCAGATAGTCGATGCGGTTCGTGTGCGCCAGGAACCAGGCGTCGGCCGCCGCCGGTTCCGGCGCCAGCAAGGGCACCGCGTCCGCTTCGGCCACCGCGAAGCGCTCGTTCGGGGTCGCCGCGGCCCAGGCCTTGTCCGGCAGTCCGCCGCTTTCATCCGCGATCCACGTCGGCTGGCCCGCCGCGTCCAGCGCGAACGCCAGCGGCTCCGCGTAGGCGGCGGCGGAAACGGCGGCGGCCCCGTCGGCGCGCACGAACGCGGTGCCCGCGCCCGGGACCAGCTGCCGAACGTATTCCGCGGTGAACCCATCCACCACGAAATAGCTGTATTGGCTCGCGTTGGTCAGCGCGCCGCGCACCGCGAGCACGTTGGCGCCGTTGGACGCCACGCCGGCCGGGATCGCCAGCGTCGCCGTCGCCGCGAGCTGGTCGTCGAAGGCGTTCGTTCCCACGAGCGTTCCGTTCAGGTAATATTCCGCGCGGTGGTCGGGATTGCGGGTCGTGGTTTTCGACCACCCCTGCACGTCCACCTTGAGCGTCAGCGCCCCGCCGTCGTAGCCCTCCAGCGCGAAGGGGAAATCCACGCGGTTGGCGGCGGGATCGGTGGAAGCGATCACGAAATTCCAGTAGTAGTAATCGTCCGGACGCTCCACCGCGCCGTTGAACGCGAAAACGTCTTCCTCGAAACGGATCGCCGTCGGCAGGGCCGTTTCGCCGGCCGCCGCGCCCGGCGCGCGGCGCGGCATCGGCGCGCCCGCGCCGCCCCGGATCAGATAGGCGTTTTCGCGCGCATATCAGTTCGTGGAGGGCTGGCCGAAGAACACCAGCCGGCCGCGCGCCGCATCGTGGAGCGCCGGGACCGGCCGGCCCTGGCAGGTCATTTGCAGCAGGCCTTCCGCCGCCAGCGCCTGCGCGTCCGCGGCGTCGATTCCCAAACCGGCCGCGATGGATTCCAGCGCCACGCCGTAGAGGCCTTCCTCGCGCACCCGCACTTTCAGCGCGTCGGCAGGGCCGGCCGTTTTCGGCAACGCGGCCTTCGACGCCGGCGTCCGCACGGTTTTCGGCGGCGGCGCGAATTCGACCGCGAACGTTCCCAAATCGTTCGTCGCGCCGTCCAGCGTCGTCTCCGCGATGCGATACCGGCCTTGGCCGCCGGCCACCGCGGCGGGATCCGCCACCGCATAGGCGGCGGCGGGATCATGGAACGCGAACGGCAGCGCCGTTTCGTTCAGGCAGGTTTCGTCTCCTGAAATCGGATCGATCCGGTACACGTGGAATCCCGCGGAACCCCAAGCGACGCCCGTCCGCCAAACCACGCGCCCTTCGTTTTCCTCCCAGACGCCCCGCACGTCGACCACGTCCGTCCAGCCCGCCGCCGGTAACCGCGCCGACTCGTCTGCGCCGCCCAGCACCGACCCCGCGCAGACCCAAGCCCCGACGCCAAGCATCCGGATCAGATGCCTCATCAGGTTTACGCTGGGATTCGCTTGCCTCATCCTCGTCCCGGGTCAAACGGAAGAATGTTAGGATTATGTTAGACGATGAGAAAATATGACAGGTTTCCGGCATTTTCAAATAATTTGTTATTATATTATTAATATTTCATTATATGTTGCATATCAGATAGATACAGTTTATCTAGCAAGCTTATATAAACATTTTTTTCGTTATATTATTATGTTTGTGTTAATGCTTTTACCCCATGAAAAGACGGGTTCGGCCAGGCCGCGTTTCGTGCGGGGGCAAACGGTTTCCAT
>ERZ795051.2841-NODE-2841-length-18685-cov-5.325765_pt1 | contig 18685 bp, 21 predicted proteins | sample MGYA00375135_ERZ795051 | MGnify/ENA primary metagenome ERZ795051 (study PRJEB30180, sample SAMN05720222) | activated sludge metagenome | isolation source: Anaerobic digester | place: Japan | collected 2015-05-26 ... | reverse complement strand
ACGAGCACGCCGCTGATTACGGATTCATCGTAAGATTCCCTGAGGGCAAGGAGCAGTATACCGGCGAAGAGGGAAGAACTCATACATATCGCTATGTCGGCGTACCTCATGCTGTATATATGAAGCAGAGCGGACTCTGCCTTGAGGAGTATATAGACGAGGTAAAGACACATAATAGTGAGGATCCGATCACAGTAACAGTTGACAGCAAGCTCTACAGCATTTATTATGAGCCGGCTTCAGCAGGTGATACTGTGGTAACAGTTCCCTCAAACAAGACATATACGGTTTCCGGAAACAATGTTGACGGATTCATAATAACTGTTGAAATGAATTAAAAATACCCGTTAAATGTGTTCTCCGCAAGGAGAGCACATTTTAATACCTTAAAATAAAGAAAAAGAACGGAGAACAAAGTGAGAAAACTACCCCTTATCGTAAGCGCAGTCCTTTCCGTCTCCCTGTGCGTTTCCTGCGGCGACAAGGAAAAGGGAAGCGGTATCAATCATATGTACGATATTCCGCTCTGCGGCAATCCTAAAAGCCTTGATCCTCAGTATGCAGATGATCCGGCTTCAAATACGGTGATCCGGAATATGTACAGCGGTCTTGTATCGGCTGACGAGGACGGAAATATAAGCTGCTGCAATGCTCTTAGCTACACAGTATCGCCTGACGGCATGAAATATACCTTCACTCTCAGAAATGATAATCTCTGGGTGTTCGATTCTAATAAGGATGATATTATTGAAGATGAAGAGTGCTTCCCTGTAGTAGCAGACGACTATGTTTTTGCACTTCAGCGTGTGCTTGATCCTGCTATGCAGTCGCCTTATGCAATGGATTTTTCCTGCATAAAGAACGGCCGCCAGATAATCAGCGGAGCTGCTTCTCCCGATTCGGCCGGAGTATCTGCGCCTGACGATCAGACGCTGGTCATAGAGCTGGATCATCCATCTGCGGAATTTATGAGTTTGCTGGCCGCAGCACCGGCATTTCCCTGCAATCGTGACTTCTTCTACTCCACAAAGGGAAAATACGGGCTTGATGACCAGTCAGTCATGTCAAACGGTCCCTTCTTTATGCGCCAGTGGTTCTATGATCCATATGGAGTTCACAATATACTTTATATGCGCCGCAGCGACAGGAATGTGACCGAGACATACAATGTATTTCCTTCGCATCTGAACTTCACTATCCAGAAGAATGAAGCCGATATCCGGCAGCTCTTCAAGGAGGACGAGATAGAGTGCTTCACTACCCTCAGCGGTTCATACCGTGGCGGAAAACATAATGTTGACAGCAGCCGCTCGATCACTCTCGGACTCATTTTCAATGATAATGACAAGCTCTTCGGCAATACCGAGCTCCGCAAGGCACTTGCACTGGCTACGGACAGGAAAAGTCTTGCAGATGTTATCGGCAGTGACATTACTGTAGCTTACGGGCTTATACCTCCGGCAGTCACACTTGCCGGAAGGAGCTATCGTGATATGGTGTCTGACGGGCAGTTTGACTGCTATGACCTGACGCAGGCAAAAGAGTGCCTGGAAAAAGCGAAGAAAGCGATAGGAGTCGGCTCTGTAGATCAGGTGAAGATACTGGTGAATGCAGATACAGTTGATTCCGGAGACCTTCATAAGCTCTCCCAGAGCTGGCAGGAGCTCCTCGGCGTATATATCGGTATTGAGGACGTTACTCCGGAAGAGTTTGAAAAGAGAATATCAGAAGGTGAATACAGCCTTGCTCTTTATCCCCTGAAAGGAAAGCTCAACAGCGGATTATCCGTTATGGAGGAATTCACTGTTGAGAAGTGCCTGGATAAGATACCCGGCAAGGAGGGGATGATGGATAAGCTGCTGAACTGCGGTACAGTAGCTGAGGCTGTTGAAGCATATACATCAGCGGAACGTGACATAATATCAGGATACGGCTTTGTGCCGTTGTTTTACAAAAACGCATATCTTGTGTCTGAAAAGGATAACGAGGACATACTTTATGATCCTTTCAGCGGAGCAGTAGATTACCGCATCGCCCAGAATTACAGCTGATACATCAGTATCGTGAAAATTCTATCAATTGAACAAATACAGCGAACAAGTTAATCGATTTTTATAGCAGGCCGGACAGCATGAAGCGGAAAATACAGATTCACCGCTTGCTGTATACAGATCTGCCGGACAATTAGTAATAAAATATAACGCATAATGGCAAAATGCTGGTAACAAAGGGAAATAAGGAGATTGACAATTTTTCGACAATGTGTTAAAATGTAATCAGCAAAAATTTTATTTCAAAGGAGTCCTGAATCATGGTTGTAAACACTTGGCCGCATGAATGGGATGGTTTCAGCGAAGGACGCTGGAGCAATACATCCGTAAATGTAAGAGACTTTATCAAGAAGAACTATACTCCCTATGACGGAGATGAGAGCTTCCTTGCCGGTCCTACAGAGGCTACGAAGAAGCTCTGGGAGCAGGTCATGGATCTTTCAAAGCAGGAGAGAGAGGCCGGCGGCGTCCTCGATATGGATACCAAGATCGTATCTACTATCACTTCGCACGGTGCCGGATATCTCAATAAGGAACTTGAACAGATAGTCGGACTCCAGACGGACAAGCCGTTCAAGCGTTCGCTCCAGCCTTTCGGCGGTATCCGTATGGCTCAGCAGGCCTGCAAGGAGTATGGCTACGAGGTTGATCCTTCAGTAGTAGAGATCTTCACAAAGTACAGAAAGACTCACAATCAGGGAGTTTTTGATGCATATACGCCTGAGATGCGTCTTGCACGTCACTCTGCAATACTCACCGGACTTCCGGATGCTTATGGCAGAGGCCGTATCATAGGTGACTACAGAAGAGTTGCCCTGTACGGTATAGATATCCTTATAGCAGACAAGAAGCATCAGATCGATACATCCCTTGTCAGGATGACTTCAAAGAATATACGTCTCCGTGAAGAGCTTGCCGAGCAGGTAAGAGCTTTGCAGGAGCTCAAGAAGCTTGGCGAGATCTACGGCTTTGATATCTCAAAGCCTGCTGCAAACGCCAAGGAGGCTGTACAGTGGCTGTACTTCGGCTACCTTGCAGCAGTCAAGGAGCAGAACGGTGCAGCTATGTCCCTTGGACGTACCTCCACATTCCTTGATATATATATACAGAGAGACCTTGAAAAGGGCATTCTCACAGAAGAACAGGCTCAGGAGCTTATCGACCACTTCATCATGAAGCTGCGTATCGTAAAGTTTGCACGTACACCTGAGTATAACTCACTGTTCTCAGGAGATCCTACATGGATCACAGAATCTATCGGAGGCGTTGACGTTGACGGTCATCACCTCGTTACAAAGAACAGCTTCCGTTATCTTCATACCCTTGAGAATCTCGGAACAGCTCCGGAGCCGAATATGACTATCCTCTGGTCAACCAAACTGCCGAGAAAGTTCAAGGAGTACTGTGCGAAGATGTCAATAAAGACCTCATCCATCCAGTACGAAAACGACGATATGATGAGAGTAGTACACGGCGATGACTATGCTATCGCCTGCTGTGTATCTTCAATGCGTGTCGGCAAGGAAATGCAGTTCTTCGGCGCAAGAACTAACCTTGCAAAGTGCCTGCTCTATGCTATAAACGGTGGTATTGACGAGCGCCTCGGACTTCAGGTAGGTCCTAAGTTCAGACCTGTTGACACTGAGTATCTTGATTTCAATGACGTTTGGGAAAAGTACATGGACATGATGGAGTGGCTGGCAGGACTTTACGTCAACACCCTCAACGTTATCCACTATATGCATGATAAGTACAGCTACGAGAGACTTCAGATGGCTCTCCATGACCGAGACGTAAAGCGCTACTTTGCAACAGGTATCGCAGGACTTTCTGTTGTTGCGGATTCACTTTCTGCTATCAAGTATGCTAAGGTAAAGCCTATCCGCAAGGATATCGAGATCAAGGACAAGACCGGCAATGTAGTTGACGTTGCGAAGAATGTGGTCGTTGACTATGAGATAGAGGGCGATTTCCCCAAGTACGGCAACAATGACGATCGTGTTGACAAGCTTGCTGTTGAGGTAGTACGCCGCTTTATGGACTGCGTAAGAAAGCACCACACATACCGTGACGGCGTTCCTACAATGTCTATCCTCACTATCACATCAAACGTTGTATACGGCAAGAAGACAGGTAATACTCCTGACGGCAGAAAGCAGGGCGTGCCGCTGGCTCCCGGAGCTAATCCTATGCACGGAAGAGATACCCATGGTGCAGTAGCTTCACTTTCATCTGTTGCAAAGCTTCCGTTCAGACACGCACAGGACGGGATCTCCAATACCTTCTCTATCATCCCCGGCGCACTTGGCAAGGATATGGAAGTATTCATGGGCGATATCGACCTTGATAAGTTAAAGGATGAAGACTGATGAGCTCTCCTGAGACTAATAACAATAAACAGTCGCCGGAGGAACTTGTTGAGCTTCTTGATAAGCTCATGGCAGGCGGCAGCGGTCATGTGAATATTTTCTCAACAGATAACGGAGAAGGTTTGAATGTTGAGACTGTCAACAGCACTGACTGTGGTATAAAAGGTGCCTGCTGTCAGCCCACCGAAAACGCCACTGACGAAGAAGAATAATTGTAGGGTGCGATGCCTGCATCGCCCCACAAAATAATACATTAACCGTATCGGGCTGATGTAAGCATCAGTCCCTACACATAACAAGGAGGAATGAAAAATGGATAACCAGAAACAGGTAGATAACCTCATCGAGCTGCTGGACGGTTATGTTGAAAAAGGCGGCCATCATCTCAATGTAAATGTGTTCACAAGAGAGACTCTTCTTGACGCTCAGGCTCATCCTGAAAAGTATCCTCAGCTTACAGTAAGAGTTTCAGGCTACGCAGTAAACTTCGTTAAGCTCACAAAAGAGCAGCAGGACGATGTTATCTCACGTACCTTCCATTCAAGTCTTTAATTATAAGAAATATCCGCCGTACAGTGATGTGCGGCGGATTCTTTATTTGCTTGCTTAAATTATAAGATAAATTAAGTGAAATTTGATTTGTTAAGATGTAAAATATACAAAATAATTCCTGAGATACTTGACAAATCATGCTTTATTAAGTATAATTATCGTAGTGGAATAGTTAAATTATAGGCTGTTAATTAACAAAAAATAGGATGTGTGAGTTAATTAACAAAAAATTATTTCAGGAGGATATTAAATATGAGCAAAGTTTTAAAGCGATCACTTGCAATTGCAGCAGCTGCGGCGATGACTGCTGTACAGTGCGGAGCGGCCGGGCTTTTTACCTCAGCAGCAGGTGAGAAGTCTGTTGCAGCGACAAGCTTCCCCTATGTTATTGAAGGAGAGAACCTGACCGGTGCTGATACATGGACGGCGATCTATCAAAATGAGATGCCGGGATACTCGGGCGAAGGCTTCTGGTATCTGACTGCTTCACCGGCATCGTTCGAGGTAACTGTCCCTGAGGACGGTATGTATTCTATAGTGGTTCATGGTGCTCAGATACTTAATGAAGAAGGCCGCCAGCAGGCTTTTGAGGTCAACGGCGTAAAGTATACTACGATAGCTGATTATTCAAGAGAATGGAAGGACTACAATTTCGGCGTTGTACGTTTGAGAAAGGGCGCTAACACTATCAAATTCATAAGTGAATACGGATACATGGCTGTTGACTATGTAACAGTTTCCAATGCGGTATTCCCTGATCTCAGTAATGCTACAGGCGAGACCTGTGATCCTGACGCAACAGCAGAGGCAAAGTCGCTAATGAAGTATCTCAACTCTGTTTACGGAGAATACATCCTCTCCGGTCAGCAGGAGATATACGGCGGCGGACATAGTATAAGCACTTCAATACGCTATGACGCACAGAATGATGTGTGTGTAGACGAGGAAGGCAACACCTACGAGATCGACAGGGATTCAAAGGACAAGGATGAGCAGGGAAATACCTTCTACTGGCACTGCACCGGTCCTGACGGCCAGGTATATACCTACAGCACCCAGAATCACAATTACGGTTATAACGATTATGAGACTGAGTGCAGATACCTTAAAGAGCTCACAGGACATTATCCGGCTATCCGTGGATTTGACTTCAACTGCCATAACCCCGGATTCGCTTGGGAGGACGGTGTTGCTGACAGAATGATCTCATGGGCAAAGGACAAGAACGGTATCTGTACAGCCAGCTGGCACGTAACCGTACCGAAGGATATGTCTGAATTTGAGGTGGACAAGGACGGCAATATCACAAAGATATCCAATGACTGGCAGGCATATACATACGCTACACAGACTGATTTCGTTACCGCTAACGTTATGGTCGAAGGAACAAAGGAGTACTATTTCTTCAAGGAGGCGGTGAAGCTTCTTGCCGGAGAGATAGGAAAGCTTCAGGATGCCGGAGTACCTCTCATATTCCGTCCGTTCCATGAGGCGGAGGGAAATCCGAGTAATACCACAGATCCTATTGACGGTTCAGGCGCATGGTTCTGGTGGTCAAAGGAAGGTGCTAAGGTATACAATGAGCTCTGGAAGTACCTTTACAAGACACTGACGGAGGAATACGGACTCCACAATATAATCTGGGAGCAGAACCTTTATGCTTGGTCACCGGCTTCTGCAAGCTGGTATACCGGAGACGATTGGGTTGATATCGTTGGTTTTGATAAATACAACACCGAATATAACCGTCATGACGGTAAGACCTCAGGCCCTAACGAAGATGCAGAGAGTGGTATCTTCTGGTCGCTGGTAGATTATGTTGACAACAATAAAATGGTTTCCATGCCTGAAAACAGCACTATCCCCAGCATGGAAAATATGCTGACAGAAAATGCAATGTGGCTTTATTTCTGTACATGGTACGATGAGACAAGCACTCCTAAATTCATATCAGGTGAGGATTACCAGAATGCTGATACAGTTAAGGCTGTATTCCAGAGCGAGAAGTGTATAACCCTTGATGAACTTCCTGCTGATCTTTATAAGAGCAGCGGTTCAGATGAGCCGTCAACTGTTGTGTACGGCGATGCAAACTGTGACGGACTTATTCAGATGGCTGATGCAGTTCTCATTATGCAGGTGCTCTCAAACGGCGATCGTTTTGCTGAAAACGGAACTGATAAGACACATATCACTGCGAAGGGAATGAAGAATGCAGACTGCCATATCCCAGGCAGCGGACTTACTCCTAATGATGCACTGGCTGTACAGACATACCTGCTGAAGAAGAATGATCTTCCGTTGAATAAATAATAATATTGCCGGATAAGCAATTGCTTATCCGGCATTTTTTTATTGACGTTATTTATTTTTTCTTCTTACTATGATGCCGACTATATCAGCGCCGATATTTGCTGAAACAACAGCACCGATGTTTCCGTACATTTCAGCCTTTCTGCCGGTGCGTTTAACAAGCTCCTTTTCGATCTCTCTTGCTATAGTATCGTCACGGCCGTGAAGCATAATGTAGGGAGTCTGCGGAGTCATATTCTTTTCAACGATATCAGTGAGTTTTGAAACGATATTCTTTTCCCCTCTGATCTTATCGACTGTATCAGTAGTACCGTCAGCAAAAAGGATAACGGGTTTTAGTCCGAGAAGCTCTCCAGCGAAGGCTTTTGCGGCGGATATACGTCCGGACTTCTTTGCGTACCTGAGATTGTAGGGAACTGCGTAGATGCCGCATACATTGAACCAATCCTCAAGGTATGCGATTATCTCCTCAACACCTGCGCCCTTGCGGATCTTCTTTGCAGATTCAATGATCGGATAGCCATAGAACAGAGTGTAGCATTTTGAATCAATATTGTAAATGCGGATTTTATCCTTTGCCTCTGGATTGTTCTCGAAGAAATCGTTCTTTGCGAGGATAGAGTTGTTGTAGGTTCCTGAGCCCTGGCTGTTGATAGAAACGCTGATGATGTCGGTATAGCCCTGCTCAAAGAGCTCCTTGTAGGTCTCCTCAAAGGTTACAGGTGATATCTGTGAGTGCTTTGGTATCTCCTCGGTTTTAGCCATGAGGTCATAGACTTCCTGAGTGGATTTGTCGTAGATCTCACGAAAGCTCTCGCCGTTTACAGTGAGAGTGAATGGGAGGACCTTTATACCCAGCTCTTCAATCGTTTCCTTAGGTAGATCACAGCAGCTGTCTGTGAGAATGATTATCTTTGACATTGAAAAAACTCCTTTATTTATGATGGAATATCAGTCCCAGTTGTATTGGGTGAGCTTCCCTTCACGGGAAAGATCAGGGTAATCCCATTGCCTGAGGACTTCGTATACCGCAATTGCAACGGAATTGGAAAGATTAAGACTTCGCAGCTCGTTCCTCATGGGGATACGGAGGCATTTGTCGGGATTGTCATGCAGAAGTGCTTCCGGCAACCCCTTATCCTCACGACCGAAGACAAGGTAGGAATTGTCCGGAAAAGAAGCGTCACTGTGAACGGTGCGGCCTTTTGTTGTAAAAAAGAAAAAATTTCCGTCCGGATTTTTACTGAAAAAATCACTGAGATCATCGTAATAGGTGATGTCCAGCTTGTCCCAGTAGTCCAGTCCGGCACGCTTGAGATGCTTGTCGGACACCTCAAAACCAAAAGGCCTTACCAGATGCAGCCTTGCGCCCGTAACAGCGCAGGTCCTGGAGATATTGCCTGTATTCTGAGGTATCTGAGGTTCAACAAGAACTATGTTAAGGTTATGCATTTTTATCCTCTTGAATAACAGCGGAATATCCGCATAGAATAATCACGGCAGGAATCTGCCGATAGGAGTGACGATATGGATATGAAAAAAATTGCGGTGAGCGCAGCGGCGGGAACAGCGGCAGGACTTGCTTGGTATGCATTTTCCTCCGCAGGCCCCATAAAGAAGATGAGCATCAAAAAGGACGCAGGCCGTACTCTTAAAGCGGCCGGAGACCTTTTCAGCGACCTTAAGTCGGCACTTATGTAGCAGCGCCGGTATTTCTCCTGAAATCAAGATAGCTTTCGAGGATTATCGTTGCGGCAACTGCGTCCACAACAGCCTTGCGCTTTTTACCTCTTGTGTTAGTGACATTCAGCGCATTATGAGCGGAGACAGTGGTGTTTCTCTCGTCCCAGAGCTTTGCGGGCACACCTGTGAGCTCCTGGAGCTTCTGTGCGAAAAGGGTGCATTTTTCAGCTCTTTCGCCGACTGTTCCGTTCATATTCTTGGGATAGCCTACAACGACTTCCTCAGCCCGCTGCTCTTTAACGAGGGCAGCGGTTTTTTCTATGCATTTTTCAAAGTCTTTTTCCTGAATGACGCAAACCGGTGAAGCGATGAGCTCACTTTTTCCGCAGACTGCGATACCTGTCCTTGCGTCACCGAAATCAACTGACATTATTATCATAACTTGCAACTCCGTTTGTAAGCTTTTTTGTCATGTATCGGCTAAATCGTGCCGCATAAAAAGCCTTGTTCCATCATTATGCTGTATTGAGTATCCAAGCCGTTCATATAATTTGATAGCTTGTTTGTTTGAGCTTTCAACATGAAGAGCTATGTGACTGGCGTTTATATTCATAGCAAACAATTCGGCTTTTCGTATTAGTGCGGAGCCAATGCCTGAATTGCGGAAGTTCACCGATACAGAAAGATCATCAAGGTAGACAAATAATATCGGTGTTTTGTGAACTTCAATAGAAATGTAGCCGACGGCTCTGTTATCAACTTCCGCTATGCATATCCAGTCATCTTTGCCGCTGAAAAATTTATCAAGATATCCGTTTTCGTATTCAACGACTTCTTCATTTGCGTATATGCTTTGCATCATTTCAATGAATAACTGTTCAATACGTTCTTTGTCTTTTTCAGTGGCTTTCCTCAGCGAAAGATCGATCATGCTTTTCACCAGGGAGCAACTGTGCCGATGATATCCTTTACTGATGCTATGCCCTTTGAATCAAGGAATTCATTCATTTCCTCGACTATTTTCACAGGGGCATATGGATCGGTGAAAATAGCAGCTCCTACCTGAACAGCGGAAGCGCCTGCCATCATAAGCTCGATAGCATCACGGCCGGAGGAAACTCCTCCCATACCGATAACAGGGATATCAACAGCGTTAGCCACCTGCCATACCATGCGTACAGCGATAGGGAATACTGCCGGACCGCTCATACCGCCTACATTGTTGCGGAGTATTGGGCGGCGGGTGTTTATATCTATCCTCATGCCGAGGAGTGTGTTTATAAGTGAAACGGCATCAGCTCCGGCTGCCTCAACAGACTTTGCGATGTCAACAATGCTTGTAACGTTAGGTGAGAGCTTTACTACCAGAGGTTTTTTTGTAGCCTGACGAACTTTTCTTGTTACTTCTCCGGCCATATCACAGCTTGTACCGAAAGCGGCGCCGCCCTGTTTGACGTTTGGGCAGGATATATTCAGCTCGATCATATGAACGTCTGTATCATCCAGCTTTGCAGCAACTTCCGCACACTCATCCGGAGTTGAACCTGCGATATTTGCAAGGACTACAAGATCCTTCGTAAGCAGATAGGGAAGCTCGGTGCTGATGAAATGATCGATACCGGGGTTCTGGAGACCTACGGAGTTGAGCATACCGGCAGGAGTCTCTGCGATACGTGGAGCAAGATTGCCGGTGCGGAGATGAAGTGTCGTGCCCTTTGTAGCGATTCCGCCAAGCTTATTCAGCGGGAAGAGCTCCTCGTATTCTCTGCCATATCCGAAAACTCCGGAGGCGGGGATTATGGGGTTCTTGAAATCGATACCGCATACATTTACAGAAAGATCAGCCATTACCAGAGCACCTCCTCAGCATTGAAAACCGGACCGTCCTTACAGACGTGGGCGAAGTATTCTTCATCGTTTCTTTGAGTGCGGCAGGCACATCCGAGACAGGCACCTATGCCGCAGGCCATTCTCTCCTCAAGGGATATCTCACAGTAAACACCGCTTTCCCTGCAAAGAGCAGCAATGCCCTTAAGCATCGGCATCGGACCGCAGGCATATACGGCATCCGGCTTGTCCTCTGTGAGGAGCTTTTTCAGCGGCTCTGTAACAAAGCCGTGGATACCGGCTGAACCGTCATCAGTACAGAGTATAGCTTCTGCACCTGTCCTTTTGAAGTCGTCCTGGAGGATAACTGCGGAAGCATTTCTGAATCCGGAGATAACAGTGGCCTTTTCTCCGAATATCTGAGCGAGAGGGAGCATGGGAGGAGTTCCTATACCGCCGCCGATGAGGATGACCTTATTGAATTTTTCAGAGACAGTAAAACCGTGTCCGAGTGGGGCGAGCATATCAATGAGATCGCCCTTGTTTAGGCGGGAGATCTCCTCAGTACCTTCACCTCGTATCTCAAATACGATACGGAGAGTGCCCTTGGTCTTATCGATACCGCAGATGGATATCGGGCGGCGAAGGGTGTATCCCTTTGCTCTGATATGAACGAACTGCCCCGGACAGGCAATGTCAGCAACTTCCGGGCAGCTTATGGTAAAGCTGTAGATATTGCGGGCTATAGCCTCTTTTGAGGCGATAATGTAATTACCCTGGATATATTTCATGTTGTCCTCCTTTTTGAAAGCATGATATCGTATACTATTATAACATATACGGCCAATAAAGTCAAATGATGAATTGACGGGGAACGGCATTCACATTGCTTGACGGCAAATAATAGCTGTCCGTGCTCATTTCGTTTTGCAAAAACGGATCTATTATCCTTAATTGCTGAAAAAATGAAAAAATCCCTTGACAAGCATAGAAAAAGATGATATAATATTCAGGTATCGTGTGAAAGCACGTACAGAATATCCTTGCCGGCAGGAGGTTGTCCGGCAGAATCCAGAAGGAGATGTACATCATGGCAAAGGTATCCGCTAAGTATGAAGTAATGGTTGTTTTCAGCCTTAAGAACGGCGAGGAGCCTATGAAGGCTCTCATCCAGAAGTTCAAGGAGAGAATCGAGCGTCACGCCGAAGCTGTTGAAGTTAACGAGGATTGGGGTAAGCGCAAGCTTGCATATCCTATCGAAGACGAGACAGAGGGTTACTATGTGATCTATACATTTACATCACAGCCCGATTATCCTGCTGAGCTTTCAAGACGTCTCAACATTGCAGACGGTATTCTTCGCTCACTGGTTACAGTCGTAGAATAATTAATGCTTCATTATTTAAGGAGGTGCAGTGATGAATAAGGTTATTTTAGTAGGAAGACTTACCGCAGATCCTGAACTCAGACAGACTCAGAGCGGCGTTTCTTCATGCAGATTTACTGTTGCAGTTGACAGAAAGTTTACTGATAAGAACAGCGGTGAAAGACAGGCCGATTTTATTACCTGTGTAGCATGGAGACAGACAGCAGAGTTCGTTACCCGCTATTTCAATAAGGGTAAGATGATAGGAGTTGAGGGTACGCTCCGCAATAACAACTATCAGGATAGAAACCATCCCGACGTTACACACTACACTATGGATGTGCTTGTGGATAATGTTGAGTTCGTTGGCGGAAAGAATGACAGCGGAAACGGAAGCGGCTATCAGGGCGGTAACGGAGGCTACAGTGCTCCCCAGAATAACTATAATAACAGCTATTCAGCTCCTCCCCAGCAGGCAGCTCCACAGCAGCCCGCAGCTAATGACAGTATGTCCTACGGCAGTCTCAGTGATTTTGAGGAGATACTCAGCGACGGCGATGTTCCGTTCTGAGTACAACAGTTTAACTGAAAACATTACTTTATAATGATAGGAGGAAAAGTCATGGAAAAGGAAAGAAATGCCCGCCCTGCAAAGAAGCCCCGCAAGAAGGTTTGCCTCTTCTGCGCAGACAGGATCGAGAAGATCGATTATAAGGACCTCGCAAAGCTCAGAAAGTGCATGACTGAAAGAGCTAAGATCCTTCCAAGACGTGTTACAGGCACTTGTGCATATCACCAGCGTGAGCTGACAGTAGCTATCAAGAGAGCAAGACACATAGCACTTCTCCCTTATATAAGCGACTAATAAATAACAAAGGGAGACTTCGGTCTCCCTGTTTTTATATGTTCCCGAGAGAACACAGCGATATTGCATTAAAAAACCGCCCCACGGCATCACAGGAGCGGTTCGTCGTAAAGGATCAGTGGTGATCTGATGAAGTACTGTAGGCGAGCTCCTCGTCTCTGCGGAAGAGAAGAGAAATGCACCATACGGCAGATAAAGCTACAAGAATGTAGACTGTTCTGCTGATAATGCTTTCTGAGCCGCCGAAAAGCCATGCTACCATGTCAAGTTCAAAGATACCAACTAATCCCCAGTTTATCCCTCCGATTATCAGAAGGATAAGAGCTAATTTGTCCCACATATTGAGAACACCTCTTTATTCGGGATTGACGCTTTAAGCGTCTGTTTGTATTATGTCAGGAAATATCTCAAATATTCACCTTTAAGGAGGAAAGATCATGGATAAGAATGTAAAAATATTTTTAATAGTTATTGCAGCCGCTATAGTTCTTCTTGCTTTATGGGGAGTTATCTCCTATTTCAGCAAGGGTAAGCGCAAGGGCAGAGCTGCCGAGAGAAAAGTAGCGGGTACAATAAAAAAGCTTGGCAAAGATGATAATATCCGTATTATCAATAATGCGTTCCTTCCTCTCTACCGCAAAACAGTGGAGATAGATCACCTCGTTTTCGGACGCTTCGGCGTGCTTGTAGTTGAGACAAAGGGAATTTCCGGTACCATTTCCGGCAAGGGAAAAAGCTTACCCATAAGGTTGGATCTAATGTGCATAAGCTTTACAATCCTGAACTCCAGAACAAGACACATCTCGATAACGTCAATCACCATATGAAAAAAGGCGGATTTGAAAACACTCCTGTCTATGGTGCGGTAGTATTTACAGACAAGAACCTGAACAATGAGGCGAAAGTGGGCATGGATCTTGACGGATTCAAGAAATTCTATGAAAGCCTCCCTGATGCAAGATGCAACCAGGATGTTCTCTATCATTACTTCCAGAAGCTTCAGGTCAACAATCCGCTGAAAAAGGTGCTCCATAATTTCAACAAGAAGGATTGGGACTGATCTGAAAGGAGACAATTATGACAGATAGCATGGCAAAAAATGCAATGCTCATGAAGAAGTACAAGAAGAACTGCAATCTTGTTGGTATTGCATATATGGCCAGGTGTGGAATGTACATTTTTGCTGCGACTTATCTGATGATCCTTACAGTGGCAGGAGATGTTATGTTCCTGTTTCTGGATGGTATTGTCTTCAAGGGCCTGATTCTTTTCTTTGGCTATGGCGGAGTGTATAAGCTCAGTGACAAATTTGCTCTTGCAGCACCGGCTGTTGCGTTTCTGAATCTCGGGCTGGAAGCTGCCACTGGCGGTACGAATTATATGGATGTGTTCCTTGGAGAAATTACAGGCGGCGGAATGGCAGCCTTTGTATTTGCGGTTACTGTTTTGCTTGCAGCGATCACGCTGAAAGCGAACCGTGATTACCGCTATCTGGAGCAGCAGGAAGGTTTCCCGCAGTTCAATGAACGCTTCCATGAACAGAATAATGCTCCTAAGGAGTATGTACCACAGTTTGGTCAGCTCTGCGATGAGAAAAAGGGGAGTATGGATGAGCTTCCTGAGCTGCCGAAAGATATCGGCATGGATGAATTATAAACACAAAAAAGACTGCCGCATAAAGCAGCAGTCTTTTGATTTGCGTAATTACGATCAGGCTCTCTCAACCTGATCGGGCGCCGTGTGCGAAATAAAACTGTCTTTTCCGCAAGAGTCTTGCTGAGTCGGCGCAGCATTCATGCTTAATTACTTAACGATGAACTTATCGATTTCCTTAAGGAACTTTTCACCATCGTCTGTGTGAGCGTTAAGCTGAATGGGCTTTGAGAGGTCGAGGCTGAAAATTCCCATGATAGACTTTGCGTCTACAGCGTATCTTCCTGAAACGAGATCGATATCGAAGTCATAGCGCATAACGATATTAACGAACTCCTTAACGTCGTTGATAGCCTGAAGATTAACAGTTGTCTTTGTCATATTAATACCTCCTGTTCGATTGTGTGGATGTGCGTGTGTTTTTTCTTGTTTATTCCTTTTTACGGTCTTGGCCTGACCGCAACTATATAATAGCATTAAAAAATCCCTTTGTCAAGCCGTTCGTTATAAATTCGTCAATTTAGTATAATTAGAATGAGGGGAAGCTGTTTTTTTTTATTCATTGCAGATAACTATTGAGAGTGCATAAAAACACGATATAGAATTTGTGCAGGTTTAACATGATAGTTCTGCGGATCATATGTGTTAATAAGGTGAAATATGTATAAAGTATATTTTATTACGTTTGGCTGCAAGGTCAATCACTATGAAACTGAGTGTATGAAGTCGCTTTTCCGGGAAAGGAGCTGGGAAATATCCCGGACTCAGGAAGAGGCTGATGCTGTCATTATCAACTCATGTACTGTCACATCTTCAGGTGACAGCAGAGTAGTTTCAGCTCTGAAAAAGGCAAGGAAAGCGCTGCCGGATGCAGTGATAGCACTTACGGGCTGCTTTCCGCAGGCAAATCCTGAGGAGGCCTCGAAGCTGGCTGAGGCAGATATAATCTGCGGTACGAAGGAACGTTCACGTCTGCCGGAACTTGTAGAAGAACAGATGAGTTCCCGTGCAAGGCTTGTAGAGGTAAGTCCGTATGTCAAGGGTGACGTGTTTGAGCCGCTGAAATGTACTCAGTTCGAGGATAATACCCGTGCATTTGTCAAGATACAGGACGGCTGCGACCGTTTTTGTTCATACTGTATGATACCTTTTGCAAGAGGGCGCTGCCGCTCGAAGGCTCCGGAGCTTCTGCGTGAGGAAGTGCGTGAGATAGCGGCAAACGGCATAAAGGAGATAGTTCTTTCCGGCATCAACCTTGCGTTTTACGGTCAGGAATGGGGAATGTGTCTTGCCGATGCCGTTGAGATATGTGCCGGGACAGAGGGGATAGAGCGTGTGCGTCTCGGCTCATTGGAGCCCGAGATGATGACAGATGAGCTGCTGAGGCGGCTTGCAGCGGTGCCGGAGCTGTGTCCTCAGTTCCATCTTTCCCTCCAGAGCGGCAGCGATGCAACGCTGAAGGCTATGAACAGGCATTATACCTCCTCGGAATATCTTGAACTTATGGAGCGTATCCGCAGCTTTTTCCCTGACTGTTCATTTACAACGGATATAATGGCCGGTTTCCCGCAGGAATCTGATGAGGCTCATGCTGAGAGCGTGGAGTTCATCCGCCGTGCTGGCTTTGCAAAGGTTCATGTTTTTCGTTATTCAAGACGTAAGGGGACTGTAGCTGATCGTATGCCGGGACAGATACCGGAGAGCGTCAAGACTGTCCGCTGGAGAGAGCTTACGGAAGCGGCTGATGAGATGAGAGAAAAATATCTCCGGAGCCTTGTTGGCAGGGAGGTAAAGGTGCTTTTTGAACGGGAAAACAGCCCTGAATATCATCAGGGACACGCCCAGGATCATACCCTTATAAAAATTTTCAGAAAAAATCCAGAAAAAAGTTTGCGTAATCAGATAATTAGTGTTATAATAGAAGAGTACACCCATGACGGCTGCATAGGACGTCCTGTGGGAGACATTTATTAATTGCTTTATTTTAGTCCGGAAGCAGGCTCTGTCTGCCGACCGGTTTAATTTGAAAGGAGATTTTTATGTCCGTATTCAGAATTTATGTTGAAAAGAAGCCGGAGTTCGCTGTTGAGGCAAAATCAGTTCTCAGCGATATCAGCACTGCTCTCCGTCTCAACCTGTCAGGTCTTCGTATCCTCAACAGATACGATGCAGACAAACTCTCAGAGGAGGATTTCAATGCTGCTATAAGCACCGTATTCTCAGAGCCTGCTGTTGATCTTGTTTACAAGGAAATGCCAAGAACAGGCGAGAACGACCGTGTATTCGCTGTTGAGTACCTGCCCGGACAGTTCGATCAGAGAGCTGACAGCTGTGAGCAGTGTATCCAGATCCTCCGTCAGGGTGAGCGCTGCCGTGTAAGAAATGCAAGAGTATACATAGTATCCGGCAAGCTCACAGATGCTGAATTCAACAGACTGAAAGCATATATAATCAACCCTGTTGAGAGCCGTGAGGCTTCACTGGATACAGTTAAGACACTTGATACAAATTACGAGATCCCTACAACTGTTGAGGAGCTTGAAGGCTTTACACAGCTCAATGCTAAGGGACTTCACGCTTTTGTGGACAAGTTCGGCCTTGCTATGGACTACGATGATATCAAGTTCTGTCAGGATTATTTCCGCAACGAGGAACACCGTGATCCTACTATTACAGAGATACGCATGATCGATACCTACTGGTCAGATCACTGCCGTCACACCACATTCCTTACAAATGTTGAAAAAGTTGACATAAAAACTCCTTATATAAAAGATACATACGATATGTACCTCAATGTACGTGAAGAGCTGGGCCGCTCGGACAGACCTGTTACTCTCATGGATATAGGTACACTTGCTGCAAAGAAGCTCAAGGCTGACGGACTTCTCCCTGATCTTGATGAGTCAGAGGAGATCAATGCCTGCTCTGTAAAGATAAAGGTTGACATCGACGGACAGCTTGAGGACTGGATCCTCATGTTCAAGAACGAGACACATAATCATCCCACTGAGATCGAGCCTTTCGGCGGCGCTGCAACCTGTCTCGGCGGAGCTATCCGTGATCCGCTTTCAGGACGTTCATATGTATATCAGGCAATGCGTGTAACAGGTGCTGCGAATCCTCTCGTTCCTGTTGAGGATACTATCGCAGGCAAGCTGCCCCAGAGAAAGATCACTGTTGGTGCAGCAAACGGCTACAGCTCCTACGGCAACCAGATCGGTCTTGCTACAGGTCATGTTGCTGAGGTGTATCACCCAGGTTATGTTGCAAAGCGTATGGAGATAGGCGCAGTTCTCGGTGCTGCTCCTGCTGAGAATATCAGAAGAGAAAGACCTGTTCCGGGAGATGTTGTAATACTCCTCGGCGGAAAGACCGGCCGTGACGGCTGCGGCGGAGCAACAGGCTCATCTAAGTCACACACTCTTGAATCACTGGAATCCTGCGGTGCAGAGGTACAGAAGGGTAATCCTCCTGAGGAGAGAAAGCTCCAGAGACTGTTCCGTGATCCGGAGGTAACAAAGCTCATCAAGCGCTGCAACGACTTCGGTGCAGGCGGTGTATCAGTTGCTATCGGAGAGCTGACAGACGGCCTTATCATAAACCTCAATGCAGTACCTAAGAAGTATGACGGACTTGACGGCACTGAGATCGCTATTTCCGAGTCTCAGGAGAGAATGGCGGTTGTTGTCGCTCCCGAGGATGTTGACAAGTTCATGGAGCTTGCACACAAAGAGAACCTTGAAGCTACTCTCGTTGCAGACGTAGTTGCTGAGCCACGTCTCAAGATGGAGTGGAACGGTAATACTATCGTTGATCTCTCCCGTGAGTTCCTTAATTCCAACGGTGCTCCCAAGTATACAGATATCGAAGTAGAGGCTCCTGCACAGCGTCCTGAGTATGATATCACAGACAGCGCTGATACATGGACAGACCTTCTCACAAATCTCAATGTGTGCTCACAGAAGGGACTTATCGAGAAGTTTGACTCTACAATCGGTGCAGG
>ERZ795051.2834-NODE-2834-length-18703-cov-8.193211_pt1 | contig 18703 bp, 28 predicted proteins | sample MGYA00375135_ERZ795051 | MGnify/ENA primary metagenome ERZ795051 (study PRJEB30180, sample SAMN05720222) | activated sludge metagenome | isolation source: Anaerobic digester | place: Japan | collected 2015-05-26 ... | reverse complement strand
ATTTTATCATAAAGTTCTCCTAATGAAATTGGTGCTAATATTTCCATATTTTTAGTTGTTAATTGATTTCTATAATTTACTTTTACTTGATCTCCTTCGAAGTATTTTTCTGGATGATTGAACAAGTTTTCAATTGGTGCCCAAGAAACTACTTCGAAATCTCCAGGATTTACTCGTACATCTTTAAATAACCTATCATATGTATATTGATAATTGTTTGGATGACCTCTTAGAGCCTCGAATGAATATGTTTTAAAGTCATTATTTAAAAGTAACATTGCCCCATCACTAGTTCTACGAATCGCAAATGGGACATGTTGATCTACATAAAGTTTCTTATAATACTCTTTTAGATCATTTAAGTTTTTTAAAGAATTTTCCATGGTAATTTTGTTGTTGGTGTTCCGCCTTCTCCGACTAAATGTATTTTAACATATTTATGAAAATATAAATTCTCATCTTTTCTAAGTTGTATACAATCAATAAGATTGAAAAAAGAAGAGTCGATACAATGTACTTCTTTAGCTTTTTCTATGGTATATAAAAAATCAAATATAGAAATATCTTGACGATCCGGGCGTATTATTCTTATTTCTTGTGGAAGCCTATCCCATGGTATAGGTCTTTCTCTATCATCATGAACAAAAATAAACTCTGAATCATCTTTTAATCCTAGTTTATTGTAATAAACATCTTGTTCCATCATTGGAACTCTTTCACAATAAAATCTATTCCACTTATCTTCAAACGGGACATTTGCCATTTTATAGAATACTTGGTCAAATCTGCCTTTTGGATCTCTTCTTAATTCTTCATGTAATTTTTCATGCCCAACAATTAAATATTCATTTAATGGATTGATGTTCATAAATAACTGAACTTGATTATCTTCCATTGGTAAAGCATGAATATTTAAATTATCTCTATACATCCACAATACATTTTTGGCATATTTAGGTTTACAGAAAACATAAACTCTGTCATATTGTTCAGCATAAAATCTAACAATCCCATTACAAGAGATCATATCTCCCATTCCTAAATGACCGTATATGTATAACGTTTTCATATAGATTCATTTTTTAATAAAACATCATTTCCTCCGTCAGTATAATTTTCAACTATACTCCATTTACCTGGAAGAAGTTTGATAATTCCGTCTAAATTTATTTCTCCTTCGTACATTTCTGATTCAGAATATTCAGTATACAAATATCTAGTATTTGACAAGGCTTTTTGACCATGCTCTATTAAATCAACTTCGGCTCCTTGAACATCAGCCCAAATAAAATCAATAATTCCTGGTTGAACTTTTTCATAATATGTGTCAAATCGTATTGACGGAATTATACAAGTTTCAAATTTCATATCCGGAAACTCAATTAAAGTTTCTTTTGGTTTACGAATAGAAGAGGATCCATAAAAAACTTGTTGTGTTCTATTAGGACGGGATTCTTTTCCACTTGAAAGATAAAATTTTACATTCCCATCTTTGTTACCTATTGCAGCCTGAACAAAAGTTATTTCAGGGTGTATTTGATTATTTCTTTTAAAATGAGGAGCAATTCTTGGATCTGCTTCAAATGCATAATATTTAAAAATTTTTTTATTGCTTTTTAAAATATTGCACATTTGTTTTGTTTGAAGACCTTCACATGTTCCAAACTCAAATACAACAACATGAGTATCACAATTTTTAATGATATTCTCAAAGTGATCCATTATTTCGATCATACTATATCGATTTATAGTTTATAAAAATCTTCCTTAATTAAGTTTTGCCACCAACTCATTTTTAGTTGATCAAATGATTGTTTATCTTTCCATTTTAAAAAATGTTCATCCAATAAATCATATGTGATGTCAGACCATTTTTTTACTTGTAAAATTGGTAGATCATAATCTCTATAAATTCTACTCTCTAATGTGATTGGATAGCATCCTAAATAAAGGGCTTCCCATAATCTATGAGTATCTGCTCCGTTTCCTGGGGGGCAAACAACAAACTTGTGATGAGCCATATGTTCGCAATATTCTTCATAAGAAATATTACTATGAAAAACTATTTGTAAATCATTTTTTTGCAGCGTTTCTATAATATCCCCCCGAACTTCTCTATTTGTGTTTATATTCCAATTACAATATAAGGCGCAATCTTTAGCAGTATTTTTTAATTCTTCAACATTGTCTTCAAACCATTTATGATTTGTAAATTTGCCCTTTGATTTTCCAATATGATTTTCTAATCCTAAAGGAATAGGAATTAAATTAGGATGGTCATAAATAGCATTTTCTGCATACCATTTTACAATAGATGGTGGGGCAGATTTAAATTTGGTTTCATTAATAGGATAATCCGACATATGAGAAATCAAAATGTATTTTCTTCCAGAACATCTAATATATTGAAAAAGCTGATCTAAGAAATCTGTTTTACAATAAATGATTGCATTCTTTTTAAACAATTCAAGTCCTACATTATTATGATCGAAATCGATTGCAAAATCAGCTATGTCAAGAAATTTATTTCCATTAATAAAATCTATCATAATATATGTTAAATAATTTATTCATTTTTTTAATATCATTATCTCTATTATTGTTTTCACTTTTGCATCTAAAGGCCCATTCTTGTGAATATTTTATTTTAAAAAGAGGGTCATGTAACATAAAAGGAAATTTATCCGGAATTTCAATTCTATTATAAAACTTATGACTTATCAAATAAGTAGGATATATTTTTCTTAAAAGAAATCCGATTCCCGCATCATCTATAAAATTTTCAGGGTTATTTATTTGTCTATTTAATTTAACTATTTTTTCTATTACATCAGTGGAAAATAACATTGATGTCCCAGGAGGAAACCCTAATCGTCCAAGATATTTAGGATAGGCCGCTCCATAAAAATCTTTGGGGGTTTCTTTACTTAATATTTTATAAATAACATCAGGCCTAATAAATGTGCTGGCATTTGTTCTTAATAAAAAATCAAATTCTATATTATTTAAAGAAAATTCAAATGCACTTAACGTTTTTAAATACATCTCATGTTGACCAATATCAGGTTCTGTTAAAAAAATGGATTTATTATTCAATTCATTTTTATCATGACCTCCATAATAGTCTTTAATAATTATATTTTCTGATTCTAAATTCCACCAAGTACTTTTTACTCCATTTATTAATTTTTTTGATAAATCATCGTGGCAACTTAAAATTAATATCAATAATTTCATTTTAATATTTCATTTATTTTATATTTCTTATCTATTGGATTTTTTGTTAAAATATAGTGCCACATATATTCAAATACTCTGCCAGAAATAGAATCTGGCAAAGTAGTAAAAAGTAACCATGTATGTAAATTAGCCCAATATTTTTTAGGATATTGTAATATTAATTTTTTATGGCACATAAATTGAGTACCTGCATAAAATATTAAATTTTCCAATTCTATTTTAGGAAGTTCAAACAAATACCATATATCATTTAACCATTTTCTCCATTGTTCACCTCTTATTTTTGTATTATGATCTATGGCACTCTTATAATATTGTCTGGCTCCTATATTAAAATAATCATCAAGCTCCCAATTTAAATTATTAATATAATATGGTAATGGATAATCTTGAGTCCAATCATCACGATGATGATGTACAAATAAAGTTCTTTCAGGTAAATTATCATAATTATCAATTATGTAACGCAAATACATGTTTGCATCCATTCCTTTATTAGGAGTTACATAAATTTTTGTTGGATCACTTGTTGAATAGATTTTAATATCTACATCAGCTGTAATTTCTTTAATCCAACTTAAATCTTTTTGATAATGTGCTATTAAAACAGTATTCATTACAATTTCCGATTTCCTTTACTTGAATTTTCTCGTTTATCCATTAATCTTAGATTATTCCAATCATTTACTTCATCTGATGTCCAATGTAAATCATAAAAAGCTTCATGGACACTTATGATATGATCTATGGATGCATATTTACGCTCTAATGGATCATTTTTGTAATCTGATAAATTATTTTCATCTAAGTTATGATGTTTTAGATATTTTTTAAGAGTCATTTTTGATCTAACTTCATTACAATAAATTTTAAATTCTGAAAGTTGATTTAAATTAATGTTATTCAGATTTAATGAAGGATCATAAATCTTTATTCTTCCATCAGCTGTTTCTACTCCCGCAAAATCAATGAAGTATTGATTTTTATTAGTTAAATTAATCTCAATATTCGTAAAATTTTTGAATATTTGTCTTTTACAATAAAGTTCATCAGATTTATATGGTGCTGAAACAGGTATACTGAATAAATTTGGAAAAACTTTTTCGTTTTGTTTATTTTTTAGATAAAACAAAATGTTAAATAAATGTGTTCCTCTTTTGTGTTTAATTCTTTGTATACCAACTATTTTATGAACAGCTGTTGAAATTCCTGGGCGTCCTATAGTAACACCTTCAATATTATTGTCTGTTTTTCCTTTAGCATATAATAAAGGAACTTGTTTTAAATTGTCAAATATATTCATAAAGTTTTATGTTAATGTTAAATCTATTCCTTGTCCAACAAACATTTTATTTTCATTTTCAATTTTAAATGGTCTTTTATCCCCAGCCCAATTACTAGGAACACTTTCATGCGCAATGTGTTTATTTATAATTAATGGCCATATTCTTTCTTGAAGAAATGACTGATCAATGTAGAAATATTTACCTCTTGGATGACCAAAAATCCGGTGTTGATTTTTACCCAACCAATCTTGTAATAATTGTTGATAGTTTGGCCTAAATTCAGATGTAGCACCCCACATTCCTCCACATATGGGAACAACATTATGCCACTGATTATCTCTCATTACATGGAACATTTTTCCACTTTCTTCCCATTCTCGAACAGCATCAGCCTCTCTTGGATTTAACCGGCAATCAGTATCTCTAACAATAAATCGATCAACATTAATATCATCTAACGGCAGAAATCTCCAGAACATTCCATAATTACCATCTGATTTTGGCATAAGAATTACTTCTGAATCATATGTAAGTTCTTCTCTAATTTCTTTAGGAACAGTTTCGTCTACATAAAAACGACAAGTCCAACCTGGATATATTTTTGATTGGAGTTTTACATTCTCAATAGCTCCTTGAGTATAAAATGGTTTTTTACCCCAAAGAGAAAAACTAATTATCTTCTTCATTAAATTCAAATGTAAAAGATTCTACATGACCATGGTTTGACAAGTTTTTAAAAGCCCCATCTATATAATTTTTATAGGACGTTTGAACTTGTATTGGTTGGCCTTCTACTCTTTTACCATCATAAATATAGACTCCTTTAATCATTCCCCTTTTGTCACCATATTTATCCAAGACTTCTTTAAAATTTTCTCTTGTTGCTACTATTATCATATTATAAAATTTTTACAACTATATCTTCATCATAACTAAAATTGACTTCATCTTCGCCAACTAAGTCCCAAAATTCTTCTTCATTTAATCGTTTTAAACGATCTTTAAAATACCTCTTAATTACTTTTTGTACTACATCATCTAAATTATTCATGCCTTCATCTGTATAAGGCCATAAATCAAATGTGATGCATTTTTTGTCATGATGTACTGTCATGGATTGTAAATCAGGAAATTCTTTTCTGATTTTTTCCTCAAATTTTTCAATTAAATCTTTCATAACGTTTCTTTATAATGTTGCATTGTATCTACTCTTGCTCTAAATTGCCCATCAATATCTGATAAATCTGCAATTTGATAAGCTGCTAATGGTAATAAGGTGAATGACTTAAGTGATCCATTTAAAATAATATCATTAACTGCGTCATCAACAGTTGTATTGAATTTTAACATCTCATCTGAAACTTTTTTAATTCCAGGACCCTTTACTATATAAGCATGCGTGCAATCTGTAAAAGAAGAAGTCCAAATATGATCTTTTATTTTCTTCATTTCATTCAATCGACGTATTGCCCCTCCAACAAATAGATGTTCCCATTCTACATCTTCAAGTTCTTTTTCATAAACAATCATACGTTCATTAAAATCCTTTGAAAGAACTACATCATCTTCAAGCATTAAAGGTTGATTATAACCTAATGCTTTAGCCATTTTTAATGCCCCAATATGAGATAATGCGCACGCAGCAACACTCATATTCATTGTGGCCCACGAGAAATAGTTTCTTCGAGGAGGATTTATCCGAACATTTCCAATTAACTTTCCATCAAATGCTGGATAAACAATAAGATTTTGAACTCCTCTCTTTTTAAGATGTTCAATAACTCGTTTAGTTCTATCTTCTCTTCGTTCGAGGTTGATTAATATTGCTACGTCGTAAATCATATTTTTTCAAAAAATAATAATTTTTGTAAATGGCCACTATGAGGAAAATCACGAAGCATATTCATTCTACTTGCTAATTGTCGTAATTCAGATGAATATTCTTCTTTAAATTTAAATCCAATAGAATCTAATTTATCGATCCAATATGATTCGGTTTTAACATTGAATCTATTAAACGGACATTGAGTTCCCTCATAACTCATGGCAATATATTTACTATGTTTGAAATCATTCAAAATATTATCTAAAAACTGTTCTTCAACATAAGGAACAAATTCACTACACCAAACAAGATCAAATTCTTCATCATTAAAAGCTGAAGATTTTGTGTAGTCATTTTTGATTAAAAATCCTTCAAAAACATTATTATTTATTGCATTTGATCCGCCTTCGATTCCAACAGCATAAAGCCCCTTTCTTGCAAAATATAATGTAGAATGGCCAAGACCACATCCCATATCTGCAACACTTTCAATGTTAAAGTCTCTTATAATTTTATTCCATATTTCAGGAGCCCATGTTCCTGGATCACCCCATGGATTTTTGGAATTCCACCATCCCCCTAAATGTTTTTCTCGTTCGGTTCCGTACATTTTATATTCATTTTTAATATTAAAACAGGCGCATGTGTGCCTTCAGCAATTAACGTTATGCTTTTTATTAAACTATTAACGTGAATTGTTTTTCCTTCATCAATATTTTTATTGATGGAATTTATAGCTTCTCCTAATAAAGATTGAAATGCCATTTCTCTTGCGTTGATATTCCAAATATTTTGAAGCATTTCAATCTGATCCATAGATTCAAATCTTACCTTAATTTCATGTTCTCCACATTCTTCGTTTATGAAAGAAATTTTTGATATATCTTTTATTTTAGATAAAATAAACAAACTTCCTGTAACTAATTCCATTTCTCCATCAGACAACCTTCGGTTATAATCATTAGACAGTTTTTTAGAATATTCATTCATGTAACAAGAAACTCTTGCTAAATCCTCATAACTTAAGTCGGGCATAGATTTAATAACTAAATCTTCCCATAACGAAATTGCTTCCGTTTTGTCTTCCCAAAGTTCTATGATACGATCTCTATCAACCATTTTTCAAAATTAATCAAATTTTCAATATGTTTGTTCTTTTGTTCATCAGTAAATACAGGTTCTTCATACATTTCTTCCCAAAAAGTTTGATTTTGATCTGCTGTTTTAATCCAATCTAACCAATCAGGATGTTTCATTACATTAATAAAAGCCTTTGAATTCCAATCTTGTTCTATTTTAGGATCACCCCAATATATTGGCATAGAACCAACTAAGAAAGCATCCATTAGTTTTTCTGTAGAATAATATGGATACGAAGAATTCTCATAAGTCATCATGAATTTATGAGGGTGTTTTAAAAAGAATTCGTCCTTGGCATCTCTCCAGTATTTTCCATCTGTAGCATTTTTTAATTCAAATGAATTCATTCTTACTTTTCCATAAGAATCAACTCTTTTATATGATGATATTAAATCAAAATGATTATTTCTCAACATATTAGATGGGTTAGAAACAGTAAATGCGCAGAATCTTTCAAAATTATCTAATCTTTTTCTGTTAAATAACCTATCTTTTAATTCTGGCTTCATTAACCAGTATATTTGCCATAACGGCAACCTAAAATTAGTTTTGGAATGAGGATCAAATGAAATAGAATAATCAGATTTAAATTGAGATGGCCTCCAATTTTCGGCTAGTATTAAGACTTTTTTGCATTTGAATTTCGGTGTCTCAACCATCCTATTAAAAATAGAATGAAAAAGAACGTCAGGGTTGCTTTTAGAAAGAGTAACGTTAAAGTGTCCATTTAATATTGGAGTTATAAAATCTTCGATATTCCATTCTGGCCAGAAATCAGTAAACCATATTTTTAATTCAGGTTTATTCATAGTCATTTTCGTTTATTCCAAGCATAAATACATTTCCACCTAAGAATTGTGCTTGATCATAATTCTTATTTTTTCCTCGTATATCTGAACTTAACATTTTAGTTGGAATAACCAACGGCGGTGTAGCAATATAAAAATTAAACTTCTCATTAGTCATCATATGAAGAGTAATGGTATCAGCAATCATAGGCTGAGTATCTGCTATTTGGATATAACGTTCCATAGCTTTTCTATTCATTCCATAAGCTAATATTGACCAGCTTGCAAACCCTTTAGTCCAACGTGGTTTGACTCTAATATTTTGAGGCTGTAGTTGAGCCATATAAGAATATAAGAGAATACCATCAGCATCTTCGGGAACACTACTTAAATATTTAACTATAAGATTATCAAAATCTCTATGGAATGCACAATCATCTTCAAATATGAATAAACTTTTTGCCCCCTCAAGCAAAGCAGTTTTAATAACGTGATAATGAGATTGCATTGCTCCCAATTCATTAGGAAATTGAGGATTAAATAAAACTTTTTTGTTTCCTACTGAATTATATCTCTGACAATATGGTTCTAATAATCTAACAGCATAACCAGGAATAACTGGTCTAAACCATTCTACTTCAATATTATGCTTAGCAAATTGAGACAACATATATTTATATTTGTCATCTCGTTCTCTCAAGCAAATACAGACAACTTTATCGTATTTTTCGTTAATTAAACTCATATATCTTTTATGAAGTTGTTGGTTGATAGTTTTCTAACCGCATAATTGATATTCAAGCCACAACATATATTGGGAGCATAATCGATCGCGTTCATTTCTTTTAGTTGGGTATGTTGCATAATGAGCAGTATCACAATGATAAATGTCGCGAATTTCTTTTATGCCAAGTTGTTCTTCTAACCACAATCCATATATGGATTTAGGAATTCCTCTAATAATGGCTCTATCTCCAATAAGAATCCATCCATCCCAAGGACGCAATTCATTTTGTTCATTCCAAACAGGATATTCACCTGTTTCCATTTTAAATTTAATTCTAAGATCTGTTGGAGTCATACGTCTAATATTATTTTTTTAAATTTTGGTTCGTAGTCTATTGATTGAATTGTATGAAATAAATTTATACACATTTTTTTTTCCTAAATCAAATCCAACATTTGCATATTCTAAAAATGGTTTATCTGATTTATAATAAAACATTATATTGCCATGATCAAATCTCTTCGTTGTTCCAAATATCATCGTGTTTTGATTCATGCGAGGATCCACAAATATTGTTATATTTTTAAATTTTGCAAAATGATGAATAAATACAGGGTCGGCATTAATTGTATCTACATTAAATGTACTAAAGGCTACTGGATCGATCGCATTGTTATGCCCTATAAAATTAGATATTTCAGGTGAAACAATTACATAAAATAAATCATCTTGATAATAATTGTACATTTCCATTTGACATTGTTCTATTATTCCAAGTATATTTTGATAACGATTAATGTGGAATTTTTTAGAATTTAAATGAAATCTAGTATTAACTTTAAAATATTTTATTGGAGGCTTATAAAAGTTATTTTTATAAAATGAAATTCGTTCTGTTGTACAATTGTTATCAATAAATTGTTTAAAAGTGTCCTCAAGATTTAATAAAAATTTTTTTGAAGCTGCATCTAATGAAGGATCATTTTGATTGTATGAAACTATAAAATCTTCTCTATAATTTTGTAATGAAATTTCATGTGTTCCAGCTGTTGTACTATATTTAAATACAGGAGCAGGAGCTTGTATCATTTTTACAAAGTTATTCAAAGAAGAACTCTTATAAATCCAATCAATAAATTTATCTATTTGATTATCCATTAGAATAATGCCTTGGTTTTTAATGGTCTAACATCAACAACTTCTATATTATTTATCGTTGGTTTTTCTTTTACATTCTCTAAATATAAGTCATTTATCAACTTACAAAACTTAGCGCTTAAATTTTCCTTTGAAATATATGAATCTTCATACTGAGCTTTAAGAACTTCAATCATTAATTCTTCATCATTTTTAAGCTGTCGAATTTTTTCAACAACTTCTTTTTGATTTTTAACATATAAGAAATCCTGCAAGAATGGATCAGAGAATGCCCTCTTTTGTGGATCATACTCAATATCCATTAATGAAACTACATTTGCTAAAACAGTTTCATAAACTCTTGGATTTAATTGTCTTCCTTCATTAAATGTATCACTAATATTTACAGTTGCAATCGCGGTATTCATTTTCTCAAGATTTTCTTTATATTGAATTGGACCTTCAAATTTTGGACACAATTTTCCTGCAACTAATGAAGGCTTAAAATCTTCAAGTTTCATCTTGCCATAGAATACAGTACTAATATCTTCGGGCATGTCAAAATAATATTTGACCATTTTCTTTTCTCTTTTATTTCTAAAGCTGTTAGCTCCGTAAATAAGATCGACTGTTTTCTTGCCAATATAATTTAATCTTTCTCCAAAGAACGGATATTTTTCAAATGGAAAATATGAAATACTTTTAGGATTTATTCCTGTTTTCTTAGTTATTTCATATACTGCTTCAGTATCATAACACATCGTGACGTAAATAATATCATCACGAGTAATTAACATATCTTTCTCTTGGTATTTCTTACCCCAGGGCTTAACTTTAATGCTCTCCCATACATTCTTAAGTGGAAGTAAGGTGTCTATAAAAATATAGAAAACAGGGCCTCCCGTGAAATTGTTTATGATGTGGAGGTTCATTAGCTGTTCAGGTGTTTCAGCACCACCATAAAAGTTAATGTTTCCATTAATAACTATAAGAGCGTCATAATTTTTAGAAACACTTTCATAATGCTTTGTGATGTCTAAAACATTTAATTCAGGAATAGGAATATCTTTATCAGAAATTTTTGTGAAGCAATCCACTTGATTTGACCCACCTATGCTTAACATTTTACTTACTGATACAGCTTCAAATGAAGTTACTCCGTAACCTTCGTTTGCAATTCTTCCACCTAACTTAATAACGGCAATTTTCATAAATCAAAATCTTCTATTTTTAACTTAAAAAACTTCATAAAATTTTCATGGTTCAAATGATATTCCATATTCTCAACTAAATCAACTGCTTGTTCATATGCTTCTTTTCCGGTACTTTTTCCACTATGAAGCCAATATGTAATTACATCTCCATGATAAAGTGTATCACTTATAATTAATTCTAATTTCCATATATGTCCATATTTCCAATATCTATGATCAATGCATCGAGTTAAGAAAGCAAGTCCTTTTTTATTTGTCGCTCTTAAGAAAATCATATATGGTTTAAGCGGACCAATACTATCAGAAGAACAACTTATTTTAATTCCTGGTAAAGATTTTATTGCTTCTTCTAAATCACGTTTAGCAGCAAGCCATTTTCCTTCTTCATCTGTAACTAATTCTCTATCAATTTTCTTAGGAAACTGTATCATCTTAATTGGCTTTTCCAGGTTTCAAATTTACGATCATCATATCCTCTTGCTAAAAATCCAGGATGCCAAATAGATCGAAAATTAATTTTCATATTGAATTTTTTAATTATAGGATGATTAAGTAAATACTCCTTAAATAATGGGTATTCTTCATAATTTCCCATAAATACTAAATTCATTTCATTTATTTGATATACTATTTTATATATGTAGAAGATAACTACAAGTTCTTTGAAAATGAAGTTAAAATCTTTATTAAATGGCTTATTAGGCTCATTATAAATATTCGTGAAATAGGGGTAAATATTTGTAGCGATCAATAACTTATGAAGTAATGTGCTACTTGGTCCAAAAAGCCATGCAGTATCTGCTTTACTTAAGTGCGCGTATACATGGCCTGGACGAATACCGATGAAAATATAATTATTGCTTTTGGAAAGATTTCCTCTTGATGGGGTGTATATATTATTATCTACAAAATCTTTATAAATTTTTAGATAATTATTTTGTGCTTCTAAATTAGAAAAAACAAATCCAGGAAATCTTAAATAATGAATATCATTTGTATCTGAAAGAAAAAATGAATGTTTTTGTTGAGCAATTATCTCCCATTCATTTTCTTGTATTTCAGTTAAGTTTTGAGATGAAGCAAGATGAACACTATTTATTTTTATTTGATTCATGATACTTATAACTGTGTTTTTCAAATTCTTCTTCTGTAACTAATCCGAAACTATCTAACATATCTAAAATATCTTTTTCTTTATCTCTACAAGCTGCAGCGGACTCAAAATTTTGTTCGTTTATCTGTTCCATTTTCTTTTTAACAATATCTTCTAGAGCAACACGTAATTCTTGAATTTTTTCCCACGTTTCTATATGTTCTTTTGCATTCATTAGAAACCAAGTATATGAATAAACCGTTGAAAAGGAGTTCTCATTTCACGTTCAATCATTTCTTCTGTGATTACAGCATGAACTGGCATTGTTTGCCAATCTTCAAATTGCTGTGGAATAATTTGTTGACCTTGAATACCTTGAATTCCCTGAACCCCTACAGGACCTTGCATACCCATCGCCCCTTGGCCGATATTAACCATAGCAGTGGCTCCACCACCTATCCAAGTAGTTGCAGATGATCCACCACCAACATAACCTCGACCCATAGATATGGTTCGGTCACTTAATTTAACTCTAAAATTAAATGGAATATGTTTATTATCAAATTTGATCTTTTCTGGCTTCAATCCAGAATCCACCATAGTAGCCATTGTGTTCGTTATGATTTGCCATTTGAAAAATTCCTTTGTTTGTCTTTACATCAAGAAATTGAACTTCGTGCACTTCTCCCCATTCATCTTCAACATCCGGCGCGTCTTTTAATTCAAAATCTTCTAAAATAGCTCCACAATATTCATTGAGATCGTCATCAGTTCTCATATAACGATGTTCGCAACAACTTTGCCCACCGTCCCACATTACTAATTGAGTGCCGTCTTCAAGATTAAAACGAAGTTTGTCGTTTTCTTCATCTAGCCAAACTTTTTCAATTCTTTTACCAACTGATTCCTTTATAGCATTAAGAGTTTCTTCATTACCACCCATCATGCAAAGCATTACACCAATTCCTAATCTGTCACTTTTCATTTTAATTTGTCTTTAGCGTTAATATCAATATCGTAATAATTAGAAGTTATTTCTTCTCCTTGTTTAATATCTCGTAATGCGATCATTTTTCCATCAGGTGTTGGGCCAGTATTTGGATCATTTGAATGATTTGTAAACCTGTCATTATCATAGGATAATATCCATTTTCCTGTTTGTTTGTCTTTAAATGAATATTTTTTAACAAACTTTCTATCAACGTCTGATAGATCTAATCCATCTAAAACAATATCAACTGCAGGAAAAAATTCCCATGTTATTGTTCCTTTAGGAATATCTTCATCTGCAATTAATCCTTTTCCATTTATAGAACTATCTCTTACTAAAGTTTTTACTTTTAACATTATCGTTCTACTTCTTGAAAGGTAAATGGAACTGTTTGTAAAATTTCTTCAAAATCTTTTCCAACATCAATCATGTCACGATCTTTCATTTCGTGACACCATGTTACATGAGATGGAAATTTTTTAAATCGATATAACAAGCTCATTAATTCCTTAGCTGTAGCTGTATTAAAATATTCAAGATCAAAAGTTGCTTCTAAAATTTCTCGAGGATTTTTTTCATATTCCTGCATTAAATTATGAAGATCTTTAAAAAAATCCTTTGCATCTTCAGGAATACATCTTCCCCTTATAATAAGCTCTCCTTTGTCTCCATCAAAAAATAGATAAGGCGTACGATCTTGAGCTGAGTGTCTTAAAACTTCCATGTTTTAAATTATTTTATTTCCAAAATGAATACATTCCTCTTTCAACTTCATAAGGAATTGTCTTCACTGTTCTTTCGGGTTGCATCATTCCCCAAGTAAACATATCATGCATAACTTTTTCTAGATCAGTTCCATCAACAAAGTCCAACATTTTCTTAGCTTTAGAATGATCACAGAATGCATCTTTAACTTCGTGTCTTGGTTCAAGATGTTTTATTTCACTTTTGAATCCATGCTTTTGTGCTACTTTATTTAATAACATAGCAGCATCGATTATTCTATATTCTTTATCAGCGCCGATATTAAATGTTTCTCCGCCATATTCTTCCATTAATCTTGTAAATGGAGTCATATAAAATGAAATGTCTGAGAATGCTCTTTTTTGCATTCCATCACCAAATATTGTTATCGGTTGTTTATTAAGAATTTGACGAGTCCAGATTCCAATAACATTACGATATCGATCCCATATATTCTGGTATATGCCAACAACATTATGGGGTCTTACAAGAGTAAAGTTTAATCCAAATTGATTATGGGCTTGTTTAATATCTTGTTCAACAGTAAACTTAGCTATACCATAAGGATCTATTGGAGAAGGTAATTGATCTTCTGTAAATGGTGGATGACCAACACCGTAAACAGCCATAGAAGAAGTGAATATTAATTTTTTAACATCGTTCTTCAAACATTCATTAATAACATTTATAGAACAAAGAACATTATTCGTATAATTAAAGTTGCGAATAAATGGGCTAAGTCCTTCGGCAGCATAAGCGGCAAAATGATAAACATAATCAGGTTTTTCTGCGTTAAATATTGCTGCAACCTTTTGACTATCTGCAAGATCTACTTCGAAAAATAGTATTCTGGGATCCACAAAATCTTTATACCCCCCAAAGAGGTTATCTATTCCTATTACAGTATGACCCTGTGATAATAAATGTCTTGATAAATGTGTTCCAAGTAACCCTGCTACACCGGTAATTAATACTTTTGACATAATTGCTATATTATTTTGACTATTATACCCGGTTAGAAGTAAAAAGTTTTGTAAAAAACAAAAGTCGCCAAGGCGACTTCGTTACTTTTTCGACACGTGGTCGATAAGTTAATGTAAAGGTTCTAACTTATCTTGGGTTAGTCGGATGTATTTTACAATGCCATCCATTATTTCGTCTAAATGTTTTTCAACATCCCAATGATTTCTTTTTATATAATCTTCAATTGAATCCATTAAATGTGGGTCAAAATCATCTTCATCATCGTAATCCGCACTATATTCGTTTTCAACATTTTTATAAAATTTTGCGTAGTTTCCAAAAGCAATATCCTCATAAAGATTATAAAAAGTGTCCCATACATTAGGGTCTCTCATGAGGGGTTTAATTCTCCTTGAAGTGTGTCAGCTTCTCCTTCACGAGGAACTAATTGTTCCCAAAAATCTTGATATTCCGCCATGTAAGGGGATGATTCGTCCCAATACTTAGCTTCATTTATAAATCTAGCTCGCATTATGCTTTTAAGAATTTGTCAAGCTTTTCTCTTTTTTTCTGATGTTCTTCTTCTTTCTTCTTGGTTTCTACAGTCTTAATATAGTTGTTTTTAACATCAACTAATTCTTTTTTAAGTTCTGCAAAGAAAGTTTTAAAATCATTTTCAGCTTGATCATTTGATACAGTGAATGTTGGGTTTTCTTCACCTTCTTCAAGATGGGTTTTATAGACTGAAAGAGATAAATTTCCCTCAACGTTTCTTAAGCAAATTAAATAACTTGGGTTATACTTATCTGAAGTTCCGTCTGCGAATAGTGCATAACATATTTTGCATGCAGGATCTTTTGCACAAACAGCTTGAGTAGCTTTTTTCTGCATATCCCAGAATTTCTTGTATTCACCAACTTGGTTGCCTGCAAAGCTTTTAAATCTTGCAAAATTATCACGGACTTTTTTTACAATGTCCATAGCATCTTTTGCAGCTTGGGCGGCTTCTTTTTCTTGAAGTGCTTTTTCTGGATCTTTAGTTCCTTTTTTAGAATTCTTTTTATCTTCCTTTTTATCTTTCTTTTGGAAGAAATCCTTCTTAGCTTTTTCTTTTGCTTCTAATAAAGAAAAGAATTTATAATCTCTATAAGCGCTCAAACTTTCGTGTAATTTCATAGCAGTTCTTATTTTTTATTTATATATATATTTTCATTTCACGCAGCGGGTTCTCTGCGTTGATTCATTGATTTTATTTTATATATTAAGGGATATATATAAAAAATTAGTGCAAAATTATGAAATACAGTGAATTCTTAGAACTAAACGAGGTTCTTATCGAGCACAATCTCACTATTGATGATGTAAAAGAAAATAGAGAAGTTTTAAATGAAGTAAGCCTTTTAGGGGTACTTGCTGGAATAGTAACTCTTGGAGGTCTTGTGGGGTTTTTCGGAAAATCCCTTCTTCGAGCCGGTATCAAAAAGGCTTATTTGATGAAACTAAATGGCATTGCAAAAAAGTTTGAAGAAAAAATTGTAGAAAACTCTTCAAAATTAGGAAAGAAAACCGTTCAAATACGACAGCAGCTTGTTCAAAAAGAAAAACAATTAAGATCTCAAGAAGGAGAAGAAGCAAAAGCTGAACTAGATGCATTAGTAAATCAAAAACGTGAATACGAGAGAAGATTTATTCGTGAAACTAATGAATTTATTTCTAAAATTTCTACATCTAAATCAAAAGAAATCTACGAAAGAATAGATGAGATCAAAAAACTAAAAGATAGTCAAAAAACAGCACTAAAAACTTATTGGGAAATACAAATTCCTCATATTAGATTAAATGCATTTAATCAATTAATTAAAGATGGAATTATCACAGATAAAGAATTAATAGCTCAATTAAATCAGGATTTAAAAGAGGATTTAAAAGAAGCTAAAGAAAAGACTGAAAGATTCCTAAAATCTGCAAAGAAAGGGGAATCAGAAAAAACTGAAGAAAAGAAACCGGGCGAAGAAAAACCAGGAGAAGAAGAAAAGTCTGGAGAAGCAAAACCAGAAAAAACCGGAGCACAGAAAGTTGAAGACAATATTAAGGAATTAATTGCGGAAAAAGATAAATATGACCGTAAAGAATTAACAAAGAGAGTTACTTTACTTATAAAGGACATCAAGAAATTAGGTAAGGGTGAGAGAGCTCCTTTATATGCAATGTTAGCAGATGAATTTAGCGAAAGAGAAATATTAAGAATTAGAAAATCTCTTGAAGATGAAGGAGAAGATACATCTGAAACACCACAAAGAATTTTAAAAGCAGGTGATGAACTAACTACGGATTAATTTAAATCATAGATATGAGCTTAAAAACTACAGTTGAAAATTATAAAAAGGCAAAAGCCCTTTTCACTGAGATAGATGATAAATTTTATGATCTTCAAAGACAACATATTGAAGAAACTGAGTTTGTATTAAACCAATTACTTGAAAAGGTAAATCAGTTATCAAAAATTACATCTTTAAGAAGCATTAATATTGATGATCTAAAAGGAAAATTTCCTGAAGAAAAAATACAAGCTGTTAAACAAAATCTTGAAGTTATGATTGAAGCAGCTTATTATTGGAAGAGATTTTTCTTGGGAGCTAAATATGCGATGGATTTAAAGGGGCCTGTAAATGATAAATACATTCCTGGATTAAATTTAGAGGATCATACTATAGCAAAATTTGGAGGATCTGTACGAAAAGTAGCTAGAAAATTTATAGCAACTTTAACTCATACAGAAAATGTTCTTGAATATGAAAACGCAATAAAGAGAATTATATTAGGAACAATGACCCAAAAAGAGTTTAATAGAATTTTTGATGTAATTAGACATAAAATGATAAGCTCTCCTAAAAAATTACGTGAAGGAAAAATACCAACATTTGAAGAATATATGAAATATTTAAAAGAGGACTTTTTTAATCCATTTGATGAAGATGAATTGTTTAAAGAGAAAAAACCAGTTCATATTTCAGACAAAGGAGGAGCTTTGGCTTTAAGAAAAGAAACTTTCAATTTAGCGCGTATTGAATATTCAAAACGCCCAGGAGGAGAAAGTACTGTTTTAGCAAAAACCCAATTTGCAAGAGGAGAAATTATTGAAATTTGCCCAGTGGTTATATTAGGTGAAGAAGCTAAAACTATTGATAAATTAAAGGATATGATCTTTGAAATAGATCGTGATTCTAATGAATGGGCTTTAGTATTAGGTTATGGGTCTTTATACAGACACTCAGAAAAACCAAATGTTGATTATGCTTTCAATAAACTTACAAAACAAATGTATTTTATTACCAAACAACCTGTTAAGCAAGGAGAAGAATTAACTATAAATTATGGTCAGAATTATTGGATGGAAAGAATGACTTTCAATACTATAACTGATGATATTAAAAGAACAGATCAAAATCAAGGAATGCCAGTTATATCAGGAAAGGCAATAAAAAAGAACGAGAGTGAATCTCAACCAAATGCGGCTGATATGGCAAATAAAGATAACATAAGACAAATGTCATC
>ERZ795051.2832-NODE-2832-length-18710-cov-6.353900_pt1 | contig 18710 bp, 19 predicted proteins | sample MGYA00375135_ERZ795051 | MGnify/ENA primary metagenome ERZ795051 (study PRJEB30180, sample SAMN05720222) | activated sludge metagenome | isolation source: Anaerobic digester | place: Japan | collected 2015-05-26 ... | reverse complement strand
TCATCCAAAATAAGCAATCTATCATTACCCCATTCTGAAAATTTAATTGATTTCTTTTTAGGTTTTTTTGCTTTAGAATTAGTAAGAGAATTATAATAAGCTCCAGTTAATCTAAAAGTTATATAATTAGTAATTAAAATTTTTTTATCAAAATATTTTTCTATTTCTCGATTATCTGATGATATAATACCTATATCATTTTCAGTAAAAATATCCCCTAAGAATCTAAGGATTTCAACTTTAAAGTTTTCTACCCCCTCTGGTCTACAAATAATAAGAATTCTATCAATTAAATGTAATTTAATTAAATTATAAATAACACCACAGGTTATATACGTTTTACCATGCCTAACAGCTATATCATATAAAATTTTATTTTGATATACCCCTTTTTTAATTGCTTCTACTTGATAATTTTCATATGGGGGTTTTCCTTTTAATGGAGGATGTTTTTTAAAAAATTCCTCATCAATATGCCTTTTAACTTTTATAAAATTAGAATCATTAGGATAAATTAAATCCTCTAAGAGATAGGTATCTTCTTTTGATATATCAATAGTATCATATCCTTGTAAATCTAAAACAATCGCATTAGCAGTAATAGCATTAGGTGTTTTCCATGTTTTATGGATAGTATCATATACTATATGGTACTTCTGTTTAAAAAGTCCAATAATTTGTGAAAAATAAATACATTCATCAATTTTAAAATGAAAACACCCATCATCAAAAGAAAAAAATACTTTAATCATATAATCCTCTATATAATTGCTATAATAGAAAGAATTTCATAATCCTCAGAAGATGTAGAATTATTATTATATTTAGGATAATAAATATTTGGTAAAAAATATAAAGAAAATTCTACATTATCCAATGATAAAAGATTTTCATTAAGAATATCAACATTTATAAATATAAAATCATGGTTTACTTCAACTGAATTAGCTATCCCAATAATATTAGCTTTTATTTTAAGAATAATATCCTTTATTTCATTTTTATCATGTTTAAAAACAACTCCTAATTCCTCTACATACTGTTTAAGTTTTTCTAAAAAATTTGAATCAATCATAATTGTTTTATTATCCGGTAAAGTATAATTTTGACCCATGGGAATAGGAAATTGTAATAACATAGTATATACTCCTTAATAATTATATTATATAGTCTCTAAAAACTTTAAAGATTCAATATTTAACATAATATCTGTTTTTTTAATTTTTCTAAAAAGTCCTAATCCATCTAAGGAGGTAAGCCTACTTAAACCTACATAAACCATAGAAGGTGCAAAGGCTTTATATCCAAAATCAATATATGCAGTGTCAATAGTTTTCCCTTGTGATTTATGAATTGATATGGCCTTTGCACCTTTTACTGCAAGCTGGTTAATAACTCCTACACGAGAAGGAATAACTGAAACAGAGTTAGTATCTACTTTATTAACATTTTGTGTAGTATTATGCTCTACCGTATAATTATATATATCCCAATCGTATCTAACCACTTCAATTATATCATTATTAGGTAATCTAACTTCTACATAATTATCATACATACGTTCTACTATTCCCATAGTACCGTTAACATATCTTTTTTCATTATCATTTCTCAAACACATAATTTGTAAACCATTCTTTAAGGATACTAATTTAGGAATATTATTAAGAATTTCTGAATCTACAATTCCAGAGATATTAGCAACATAGTCTTTTTGTATATTTGGATTAATTTCCAATTCCATTGCATTTATTTCATCAACTTTTTTATTATATGCACATAAATATAAAAACATTTCATTCTCTGAATAAAAATCAATTTCTGGAATTACATGACTATTGATAATTGCTAAATCAGTATCAGTATAAGTCCCTAGTCTTATCCGATTAAGAATATTTTGAAAACTGGTATCTGCTTGACGATAAATAGTATTAAGGTGGACTGTTTTAAAATGGAAATCACTAAAGGACCTTGAATTAAAATACATAATATTGTTTCCATATAATGTATTGAAATATTCTTTAATAGATTTATCGTTATCATTTATAACTGGTGGTAACTGTAATATATCACCAAATAGAATAAGTCTAGGAATATTTTTTCTAGTACCATTATATTTTATTAAAAGTTCAATAATAAAATCAAATAGAGAAGCATTAACCATTGAAATTTCATCAATTAAAATAGTATCAATACTCCTAATGATAGGAATTAAATCATCATGAGTTTTACAATTATTAGGACTATATATAGTATACGGGGGTATTTTAAAAAATGAATGAATGGTAGAACCCTTAATACCCTCTGAGGATATATTAACCGCAGATACCCCTGTGGAAGCTAATACTACTGTATTACCAAAATGTTTTGTATCCGAAGCAATCATTTTTAAAATAGTACTTTTTCCAGTTCCTGCGGGGCCAATAATATTAAGATGTTCTTTAGTATTATATAGATAATGTAAAACTTTTTCTAAATCGGGATTAAGCTGAACCCATTCAAATCCTGCTGGTAAACTAATAGAACTCATATTAAATTCTCCTTACATATAATAGTGGAATTTTTTATTCCATTTTTATAAAAAACTATAAAAAATATAAAAATTATCAAAAAATTGTTAAGCAAATTTTAATAAAAATTCCGGTAGTCGTTTACCCGTAACTACATAATGTACTTGCTTATTGATTTTAGTTCTTGTTCTCTCTGGAATAATATTATAAGCTCGATATATTACTTTCTTAACATACTTAACTTGGCTTACTACATGAAGTAAACCTTTTTCATTTAAGGATTTCAATGCTTTATATACTTGTGATATATGAATTTGTAACTCTTTTGCAATTCTTTGTTTATCAGTAATATTATAAACCCCTTGAAAAGCTAAAATATAAGCATATACTTTTAATTCTGTTTTAGATAAAAACTTAATAGCATTAATGTCCATAAGACCAAAATGTTTTTCAAAACTTTTATTGGGCATACGAATATATTGATTGGAATGTTTTGATTTTCTAATAACTTTAATTAAATTTTTTTCCTCTAATTCCTTTATAGCACGGGAAATAAGATTTCTATTCTTACACCCCATTTTTTCCATTGCATACTTTTGACTAAAAAAAGCAGGATTATCATTATTATCAAAAGAATCAATTAAAATATATAATTTAATTGCATTAAATGATAGGTCCATATTAAATAATTCAAGAGGAACCCTACTTAAAAATAAATCTTCTTGTTTCTTATTTTTTTTACTCATATTATTTTACTCCTTATCATATTTAGTCTATATCATAAATTAAATTATACACTAACCTATCAGATAGTTCAAATATTTCAATCATTCCTATTTGCTCAAGATACTGTATCATATTTTCTATAATATCATACTCTATGGTTTGGCAAAAATCAAATTTCCATATTTTATCAATATTTATTCTATAATCATGTTCCATATTTTTAACAAGAATTCTATATAATTTTAATTCTGCAAAAGAATTAAGTTTTTTTAATTTTTTAATATTCACAGGGAAATAATAAAAATCCTTTATATTATAAGAATTTATTAAAGTATCATATCCTGTTCCAAATTTATAAATATACCCTTTTTTTAATAAAAAAGAAAGTGAATAGTTTACTGCTTTCACTGGCATATTAAGATACCATGCTATTTGTTCTATTGATTGCTTAAAATTATAAATTTGTGTTCCTAAATATACAAAAAGTTTACAATGATTGAGATTTTCTGTCTCAAACACTTCTTGAATGAGTATTCCTGTAGTAGCTTTTCTTAATTCATATTCCATATTGTTTACATACTATAATGATTTTTTAAAAATATCAATATTATTTTTCTTTTTTCTGAAAAATCGTAATAAACTATAATAAGCCTATCTCAAAAAGAATACACCATAAATGATAAAAAGAATACACCATAAATGATAAAAAGAATACATAACATAATAAAGGCACAAGTGCCATTACATTATAAATTTAAATTCATAGAAACTATATTTTTGGACACTTACGTGTCCAAAAATATAGGGAATGGTTAAAGGATATAACAAGGAACCATAATGTAATATAAATGAAATAAAGGGGGGACGGAAAAAGCTGGGAAATCGAAATGGAAAAACTAGTCTTATGAGAAAAATAATTATAAAATAAAAACTAATATTTATTTAATTATTAAATAAAGATAAAAAATTTTTATATTTTGATAGTATTGTATTGTTTTGAGTATCATCCTCTTTTTGTATTATTTTTTGTTCTAATTCATTATTTATACTAGAAATTAAATTATTTTTATTTAAAATACTTTGTTCCAATTTTAAAATTGAATTATTAGAAGGTAAATATATAAAAGAAAAAAATCTTTGAATATAATATTCTACTTTATTATAATCAATTTCATTAAATTGCTTTAATAATGAAAAAATGGTATCTTTTTCAATAAGATGTTGGGAATCTAAATTATTTATACTATAGATATAATAAAATTCATTAAAGGGCATAAATACAATAAAATTGATAGTATTTTTATCAATATTAGAAAAAGAAATATTTTTTTGATAGTTACTATTATCCATAATAGTATATAGTTATATATACTATATATATTTGTATTTTTTAAGGAGATTTATATGAAAATTAAAACTGAAAATCTGAAACAGTATACTAAACTACTGAGTATGATTCCACAAACACCTTTGGATGATTTTGTATATTTGGAACCAAAGGAAAAAAAATTGTATATGTCCAATAAAAATATTGCTTGTCTTATCAATATTGATATTGACGATATACAAGAGCAAGATACTACTATGGTAATTGATAGAAGTATGTTTCAGCATTTAATTTCTGCTGGGAAGGAATTGATACTTGATAATAAGTACAATTATCAAATTTCTGATATATCGGGTATCATTGAACACAATGATATTTTGATTGATTCAGTCCAAAGTATTAAAACAATTTTTAATTCTGATAACTTTGAATTAAAGTTAGTTTTGGATGCTTTTAAAATGAATAAATTAGCTATGGCCTCGTACTTTGTAAATCCTATGGATGTTAATTATGCTCAAAGAGGAGTACATATTTTTAATGATACTATTGCTTCATCATCTTTATTTAGAATTTATATAGATTCTTTTGAATCTGAATATCCTATGTTTTTACAACATGATATACTTAAGTTTATTTTTGAAATTGGAGAAAATACCTCAGTTTTACAAAATGAACAAACAAAAAGTATTAAAATAACAAATACTGATATTGAAATTATTTTTACGTCAATTACTAATGTTAGTCCATTGCCTATCAATTCTGAAAAATTTGTAAATACTATTTCAGCATTGAAACAGGATACTAAAGTAGTAATTGATATAGCTTCATTTGTAGATAAAATTAACTTTATGCAATTTTTTGCTAAAAAGAATATTAACAATTTATCTTTATGTACTATTGATAAAAATAACAATTTATTATCTATTACTGTAGGTAATAATAATACTCATGTTTCTTGTAAAGAAATTGAATCTAATAAAGAAGTATTAGAATTTTATTATAATAATGCAATGGTGGGGGATATTCTTACAAAAATTGGTAAAGGTAAAGAATCCGTTACTCTTTATTGTTCAGAAGAGCATAATATTTATATTTTATCCTTTTCTGAAAATCAATTTGTAGCTTTATCAAAAATTAAAGTTTAAATATCGATAACTATCATATATAAGGAGATAATAGTATGGCAGAAATTGTTAAACTAAATGATTATCTACAGGATTTTATTCCTAGTCTAGAAAATTTTTGTAGTAAATCCCCTTTACAATTAGTAGTAAGAGTTATTCAAGAAACAGGGGAAGTATTTTTAACGTCAATCTATGATAAAAAAATTGAATATATTTTTAAGATTGACCCTCTTAAAGAAAAGAAGTCTCAGATTAAAGAAATTAAAACATATTTTGAAAAGATGTATCCTATCATTTTTGATTATAAGCGATTGTCTCTTAGTAAAGAAAAGCAGGAGGAGCTTATTGAATCAGGAAAACCTGTTCGGGAAGTTCTGGATATGAGGGAAGATGTTTTCTTACCTCGATATAAAATTTTAAGGGTACATAATAAATATAATGAAATTGATGTCTTTGATTTTAAGACAAAAAAAATGGTGAAATTTAAAATTCTTATCCCTTTAATTAGTTTTCTTAGTTTTATTTTTGACGGTGGGGATAAAATAAGTATGTATAATCTTTTTAGAGAAAAAACAAAATTTATGTATATTATTAGAAATAATAATAAACATACACAGGATAAGTTATAAATATAATTTACACATTTTAATAAAATGGTACACAATAAAAATAGGTTGTGTATCATTTTATTTTTATAGGTAACTTTAATTTTTTAAGGTTATTAACTTTTATACTTTAAAATGAATACATTTTATGTAAAGGATGTTCATACATGGAAAAATATAATATATTTATAATTGATGTCTATAATCTTTTTTATAAAGCAAATTATCTTAATGAGGAAACTATTGTTTCTTATCAAGATACAAAATTTCATACAGAAGGTATTATAGGATTTCTAAATATGATGGAATCCTATATTAAAAATCTTGGAAGTGATGATTTAAAAATCTATTGGCTTTTTGATAATGCAAAAACGTCGATAAAAAAGTATCGAAAATCTCTATCTGAAGAGTATAAAAAAACAAGAATACCTCAACCTGAATGGTTTTATAAAGAGCTTGATATGCTGGAGCTTATCTTAAAATCATATCGGGATAATTCTTATCTTTTTAGAGTACAATTTATTGAAGCGGATGATTATGTTTCAGAAATAGTAAAAATGTATATATCAAAAGATGATAAGGTACTATTATTTTCAGAAGATTCTGATTGGTTTAGGGCTTTGGATGATAATATCCATCAATATGCAAAAAGTAAAATATATACTAAAAAAGAATTTTTTGAAGAGTATGGATTTGAAGCTACCTATTCAAATATATGTTTTTATAAAGTATTCTATGGTGATAAAACAGATAATATAAAACCTGCTTTAGCTGAATTCCCTAAAATGTTTTTTAAGGATATTATTGATAAATACAAGGATGTATATCAATTTTTAAATGCCGTGAAAACAAATCAATTACCTTACTTAAATTTAGGATGGATTGAGAGAATAAAGAGAGATGAACATATACTTATTCTTAACTGGAACCTTGTTGAGTCTATTCAATTTAATTCTACAGAATTAGATACTTATAAAGTAAATTGTAAATTTCAAGAAAATAAATTGTATATTATTTATAAGGCTTTAGATATTTTAGGTAAGGTGGATACCAAAAGAATATATCATAAAAATAATGATAACTCATCCATGTTTGATGATATGCTTCAAGGTGTATCTATTGGTAGAAAAAAGAGTTTATAACAATTCTTTACTATTATCATACCATATGAGGAGATTAGTTTTATGGCAATTAACGATAAAAAACTTTTGGAAACTATTCATTATTATTTAAATAATGGTAGAAATAAAACAATAGAATCTTTTGGATTAAAAGAGGAAACTTTAGATAGATATATTCGAGAATATCGTAAACGATATGGGGAGTCTATTGATATATTTTCACAGATACGGGAACGGTTTTCTGATGAAGAGTTAAAAAAACTTATTAAAAATCCTAATTATAAACTAAATAAACGGGGTGTGTCTTATTATAATTTTTCTGGAGATATTATTCGATTAGGTATTATGTCTGATACCCATATTGGTTCCAATTATACAGATGAGTATAAGATTCTAAAAGCATTAGAAACTATGAAATCTGAAGGATGTAATTTATTATTACACGCTGGAGATTTAACGGAGGGGATGTCTGGTAGGGATGGTCATGTGTATGAATTAAAACATATTGGGTATACTGCTCAATTAAAGGCTTCTATTGAATTATTTAAGGAATGGGATAAACCATTAAAAATTATTGCTGGAAATCATGACCTTTGGTATATGCAAAAAGCTAATTTAGGAGCGGATATTGTAAAAGAATTTTGTACCAATTTTGATAATTTTGAAATGATAGGACAAGGAGAGGGTGATATAATTATAAATGGTATTACTATAAAATTATTTCATGGTGGTGATGGGGCTAGTTATGCGTTAAGTTATAGAGAACAAAAACTAATTGATAGTTTTACTGGGGGTGAAAAGCCGGGGTTACTCATAACGGGGCATACTCATAAAAGTTATTACTTACCTGCATATCGTAATGTACATACGATTAGTGCAGGGACTTTACAGAATCAAACCAGCTTTATGCGTAATAAAAAAAGCTCTGCTCATGTTGGATTCTGGATAGCTGATGTTTGTATTGGGGATGGAGAATATGGTAAAGAAATTAAATATTGTACTACTCGATATTATCCATTTTATAAATAAAAAATTTGATAATTTCTATTAAACTTTATAGTATTTTATAAAGGAATCCTATTTTATATAGGGTTAATTATATTATGCCTTAAATAGGCAAGGAGAGTATTATGGATATTGCTAAAATTCGCCATGAACGCTTTTTAAGGGCAAAAAAGGCAAGAGAAGCAAAAGCAAAAAATTCAGAATTTGGACCTATTGAAATTCCTGATTTTGAACCTCTACTACTTGAACCTGATAAGTGTCAAGTTTTTAGACTTGTTGGGGAAGTACCAGAGGATAGGCATAATCCTACAGATGCAATTCTAGTAGAAAAGTCTATTATTAAAGCTGATGATGGTAGCTTTTTTACCTATATTTGGCACCCTGATGTAAATCATCCTTTTAGACAGTTAATTAGAAAACTTACTAAGTATAAATATGATGGTAAGAAAAAGATTTATGAAAATGAAGGGTGCGAACTTCTTAATCGGTATCTTACTAATAATAAGAAAAATCCATTACCCTATGAATCTGGTATGGCTCCTAGTAAGTATGTACTTATCAATGCCATTGACCGTATGGATGATTGGTGTAAGGTCAATAAGCATACTAAAATGATTGCATGGGATGTTAACGAAGTAGAGGACAAGAAGTTCTATACATGGGGCATGAAAAAAGGTCTCTTTAATGAGATTTTTGATGTTAAGTGTGGCTCAATTGGTACTCATTACGAATATATTGATTTGGTAGTACGTCGATTTAGTAAGAATACTAAACCTGCGGATGATATTTTCTATCAAGTTATGTATAATGAGGAAAAAAGAGCAATTCAGAATTGGTCCAATAAAGATGGTATTGATTATCAATCTTTTATCGTTAATTCAGAGGACCTGTTCAAAGAAGAAATGGCATATGAACGCTATAATTTAGAGAATATTCCTTTTGTTTCCATGCCTACCCCTGTTGGTGTAATTATGAATAAACTTGAAACATTTATTAAAAAGGCGGATAAAAAGTATGGTTGGAATACATGGGAAGCTATGGTGGAATGGAATGCCAAGGAAATTGCTGAATTAAAAGCTCATAATCAAGAACATAAAGAAGACCATTCTGAGGTTAGTTTTAATACTTCTAAATCTCACGTTGTTACTGAAACAGAGGAAGAGGAGGATGCAGAACTACCTACTAAAGTTGAAACTCCTGTTAATAAGGTACAAAAAAAGGTAGTTAAGGAAAAGAAAGTAGATTTTACAGATGAGATGTATGAAATGTTCCCCGGACTTTCTGAATGTCCAGAACATATTAAAAAGCATATTACCTTTGTAGATGTTGAAAATGAGATAATTAATTTTGATATTGAATCTGATGCAAGATGTGGTGAATGTGAAAATGATATACCAGATGAATTTGATTATTGCCCTTATTGTGGTACGCAATATTAACCTGTAAATAATGGATATTATTTACAGTATGTAGTATATAACTATTAAGGGTAGATTTAACTCTTATGTGGCAAGAAGTCTCCCGCCTCTTAGGTGGTGAGTAGTTCACTATCTACCCTTATATATTATATAACAAGGAGAAATTTTATGAAAATAACAGAATCTAGTTTATCAAGATTATTACACCATATGGTAAATCATGATACTGGTACTATTACTGCATTTAGGTCTGAATATTCCTATAAAGAAAATCTTCAAAGGAATAAACTATTATTATCTAAATTATTTTCTTTAGGATATGATGTAACTTCTGTTAAAGGAATTTATGTTGAAAATTATGGGACTAAAGATGCAGTAGAGGTTTCTGAAAATGTATTTTTTGTTGTTGATTCAGATGACAAAGGTACTTTAGAGAGGGATTTACGAAAATTAGGGGAAGAATTTGAACAAGATTCTATTTTATTTATACCTAAACCGGGTGATGAATCTTATCTTTGGGGTACGAATGATGCTGATTTTCCCGGATACGGAAAGTATGTAAAATTTTCCCATCGTGGAATGGGTATTTCTGGAGAATTTATGACTAAAATTAAGGGACGCCCCTTTATTTTTGAATCGGTACTTAAAGAACATAAAAAGCCCGATGGATATTTAGGTAGAATGGCTACAAAAGCCATTAGTCGAATGAATTGGTATGATATAGAAATATAATATAATAAAAAAATATAGAGGATATTACTATGAATGCTTTTAATTCTCTCGTAGATATGACAAAAGATATTCTAAATCATCCATCCGATGATTTAGAATATCTTGAAGATATTTTTTCTGATGATATTTTTTCTCAAGCTGAAATTGAAGCTATCAATAGTGCTTTAAAAAAAATATTAACTAATGAAAATTTATCGGATTATAAAAAAATTGATTTAACTGAAAATTTATGGAAAGTTAATTTTATAAGAAAACCCCCTAGTCCAGATGAGTTTTTAACAGAAGAGTGGATAGGGGAAACAGCTAATAGTGTATATCCTTATATAAAAAATTATTTTTTAGAATTTTTTAATCCATTAAATCCTTACAGGCATTTAGTTTTATATTTACCTATTGGGGTAGGTAAAAGTATGCTAGTAGCTTTAATAAAAGGATATTTAGCTACTGTTATTTATTATTTAAGAAATGCTAAACAATTTTTTAAACTATCAAAAACAACGGTACTTACTGATGTTACAGTATCATTGACATTGGACCAAGCATACACTTTAAATATCCAACCGATGTTACAATATCTTGAAACCTCTCCTAAGTTTAGAAGAGTAAAATTAGAAACACAGTTAATTAAAAATATGAAAGAGGACCATGATAAAATTTATTTTACTTCTGCGGTAAAAGGTGGGGCTCTTTTTAGAATTGGTGATTTATTTTACAGGGCTATTTCAGAGCCTAGTCAATTATTAGGATTGACTATTGTTTCAGCTTCTTTAACTGAATTGGGATTCTTACAAGAAAAAGGAATGAAACCTGAAACAGTTATGAAATTATTGACTGATTCAAAAGGACGTATTTATTCTCGTTTTGGTAATCATTATTTAGCTCGTAGTATTGTAGACTCATCACCTAACGATTTAAATAATCCTATTGATAGATATTGTTTATATGATTGTATTAAAGACCCTACAGTATATCGATTGATGGCTACAAAGTATGATTTATAGCCATGGTTATTACCTATTTGGGAAAAAACAGGCGAAACATTTCCTATGTATCGTGGTTCAGCTTCTAAAGAGGCAAAAGTATTAGAGGATTTTGAAGTAGAAAATTATGATATAACTGAAATTTATAATGTTCCTATTGATATTAAACAATTAGCACTTGAAGCTCCTAATAAAATTATAAAAGACTATTGTGGTTACCCATCGGGTTCTGATGCAAAACTGATTTCTAATCCTGAAACTATTGAACGATTATTTACCGATAATTTAAAAAATCTATATACATATATTCATGCTCCTGCTTCACAAGCCCCTGAGGGATTATTATGGAATAAAATAAAAAATGAGTTCTTTGTGTATACGGGTAAAGGCAATTTATATGAATTTTATAGGAATCCTAAAGCTGAACGATTTTTAAGTGTAGACTTATCTGTATCTAAAGATATGGCTTCTATATCCATGTGTCATTTAGAAACTAATAAAAAAGGTGAAAAAATGTATATTGGTGATTTTACAATTGTTATTCTACCTACAAAAGAAGAGATAAATATTGATGCTATTTTTTATTTTATTTTAGATTTAAAAAAATATGGAACTATTAACTTAAAAATGACCTCTTTTGACCAATTTCAATCAAGTGATATTAGACAAAGACTTAATAGGCATGGTATTGAGTCTATTCGATATTCTGTAGATATTAGTCCTGAACCGTATTTAAATTTTATATCTGCTATGTATCAAAATAGGATAAAATTAGGAAAAAATCTAATTATTAAAAATAATATGAAATCCCTTGTTACTATTAAAAATGGTAAAGGTATCAAAATTGAACATGAAAAAGGGGGGTGGATGGATTTAGATAATTTGAATTGGGATACAAGTAAAATGGGATATTATGGTAAGGATGCTACTGATAGTTTAGTGGCTTCTTGTTCATTAGCTGATTTATATGGTACTGATAATGCAGACTATATCTGGGATGAGGAGCAGGAATCTAAGAAAAAATTAAATTCTGTAAGTTTTTTAGAAACAGAATTAAAAAATAAATATAATTTGATAATTAAAAAGTAACTATATAGTATATTATTGTAAACTAAATTATTATAGGAGATAAGAAGTATGGCAAATTGTGTTGATGATTTTAGAAAAACATGGACTCATGATATTTTGGCAGGAAATAAAAAATCAATTCCGTATGTTGGGGTTTTATATAATCCTACTACAGAAATGTATTTTGCAACTGATGTTTATTCTAAAGATTTTCTTCCAGAAGTTATTGAGGATATGTTAAATGATGCTAAAGGTAAATTAGAATTTTATGAAGCTCTTCCTGAAAAAGAGTTTTATAAAAAATATACCGTGGCTAAATATGTGGGGAATGGGGCCTCCATTGTATTTCAAAAATAAATAATTAACTATATAAAATAAATAATTAATTATATAATTATAGGAGATATTTATTATGGCAAAGAATGATACTGAAATTCGGATTAAAGCCTTAGCAGATTTTCTGGATGTTTCTCCAGAATATATAACAAAATCAAAAGATTATGATACTTTTGAATATGGTAAAGAATCTTATTTAGTTTTAACAGATGATGAAGCTGATGAAGAATTTTATTGGAGAGCAAAAGATTTAATAGATGATATAGGTTTAGATTCTTTTTCTGAATATGCTAAAAGTCATATTATACAATATTGTGTAGATAATAAAAGGTATTTTAAAGATATATATCATGATATTTTAGAATGGATAATTGATTCTCCTGATTCATATACTGGTTTCTTTGATATAGATGAAATTAAACAAGATATTATTAAAAGGGCAAAAAAAGATGAACTCTTTTTAAAAGAAATATTTAATTCAGATTTATTTTTGATTATGCAAAAACATGATAAAAATTTAGAAACTGGTTCGGATATTGATATATTAGAAGAATTTTTAGATTCTTTGGATGATGAAGAGATTATTCTTTTAGGACAAGATTTAGATGTGTTAGAAAATCTTTATAATGATGCTACTGAAAAATATCTTTCACAATATCATTATGCTTATGATTTTTTAGTAGACCTTTATGGTAAAGATGAAAAAGAGATTCTTAAAAGCCTTGAAAATTATATTGATTGGGATTCAGTTATAGATTATATAGAAGATTCTGATGGTAGAGGTCCTACGCTAGCTATTTACGACGGGGAAGAGAATGAAATTAAAGGTGATAATGGAGAGTATTATTATATTTATCGGATAGACTAAATAATAAATAGGAGATATTTTATGATTAACTATTTTAATAGGTTAAAGGAATCTGTTTCTGAAAAATACATGAAAGAATTTGTTATAGATAATATGGATTTATTAGATGGTAGATATTTAGAGGATACTTATAAACAACTTGTTTTAATAAGATTAAATAAAGAGATTCCTGAATCTTACATTAGTTATTCTTATGGAGAATTTATAGATGATGTTACTAAAGTATCTATTGGTTCAAATTTTACATATGATGTAATTTATGAAACTTTTAAAAATGCTCTTGATACCTTTGGGATTGATGATGCTCAAATAAAACGTCAATTTTATTATTCTTGTAAGTCATTTTATTATACTGGCAACGGTACTTTTGAATATTCTACAAAATATGGATTAAATAATATTAGAGACCTTTTATCAATATTATATTGGGTAATACATGATATTTTTGTGGAATATGATGAAGTATCCAAAGTATTAAAAAATCATAATCTTGATGAATGTACTCTTGTGTTTAATGAAAAATTTCCTGAATTAGAGAATATTGAAATTAGATATTTTAAAAATGGTAATATAAAAATTAAAGGATTAAGTTCAGAAGAATTAGACCGTTTACAGTATGTGTTTACTATTTGTAAAAAATAATTATTACCTATAATAGGTATATTTAAGGCCCCCTATTTTTAGGGGGCTTATTTTTTTATATTTTTTGGTATTTTATATATCGTTTTATAGTTTTTAGAAAGGTAAGTTTTTATTATCAAAACTATTTTTCTATATTTAGAAGAGTGAGGTATAATAGTATGATTTTTGAATCACAATTAGCAGAATCTGTTTTTAAATCAAAGTATCTTTTATCTGGAGAAACTACTCCAGAGGAAGCAATTAGCAGGGTAGTAAAAGCAGTATCAAAAATTTATTCTGAAATTGAAAAAGATGCTTATGAGTTTATTGATAAACAATGGTTTATTCCTGCTGGTGGAGTATGGAGGGCTTCTGGAAACCCTAATAAAAATGTTTCATATATTAACTGTACTAATTTAGGTCATGTAGAAGATAATCTTGAATCAATCTTTGATTCTGCATATAAATGGGCTAAATTTGCAGCTTTTGGACAAGGGGAAGGTATTGATATATCTTATTTGCGCCCTGCTGGGGCTATTGTACATAATTCCTCTGAAACTTCTACAGGGGCAGTATCTTTTATGTATATTTTTGATGCGGTATTAAAAATTATTGCACAAAAAGGACGTAGAGGGGCTTCCCTTATTTCAATTATTGATTCTCATCCTGATATTGAAGAATTTATTACTATTAAAGATAAACCTGAAAGTGATAAATCAAGAATAGATACTGCTAATATATCTATACAAGTAACAGATAAATTTATGCAAGCCGTTATTGATAATACTGATTGGATTTTACATTTTGAAAATAAATATGAAAAGATTGAACGGGTTGTTAAAGCTAGAGATATATGGAATAAGATTTGTCATATTGCATGGAAAAGAGGGGACCCCGGATTACAATTTTTAGATACATGGAGAAAATATAGCAATAGTGATACACTGGGGTATCCCTTGGAAGCTAGCAATGCTTGTGGTGAAATTCCTGCTGACAAGTATAATGTTTGTATGTTATCCCATATTAACCTTGCTAAATATTCAGAATATGGGGACTCTGGATTAAAGAAATTAACTGAATTTGGCATTAAATTTCTTAATGCTTGTAGGTTAAATGAATATTTGGAACAGAGGTCCCCTATTAAGGAACAACGGGAGAAACTTATTACTATCCCTCGTATTGGATTAGGATTTACTGGTTTTGCTGATTATTTATTGGATAAAAATATTCCTTATGGTTCTGAGGATTCAATTAAAGAAATGGAATATATTGGTAAGACTATGGCTAAGGTAGCTTATGAAACAGGGTATCAATTAGCAAAAAAATATGGTTCCTATCCTGCTTACGATAAACAGAAGATTAAAGAATCACAATATATTCAGCACTTACTACATGAGGGGATTATTGATGATACAATCCTTGATTATCAATTTAATGTTAATTATTTATCAATTGCTCCAACTGGTACTGCTTCTCTTATTGCTAATGTAGGGGGTTCTGGAATTGAGCCTTTATTTTCTCGATACATGGTTCGACGTGAAAGGGCTACAGGGGGTGATTGGAAAGAATGGTTTACATTTAATCCTTATGTAGAACGATATTTAAAGAAACACAAGATTGAAGTTACTAAAGAAAATGCAGATAAACTTATTGACCCTAAATGGGTAATGTCTTTTGATGTTAAACCAATTGATAAAATTAAGATAGTAGCTGAAGCTCAAAAATGGTTTGATAATGCGATTTCAGTTACTTTTAACTTACCAGAGGAGGCTACAGAACAAGATGTATCTGAAACATATATTGAAGCATGGAAACATGGATTAAAGGGGGTAACAGTATATCGGGAAGGCTCTTTAATGGGGGTACTTATTACAGAAAAAAATTATAATAAACAAAATGCTATAAAAGTAGAACCTCAAAATATGGTACCTAAAATAGAACGTCATCACGCACCAAAAAGACCGGTTGATTTAGAATGTACTATTCATAGAGTTAAAATTAAAGAAGAGTATTTCTTAATTTTAATTGGTCTTATGGAAAATGAACCGTATGAAGTTTTTGCTACTAATTTAACTTCTGAGCTTTATGAGTCATTAAAAGCATATAAAAAAGGTATTATTAGAAAACATGGAAAAGGTGATTATAATTTAGTAGTACAAAATGGAGAGGAAAAAATTGCTATTAAAGATATTGGAAAAACATTTAATTCAGACTATGAACAAATGAGTAGACTTATTTCTACCTCTTTACGGCATGGGGTACCTTTGCAGTTTATTGTAGACCAATTATCTAAAGATAGAAACTTTATTAGTTTTAGTAAAGCTATATCCAGAGTATTAAAGATATATATTAAAGAGGGAGAAAAGGTATTTTCATCGGAAAAATGTCCAAATTGTGGAAGTGAATTAGTATTTTCTGGAGGTTGTAAAACCTGTTCTAATAGTGAATGTGGTTGGTCTAAATGTGATTAACTAATTAACATAAATACATAGGGTATATATATGTATCCTATGTATTGTATTTTTTATAATTATAGTATATAAGGAGATTATAACAATATGAATTATATTTTTTCTTTTGTAAAAGTATTAGATGTAAAAACACCTATAAGAGGTACAAAAAAATCTGCTGGCATTGATTTTTTTATTCCAGAAGATACTAGGCAATTCAGAGAATTATTTATTGAGTATAATAATCCTAAAAATGCTTTTTTAAATATGAGTGGTATTAATATCTATCCTCATAAAGATGTACTTATTCCCTCTGGAATTCACTATAAATTGCCTGAAAATACTATGCTTCTTTTAGGAAATAAATCTGGAATTGCTACTAAATATAAAGTAATACATGGAGCACATATCGGGGATGAAGATTATCAAGGTCATTTATTTATTCATTTAATAAATACAAGTGATACCGTAGTTACTTTATCTTTTGGTCAAAAAGTAATTCAAGGTATTATTGTACCTGTTTATTATACAGATATTATAGAATATTCTAATAAACAAGAATTATATATAGAACATGAATCAGAACGAAAAGAAGGTGGCTTTGGAAGTACAGGAATTTATTAAATATCATAATTTCTATAAATTAGTATGTAACTATATTATAATAAAGGAGTGTTGTAGAATATGAATACTGTTGATAATAGTAATAATAATGTTATTGAAATAAATGGTAAACAATATTCTTTACAAGAATTTGAAATTGAAAAACAAAAATTACAAGAAAAAAAGATGCAATTAGTAGAAATTGGAAAAAATAAATATATAACTAGATTATTAGATTAATCTGTATATAATAAACATAATTTAAGAGGAGAAAAAATTATGAAACAACGTAAAAGAATTTTAAAAGAAGGTCCTGGAGCAGGGTATAAATTAGAATTAGCTTTTGACCCATATAAAATGATATCTCAAGATTTGGAAATACGAAATAATACTGCTACTTTGGATATTACTTTTAAAGGAAAGATTGATGCAAAATGGGAAGGGTATGATTGGGGGGGTGAAGAAGATGATATTGATTCTATATTTACATCTAGTGTAGAATTTAATTTTAAGGATATTAAAGTAGGGGATGATAAAGTTACTCTTGAATTTTTACAAGAGACTTTTAGTAATCTTTCCTTAGATGATGACGAAAAATTTTTAACTTATATTATTGAATTTTTAGGAAATCCCGATGTTACTATAGATGATGCTTTAGATGAATTTGAATATTTTCTAGTAAAAAATAATGTGAGTTTGGCGGATTTATATGTTATAATAGAAAACTATAATAAAAAATTATCTTTTGAATTTTTTAATACTTTTTTTGATATTGTAGTAGGTAATAGTTTTTTTTATTTAGAATATGAATTTATATATGGTGGTGGATATAGTCATTCTGATTTACCTGAAGAATTTTCTATCCCAATTGAGGAACAAACTTATTTTGATGATATGCCAATTTCTCATAATATTACAAACATTTATATTAAAAGTTCTATGTTAGCTGATTTAGTGAATAGTTCTTATGATTTACGTTATGATGATGAATATGATGAGGATGAGGATTATTAAACTTTTTTAATTTTATAAAAAGAATTATTTTATATTCTTTACTATTATAAGAGTATATATAGGTATATATACTCTTATTTTTTTATAAAGGAACTATAAATGGGGTATACACCAAAATTAGGAATTCCCTATATGGGTAGTAAAAGGAAATTGGCGCATGATATTGTTTCTGTTATTATGCAAGATAATCCACAATGCAAGT
>ERZ795051.2828-NODE-2828-length-18726-cov-81.934819_pt1 | contig 18726 bp, 17 predicted proteins | sample MGYA00375135_ERZ795051 | MGnify/ENA primary metagenome ERZ795051 (study PRJEB30180, sample SAMN05720222) | activated sludge metagenome | isolation source: Anaerobic digester | place: Japan | collected 2015-05-26 ... | reverse complement strand
AGATCATTTACACCACTCCCTTTCAATAAAAAAGCCCCTCCGAAGAGGGGCCTCATCCTAGTAAACGTTCTTGTACTTATCCTTCTTTTTCTTCTTACCATTCCTGCCACCGAACAAGTCGGCTACGTCACCGCTATCCCAAAACCTCGCTACATTCCTCGTGGCTACAATAGGTGCGCCTGTGAGGTATCCGCCCATACGTGCCAGATGTTCCACAGCGTCCACACCCTCACCCCTGACGGTATCCCTCAACGCCTGTCCTGCTTCCCTCTGTATGCCCGTCAACTGTCCGATGCCACCGTAACTGAATCCTATGTAACCCTCTATTACAGGGTGCATGAGTGGTAAATTGCGGAATATTTCAAGGATGTATTTAACGGTGTCCTCTGCATCATCCCAATCCGGCAGGGCCTTGTAAGCCAGAAGCCCCATAGCGAAGGACTGTGCCAATGTGGTACACACAAGCCCTATCGCCCTTATGTAGTGTTTCGCCTCAACCTCCATAGGAACATCATGGAGAAGGATGTTGTAGTTCTGCTGTAGTTGGTTCTGGAATGCCAGCATCATCCTAATGATTTCTCCAGAGGCTCCTTCCTGTGTCATTGCTATATTGAGGTCTTTGGTCTGCGCCTGTGGCTGTGTACGGTTGGTAACATCATCGGCGAACATTGCCGCATCCTGTTCCGATGCGCCACGTGCGATCTCCGACTCGTACACCATAAGCCAACCCATCTTGACCGCCGCCATGTCCGCAATGCGCTGTAGCATGGTGGTCTTGCCTATGACATGGTTGAGAGTGCCTTGAACCTTCCCCCACTTCATTTCCTTGTACCGCTGTATCTCACGCATCTCTATGGTCATGGCACGATGCTTTACCTGTGGCGACTTCTCGTAAATGAACTTGCTAGCCTCCATCGGGTTACTTGCCATTCTTGCCAACGCCTTAGCTGTGCCAATAGCGTTGGAGTAAGGTACGTAATAGGCGAAGGAGAAAGGCTGACGTGCCACAGACAGGAGGTTCCCTGCCAGTACCGATAATGCGTAGTGGTTGCGGAGAACACGGAGACCCCTCGCAAGAGACTCACCTTGGTAGTAGAACATGGGGTTAACTATCCCCTTGATGTACTGTTCTAATTCCTTTACCATATTCTCCCCGAACTTGTTGTTTAATCCCTTTAACACGTCACGGTCGCCTATGACAGCCTGTATCTCCTGTCCCAGTCCGTAGAAGTGTATGTACTGCTCCTGTTCGTTGATTGTGCGGAGCCATACATTGTAGAAGTCCATGTCAATGGCTAACTGTGAATCAGGGCGTATGGTCTTCCGTTCCATAGTGTGCCCACGTTTGCCACGGGTGCGCTTCATCCCTGAACGGAAGTCCCTGTCCTGTTCCATTGCCTGTGCTATGTCGAGTTCGTCACCCATGTTGCGGAACATGCGGAAGTATTCGGGAACATTGTCAAGAATGAGTCCTGTATTGGCGTAGTAAGCGTCTGCCGTGCGACTGTAATTGCTCCCTACTTCCTTCATTGCGAGGTCGCCTAGTTTCCTGTGTGCTTCCGTTAGTTTGGCGATGACCGCAACCTGACCCTCTTCGGATATACCATTCCCGAAGGTGACGGCATCCCTTGCCTCCTGATTCTTATTGAAGATGTAGATGCCGATGGCTTCCGCAACGGTCAGTTTGAGTCGCTTCTTCGTGCGTGGGTCAACAACCTCCACCTTCTCCTTGAGGTCGCTTAACTTCATCCCCACACTTTCAAGGGCATCCGCAACATTGGCATACCTCGTGTCAAGTTGGCGAAGGTTATTGTTGACAGCCTCGTTGACCTTCTTGTTGAGAAGTTGTTCTATCTGCGACCCCTTACCGCCTATAATTTCACCCAACCTGTTAAACCGTGTGAACCATGAGTCATAACCACGAAGCACCTTTTTGACCATACCGACACCCTTCGGGTCTTCCCCCTCTAGGATGTCCATAGCCTGTAACTCTATAGCCTTGGCGAGTTTATTTATGAACGCATTGTCGGGGCGTTTCTTCCCCTTGAGGACGCTAGCCAATTCCCCTTCGCTAACACCAATGTCCTTTGCCAATCCACTCATGGACTTACCTAGGTCGTTGAGGCGTTCATTGACGATGTTCTTTATCCTCTTGGGGTTCCACGTGAGCCTCTGTACCGTGTCGTCAATGATCTTCTGACGCTCCATCTTGATGGCTTCCACACGCTGTGTTTCAAGTTCTGTTCCGGCTTTAACCAGTTCCTTAACGGTGTCCCTTATCTCAAATAATTCCTTGAGAGTGAGGTCTTTATAGTTCCGCTTCAACACTTTCATTAGTTCCTTCGGGTTAATCCTCTGTGCCACATCGGGATTAGTCTGTAGTTCGTGCATAACCTGTTCCCTGAATAGGTCGCGGTTCTTCTTGTCCACTTCCGTGCGAGCCTTCCAATCGAATATCTCCGTGACGTCGAGGATGGCACGGGCGAAGTCGCTACGCACACGGGCTTTCTCTTTGCCACCGAGAGCCTTCTGCTGTGCGGTCTTAATCTCCTTCAACGCCTGTTGCATCTTCTTCTTGACCGCAAGGTGGGCACGGAGTTGCTTGCGTTTATCAACCTCTGCCTGTACCTTCTCATCCTGTACTACCTTCTGTTCCTTCTTGCCCTGTCTGAATCCTTCCTTGGAAGCCTTCTCCGCTTTCTTCATCCCCTGCTTCAAAGCCTCATACTCGCCAACCAGTTCCCCTATGGGTTTATCCAACCACGCAGGAGCCTTTGGTTGCCCGAATAACTGCAAGTTGAAGAACTTCGCCAATGATTCAGGGGCATCCGTTGGGTCGATGATGTATTTAGTGGCGGCTTCTGGCGCATGTTCCTGTGATATTCCTGCCTCTTCAAGAGCAACATCAAACAGGTCGGACGCTGATGTACGCAAGTCTTCGATGAGTTTCTGCGCCAGAGCCTTTGCCCTTTGGAGCAGGGCGGCCTGTTCCATTGTGCCGGCAGACTCACGGAAGGCGTTTATCTCATCTATAACGGTATCCTGAAATGAACCAACCTCTACATCTGCGTCAACGTCACCCATCTCACGGATAACCTGTTCACTTATAAGGTTGTCCTCCGTGACACCGAGGGCGGTCATTTCAGTTTTGGCGGACTCCATGATTTCCTGTGCCCTTGCTGATACCACCTGTTCCGCTTTGAGTTGGATGCCATCAACACTACCAAACACTCCTGCCGCCGGGATCGCTACAGCACCCTCGTACAACGCCTGCTTCCAATTGAGGTTACGCACGTCACCGAATACCGCTGTGTCGCTTATGAGTGACTGAAGGGACTCTTCGGGAGCCTGTGTGACTATGGCTCTCAACGCCCCACCTAACGCCCCCGACCCCTCCGTAAAGAATGCCAGTTTGTCGGAGATGAAACTGACAGGCAGGTTAGCCATGAACGCCACTGTAGCGGACTTGCTTGCGTAAGTCTTGTCCTTGGTGAGGTCGTATGCTCTCCTGTATGTTTCCTCCGCTTCTACAGAGGCTTCCATTGTCGCCATTGTGCCTGCGCCAATAATGTTGGCTAGGCTAGGACTGACCCCTGTCAATACCCCTGCTCCTGCTCCCACTAAACTACCAACAAGGATGAATGCCCCCATTGAACCGAATCCCCTTGCCACGTGGTCAAGGAAGTTGGGGTCTTCGGGGGAGGTCATGAGTACCATGTCCTCCACGTCCTCAAGATGTCTCTGGAAGGTGCTGTTGTCAAAGAGCCTGTTCACCCACGAGCCGAGGGATGTGTAGATTGACAGTACACCTGCGGCGAAATCAATCATCGCACGTTCAGTCCATTGGGGGAGAATCCCCTCAAAGGCGCGCCGTTTCTCCGCATCAGGGATGGGCTTGGTGGGTCTTACCCTCTCTTCCGTGAGGGAATCGAGGACGTTGCCCAACCCCATCTCGCCAACCTTCTTGGATACCTCGTTGTTGGACTCAAACCACTTGGAGAATGCGTCATAGTTCTGTAGCACCAACCCTGGATTGAGTCCGACCCTTTCGGCAATGTAGGCGGCATCGGCGGCTTTCTTCGGGGATAACCCTGTAACCTCGTATATGAGGCTGTTCTTCTTGGCTTCCTTCAGTGCTATGAACCTGTTCTGCGACTCCGCCGTTACACCTAGTTTTTCCCCAATCTCCCGTGCCGGCACATCGGCAAGTTTCATCATGTCAATCTGACCAGTAACGTAACTCTCAATGTCCTCGTCAGATATGCCATTCTGTTTTGCCTTCTGTATTCCCTCTGCGAGGGCGGGGTATTTTACCTCAAGGTCGCTGAACATACTACTTACTCCCTATCTGTGGAATATTCAAGTATGGGGAAAGGTATGGTGCAGAGGGGTTCTCCGCATCCGGACTCTTAAACCAACCTAATACGGTCTTGGTGGCTACTTCTGCGGTAAAACCGGCATCCTCAAGATACTCTTCTGCCGCCTCTCTGAATGTTCTAGGCAAGTTTGTTCCCGTAATGTTCATCTTGTGTATGTTGTCTCTTAACACTTCCATACCGATTTTTTTAGCGTCAGTGTTTGACAGTTTACCAGAAGCTAAAAGAATACTCCCCTTAGTCCAGAACTCCCTTTTCATATTTCCTATAGTGGCAATGTCAAAATACTTATCTACTCCACTAAGAGTTTCGCTAAAAACCTTTTCCTCTGCCTGCAATACCTTGAGGTCAATGTCATCCTCTGCGCTTATCCTCTTGTTGAGTATTTCGTTAAGCACACTCTCTTCATCAGAGGTAATTAACCCCTGTGCCTGTGCCGTCTTTATCTCCAACTTGAGGGAATAAAGGCTTCCCTCTTCAGGACTATTAACCCTTCCCATGAGAGTGTTGAAGTTTGCGATGGTCTGCTCCGTGGATACTGTGGGTTTCGGCGGACCCCCCACCTTGTTGGTGGATTTAATAAGTGCGGCGAAAGTGTTGAATGTGCTGTTGCTTATCTTCCGCATTCCTGTTTCGGGGTCAGCCTCGTGGAGAGCCAACAGTTGCGACATTGACGGGAGTTTTCCTGTGGAGTGATACTTGTCAAGGATGTCGCCAACGATGGCTTCCTCTTCCTGCGCCCTCTGCGCCTTTATGAAGTTCTGTTCGGACATCTGGTCTTGCCTCAATGCGTCAAGGTCTTTTGCGTCAAGATACTCGAACTGCGAAACATCGGGGATCTCATAATTAAACGGGTCTAGCCTCAACCCCGCCTTTACCTCGCGGATCTCTATGTCCTTCCCTGCGGACATTAACAGTTTTACCTTCTCCTGTTCCGTGAAGGGACCATTGTCAAGGAGCGTCTTTACCTCTTCTATGTTCCCTGACTTAATAGCCTCTTCAATCGCAAAGAATATCTTCGCCCGTGTGTCGTCACGCCGTCTTTGGACTACAAGGTTGGCGACATCCAAGTCCATGCGTACTCCGGCTTCCGTTGCCCACATGTCGAACTCCTTACGGGCATCGTCCATTGTTATGCCGGAACGCACCATGTCGTAAGCCTTCTGCTTCGCCTTCGCCCATGCTTCGGGCATGGTGTTGAAGTCGCCATTCTCCTGTAACTCTGCGTAGGACTCCCCCCATGCCTTGAGAAGGGATGCCCTTGAGTAGGCAAACTCCGCCATTTCCCTCTCCTGCTTCTCCTTCAAGGCAGCCTGCTTCAGGTCGGAGGACAGCCAATACATCCTCTTGCCTACTTCACCTAACGCCTTACCTGCGTCATCCATTGCGAAGGGTGTTTCAACCGCTCCGCTTTTCCCTGGCAATGTCTGCGTCTGTTCGTAAACGGGTATTTTAGCCATCGGTCATCATCCTATCAACGACGGGCTACCGCCCGGCATCCTTCCCGCAAAGGGTTGTACCTGCCACGATGGGACGGGCGACTTCTTCTTCCATATATCCAGTTCGCTCCCGGTGGCGTAAGCCTGTCCCGCTCCCGTGAGGATGGTTCCCCACAGGGCGGTCTTACCTGCGGACTCAACGCTGTCAGCCTTGGCACGGAGCAACGCCGCCTGATTAGTGAACCCTGCGGCTTCCACGTCACCGCCGTACTTACGCAAGAGTGCGTCCATCTCGCTCCTTCGTGCGGTAGCCGCTACAACGGCAAGAGGTGTGCCGGAGGTCGTGGCGAATCCGCTAGAGGCATACCCTGCCTTCTGTGCGGACATTACCCGTGCCCCCTGTTTGCGTATCATCTGCGCCTCGTAGGAAGCCTTCTCCCTCACGGCCTGTGCGTTGAGTTCGTTCACCTTTGCGTTGAACCTCAACGCCTCGCCCTCTGCCTGCGCCCCCATGTAACTCCCGTAACCCTGCAACATGGTGGACATGGCTTGAGTTATCACTACCATTTCACTCAACTTCTCATCACCACCAGTAGGAGGGTCTCATCGGCGTAACGGAAGTATTCACCCAGCACCGTGTCGAAGCCGAGCCAATATGCCCATCGACACGCCTTCCTGTCGGCATAGTCCACCGATGCCGTGAGTTGACGTAACCCATACTCTTTTACCCACCTGTCCATGTATTCCTTAGTCGCCTTGCATAACGCCAACGGGTGTTTCTCTGCCAACGGCCCTGCTATCACCCATGATTCCGCTACTCCACCGTAGAGGATACGCAACCCGCCACAGGCTATTACTTCGCCCCCGTCTGTCATGAGGGTCATGGCTGGCCTTGTGTCCTCTAGGAACAGTTCAGCAGGACACTTGCCTAAAGACTTTATGTGGTCAGGGTGATAGTCCACCACCTTGGTCAATTCTGCACCTCCATGCGGAGGACTATGGCCGACACGCTGAACGGATACGGCTCATCCTGAACAAGAGTTAAGTATTGCGGTCGCCCCGAAGATGTGGTGATAAGCACCGGATTAGTGTCACCCGTGAAAAGTTCGGGCGTGCTAACATTCGGGTTCCCCTCGTCATCGTACTCAATGTCATCCGCATCGCTTGCGTTGAATCCTACCTTGCCTCCAACGGTGTTGACCAACCTCGCAATGGCGTGTACTATGCGCCTCTTTGCCCCCTGTGACGTGCCGGGAGGATTGGCGTGTTCTATGTTGATGGTCTTCAGTGTGGATGTGTATGGAAGCCCTACCCATGCGTGTGTGGTCGTGGCATCCAGCGTGATAGCACCACTATCAACCACCTTGGTTCCCACGTATTTCCCGTTGGAGATAATGCCCACGGTTTCGCCTTCAAGGTGACTCAACCCTGTAATTGTGGTTGTTGCCGTTCCGCTGTACTCTGCGGCGCAATCCATGAACACAGAGTTGTTGAGCGTACCGTCCCATGGGAGTATCCGTTCTATATACCTCACGGTGGCACTGTTGATAGTCCTCTTGACCACTACCCATATCTCGCCGGGGATGCACGCAACGGACTCAACATCTCCGCCGAGGTCATGCCTGTGCCATGCGAATACCTTGTGTTCGGGAACATAGGTGAGTCCTATCAGTTCGCCATCGTCACGGCAAGTCCATATCGTTGACCACGGTGATTTGAGGTAGGCAAGGTAACTGATTCCGTCACCGGTGATGTGGTCGCTCATGGCTGTCAGGTCGATGGCGAAGTACGTGTCGGAGTCGTAGTCATACTGCACCTGACGCACGATCTTCTCGCCGTCCTGCACGAATACAACATATCCGTTGGCTATGACGGCCTGCCACTTGGCAGACCCGAAGTTAGTTTCCCTGCGTGCATGGGGCGGGTTGGTCGGGGTTATGTTGGCCCCGTCAAATACCCATTCATCCCCCGCCGTTCCTATCAGCAGGTTCCCCTTCGATGCCATCCACATTACGTTGTTCACTTCGGAGGCTATAGGGGTAAGCCCTACTGCGTCAGAATCCTCGTCACCCTCGCCTGTATCATAGTTGGGATAATCGTCCGACACGGACATCCACACCTTGCTTGGCTCCGACGTGGTTCCGGCAAAGACGAGCCTGCCCTGATGGAATGTGACCGAAGAAGGCCACCCCGGTGTCGTTCCCCACGCGCCGAGTGCCCAATTAGTTGTAGGTATTCCGAGATTGGAACATCTCCGGTAGACCTTTGCTATTACATACTTCGCGGATATGTAGGCGGTTATCTTCAGATATCCAGTACGGGCTTCCCGTACTTTCCTGAGATTCCAATAAAACCTATGTGTGTTTTTATTGGCATAGAACATCAGTTTAGGAGTTACGTGGTTGTAGTCCTCGCTTCTCAGTTCGCCGGTCACTGTAATTTTGGCTGTGCCCGTATGTGCCGGAAATGTCATGTAGTCCTGATATGTAGTCCCGCCATCAACCGAATATCTCAATGACACAGAACCGTCAGAAGGATCTGAAAACATATAGAGAAGCTCGAATTTCCCGTCAACGTCCCACGGCCCGCCGATATAACCCGGCAAGGAAGGGTCATACGAACTCTCATTTATCACCGTTCCGGGGTCTGTGTACCCGATCTTCAGCCATCGCCCGACATCATTTGCCGTGAACACGTCTGCGCTGGACGTGACCGTGACCGTCTCCCCGTAAAGCCCCGTAGAATCGATGTTTCCCTGCAAATTCAGTAACCATCTCCATTCCCCGGAGATCTTCTTGAATACATCCCACGAGGTGGTGTTAAGGTAGAAGTCCCCGTCTTCGCCTTCTGTGGTCGGGTCAACTGCGCCGGACAGGATGGTATTCCCGTCAGTAGGGAAGTATGCGGATACCGTCAGCGTATGCGAGTCAGTAGAGTTGTCCTTCATGAAAGGCCCGTTCTCCCATGCCAAGGCAGATAGCGTCCATGTGGTATGAGCAGTTCTTGTCAATTGGCGTGGCTCATGAGAGGGATGCACTATATACAGCGTGTCCGCAGATTGGGCGAATTTAAGGTCGGGCAGTTGCGCCGTGGTGTACGGGGTGGCTATTTCGTAAGTGGTATCGGCTACCCACTTGTCCTCCCATGATTCACCCGTTCCAGGTTCGGTCGTCGCCCCCGAAGTGTGAGCGGAAATACACCTGTAGATCACATCGTCATTCTTTACAAAGTCGCCAACGGCATAGGCTGTGGCTGTGACCCATGCGGATGTAGTGGATGTGGTATGCAACACCTGTCCGCCATCGTAGTAAACCCTCATGTAGAGGTTGCCGAACTCAAGTATGTACGCCTGTGTCGTTGAGAACACGAAGGGGACGAGTCGCGTAAAGAGGCTGGAGGTTTTAACCTCCGCGACATAGCGAGATCCCGGACGGCGATAGGCTCCCCCCTGCGGAAGCACAAGGAAGTTCTCCATCGTCATGCAACCGTTGTAGTATTTCTCAATGTCCGTGCGCCCGTACATGTTGGGTGACAGTTCACCCGCCGTGAAGTTGGTCAGGATGCTGTCAACGGTACGCATTACTTCCGCTCCTCAAGATACGTGTGGTACTCGTTGACCTGATACCCTGCGCCGGAAGCGTCATCGCTCAATGCGTCCTGCAGTGTCTTCTGGTAGAGTTCGTATGCCATCCGTGCCCGTGAGTCCTCTCCCGTCAGGGCAACGCCCACCTGTGAGGCCACAAGGTAGGAAAGTGCAGTCCTTGCCTTAGCCGTCCACGTGTTCAGGTCGTCGTTGCTGTAGATGTAGCAGATGTATATGGACGAGTCGTTGCAATGTATCTGGTCTCCTATGACGAGCCAATCGTCGGAGCCGTAAACCGCCTTCTCCCTGTCCTTGACGAGTCTTACAAAGTCGTCAGGGAACTCGAAGGCGTAGGAATAGTCATGGTTGGGGGACGTTGTTTCCGCCGTAAGGGTCGCGAGTTTCTTGGCGAAAGACCAGTCACCCTCGGAGAGAAATTCCTCAAGGCAGTCGTCATATACGGTGCTACAGACCCTCGCCCTCTTGTTGTCGTCAAGAAGCGTGGATATAGTGTCCTGTCCGAGGAAGACCAACGCCTTGTTGCAAATGGTTACTGAATCCGCCATACACTACTCACCACCGTTCAGCCAATCTATTGTGGGTTCACCGAAGAACTCTCCCGTCCACCCGGACAATGAGCGCACCTTCGGTTTGAACAAAGCCGTGTTATCCGTCCAGTGCCAGTGGATTCCCCTAACCCCGAAGTCAAAGTGGGGATGTGTTTCAAGGTCATCCCAATAGTGCCCACTGTCATCCTCTGGGCATCCTGCGAGGCAGATGCGCCTGTAACCCATCGCTATCGCTATGACCACCCCGAAGTTGCCGGACAGGTTGGGCTTGAAGTCGCGTATCAGTTTCCACACCCTGTCGGCGGGATCGCCTGCGGAGTGCGTGATAAAATCCCTGTGGTTCAGTTTCGCCTTGCGCAAGTCCCTGTAGATGTTCACCATGCCTATGTCGTAACATGCGGCGTGTGTGGCGTAGTACCCCTTCTTCATCGGGTAGTGGACTATGGCATCGTTGAGAAGCATCACGTCGGAGTGGACGTTCATAGTCCAGTACCGTTTCAGGTCTTCCCATACGCACCTGCCACAGCCGACCACCAACAGAGGCTTGTCGCCAGTGACCGTATGTGGTGGCGAGGCTCCTTCGCCAATGACTCCGTTGGAACACCATGTCTCCGCCATAAGATCTCCAATAAGTTGAAAGGGGGGCCGAAGCCCCCCATTGTCGTTAGTCCTGCACGTACCAGACGAACATCTTGATGGTGCCCGTCATAGACTTGGTTCCCGTGGTGACTATCATGTACTCGTCCGCATCGAGCGGTTCGCCGAGGTTGTCCAGTACATTGAATGTTGCCGAACCTGCGGCGACCCCGACAGCGGTTGAGGTCATGTACTCGTCATCATCGGTTCCGTCTCCGACTTTGAGAGTGCCTCCCGTACTACCGAGGTCGTCAAACCAGACCTCGCCACGGATAATCCTTGCACCCTTTGGAACGAAGCACATGGATATCGTGGAACCGGCAGTTATAGCCGAAGCCTCGTAAGAGTCGTAGGAACACTTCACCCTTGCCCCCCATTCGCCGGGGTCAAGCATTGTCCCTGCCTTCTCAAGAGTCCTGTGTACACCGTAGTAAGTACCCATCAGTTAATCCCCCTTCCCCTTTACGTGATTACTCGTAGCAAAGAATCTTGCCGACTGCGGTCTCGTTCATGCGAGTGGAACCCATAGTGAGAGAAGCCTGAACGAGTATTGCGTTCCCCTTCTGGGGTATCGGGTCGATGGCAACCTGAATGTCCTGACCCATACCGAGAAGCAGACCGCTCTTGTGCCAGTACAGGCACTCACGGTAGGTACTTCCATCGGTGGAGAGGCGGTTGCTCATGATGAACTTGAATCCGAGGAAGGTATCAACCTCACCGGAAACAAGAGCCTTCACGCTGTTGTAGTCCGAAGACGTGATGGCGGTTGCGGAAAGCAGTTCGCTCAACTGGCGCGGAGAAATGGCGATAAACCTGTCGTTCAGAGGAACATCCTTCTCGTCAAGGAGCCTCTTGGCGTAGCGGAGTTTTGCCACGTTCATCCCTGTTGCGCCGGAACCACTGTCACGAACATTTACCGCCACGGTCATATTGTTGTCGTAACTGGTTGAGGTTGCGCCAGTCTCGCCTGTGTAGGCGGTGGCGAGTGCGGCGGTGATTATCTCGTCGTCAATAGCCCTATTGAGAGCCATTACGTGATTCATGGCGTACTCGTTCATCGGGTTGTTGAGTATCCTGATGAGGTCTTCCTTGTCGATGTAGTCGGCAACGTACTTGTCAACCATCGACACCCGTCTCCTTGCATGGGGGGTATCGGTGATAACAAGGTCAGCGTGCCTTGTGGTCTTTGTCTGCGCTGTAGTCGCAGTTATCTGGTCAAAGAAACCGTACTTTGCGTTTACGGTCTCAACTCTTACCGCAGGCCGGAAAAGAGACTGACTCTGCTGAAACAGAATCTCAATGCCGGACTTATACTGTTGCACCATTGCTGTGGTTATCTGTGAACTCACTTTGAATCACTCCCAGTGAAAGATTTTGTGTTGCATCTTTCGCCAGGGTGTCCTCCATAGAAGGGCCTGACTGCCGTTTTACGTCCGTGTTAGGACGGCCTGACTTTCGGCTAGCAACGGGCCTTTAGGGGAAAGGGTGTCCGTGGTAAATGCCGTTAAGCGGTATCTGCTGTTGCCTTGATGCAGAACAGGTGAACTACGAAAGTACCTGCCGTTAGTGCCGCCGTGCCAACGGTTGCCGTTATTGCGCTTGCCGCCGTGGTCTTGACGAAGGATGAACCTGTACCGTCGGGGATGATGTCATGGCGACCCTGGTCCCACGGGTTTCCCGAATCCGCTATCGCTATCGCACTTACAATGTCGTTTTCTCCAACGACCTTTATCGCTATGGTCGCCGTGTCGGATGCTCCGTCCGTAAATGTCTTGAGAACATCCACACAACCGCCCACAACGAGCATGTTCGCCGGAACTGATACCCCAAGCGCGTGAGCCCCCACAGTCCTGTTGGCCGCCACGGTAGCATCGAATGTGGCGGAGTAGACGAACATCCCGCCGAGTCCGTCAGCCCTTGCAAGGGATACATCGTTGATATTCACCTCTGCCGCCGTCGCGGTTACGTCGGTAAGGTCAGTGGTAACCAGTGCGGCAGAGTCTGTGCCGTCATGGTCGTGACCCGTGAAAGTGTCTACAAGGTCGGCAATCGCCTGTCGCAGTTCAATTGTATCCTTATCGAATGCACTTGTCAAAATCCAACCACTCCTTTCCTACTCTGTCGGGAACGCCTTCTCATGGAGGATGCGGAACTGCTCTACAGCCTCACGGTGTCCCGGTGACATCTTGTCGGTAAGTTTCTGTATAAAGGATGCGTCGCCCTTGAGCCTTGTAATCTCCGCCTGCGCTGATTCGACAACCGTGGTTGAATCGGGAAGGGCTTTAAGCGTGTCTTCCCCCATCATCTTGCCGAGCCTGTTGAAGAGTTTTACTATCCGAGGGTCATTGCCCAACCCCTCATTGAGCAATTCCATCTGCTCTTCATCACACAGCGACCTTACCGCTCTCTTGGCGACCGCTACCTCCCTGTCAAAGGCTGTACCCCAATCCTTCTTGAGTGCTTCCACGCCCTCCGTGATCTCCGCCTGCCATGAGGACTGCATCTTCTCAACGGCTCTTTCTGTGGCCTGATTCCAGAATGACAGAAGCCCGTCAACCTGCTGTTGGTTGAGTCCGCTCCTGTGAGCCGCATCCTTGAAGGACTTGAGGAAATCACCATCGGCGTTCTCCAACTCCACCTTGTATTCATCGGGAGTCTTCGGGCGACCAACGGCATCAAAGAAGGATTCCCATTCGGACGGGTCAGCGTCCTGCTTCGGGACTACAACCTTGTCCCTGCCTATCATCTTGACGGCGTTCACGAGACCCTTAGCCGCCTCTTCAACGGTCTTGTATTTCTGCACCGTTGGCTCGTTCTTCAGTTCCTCCGGCAATGATTCGTACCAGGGGGTCTCCGCCGTATCCTGTGTTCCATCACCGCCGAGAAGTGTCTCTTCTGCGACAGGTGTCCCTTGTTTGGGGCTGTCATTCATTCGTCAATACCTCCGTTTGTATGTTTTCGTAACTGTCGCCAAGCATGTCTAGGATGTGCAACACCACCTCCTGAAATGCGATATTCCTGTCGGTATCCCGAAAGGACATGCCGTTGTATGGCGACTTACCCCACATGCAGTACTGCTTGATATCCTCAAGCACACGCATTCCAGCCTCGCTTGTGAACGCTACATGGTAGTCAACCCTTAGGTCGTCTAATACACGTTTAGCCATTACATGCCTCCGGTGAGTTTATCCATGTCCATCTGTGATGCGTCCTTCCCTGCCTTTGCCGCATCCTTGGCAATAGCCGCAATCTGCGCCATCTGTTGCATATTCTGACGCTCCTGCCTTATCTGCGCCACCTGTTCGGGGTCACGTATGAGTTTCTGCGGCAATCCCGTAGTTCTTCCGATGTGCCGTGCTATCTCGTCTGTGTCGAAGTTATCGAGTATGTCGGGCACGGCTTCGGTAAACGGCCCCACCAATCCCATGGCCTTCTGTATCGCCATGATGTCGGAAGTCCTCTGCGCCCTTGCCATCGGTGACTCGTACTCAACCTTCACGTAACCCCCGGCCTGTGCTATCTGCGGAGGGGGAGGCGGTATCTTCCCACGGCGGAGGAGTATCCCGTACGCCCTCATTACCAGAGGCTCAAGGAACTCATGCTGTAGCCGTGAATAGGTCGGGCCGAGTATCCGCATGTTCTCCTCTACCCTCTGCATTACCTCCGTGGCTGTCATCCTGTCCGCACGTATCAAGTTGATGGCATCGTAGAAGAATGTGTCGTTGATGCTGTTCTTAACCTTCTCAAGCAGAGCGTCCGTGACGGGGATAGACCTTCCGTCCACTATGTAGAGCGGTTCAAGTTTCGCCGCACCCCTCGCCCTCTGGTTGATATGGGCAGGGGATGTGTTGACGGGGTTCAGATACGACTTGTACTCCATGTCGATGGGGGGGCGTATGATTATCTCCGCCGCTTCAAGGATGTCCTTGGTCATGGCGTTGGCGGTCTTTATGTCCGGCAACCCCTCCATGCCAGGGCCTCTTCCCCATATCTCTCCGCTAGCGGTAGCCCACCGTGTAACGTAGGCGGGGAACTCGTAGTACCCCGACTCCTTCAGCAGGTGCTTCCACTGTGTCGCTATCCACACGGAAGCGAACGGCTTGTCCAGTTTGTTGTACTTGTCGTAGTCATCCTTCGGGAACACGGCGTGTATGAGTTGTATCCCCTCTTCGGGCTTCTTCTCCGCAAGTTCACGTATCTTGTCGTTGCATGCCTCTTCCCCAAAGTATTTCAGCGTGTTCCTCGCCGACATCTCAAACTCCCTGTGAAGCACGTCGATGTACCCCTTGTGGTTCTCAAGGACGGCGCATTGTATCAGGGGGAGCGCGTGGAACACAAAGTCCGGCCCCTCGTCGCCGTCGTTCTCCTCGTGGAAGAGAACCCCTGTCCCAAGGGATGGCAGGTCAAGGTAGAACTCGTGCGCCTTCGTGTGGAAGTTGGAGTCGTTGATAGCGTCCATGATTAGTTCGGTAACATGCTCCACCCACATGAGTATGTTGTGATCTTCCATGAGGCTGAGCGGAGATATCTTCAAGGACAGCCATTTCTGCGAAGGGTTGGTGAGCATGGAGTGAAGGGATGCGGCAAGACGGGCATTCGCACGGGGAGCCGTGGAATCGTAAATCTCCCCCCTGCGCTTTGCCCCCTTGCTCTTGAAATAAACATTGTGCCGTGGAACTATCCTGTTGGAGATCTCGTCCCAATGGGATTCCCACGGTGCACGCAGTTCCTTTATCCTTGTGTGCCTCTCTAACACTTTCAGCACTATCGGTTCATTCATACGCTACTCCCCCAACAGGGTTTTCCTCTTCACCGTTGCGGAACCCAGATCCTTTCCGGCGGTGAGTATGGTGGATTCGTAACCCTTCCTCTTTGCCGCCTTGCGCTTCGCCACAGACTCCGCCTCGATCTCTCCGCCAGCCGTGTCCGGCTTGGCAGGCATCTGGGGTTCGGGCATCTTGGGCGCACTCTGCCCCAGCGCCGCCACCGCACTCCCGGCCCCCGCAAGACCCTGTAACCACATCAATGCTGTTTCAGCCATTAAGCCTCACCACCTTCCGTAGTCTTCCTCCCCAAAGGGGTTGAAGTCGCATACCGCCTTGACCTGCAACTCATCCTCCGCAACGGGAGGCACAACACCGAGGTTCGGATGGAACATGTTAGCCATGCAGTCGAGCATGTCGTCGTGCATGGTGATGCCGGGAGCGTATATCCCGTACTCGTTGTTGATGAAGTCCTGCACCACGTCCACCTCCACGCCCTCCCAGTTCCGGCGCACCACACTCTCCGGCAGGAGGATGCGCCCCTCACGGAACGGGGCAAAGAGCCACGCTATCCTTTCAGCCTTCGCAACTGGAATGGACAACTCCTGTATGTTGAAGACGAAGTTGCGCTTCCTCTGGACATATTCGATATGCTCTATGTCGCTCTGCATGGCGTACTTCTCATACCCCACCAGCAGGGGCCTGTACTTGCGCACGAGGTTGAACAGTTCATCGGTGCGCTCATCAAGGTTCATCTTGTCCTTCACCATGTCGATGACCCTGTAAACCTCGTCACTGCCTAGCCCGAAGACGACCATAGCCGTGTAGTCCCGCCCCTTCTTTTTGGATCCGGCAGGGTCAACCACGAGATACAGGTTCAGGTCGGTCAGGTTGTAACGCCCCGTGGCGGGGTCGGGATGCCAGTGCTTTATCCAGTCGAGGTTGAAGGATGACTCCATTGCCGCTGATGGGTTCAGGAGTATCTGACAGGCGAACGTCTGTGGCCCCATCGAAGCCCTCTTCTGCTCCAATGTCTCCCTGTTCCAGAAGAGTGGAGTCCCGTCGGGCAAAACCCCCGGACGGTGACGCAGTATTGCCGAATGCCTGTCGATGATGGTCTTGTAGGTATCCTGGAAACTCCACCGTGTGCCGATGTAGCGTATCCTTCCACCGGCGGAGGTAAGGTTCAACGAGTCCTCCCACGCCTTGGTGGTCTTGTTTATCATCTCCGCAGTTGTAACGGATTCCCTCGTCACAACGTCGTCATAGACCATGAGGTCGAAGTGCCGGCCTGTAGGCTGGTTGTCCACCAGACCCCACGCCTCTATGGTGGCTTCCTTGGGGTTCCCCTTGCGCTTAACTATGATGTTCTCCTGCGTCCAGACGGGAGCGTCCTTCCTTGGGTTCCTCCACAGCACATCGGGGAAGAGCATCTGCAACAGTTCGTTCCCTTCCAGTTCACGCTTAATCTGTCCAAGGAAGTCCATCGATATCTCACGCTTGTGGGAGAAGATGCCCACGGTAAGTTCGGGATTCTGCAATATGTTCTGTATGGTGAGGCCGAAGGTGATGATAGAACTCTTCCCATGCTCTCGGCTCCACAGGTCTAAGTGCCCGTCGGGGTCTTTTTGTACTTCCCTGCACCTGTCGAAGTACCAGTTCTCGTTGAACTCGTCGTTGACGGGAACATCTATATCCGCGCGGTTAAGCACATGCACTAGTAAAAAAAAGAGGTCATCGAGGCACAACTGCCTCAAGACCTCCACCACTACCCTGCGGTTCTCATGCTCCAACGCCTCGGCTATCGCATCAAGGTAGAACCTGTTAGCCCGCCCCTTCGGTTTCAACCACGTCAGAGGCCCCACGGTACCGCTCCTCCAGTCTGTCCCTTATCGACATTGCGTAAGTCCTGACAAGTTTCACCCTGTCCTGTTCCTCTATTTCGTCCACCTTCGAGGCGACCTTGACCCGCAGGTCAATCAGTTTTGACAGACTCGAAGCGTCCTTTTCAGTCTTCTCGTTGCGGTTCTGTATGGTGCTTATGGCGGCATCTATGAACTTCAATGACTTCCTGTTCAGCGATGCCGTGTCGAATTCGGGAATGGTGTCGCCAAGGAGACCCATCGCCCCCAATTCATCCACCATCCGTGCGTCCCACATGTACTTGACCGACCATCTCTTTATCGACACATATGTCGGGGTCTTCCCCATGGAATGGAACACCCTGTTGATGTTCCTCTCCGGCCCCATGTCCCTGTAGCACTCGTAGTAGGGAATCACGTTCTCCGGCATGTCGGGGAACTTCTTCTTCATGAGAGTCCCTTTCTCAACGCCATGTCCGCCACGGCGAGATCGAACTCGTCGTCTATGTCAACACCCCTCCATGAGACCACGTAGGGAACCCACGGCTGTACGAAGGCGACCCCTCCGGCTTCCATGAAATCCGCCACCCTGTTGACATACACGCTCCCCGTCTGCTTGTAGAACTTAGGCAAAGACTGCCTTGGAGCGTTGAGATATTCCTCTCCGAAGTATGGCGTTATCCCGAACCCAGGCATCTCTATGAGGCTCTTCATGGGATGCTCGTCATGGGTGGAGATGGTGGAACATGAAGCGGCATCCTTGTTGATGCATGTCGCAAGGCATCCGTCTATCTCCGACACCCTTCTCATGGGACACGTAGGCTGTAGTATCACCACGTAGTCGTAGGCGAAGTCAAAGACGGAGAGCGCATGGAGCGCAACCTGCTCTATCTTCGCATCGTCCGTGGCGTACTCCTCCGGTCTCTCAACCACGGAGCACCCTATCCCCCTGGCAACCCCCGCAATGGACGAGTCCTCCGTTGACACCACTATGTCGTCAACGAACCTTGACTGCCTAGCCACCTTCACAGACCAGCCGAGAAGCGGAACCCCGGCTACCATGCGGATGTTCTTGTGCTTCAGCCCCTTGCTCCCGCCACGGGCAGGTATTACCGCCAGCACCTTCTGTCCCTCTATCAACGGCTAGTCCTCCCTTCCAACCTGCTGACTGCTATTCACCACATCGGCTCAACATATTGGTGGGGGCCAGGGGGCCACATAATGTCCGTCACAGACGGCGTGGCCTTGTTCCCTCGCTTCCCCCATTTGGTGGAGGTGGGGAGAATTGAACTCCCGTTAGGTGTCCGCACTACGTGCCGAGACCTCTTCCCTGTCACCCCCGCTACCACATCGGTTCAACGTATTTGCCTATGTACCACGGTTCCTCTTCCCGCTTCGGTTGCCATCCATCGAACTGACAAGCATTACTTGACGGTTTCGCCTCTTCGGTATCTCCCAACTGTTCCTCCATCAACTCAAGCCCCGCAACCACGGGGTC
>ERZ795051.2825-NODE-2825-length-18736-cov-4.762861_pt1 | contig 18736 bp, 18 predicted proteins | sample MGYA00375135_ERZ795051 | MGnify/ENA primary metagenome ERZ795051 (study PRJEB30180, sample SAMN05720222) | activated sludge metagenome | isolation source: Anaerobic digester | place: Japan | collected 2015-05-26 ... | reverse complement strand
CACGCAGACGACCGCGTGGATTCAGATTCGCGGGTGTGATTGGGCGCAGATCGAGGGCAACTTCTTCTGCTTCAACCCGCTCGCGGACACGATCGGCACTGGGTTCATCGTGATCGAGGGATCGTCCGGTAAGACCGGCGACGACTCCACCAACATCACAATCCAGGCCAACCACATCCACAATCCGGGCGGCACGAGCACCCGCCAATGCTCGGCGGTCTACATCCGTAAGGCGACGGACGTGAAGATCCTCGCCAACGACTTCAACGAGTTGTACTGCGAGCAGGCGGTCCACGTCGATTCGAGTGCCGGAACTGGCGCTGCGGTCAGCCGTCTGTCGGTCCTCGGCAACACGTTCACTTGGCCAGCGACTACGCCTGCCATTACGCGCGTTCCGATCCTTCGCAACTCCAACAACTCGGCGCTCGCGGATGTCCACTTCGGCGGCAACACGGTGAAGCAGGGCACTGCACACTACTCGGGAACCGCGCCAAGCGGAAAAGCGATCACGAACAAGGGCATCTGGGATACGGCGGGGTCGGCTGAAACCGCGTCCTCTATCTCGATCAACGTGGACTTCTAACTATGGGCGACACGGTAGATCGGATTGCGGAGCAGATGCCGCAAGGCCCGAACTATGGCAGTGTCAGCGAACTCAACCGCAAGAAGGTTCGTCGCGGGTACAGGATGTTCGGGCTGGAACTTCCAGATGAGGTTCCAGTCCCTCCTGAATCAATGCGGAAGTGGCTGAACGGCAGCCCGATCATCACCTCGGCGTCCATCTCCACGCAACTCGTTGGGAAGGTGACGGAGAAGCGGCTGGAGCAGATCAGGCTGTTCGCATTCCCGGATGAGAAGGAATGCCTGCTGCTGTCCGACTTCTTCGGGGGATACAAGCCTGACTTCATCTTCATGGTGGTGTTCCGACACCATCTCAAGATCGCAAAGCGCATCCTCCGCAAGCACATCGTTGACGTTCCGCGAGCAAACGCAAAGCGGTGGAACGGTCGCGTTCTGTGTCTCGTGGATCGCCAGACGGCGACGAGAAACAGGTATCCGATGTTCGAGCTTCGGGTCAACGGAAAGGTGATGCGCGAACTGTTCTCGGAAGTAGATCCGAACGAAGTGATGGACGATGACCTTCGATAGAGACGAACTTCTAAAGCTCCAGAAGAAGCTCGTTGACGCGGACATGCGTACCCGCGTTGACGCTGACGGGAAGCTGCACAAGTTCTTCGAGTTCAGGCCACTGGATACCGGCGTTGAATCGACGCCAATGGACCAGCGTGCTTTCATTACTTCAGAGGCAAAGACGCAAGCGTTCTGCGGAAGCAACCGCAGTGGGAAAACGCTCTGTGGGGATCAGAAGGAAGTAATATGGGTTCGCGGAAAAGACCCGCTGCGGCCATCCTGGCGTGCGCCGAAAGTGTCAGACCGCGAGTTCGTGGTATGGCATTGCGTACCTGCGGAGTTCACGCGGGAAACTTTGCGTAACATCGTCATGCGTATTCCGCCTGACATGCCGCACAAGGTCTACCGATCGCATGGTGACGAGCACGTCCGGTTCCCACCGTCCGAGCTTCGGCCACACGGCGCTGTCATCCGCATCAAGTCCTACGGCATGTCCCAGGACCACTTCCAGTTCGAGGCCGTGGACATCGTGCGGTTCGACGAGGAACCTCCCGAGTACATCTGGGAGGAATGCGAACAGCGCCTCGTGTCCACGTCCGGCATGTTGTGGCTCACGCTGACCCCGAAGAACGGGACGACGTGGCTCTACAAGAAGCTCTACAAGCTGGACTCGGACTACCGCTGCGCTCAGTCGGGGAAGTTCGCGTGGTTCAAAGCTTCGCAGTTGGCGAACCCGCACCTGAAGCGTGAGGACATCGACCTCCGTTCTGCGGACTTGTCCGAGGACTCGTACGCGATCCGCGTGCTCGGCGATTACGTCCTGCTCCAAGGAAGCCGGTTCTTCGACAAGGACGGGTCGGTCCTCAAGTTCATCTACAAGAACTTCGTGAAGGACCCGGAGTGGTATCTGACGTTCGACGCCAAGGGCGTGGCGAACTTCGAGCCGTACTCGGCGAAGTTGAACGGCGGATGGGATGTCTATGAGCAACCAGTCCCCGGCTACAAGTACGTCATCGGCGCTGACGCCAGCAAGGGAACGGGCGGCGACTTCTCAGCGGCGCACATCCTCTGCGCCAACACGAACGAGCAAGTCGCGGTCTTTCACTCCAACCGGATCGAGCCGATCGAGTTCGGGTTCGAGCTGTTCCTGGCGGCGAAGTTCTACAACTACGCGCTGGTTGCCCCGGAAGTGAACTTCGACGGGTCCGCGCTGCTCCACGGGCTGAAGCAGAACGGCTACGGCAACATCTACCGCAGGCAGTCGTTCGGCGGTCGGATCGACCAAGCCATGAACAGCCTCGGCTGGTTCACGGACAAGCGGAGCAAGTACCCGGCGCTGGAAGAACTCCGGGTCGCGCTTGCCCGCTCGGTGGATCGTCGCCCTGGCGGGATCATCGTCCACTGCGCCAAAACGCTGAAGGAACTCGACAACTACGGGCACCTGAAGGAACACCGGCAGGGTTCGTACGGGTTCGGGGCGCTGGACGGACACGACGACTTGGCGATGGCGCTGGCAATCACGATCCAGGCGCTTCACCAATCCCCGATCGCCAACTCGGACGACGTGCCGGAAGGGTTGCGACGTGCGAAGCGCGGGTTGTTTGACGACGCGATGGAACATGCGCGTAATATGCGGGATAGAAAAGAGGCGTTTGAGGAGTTAGGCTCTGAGTCAGACGCCTACTTCCAGGACCGATTCTGAGGAACACGCATGGCTGGCGAATCAGAGATCAACACCGCAACTCCACCGGCATTCCCGCGCAAGTATCGCCCGCAGACGACGACGTTCGAGAACACGCACGAAGCGGTCCAGGGTATCCCGACGTACGCAGATGCGTCTGTCTACGACGCGCTTACGGCGGCGCAGATCAGCGGTAGCGGAACTGCTGCTGCTGGTTCGGCGATCGACCTTGCCGGGTTGCTTCCTGGCGGTCTGTACGAGTTCCGCTTCTTCAACAACGCCACAAAGACCACGAGCCAGTTCCCGTCCACGAACGTTTGTTTCAAGTACGGGACCACGGCAACCACCTCGAATCAGATGCTTCTGATCCGCGCGGAACCCGTGATCCATCGCCGGATGCCTCTGAATCAGACCGGCATCTCGTTCATCTCGGCTGACGGCGCAACGGCCCTGTACATCGAATACACGCTTCTCGGATAACGGAGGGTTTCTCTGGTGTGGGCAATCTCTGAGCGCGATCTTCTCGTCATCGTCGTCCTGACGATCGTGGTGCTTCTCGTGGCCGAGCGCGTGTTCGGCATTCGGCAGACCGTCAAGTCGATCGAGGCACTTGGAAAGCAGTGGGACCGCGACCGCGCGGAGTTCCACGAGCGAGAGAAAGCGAACTTCGCCACGAACGTCATGCTGCGCGAAAAGCTGCAAGAGATGTACGAGGTGATGAGTCAGAGCGCCGCGAAGCCGCGCGCTCGCCAACGCCAGATTCCGTTCCAGAGCCGACTCCACCAGGAGAACGGTCACACGCTATCCCGCGATCCCGGCAAGATTCTTGAGGAGTCGTGATGGGACTCTACGACTACAGCAACGACCCGTACACGGACACGCTTCTTCAAGCGGTGTACGGAGCGAAGGTTGAACCGATCCAGCCTGCGGGGATGAACGTCTCGTCGCCGTCGTATCCGGCAGTCGCTTCCGCCAGCTCTGGCGGCGGCGCTGACCAGGACATGGCTGACGCAGGCGGCGGCATCGGCTCCATGTTCGGCTCGTTCATGAAGGGACAGGCCGATCAAGCCGGTGGCTGGTCGAAGATCCCGAGGCTTTGGGGAAGCAAGGTTGGACTCGCGGAACCGATCGTGAAGCCAACGCCGACGATGGTTCCGGATGCTGGCGACCCGATCGGTGCGATGGAGGCGATGAAGGGCGGCATCTCGAACGGGACCACGCCTTACGGTTCCGGCCAAGCCGGAAGCTGGATCAGCGGACTCATGGGTGGCGCTGGTGGCGCTGGCGCATCCGGAGCGATGGGTGCCGCGATGCCTGCCGCCGCGAGTGCGGTCACTCCCGCGCTTGGTCCGGCGATGTCGCTGGCGCAGGGGAAGAAGAAGGCCGCGATGGGCGGCGCACTTGGACTTGGCGCTGGCGTGGCACTCGCTCCGTTCACTGGCGGACTATCGCTCCTGCTCGGTCCTGCGCTCGGCGGCTTCCTCGGCGGCATGGGAGAGAAGTGATGCAGTGCCGTTGCGGAAAGCAGTTGGAAGCGAAGCAAGGCGTTTCAACGTGCTCGTGTGGATCGCGCAACAAGATCCACCGCAACGGTGACCTCGGATTCATCCTGACGACGCAGAAGGCCCGCGCCGGATTCCGCGTTGTGAAGAATGGCGAACTCAGGAAGCGTTGATGTTCACCTACGAACCCGGCAACCGAATCAGCGTTCCGCTTGAGGCCGAAGGCGAGGACATCGACCGCGCCGCACTCACCGCCGCGAACGAGGATGCGCTGTCGTTTGCGCGTGACGTGTTCGAGTCGCAACGCGACCAACTGAATCAGCTTCACGCGGAGTGGTACAACCAGATCATCTTCGCGCACGGCAACCAGGACCACGCGATCGACACGGTGACCGGGACTCCGGTGCGCCTCCCGCAGAAGGCGTATCGCACCTACGACTTCACGCTGCCGATCCTACAGCGCGTCATCTCCAAGCTCGGTTCCGTGCCGACGAAGCGTGAAGCACACGCGACGACTACGGACACCACGGACATCGAGGCCGCGCGTACCGCGACCGACATTCTCTCGTGGGCGCACGAGCACTTCCACTTCGACGAACTGAACGCGGAGCGTCTGGACTGGAAGGTCAAAACCGGCAACTCGATCGTCTACCTGCCTTGGATGCCGAACGAGGGGCCGATCGACCCGGAAACCGGGCGACCTGCTGGTATGCCGCAGATGATCGTGGACCCCGGATTCCACTGGATGTGGGACCCGCGAGCCACGCATTACCGCCGCGCGGACTACGCGGCACGCCAGACGCTTCAGCCCGAGGAGTGGGTCGAGCGCAACTTCCCCGACACCTACCACCTCGTCCCGAAGAACTACTACAACGAGGCGTACTCGTCCGACTTCTTCCAGCTTGCGCTGATGGGGATGAACGGATCGCGGTCGAGCTACGGACTCACGCAGATGAACTTGCCGAAGGGCAAGGGACTCGTGCGGATCTTCGAGTTCTTCGTGAAGCCGTGCCCGCGATATCCGCAGGGCCAGTTGATCGTGTGTGCGGGAACGTCTGGCGGTCCAGGCGTCGTCCTTCACTCCGACATCAACGTGTACGGAACGATCCCGGCGATCCACTTCGGCATGATCCGGGTGACCGGGCGCTTCTGGTTCGACTCCATCACGCAGTACTTGATGGACCCGCAGACGGAAGTGAACCACCGCGTTCGCCAAATCTCGCGGACTGCGGCGCGCACGTCGAACCCGCAGCTTGCGATTCCGAACAACGGTCCAGCGAGCGAAGCCGTCACCGACAAGATCGGTGGCGTCGTCCGTTATCCGCCCGACTCGAATCCGCCGAACTACATCCAGCCTCCGCAGTTGCCGGACCCGGTGTACCAGTCGCTTGAGTTCTCGATGCGTGCGATGAACGAGATCGCAACGCCGTTCGGCATGGACTCGATGGAACGGGCGAGCAAGGCGACGAGCGGTATCCAGCTTTCGCTGTTGGACGAACGCGAGACGGAGATGGTCGCGCCGATGGTGCGTGACGATCAACTCGGCATCAACGCCATGTGGGAGATGCTGCTGAACAACTTTCGGTTGTTCGGCGGTGCTCGCACGATCAACGTCCTCGGCAACAACAACAAGTACAAGGCGCGGCTCGTCAGCGGCGCGATGTTGTCGCCGAACATGCGGATCATCCTCACTGAGAAGAACGAGCTTCCGAAGTCGAGGACCGCGACGTGGGCGGAAATCATCGAACTCGCCAAGGCGCAACTGATCGACCTGAATGACCCGATGGTCAAGCAGCGTGCGCTGGTAGCGATTCATCGCGGGGACTTGTCGGTCGAGTTCCGCGACGGTGCCGCCGACTTCAAGAAGGCGCAGCGCAACATCGTCAAGGCGATCTACTCACAGGAAGTCCCGGAACCCGCGCCGTTCGACGACCTCTCCATCCACATCATGGCGTACACGGCCTACCTCAAGACCGACGACTTCGAGGAACTGCAAGTCACCGATCCGGTGGCAGCGGCCCGTGTGGCGGCGATGGTCGATGCGTTCAACGAGGCCAGGATGTTCCTGCTCCAGCAGGCCGCTGACCAAGCGGCGGTCCAGGCTCAGAACGCGATGCCGCCCGCTGGAACGGAAGATGGGAAGAAGATGACTCCCCAACAGGGAGGCGCTGCGGCACCGCAGGGTCCGAAGGCGACTCAGGGTATGGAGCCGCTGAACCCGATGGCGGATAACGGTGGCGCTCCTTTGCGCGGAAGATGAAAAGTATTTGACAGGCGTTTGACAGCTTTACAGGATTGTGGGCACAGGAGATCAACATGGCAGCGAGATTTTCGTTCTCGGCGATTCCCGACGTTGGCTACGACAGCGTTGGCAAACTGAAGCTGGTGAAGGGAACGCTGACGATCAGCGAAACCCCGACGGCTGGCGGTGACGCTCCTGCTGCCAGCCTCTTCAACCTGAACACGATCTACGACATTCAGTTCAGCGGCGTTGCCGCAGTCGCCAACGGCGCGACTGGCGTTCCACTGCGCTTTGTCCGCTCCAGCGGGAAGATCCTTGGGTACACGTCCAACGGTGCCGCCGCCGCGTCTCTCGCGGAAAAGACGGATGCGTACTCGGATACGCACACGGTCGAAGTCACGGTTTGGGGCACCTGATGCCAGTCGTCGGCCAAGGAATCCGCAACATGCCGTTCTACCTGCTTGCGAAGCGCGTGACGCTGAACGGGTCAGGCGCGAACACCAGCGGTACGGAGACGTGGCCCACGGCTTTCGATTCTGTCCCGGTCACCGCGATCATTCCGCCGCAGGCGACTGCCACGGACGGAACGTGGGAACTTCAGAGTGTGACTGCTTCTGGATTTACTTGGAACATCTCGGGGCAGAGTGCCCTGGCAAACCAAACGGTCGAAGTGGGCGTATTCGCTCACCAAAAGTTGTGAGGATGGAACATGGTTGACGTTCTTGCTGCCGCAGTTTCCGCCAAGAAGATCTCGGTGAACTACGCGACCCCGGACAGCCAGCGCCGCACGTCGGCCCCGGAGATCGAGGTCATCGCCGACGTGTCGGTTGTCATCGCTTCCGGCGAGACGTACGAACGCGACACGGGCATCCCGCTCACCAACCTGTTCACCACGGCCAACGCCAGCGACGTTGGTTTGGACGTGAACCAGCCGATCACGATGATGAACGGCTTGGGGATTCTGCGTAAGGCGGCTTCCGACTACACGGTCGGCTACCCGTGCGCGATCAAGCACACGGCTGGCTCGGCTCCTTCGCTCATTCTGTTCAACGCTCCGGCGAACGCTGCCGCGATTGCGCTGAACGAAGTCGTGGACGATGCCGACCTTACGGCGTTGACTGTCGCGTTCGGTGCGGCCACCACGGCGGTTGCTCGCCTCGTGCTGCGTGGCACGTTGCGTCCTGGTGTTTCGATCGAGGACCTTGGCGGTCAGAAGTGAGGGATGACGGATGACTCAGGATTTCAACCCAGGTGCGTCGGCTGAGGAGTTCGCAAACGGTCTGAACGGGATCGTGAGCGGGGACGCTGCCGTTGCCGCTGCCGGTCATGCACACGACGCGATGTTGGACGAAGGCGCGATGCCGACTCCGACACCCGCGCCGCAGATGGTGCGTGACCCGGCGACGGGGCGATTCGTTCCGCAGGCTCCTGCCGCCGAACCAGTGGCTCCGGTTGTCGAGACTCCCGCCGCTCCGGCGACGGTGAAGATCGGCGACCAGGAGTTCACGGTCGAGCAGGTCCAAGAGTACCAGCGCGAGTACGAAGCTCGTCAGCAGGCGCTCATGGAGATGCAGAACAAGTGGGCTGAGATCCAGGAGCGCGAACGTCAGTTCCAGGCGCAGCAGGAAGAAACCCGCGCTCTCCAGCAGCGGTACGAGGCCGAACTTCAGCAGCAGAACGCGCTGCGCGAGTTGGCCTTACGCGATCCCGAAGCGTACATGGCGCTGGTGAACTCGCAGGTCGTGCGGGGGCAACAGTCCCCGTACGGCCAGCCGCAGCCGCAGCAGCAACCGGCGCTGACGTTGGACCAGATCCGCGCGGCGATCCGCGAGGAGATGGAGACGAAGGCGAAGCAGGAGGCGGCGGCGTCCCGCGAAGTGGGCTTTCGGGATTTTCTGGCTTCCGAGATCCGAGGTCGAGCCGTCGATTCCAAGGTGTTCGGCGACCTCGAACCCATCGTCACTCGCGCGATTGCTCACGAGATCAACAGCCTGTGGCAAGCGGGCCGCATCGGTCCTGACACGCCTCGGACGATGGTTTCTTCGATCGTTGCGAACCTCGTGGATCAGGCAAAGAACCCGGTCCAGAAGCTCCGGTCTGCCGCGACGGTGGGGACTCAGCAACGTGCTGACCTCGCGCAGCGGATTCCGCCCACGTCAACGAACGGCGTGACTCCGACCCCGAAGGCTGTGAAGCCCGAGGAGTTGGCGCGGTTGCCTGCCGATCAGTTTGCGTCTTTTCTCAACAGCGAAATCGCCGCTCTCGAACCGCGACGGTGATTGAAAGGCTCTTTGGAGTAGCGACATGGCTCAAAGTGTTTCCGACTCAACCAACCTCATCATCGAGCGATTCAATCAGCGCGTTCGGTATCTGACGAGCGACCGCGCCTCGGTCTACGGGAAGTTCCCGGTGAAGGACCGTTCGATGTACGAAGGCGGCGACCTCAACGAGGCCGTCACCGGCATGTACAACGGCAGCTTCATGGCTACCGGCCCGGACCCGGACACGGTTCCGCCGCCCGGCAAGGTGAAGGTGCAACGCTGCAAGATCCAAAAGTGTTTCTTCCTGGCGTCGTACGGTCGAGACTGGTTCCTCGACGCGATGACGCAGGGCAAGGGCGCGTTCACGCCGCAGAAGATCCTGACGCTGGACCGCACGACTGCCTACGTCAAGCAGATGCTTGAGCGTCAGGCGCTCGGCGACGGCACGGGTGTTCTGGTCACCAGCATCGGCACCGTGACCGGCGTGACGGCTGCGAACTGGACGTTCCCGGTGTCGCTGAACGAGAGCGTGTTCCTGAAGGAAGGCGCTCGCGTTGTGTTCGCTGCTACCACGGGCGACCGAGCGAACCTCCCGACCGCGGCGTTCCGCGACGTGCCGACGAAGGGCTACTACACGGTCAAGTACAACGTTCCTGGCACCACGACCGCGACCATCACGATCGAGGAAGCATCGCCCGGTACGTCGTCTCCTGTCGCTACGGACTCGTGCATCATGTACGGTGCCGTCCGCGAGGACGCGATCTCGGGTACCACGAACGTTGGCCGCGAGATGTACGGCTTCGACGCGATCATCTCGGCGTCCGGCGCGATCCTCCAGGTCGATACGGACCTCGGCTTCCTGGCGACTGGCGGGTTCGAGGGGTTGTCTCCTTCGAACTACGGCTGGTGGAAGTCGCACGAGGTTGACGCGGGCGGCACGCGCATCCTCGGCCCGTCGGTGTTCAACGAGCTTGCGACCCGCATGGTGACGCACGGCGTTGACGAGCCTGACATGATCGACGAGTACGTCACGCACCCCGACCGCATCAAGGACTACGAGGAGACGCTGACGCCGGGTATCCGGTACGCGGTGTCCGGCTCGGCTCCGACGGATGCGCCGGGTGGCACGGCGGCCTCGCTCTCGGAGACGCGCAAGTACCTCCAGTACGGCAGCAAGAACATCGTGCCGAACAAGTACTGCCCGGAGGCCAAGTGCTTCGCTCCGCGCTACAGCGAACTCGGTCGCTACGTCCTGCTCGACTTCTCGTTCCGTCCTGAGCACGACGACTACAGCGGTCGTCCGGCGACCCAGGGTGACGCGCTGGCGATCATGCAGCTTGGCAGCACGAACCGTGGCGCGCACGGTGTCATCAAGGCTCTCAAGACGACCTGAGGTTTCATGAACGGCCACATCGGCGGGCTTCTGGACGAGGTTGCGATCAAGGATCTGAAGTCTCACGACAAGACGTTGGATGTTCTGTTCAACCAGGACCGCAAGCGTTACGTCGTAGTTCAGGACCGGCGACTTGTCCCAAACGCTCGCCGAGAGGAAGTTTGGAAGCCGTGGGTTACGGACAAGGTTCTCGCAGGTTGCCCTGCCGCTCGGCGGTGGGGCAGCCTGACCCCTTACGAATCCCTGCTCATCATGGATTACGAGGGGACGCCGATCCACGGCAACGCCGCGTTCGTGATGCGGCTGCTCCACGAGCGCACCATCATCAAGGGCGACCGTGCGGCGAAGGCTCGGATGAACGCGCACAACGAGGCGATCGACCTCCGCGAGGCCCAGGACAACGCGGATTGGGCGCGAGCCACGGTTGAGGATGCGGCCTGGATCAAGAAGCGAGTTCGGATCGCGCAGAATGACCATCGGAGGTAGTCGTGGTATACGCCGCCAAGTTGAGCGAGCTTGTATCGCGGCTGCACGCCGAACTGCTGACGAGTTCCACGAGTCCTGGTTTCTGGACCGAGGACCGTAAGAAGTTCCTCATCAACGAAGCGATCCGTGGATTGCAGCTTGAGATCGGGCTGCTTTACAACGACGCGCATTTCCTCCAGCGCGATCAGGTGACGCCGAACAGCGGCGAGATCGACCTGAGTACGGATCTGACGAAGGACATGCTGACGCTCCGCAAGATCGGTCGCGTTGCCCAGGACATCGTGACTGGCAGCGGGATCGACCTCGTGACCTCTGCGGAAGCGTGGGACAACTTCAACCGCACTGGCCGCGAGACGTGGTATCGGCTCGGGAACATCCTGAAAACCGAGCAGGAGATCACGGGCGACCGTGTGCTTCTGTACCACTACCGCTTGCCGTTGCTGAACGACGACAACGACGTTTGCCAGTTCCCCGAGGACTACCAGGACGCGCTGGTGATCCGGGCTGCGTATCGCGGGTTTCTCCAGGCGAAGGAGAAGGACAGCGCCGCGATCTACAAGGGGCAACTGAACGAGATGGTGGAGCGGATGAAGTCCACGGCGGCGCAGTACGCGACGGTGCTGGATCAGCGGACCCGCGAGGTCGAGGACTACGGCGACACGCGGTACTCCAACGCTCAGTTCTTCCGGTTCTTGACGCCGCCTTCCGTGTGAGGTGCTTGTGGGACGACTTCAGTTTCCGACCGTTGCGCTTGGCCTGAACACCAAGAAGCGACCGACGAAGATCCCGCTTGGCGCGTGTCAGTCTGGAAGCAAGAACTTCATCCTGGACCGTGACGTTCTCGCAACGGCTCCCGGCTACAAAACGATCGTGACGCAGCGGCCTGACTCGTACAGCTACAAGCTGTCGGGTCAGAACTGGCGTGGGGAGACGACGGCTACCGGGTCGCTGGTTGGGCTGAACGCTGGAACCCGGACGATCGAGGTCGTGTTCCGCATTGACCGGATGCAGGGCGTCCAGGTTCTCCTGTATCGCGGGCAGGGTGAGGACGCTGGTGTACGCTACGCCGCGCACGGCGGCTCGTTCACTCAACTTGGGTGGATGCTGGAGGTTGCGGAAGGCAAGGTCCTGTGGACGCTGACCGCTGGCGGCGCAACGCTGTACCAGATCCAAGCTGGCACCACGGCTGTCCAGCCCGGCGTCTGGTATCACACGGCGCTGAAGAAGGTCGGGACGACGTACACCACGTACCTCGCGGTCGTGGGTAGCGCCCCGAGCGTGTTCACGTCTGGCGTTGCTGGTCCGAACGCGATCAACGACACGACGAGCATGAACTTCTACGTCGGCGCGATGCCGCTGAACACGGCGGCAACCCCGACTTCAGCCGCGAGCACGGACACGGAACTCATGCAGTTCCAGACGCACGGCGTCGTCCAAGAGGTTCGCATCTGGAGTACGGCTCGGACTGACCAGGAGATCGAGGACAACAACGACGTGGAGGTTTCGACTTCCGCGACGGGCTTGATCGCGTACTACCGGCTGACTGGTGACGCCACTGACACCTACTTCAAGTCCCCCAATACCGGGACTGCTGGTAGCGGGTCTGGCGAAGCCCCGGTGCTGTACCTGGAGCCGCGACGTGGGACGTGGCTGGACTCTGGCCACATCCTCGGCAACCCGCTGACGGGGTACACCTACAGCCTCGACTTCGACGGGATGGACGACGCGATCGAGGTCAAGGACTCGTACCTGTACCGCAAGCCGACTTCGACCTCGGACAACGAGTTGTCGCTGGATGAGCGGTTCTTCTTCCACGCGCGATTGCGGGTGTCACGGCTGACCGACCGGCAGTGCATCTGGCATTGGACGCACGTTCCCGATGACGAGTTCGGCAGCATCATCGCCCGCAAGGCGACGGCAGCTACCGCGAGCGGCACCACGGGAACCGCGAACGAGGAGTTCACGGCGTACCTGGAGATCAAGGACGTTGGCGCTGGCGTGTACCAGTTCGCTGGTGTCGTCGGCTACGACGCAACGGGAACCGGGTATCGGCAGACGACGGTGGTGTCCAACATCGGCGGCGGGATCGTCGTCGGCACGGAATACAACGTCACGTTCTGTATGAACTTCTCTGCCGACGCGAGCGGAGGGGCGTCCGTCCTGTTCGTGAACAGCGGCAGCACGTCGGCTGCGTACACCGCGAACTATCAGGTTCCGCGTGGAAGCCCGGACTTCCCGGATGGATCGTTCCGCAAGTACGCCATGAGCATCGGTCGCGGGATCTACCGCGTGCGCTCTCTCGGGAACGAGCCGTACGACCCGGACTCTGTGGACATCGAGTACGACTACACCAAGAACTTCAACGGCGTGATCGCGCAGGTTGCGATTGGCGCGTACGACGCCATCACCAGTTCCAGCGGAACCTCGGTGTCCGCGAATACCGCGCAGCAGATCCACAACATCCTCCAGAACGCGACGACGATGAGCCGCGACTTGGTGGGATCGGTGACCGCGCGATTCTTCTCGGCGTGGTCGATGAACGTTGGCGCTGGCGCAACGATCGAGGACTTCGGACTTGTCGGGAATCCGCTGGAGTTGAAGTTCGACTCCAATCACCGATGGGGCAAGTCCGGGATCACGACTTCCGCCAAGGAAAAGATCCTCGGCGCGTTCACGCACACCTACCGCACGCCGACCGGCGATGTCCGCAAGTCGATCGTGGTTGCTGGCGGATCGGTCTACGACGCAAACCTGACCACGGGTGCGTTGACGTGGATCGACGACGGAATCCGCAACGACAACAAGAACCGCTTTTCGGCGATGAAGTTCCAGGACTCGCTAGTCCTGTGCTGTGGCGGCGTGAGCGGCAACTACACGCTCTGGAAGGACCAAGTGTTCCCGCTGTCGATCGAGGCCCCGAGCGGGACTCTCGCCATCGGACTCCAGGACCAAATCTCGGATGACGCCGTGTTGAAGCGCGGCGAGTACATGTACGGATTCGCGTTCTACTCCGCGTTCCAGGACAAGTGGAGTCCCATCGGCATCACCGCGACGGTGAACATTCGCTGCGACAAGGCGAACGTGGCGATGGGGACGATCGCGGAGATGAACCAGACGTACGCCAAGCTGCCGACGGTCATCTCCGGTGCGAACGGCAAGGAACCGTTCGGCGTCACGGCGTCCGCAGGAAAGAAGTACGTCAACGTCCGCAGCTACCTGAGCACGGAAGCTACCCCGAACGACAAGATCGTGGTCGTCGGATACAACAACAGTGACGTTCACCCGTTCATGAACGACTCCTCGGACGCCACGGCGGTCGAGTGGGCCAACGTGTTCGAGGCGTACGCTCCGCGTGCGTGGACGGAAGTGCTACCGGAAGGCCGAATCTCGGTGAACTCGCGGTTCATCGGCTCAACGGCGCGGCTGCGACTGAACAACGGAAGCACGAGCGTCGTGAACAACGACTGGAACTCTGGCGGTGGAGCAACGGTCAACGCGTCCGGTACCGGTATCTCCGGCCACGGGATCGCGCTGCCGTACTCCTTCGACCCGCAGGTGACGCACCTCGGCATCTTCCGCACGGTCGCTGGCGGGTCTCTGCTCCAACTCGTGGCGCAGGTTCCCAACGGAACGCAGTCGTTCGTTGACACCATCCCCGACTCCGAGCTTCGCGCTCCGATCGCGGACCTGACGCAGCAGGAGATTCCTGCCGCTCGGTATGTCGTGGACTTCGGCGGTCGAGCGATGTTCTTCGGGGACGACTTGGCACCGTACCGGCTCTACATCTCCGACATCGCCAAGCCGTGGTCAACGATCACCGGGAACATCGTGGACCTGCTGGACGGGACGACGCTGGAGATCACCGGAGTCGGTCGCAGCGAGAACATGCTGACGGTGTTCAAGAACGACACGCTGTTCGTGTTCACGCCGACCGGGAACGACGACTTCCCATTCCGGGTCGAGGTCCGTCAGCGCGACGTTGGCGGCGTGGCACCGTTTGGCATCGCCAACGTGGACAGCCTGTTCTTCTATCCGAACGAGCGCGGCATCTACTCCTTCGACACCAACGCATCGGTCTACAGGTCCGAGGCGGTCGAGGACGAATGGCTCGGTGTTGCTGCGGCGAACTACTCCATCATCTCTGCGGTCCACGATAGGCCGCATATGACGGTGATGTTCGCGGCCCCGTCCGGCGATTCCGTGAACTCCAGCGGCCAAGTCATCAACGACATGGTGTTCGTCTACGACTACAGCAAGCCGCGTGGTGACGACGGGATCTTCTACGGCTGGTCGATTTGGGACGGGATGTACGTCGATCAGTTCTTCACGCTGCAAGACGCGAACGACGTGAACCGGATCTACTTCACCACGCCGGAAGGGCATCTCTGCCAGTTCGACGTTGGCACCAACTTCGGCGTGGACACGCTGACTTCCAGGACTCCCGCAACCGGCGCTGGAACGTTCAACACGACCACGGTGACGGTGGCGCAGGCGACTCTTGCGAGTCTCCCGGAAGGCTACTTGGGACTGCCGATTACGGTGGTGGACGCAACGGATGGAACTCGGGCGACCCGCATGTGTGTCGCGGACTCGCTGGCTTCGCCGTCCGTGCTGACGCTGGATCACGCGCTTCCGTTCACTCCAGCGCAAGCCGACACGGTTCTGGTGGGATCGGTGGAGTTCGTGTGGAAGTCTGCGGACTTCTCTGCTGTCGGCACCGACAAGGTGACCGAGGTGAAGAAGATCCACGTCCAGGCAACCCCGCAGAGTCCGTCAGCGACCCCCGAGGTCAAGATGCTGAACGGCTACGGGCTACAGGATGAGACTGGCCCTGGAGTCGAGGTGTCCACGAACGACGCCTTCACCAACCAAGCGTACGATGCGCTGCTGAGTTTCACCTACGGTCGAGGTCGCCGTCACAGCGTTCGGTTCTATTCGCGCGGCCCTGACAAGCCGCTGGAGATCATCTCGCTCGGCGTGGAACTGACGGACGACGACTCTCGCGGAAAGTTCGGTGAGTGATGATCCGTAGAAAGACTGGTCGCACCAAGCCGCCATCCGAGGAAGATCCCGAGGTCCAGCGCCGATACCAGCGTTCGTTCGCCACGGACGTGACGGACGATGTGGACGAGATCATCAAGGGCATGGGTGGCGATGACCGCGACTCGGTGACGATCACGAGCGCCGGGTTCATGGAGGAAGTCGTTGTCTCCAACCCGTTCGAGTTCGTGCCGAAGCGAATGCGTGTTGTGGATCGAAACGGTCCAGGCTCGGTGTTCCGTTCTCGCGGAACGCTAGCTGACAAGGATAGAATCTGGCTCAAGACCGACGCCGACGAAGGCACTGAGTTCACGGTCGTTTTCTGGAGATGAGTCATGGGCGAAGTTTGGAAGCCGAAGATCGGTGGTTGGACCAAGGACCCAGGCATCCAACTCCAGCGAACGTACATGCTCAACGAGCTTGGGCGTGGCGGGCTGAATGCTGAACAGGCGTATCGTCGCGCAGCCTCGGAGCAGATCGGTCAGAACGTCCAGGCTTCGCAAGATGCCGCCCGTCGCGGTGGAGCGGCGGCGTTCGGCATGGGGAACCCTAGCGGGATGGTGGGTCGTCTCCAATCTGCGGCACAACTCTCGGCTCCGTATGCGTCTGCGGAACTCAACGCGCGAGAGGCCGGGCGTGGGGCGATGCAGAACACGGGTCAGGCGTATCAGAACATGAAGCAAGCGCAGGCCAACTGGTACGCAACCGGCATTGGCCCGTGGCTCCAGTACCAGCAGATCAAGAACGCTGCTGCGTTCGGCCTTGGTGCTGGCGCGGGCGGTGGTGGCGGCGGAATCATGTCCGCTCTCGGCCCCGCGCTCGGTGGGTTCGCGGCATCCTCGGGGATCTTCTGATGGCTTCCTACAACAAGGAAATCTACGGAAAGCTGAAGGCGCAGAACGAGCGCCGCGACCTCATGGGCGGGATTGCTGGATTGATCTCTGGCGCGACCCAGGGGTACCAGCGCGAGAAGTCCATGCAGTCGGCGGATGCGCTCGGCCAGCAGATCGGGCTGCCGCAGGGCGTTGGCCGTGTGATTCCTCCGGGACTGATCGCGCAGGCGATGCTGAACAAGCAGATCGCGGAGCAGGCGCAAGCTGCCCGTCGCGCGGACATGGAGTACCAGATCGGCCAGCAGCGCGAGATGGCTGACGCTGACCGTGAAGCCGCTCGGCAACGGTGGGTAGCCACCGAGGGTCAGCGGCAGGACGAATACGACCGCACGATGGACTGGAACCGCGAGAGCGCGGCGGCTCAAGCCAAGCAAAAGATGGACGAACTGCGCTTCCAGGAGCAGCAGCACAACTTCCGCACTGGACTCCAGGAAGTCGGCGACACGTTGCGCGGTATCGGTGGCGGGTTCAAGGACATCATCGTCAAGGGCATGAGCAACGGAGTCCCGTACGCGGAGCGTGAGCTTGTGGATAACCTGGATCTACAGATCAAGGACGCTGCCACGCAGATCCAGCAGGACCGCATTGCGCTCGGGATCGTCCCGAACAAGGACGGGTTCGTCCTCAAGCAAGAGCTTGCCCCCGAGCAGCGTGCGATGCTGGAGCAGCGCATCGCCATCCGCGAGCGCCAGCTTGCCTCGCTCCAAGAGCAGCTTCGCAAGGTCCACAGCGGCGTTGCCAGCCGATACGGCGCTGATCTGAACGCACCTGTGCTTGCCATGCAGCCGCCGCTGACAGACGCGCAGGCTCGCAGTGCGTTCAAGGAAGAACTCAAGCGCGGCCTTTTCGAGAACACGACTCCTGAGCAACCGATCTTCGTGGACCCTGGACAATGACTGAACCAATCCGCGATCCGTCGAACCCGCAATACAAGGCGGACTTCAAAGCGCGGCTTCGCGGCATGTTCGCTGGCCGTGATCCCGCCACGATCTCTGACGCTGAGATCGACCGCACCATCGACATCATGCTCGACGCCGACCTCGCCCACGCTGCGGGCCGTCCTGTGCAGGTGCCGCGGTTGATGACGATGGGCGAGGCACTGAAGCAGGTGACGGACCAGACGCCGTGGCAGTCGTCTCTCTTGGCCGGTGCCAAGAGCGGCGCTGACATGATCCTGGGGACGTTCGGCGCGGTGTCGTCGCCGTTCCGCTACGGGCTTTCCAAGATCACGGGTGACGAGCGAATCCAGCGGACCCCGACCGTCGAGGACATCGCAGGCAAGGTGCTCGGCGTGGACCCGAACCAAGTGCGTGCCGTGACCACGGCGCAAGCGCAGACCAGGGCCGACCAGGGATGGCGCGGCGCTCTTGCTGGCGCACCGACCGAGTTGCTTGGCGCGTTCGCCCCTATGGGCCTCGCGGGTAAGGGAAAGACATTGCTCGAAACCGGGCTTCGCCGCGCTGGCGCGTTCGGTGCCACGGAGGCCGCACAACAGTCGGAGATGGAGGGGTACGCTCCAGAGTCGGCTGGTGAGTCCGCGATCCGGTTGTTCGGGCAGATGGCCGGTGGCTTCTCCAGCATCGCCGGTCCTGCCGCCGTCCGCACACTCTCGGCACGTCTCCCCGGAGCAAGTGCTGGCGCACGGATCGCGGCATCCGCAGCGGCAGACGCGGCATCCGGTGGTGTGATCGGTGCAGCAACGTCACCGAGCGGTCATCGTCTGGAAGGCGCGATCCAAGGCGCTGCCATGAACCTTCCCGGAACCGTCCTGGACATCCCGGAGATCCGCAGGAACGCCGCATTCCAGAACCAGTTTCACACCCGCACCAGCGGCCAAGGCTTGCTTGGTGCGCCAGACGCCGTGCCGCCCGAGATCCAAGCTCGGGTTGCCCGTCTACAGAACGTCCTGGACACGCAGCCGAACACGCCGGAAACGTTGCCGACTCGGCAGAAGCTCCAGGCGATGATTGACGAGTTGCTTGGCCGTGGACCGACCGAGGTTCCTCCGGGCATCGTGAAGCCGACCCGCCCGTTCGGGATGTCCGAGCGACCGATCGACCTGCCGGGTTCCACGTTGGACGAACAGTTCCGAATGGAGCCGCCGCCT
>ERZ795051.2821-NODE-2821-length-18746-cov-3.954952_pt1 | contig 18746 bp, 16 predicted proteins | sample MGYA00375135_ERZ795051 | MGnify/ENA primary metagenome ERZ795051 (study PRJEB30180, sample SAMN05720222) | activated sludge metagenome | isolation source: Anaerobic digester | place: Japan | collected 2015-05-26 ... | reverse complement strand
TGTGCAGTAAGGAAGTTTCTTAAACTGGATTACAGGAAAGTCTTGTAAAGACTTTTGTTTCTCTTCTTGTTTCCACAACTCGGAAACTGAAACTATATGAAGGCCTGCCTCCATACAGTCTTTTTCATTTGTTACCATTTCTTCCATTTTTTTTAAATTTTTGTTAATATTTGAACATCATAAATATTGCACACTTAATGTCAATTCTTTTTTGTTGATATTTTTTTTATTAAGGGGAAAGGGGATTTTTATGATATTTTGAATTTCTTGAAAAAATCTATTGCATTTTGATTAAATATTTGTATATATTTGTCAGTCGCCGGAGACAGTAGGTTGATTTAATACTCACAAAGCGAGTTCCTACCTAGGTTGTACCAAAAATTATTTTTTTTGTATAACTTCATCTTCGGGTGTGGTTTTTTATTTTAAAAGGAAATTGTTTGTTTCGTGATACACAAATAAAAACATTGGCGACTGTTTTAATTCTAAACTTTGAATTTTAAAATGGCTATTTCTAAAGAAAAGAAAGTAAATTTAGTAAAAGAATATGTACAAGATTTACAAGATGCAAAAAATCTAATAATTATCAAGCAATCTGGATTACCTGTTTCTGTAGATACAGATGTTAGAAGAGATATAAGAGATGAAAGTGGTAAGTTCAATGTTATTAGAAAGAGACTTTTTTTAAGAGCTTTAAAAGATGCTTGATATCCTGAAATAGATCTTCATCAGATACCATGATCTGTTGTTGCTGTTTATGCAAAATGAGATGAGTATGCACCATTAAAAGTAATAAATAAATATCTTAAATCTTTCAAAAAAGACAAAGATTCTACTTCTAGTTTTGAGTTTGTTTTGTGATATTTTGATGGTGAACGAAAAGATGCAGAATATGTTAGTGAATTGGCAAATATACCAAGTAAAGAAGAGTTGTTATCTAAATTGGTACGATTATTTAATTATCCTGTTCAATCACTTACTAGTGTTCTAGATCAAATTGCAAAAAAGAAGGCTGAAGGAGCTCAAGAAGAAAAGAAACCCGAAGAGGTGAAAGAAGAGGTTCAGGAAGAAACGAAGGAGGAAGTACAAGAAGATAATGTTCAAGAAGTACAAGAAACAGTTTCTACAGATGCTGAGTCTGCAGAAAATCCTGAAACACAAGAAGTTTCAGAATAAAAAATTTTATTTCAACATTTTTTGTTTTCAATTGCTTATTAGGTCAGAATGTTCGTAGTATTTTGTCCTTATAAGCTGTTGGAACAATTAATGTTGCAAACATTATAAATATTTATTTATTAAATTAGTATTGAGAATGGAATTATCTAAGAATGCACAAAAAATTATGGAATTAGTTAAAGAAATGAGTGCAATCGAATTAAATGAGCTTGTTAAGGCTTTTGAAGAAGAGTTTGGTGTAAGCGCTGCTGCTACTGTTGTTGCTGCATGACCTGTTGCTGGATGAGATGCTGGTGCTGCTGCTGGATGAGATGCTGCTGCAAACATTGAACTTACAGAAATTGGTCAACAAAAGATCAATGTAATTAAAGTTGTAAAGGAGTTATTGTGACTTTGATTAAAAGAAGCTAAAGATTTAGTTGAAAAAGCACCTGTTATCTTAAAGGAAAATGCAAAAGACGACGAAATCGAAGCCTTCAAAATCAAGTTACAAGAAGCTGGTGCTACAGTAACTGTAAAGTAGTCTAATTTTTTGGTATACATACTTGATTTTTGGTTTTAAAAAACTAAAAGGGTATTTAGTACCAAAAGTTTTAGAAAAAATTTATTTAATTCTGAAAATTGATAATGAGTGTTACCGTAAAACAAATAGTAGATTCACAAGTGCATATTGGTACACTAAAGAGTGAAGCTCATCCAAAAACTAGTAATTATCGGTTGGATATTGTAAACAACATGGTTGTTTTAAATCCTGAGATGATTTTGGAGCAGCTAAACAAAGCAAAAAAGAAGGTTCAAGAAGTTAAAAAATCTGGGCAAGAAATTTTGGTTGTATGCGAAAAAAAAATGTATGCCACTGAGATGAAAACTTTATGAGAAAAGTATTGAGTATCTTATCTAAATTACAAGGTGCCTGGTTGATTTTTGACTAATTTTGATACTTTTAAGACAAGAATTAGCTCAATGAACAAAATGAGTTCTTTTGTTGAAACAGAAGAATTTGCTTCTTTGACCAAAAAGGAACAATTAGTTTACAAAAGAAAACTATCTAGGACCAAAAAGATTTACGAATGAGTCAAAGATCTTACATCAAGACCTTGATTGGTTATAGTTGTTGATGGTTCTATGATGGACAGTTTTGTGAGAGAGTTATCTGCTTTGTGAGATGTCGAATCTATAGTGATATCTTCTACAAATTATAACAAATACTTATGAGACAATGATATTATTGCAAATATGTTGAGTTATAAGAGTATAGATTTTGTGATGAATTATATATTATCTTAATTTAAGAAAACATATGGAAATCAAAAATCCTTTTCAGTCTGCTACAAATACCAAAACTTCTGATAAATATATGCCTGGTAGTGTAGAAAAAAAAAGAGCGATCATGATGCATCTGTTTTTTGGTATTATGGTTTCTATATCCAAAAAAGATATTAGTGAATTTGAATATTATCATTTGAAACAAGCATCTGGTTGGTGGATTTTGTTTTTCCTTGTGTTAGTGTTTGATTTGGTTTTGTTGATTTTACCTGTTATAAAGTATTTGTGAATAATTCCGTTGTTGGTGCTACTGGTTGTACGAATTATTAATGTAAAACAAGCATGGGATTGAAAATACTTTTCCAACTCAAAAGAGTCTGTTATTGCTTATTTTTCTGTGCTATGAGCATGGTTTATAGAATTATTCTGAATGCAATCGGATTTAAGTCAAAATGCCAATAACTCGGAGGTTATTACAGACATTGAAACAGATTTAAAAAATAAATCAAACCAATCAGAAATAGAAAAGGATTTAGAAGAAAAATAGTTTTTAGTTGTTAAAATAAAGTATTATGAGTGTAGATATGAACTTATTAAAGCAACTTAGAGAAGCGACTTTTGCGCCTCTAAAGGATTGTAAAGATGCTTTGGTAGAAGCAAATGGAGATTTACAACAAGCAAAGGAAATTTTAAAAGAAAAATGAATATTAAAAGCTGGTAAAAAATCTGAAAGAGAAACTAATGAATGAATTGTTAAGGTTGTAAATAAAAATGGTAAAATAGCTTGAATCAAACTTTTATGTGAAACTGATTTTGTTGCTAAAAACGAATGATTTATACAACTATGTGATGACCTTTTAGACAAAGTTTTAGCAGAAAATGTATTTTTCTTATCAAAACAAGATGCTCCTACAAATTTGTCTGAACTTTTGGATAAATTAGTAAAAGAGGCTGTTTGAACAATATGAGAAAATATGCAATTAGATGATATTATACTTACAAATGAAAATGGTTTTGTTTACAACCATCCGGGTAATAAGGTTGCATCTATAGTGTTTTTTGAATGACCAGATTCTGATGTAGCAAAAGAATTAGCGTTACAAGTTGCAGCTATGAATCCATCTTATTTGGACTTTGATTCTGTTCCAAGTGATATCGTTTCTCAAATGGAAGCACAATTCCGCCAAGAAATATTAGATTCTTGAAAGCCTGAAAATATGGTTGATCAAATATTAAAGTGAAAATTAAGTAAAGCTTTGGCAGAAGATGTTTTGTTAGAACAAGAATATATTAGAGATGGATCAAAAAAAGTAAAAAGTATAGTTCCAGATTGATTTACAGTTAAATCTTTTATTAGATTAGCTGTCAAATAATATATCAAATTTATATTTGTGATTAAATTAAAATGCAAAAGTATGATTTAGTTTTTATGTTGAGTTCTAAGGTTACTGATTCAGAGAGAAATGACTTTTTGTCTAAATTTGAAGAAGATTTCAAGAAAAGTATACTTCAAAAAGACGATATTGGCTTAAAAGAAACGAGTTATGACATCAAATCTATCAAATGAAATGATAGAATGTATTATGTTTCATACTGCATAAATATGGATCATGATTGATTAGAACAATTGAGAAAATCTTTATTGTATTCAAATGTGATTGTTAGATATGAAATTTTTAAAATGAATTCTAATCAAGAATTTTTTGAATTTGAAAAACTACAAAAAGAGTTACAAAAAATTATAGATTCTCGAGATGATAAAAAGTTTGGTAATAAAGTATCATTTTTATCACATTCGGAAAACGAAAAATATATTAACTGGAAATCTATAGTTATTTTAAAAAAATATCTTACTAGATTTGGTTCTATAAAGCCTAGAAAATACACGAAAAACCATGTAAAAACTCAAAAAAAATTAAGAAAGGAGATTATTAGGGCTAGAGGATTGTGATTATTGAGTTTTATTTAGAAACATATTTTCTACTAAATAAAATTCCAAGTAGAATTCAAAAATATAAAATATTTTTATTTTGAAATAAGCTAAAATGGCAAGTAAGTTAAGAAGAGTTAGAAAATATAAATGGATAAAGAGACTTAGGACACATTGATTTAGAGAGAGGATGAAAAAACGAACTGGTAGAAGGATTTTATCAAATAGGAGAAAAAAGGGTAGAAAGCAATTAACACCACAAAGATCTTAATATGTTTTTTATATTAAGATTTTTTAGTATATTCGTGATTCTTTGGGATTCGATCTATTCCTAAAGGATATGACTTAAAACTTATTATTAAAATTTATAAATTTAAAGCGAATATTTAAAAGGTAAAATTGTATTAATAATATGTATTGATTATTAGTTATCAGAAAGTCCGTTAAAATATTTACTTTTCCTAAAAATTTCGAACAATATGTCAACAAAAAAATCTACAAAAAAAACTTCGGTTTCTGCAAAAGTTCACAACAATGAAATACCAGCAGTTTTCCAAAAATGCTTCCAAAAGGATGGTAGATATTATTTGAGTGCACCAAAAAATTTTGAAGAATATCCTGATTTATTGGAGTTGCAAAAAAGATGATATCAAGATTTTGTGGAAAAATATATTCATGATCTTTTTGAAGATATAAATCCTATATGGGATATTGCTTGAGAAAAAATGTATATATCTATCTCAGACATAAAAGTATCTGAACCAGCGCAGGATATTGAAGAATGTAAGAAAAAAGAGCTAACTTATGGATGAGTGATTTCTTGAAAAGTGAAATTAGTTGAAAAGGTAGAGGATGAATCTGGTAAAATTTCAGAGAACATTCTTTTTTCAAAGCGTGCTAATATCTGAACATTGCCAGTTATCACTCCTTATGCTTCTTATATAGTAAACTGAGTGGAAAGGGTTATAATATCACAGATTATTAGATCGTATGGTATTTTTTATAATCAAAAAGATTTTGGATTTTGATTTAGAATAATTCCTGAAAGAGGATCTTGGATAGAAACTAAAGTTGAAAAATCAGGGGTTATTGTGGTAAGAATCAACAAATCTAGAAAGTTTCCTATCACCACTTTACTTAGAGTGTTCGGATTGGAAACAAATGAAAGTATTATAGCATCATTTACAAAGGTAGATGAGGATGATACAGATTATATATGAATTACTTTAAATAAAGATACTACTACAGATGCATTATCTGCTGCTGAGTTTATCTACAACAAACTAAGGCCTGGAGAATTAATTGATCCTTATAGTGCTTTGGATTATATTAAAAATCAATTTTTGAATCCAGAAAGAATAAATATTTGAAGGATAGCTAGAAGAAAAATTAATGCGAAATTATGACTTACAAAAGACTTTAATGCTCCGGAATCTTGTGTTTTTGATTGAGTTGATTTGGTCGCAGCTATTCAGTACTTGTTAAATTTATCAAATCATAAGAAAGGATATTATACTGATGATGAAGATCATCTTTCAAACAAAAGAGTTAGAACAATGTGAGAAATATTGTATGCTCATTTATGACCAGTTATGAGAAAATTTGTAAAATCAGTAAAATGAAAACTATCTGTATTGAATATGGAAAATCCACTTAAAATTACAGATCTTGTTAATTTCAAAATAATAGATAATTCAATAAAAAGTTTTTTTGCAACATCACAATTGTCTCAATTTTTGGATCAAATAAATCCTTTATCGGAATTAGAACATAAAAGAAGAATAACAGCATTGTGACCTGGATGATTAAAAAGAGAAACCGCTAAATTTGAGGTTCGTGATGTTCACCCATCTCATTATGGAAGAATATGTCCAATTGAAACTCCAGAATGACAAAATATATGATTGGTTACATATCAGTCATTGTTTTCACATATAAATGAAGAGTGATTTTTGGAAACTCCGGCATATAAAGTATACAAGGATGTTCCTGCACAAAAAGACAAATTAATTAATAGAATTGCGGATCGTGATATTTTTGAACTGGATGCAAAATGAAATCCTACTAAAACTGTAATTGTAAAGGAAGATAATTTAATAGATCAAAAATCAGCAGAAAAAATAGAAAAAACCTATTGAAAGTTGAAAACAAATATCAATGTGAAGCCATTTGTTAGTGATGAGGTAGAATATATTTCTCCTGAATTAGATGAAAAATACTTTATAGCTGATGCAACTACCACAACTGATGAATATGGTAATATTACAGCTAGGCGTGTAGCTGCTAGGCATTTTGATGATATGGTTACTTTGCATGTTAAAGATATTACACATGTGGATGTAAATCCGTCTCAAATATTTTCGCCAAATACATCTTTGATTCCATTTTTAGATCATAATGATGCTGTGCGTGCGTCTATGTGAACCAACCAAAATAGACAATGATTGCCGTTACTCAAAAATGATAATCCTTTGGTGTCTACTTGATTAGATGATATGATCAAACAAACACATGTGGTGGTAACCGCCGATGATGATTGAGAAGTGATTTATGTTGATGGGAAAAGAGTAAAAATAAAATATAAAGCTTGAATAAAAGAATATACTTTGACTAATTTTAAAAGATCAAATGCAAAAACCTGTATACATCAAGTTCCGAGAGTAAGTTTGTGACAAAAGGTTAAAAAATGAGAGATTATAGCTGAATGACCATGTAGTGAAGATTGAGAATTAGCTATAGGTAAAAACTTGAAGATAGCATTTATGCCTTGGAAAGGATACAACTATGAGGATGCGATTGTTATCTCTCAGAGATTGGTGAAAAATGATGCTCTTACTTCTATTCAAATTGAAGAAAGAGAAATAGAAATATCGGACACAAAGTTATGACCTGAAGAAACTACAAATGATATTCCATGAGTTTCTATGCCTAAATTGAAAAATTTAGATGAGGATGGTATAGTTAGAATATGAGCAATAGTAAAATGATGAGATATTTTGGTATGAAAAATTACTCCAAAATCGGAATGAGAATTAACTCCAGAAGAAAAACTTATTCAAGCTATATTTTGAGATAAATCTAAAAATGTAAAAGATACATCTCTTTATATGCCATCTGGTAGTGAATGAAAAGTAATAGATGTTGTTGTTCTAGATGCTAAAAAGTGAGATAATCTAATGGCTTGAGTGAGAAAAAAGATAAAAGTCTATGTAGCTAGTACTAGAAAAATTGAAGTTTGAGATAAACTAGCTGGTAGACATGGTAATAAGGGTATTATAGCTGTTGTAGTACCAGAAGAAGATATGCCTTATGTTAAAGATTGAGAACCGATAGATGTTGTTTTAAATCCTCTATGAGTAATTTCTCGTATGAACTTGTGACAATTATTTGAAGTTCAACTTTGATATGTGGCTAAAAAATATTGAATTAAGTTCTCTGTTTGAGCACTTTCAGGATTTTGATTAGAAAACTTTAATAAACTGATACAAGAACTTTGAATAGAGGATGAAATAAATACTCAGTTGTATGATTGACAAACCTGAGAACCTTATAGCAATAAAGTTACTGTTTGATATATGCATTTATTGAAATTAGTACATATGGTTGAAGACAAGATACACTCTAGAGCAGTTGGACCATATTCTCTAATTACACAACAACCATTATGATGAAAATCTAGACAATGATGACAAAGATTTGGAGAGATGGAGGTTCGGGCATTAGAGGCATATTCTGCAGTATATACTCTTCAAGAAATGTTGACAGTAAAATCAGATGATGTTATTTGAAGAAACAAGATGTATGAATCTATTATAAAAGGTCAAAAGCCAAACATCTGATGATTGCCAGAATCTTTTAACTTAGTTACTTATTTGTTTAAATGATTATGACAAAATATTCAACCAATGACAAGAGATGAGTTGGATGAGATTACACAGGAGAGATTCAATAAGATTAGAGAACTTTGATTGTGAACTTTGATGAAAAAATGAGTAGTTGTTGCTGATGAGGATGATGTTGAGGGTGAAGACGATACAGTTACAGAAGAGAAATGAGATATTATGGATAAAATATTGGAAGATTTTGAAGAAAGTTGAGAACTAGATGGTTAAGAGTAATAAGTTGTACATTCCTACCACCCGGGTGCTGTTCGCGGAGCTATTCAATTGCACCTGGTAGAATGCAAACTTTACAAACTATAATAATATTTATTTTTGTTTAAGATATTTCTAATGCAAAAATCTAAATTTGATTGAATTCTTGTGACACTTGCTTCAGTGGATGATATTGCAAAACGATCTAATGGAGCAGTTGATAATCCTGATACTGTAAACTACAGGACATGAAGACCAAAACAACATTGATTGTTTTGTGAGACAATTTTTGGACCTGTTAAAAATTACGAATGTAGTTGTGGAAAGTATAAATGAGTTAGGTATAAATGAATTGTCTGTGAAAGATGTTGAGTAGAAGTTACTTCTTCTAGAGTGAGAAGATCTAGAATGTGACATATAGATTTAGCTTCTCCTGTTGTTCATGCACGATATAAATCGAGTCCATCTTGATGAATTCACCATTTATTAGAACTTTCATCAAATGAAATAGATAGAATTTTAACATTTGTTAAATATGTTGTTCCTGAAAAAATCACTGATGAACAAAGGGAAACTTTGACTACAAAATTACAAGAGACTTTAGATCAAAGATTGTTAGATTTAGAAAATTTATATAAACAAGAGTTAGAAGAAGGGGGATCAGACAAGAAAAAACTAAAAGAAATTCACAATTTATATGAAGAAAATAAAGAAACTTTGTCAAAAGAATTTAATAGATTAAAATCTATTGTTTCTGATTTGGATTTTTGAAAAACTATCTTAGAAAGTGATTATAGAAATATTTTTTGTAAATATACTGATATAATAAGGTTTGTATCTTGACCAGAATGAATATTAAAAACATTACAAAATATTGATGTTAAAAAAGAGATCAAAATTAGACTTGATCAATATTTAAAGTTGAAATCAGTTGAGCAAAGAAAAAAGCTTATGTCTTTGATAAAACTTCTTATAAATTTATATGTTTCTGGTGTTAAACCAGAAAATATGGTGTTAAGGAAATTACCTGTTATTCCGCCTGATTTGAGACCAGTTGTTCAATTAGATTGATGAAAGTTTGCATCTTCAGATGTAAACTTATATTATAGAAGAGTTTTGATGAGAAATCTTAGGCTTAGAAGAATGATACAAGTTGGTATGCCTGATGTTGTAAAGAAAAATGAAATAAGGTTGTTACAAGAATCTGTAAATAATTTATTAGTTTGAGAAAGATGATGACCAGCTAGGTGAGGGGCTGGAGTTAAAGTTTTTAAATCTCTTTCGGATATGCTTTCTGGAAAAGAATGAATTTTTAGAAAAAATCTACTGTGAAAAAGAGTAGATTATTCTGGAAGATCTATTATTACGGTTTGACCTAATTTGAGACTAGATGAATGTTGATTGCCTATATCGATAGCTGTTACAATGTTTACACCATTTATTATATGAAAACTAATAGAGAAAAAAATTGCGTATACTCCAAAACAAGCTGAAAAACTTATAAAAGAAGAGTCACCAATAGCGCTTAAATTTTTGGAAGAAGTAATAAAAGATAAATATGTACTATTAAATCGTGCTCCTACACTTCACAGACTTTCAATAGAGGCTTTCAAGATTAAATTAATGCCTTGAAAGACTATTAGAATTCATCCATTAGTTTGTTCAGCATTTAATGCTGATTTTGATGGAGATCAAATGGCTGTACATCTTCCAATATCAGATGAAGCACAAAGAGAAGCTAGAGAATATATGGCTGCGGATAAAAATATATTGAGACCTGGTTCTTGAGAACCTACAATTACTCATTCCCAAGATATGGTTTTATGAGTATATTACTTAACAGATTTTTTTAATAAACAGTATCCTGATTATAATACTATAGAAGAATGGACACATAAAACTCCTGTTGTTTGATATTTTGATTCTATGGATGAGGTATTAAAATCTTTTGATAATTGAAATATACACGAAAAAGATAAAATTGTAGTTAGGGTTAAATGAGAGTTTATAACAACTACTGTTGGTAGAGTTATATTTAATTCTGTGTTACCAGAAAAAATACAATTTGAAAATCGTACTCACAAGAAAAAAGAGCTTAAAAACTTACTTAGTAGGATATTTGATACCTATGATATGGCTACTACTGTACAAGTAGCAGATGATATCAAAGATTTGTGATTTCATTATGCTACAGTTGCTGCAAATTCTATAAATATTGCAGATATGAGAGTTCCAAAAGAAAAAGAAAATATTATCAAACAATGAGAAGAAAATGCAAATAATATATATAAATATTTTTTCAAGTGATTTTTTTCTGAATCAGAGAAGCATAGATTGATTGTGGAGATTTGGACTAAGGTTAAAATTGATGTTGAACAGCATTTAAAAAATATTATTTGACCTGGAAATGATCTTTATAGTATGGTTGATTCTTGAGCAAGATGATCTCAAACTCACATGACGCAGATAGCTGGTATGAAATGACTTGTTGTTAACCCAAAATGAGAGATTATCGAACTTCCAATTAAATGAAGTTTTGTTGAGTGATTAAAACCTACAGAATACTTTATTTCTGCTCACTCATGAAGAAAGGGGAAAGCAGATACTGCACTTAGAACAGCAGAATCTTGATATCTTACTAGAAAACTTTGTGATGCTTCTCAAGAAGTTGTTGTAAGGTCAGAAGATTGTAAGACTGAAAAACACATATTCCTTACAAAAGAAGAATCAGAACTAAGATGAGAAGATTTCTTTGAAAGTGTTTATTGAAGAGTATTAGCAAAGGATATTGTAGATAAAAAGTGAGTAGTAATACTTAAAAAATGAGATTTGTTGGATAAGGATAATATGGCTTTATTGAAAAAATTAGATGTTACTGAAATATATTATAGATCTCCTTTGATTTGTATGGAGCCAAGTGGTGTATGTCAAAAATGTTACGGTATGGATCTTTCTACTAGAAAGCTGGTAGATGTATGAGTACCTGTTTGAATAATAGCTGCTCAATCCATATGAGAACCTGCAACACAGTTGACGATGCAAACTTTCCACCATGGTTGAGTAGCTTGATGAGCAGATATGTCTCAAGGTATAGATAGAGTTACACAACTTTTTGAAGTTAGAACTCCAAAAAAGTCTGCAGTAGTAGCTCCATTTGATTGAGTTGTGTCTTTTTCTGAAAAAGGTGCAGATAGGTATATCAATATTGAGTCTGATTATCAAAAAAAATCTTATGTACTAAAAGATAAATATGAATTTATAGTTAAAGAGTGAGATATTGTAAAAAAATGATGAGAGTATGCAGCTAAATGAAAAAGTAAATTAAAGGTACAAGAAGAATGAACAGTTTTAAGTATTGAAAAAGATAAGATGACATTTGGTATAAAAGAGTCGTTTAAAAAGTCTTATAAAGGATTATCTTTGAATTGTAAGGAATGAGATTATGTTTATAAATGACAACTGCTTACAAATTGACCATTGGATATAAATGAATATAAAGATATTGTATGAGATTTACAAGCTCAAAAATACATCATAAAAGAGGTACAAAAAGTTTACCTAGATCAGTGACAATGACTTAATGATAGACATACTGAAGTTGTTGTTAAACAGTTGTTTTCAAAAGTGTTTGTAGAAAGACCATGAGATTCTTGATTTATACCATGAACTCATATAAAATACGAAGATTTTATTAGAACAAATGAGGAATTGGAGGCTCAAGGAAAGTTGCCTATTGAGTGAAGAAGATTAGCTTTAGGTCTTACAAATATTTCAAAGTGAACAGATTCATGGTTGTCTGCAGCTTCTTTTCAGGAAACAATTAGGGTTATGGTTGGTGCTTCTTTGAGGTGAGCAATAGACAACTTATCTGACTTAAAATCCAATGTAATAATTTGAAGATTATTGCCTGTAGGTGAAATTTACAAGAAAGAACACTGATATGAATAGTAAATTATAGCTTAGCACAATAAAAATATAAATATCAATTATGTTAATTATTTTATCTTGAAAATAAGTGACAAATTAGTATAAAATAATTTATTATGTTTAATTTATAAATTAATGAATAATTATGGCTCATAAAAAAGCAGCGTGATCCGCGAAAAACCTTAGAGATTCAAAACCAAAGTATAGGTGAGTCAAAGTGTTTTGATGACAAAATGTTCTTGCATGAAATATTATTTTAAGACAAAAATGAACTAAATACCAAGTTGGGAAAAACACATATATGTGAAAAGATTTTTCTATTCATGCAGCGATTGATGGGGTAGTTGAGTTTTCAAAAGCTAATATTTCTAAATTTGATGGAAGGAAATATCTTAAAACTCTTGTAAATGTAGTCCCAGTAGATACTGTTGAGAAAAAAGAAACTAAAAAAGAAACTACAAAAGAAGTTTAAAAGGCACCAAAAAAAGAGGAAATAAAAAAAGAAGAAGTTAAAAAAGAGGTAAAAGAAAAGCCAGCTACCAAAAAGGAAACTACAAAAAAACCAACTGCTACCAAAAAAACAACATCAAGCACAGCTAAAAAAGCTACTGCCAAAAAAGCAGTTAGTACAAAAAAAGAAACTACTACAAAAAAATCTAAATAAAAAGTTAAGCAAATAGATATATTTATTATTTTAGTTAAATTTAAATGGCAGGAATTAGTCCTAGAAAAAAGATCACAAAGAGTGTTAGAAATACTAGACATTCAACATGGGAAAGATTGCAGTTAAAAAAGTTATCAAACAAATATTCTGTGTCAAAATGTAATAATTGTGGTAAATCTAAATTATCTCATAGAGTGTGTCCTCATTGTGGATATTACAAAGGTAAACAAGTTATTACAATCAAATCAAAAAGTAAAGATACAGTGGTTGATGCTTAAAAGTTTATAATTAAATCAAACTTTAAAACATGAAGGTTTGAAACAGAATAAATGCAAGAAAAATAGTGTTGAGTTACTTTTATCAACGCTGTTTTTTTCTTAATTTAGAAAAACAAATAGACTTAATATCGAGTGATGTTTTGTTTGTTGAAAACATTTTCATGTCTCAATGAGAGGCTTTTGAAGAGGCTAAAAAAGAACTTGGAAATAAAATTAAAGCTAAAACTGAGGGTATTGAAGATGAAGATTTAAAATATTATATAAGTGTGTTTTTTGATAGACGAGATATAGAAGATATAGATACAGATTATGTTTTCAAAGTTTGATCTGCTTTTGAAAAATATTATGAAGAGGTTGTTGCCAATGTAGATTCTCATACACAAAGTTTTTCTTTTTCTGAGATGAATACCATGAATCAAGCCATCTTTGTTCTTTGATATATAGAGCGAAAAGTTTTGGAAACCCCCAAAGAAATCTTACTTAATGAGTTGATAGAATTGTCAAAAAGGTATGATGACGACTGATCTCCTAAGTTGGTAAATTGAATTATGCATAATATAGTTAATGGTTAGTTTATAAAGTTAAAAAGTTGAAAGTTTATAAAGTTAAAAGTTATAAAGAACTTTGCAAACTTTACAAAAACATTCTTCCCCCGAGGGAGGGATTACAAGCTTTAAGAACTTGAAAAATCTGTCTGTTGACAGCCTGCCTGCTTGCAAAGGCAGGGATAAATTGTTTTTTATTCTTTTAAAACATAAAAAATGAAAAATTTCTTTATTGTATTATTACTTTTAATTGTGGCTGGATTTGTGTTTTTATTTTTAAAGCCAGATCATGATTTGTCTCAAAAGGTTTTTGAATATTTGAATGTGACAGTAAGCAAAAATGTTGAAGTAGAAGTTGATTTAACAGATTGTATAAGCTACTTTGATTGATGTAATACTTGCATGGTAGAGGACTGAGAAATTAAATGATGTACAAGAATGTTTTGTGATATTACAGAAGAACCAAGATGTTTGGAATACGAATGGACATGAATGGATTTGACAGATTGTGTAAGTTATTTTGATGGATGTAATACCTGTACAGTAGAAAATGGAAGACCATCTGCATGTACATTAATGTACTGTGCAACCCCATCAGAGCCTAAATGTTTGCAAAAAGTATGAGAAGAAGATGAAGTAGATTTAACAAATTGTTTATCTTATTTTGATGGATGTAATACTTGTGAAGTAAAAAATGGAGAAATATCATTCTGTACGGAGATTGCTTGTGATGAATATCAAGAAGCAAAGTGTACACAATATGCTTCAGATGTTGTTAGTTCAGAAGATGAAATAGATTCTAGTTCCGTAGAAGCAGAAACAGATTTATCAAAACATATTGATCCATTAGAATCTGAAACTGTAGAAGAGTTGCTTGAATAATAGGAATATAGTTAAACTTATAATTTTTATACAAAATATTTTATATAAGTTTTTAGATAAAATAATTTTCTTGATTACACATGTTTAAAAAAATATTTTTCTATATCATATCCTTAATTTTACTTATCACTACTAGCTTTTCATTTACAAACGCTTATCTTTTTTGAATTAAATCATTTGATAATACGATAGACAATATCCAAAAAATAGAATCAAAATATAAATTTAATTTCCCTATTGTTGCCTTTATTTTTGATCCTCGAGATGAGTGACAAATATCAGACACACTAAACAATTTGAATGATAAGTTTTGAAAAGAAAAAATATATCATATTACATTATCTCCAAATAATTATTCTGCTAAACAAGTTGCAGATTGAATGTTTGATGAACAATACAAGAAGTTTTTTCGTTTAGTAAAAAATAACAATCTGAAAGTGATCTTTAGGACAATGCATGAAATGAATGGGTGATGGTATCCTTGGGGTTCCAATCCTAAAAGTTTTCAAAAAGCATGGATTCATGTTCGAAACCTATCTAGAGAACTGTGACTAGATCAAAATAATATTCTTTTTGATATGTCTGTAAATCATCGAGATATGCCAACGAAAACTATTCCGTCTCAGAAAGCCCCACTTATCACTTGTGATCAAAAAAGTAAATTCACAGAAATAGAACATCAAATCTTTGTCTCAACTGGTCAAAAAACTGAGATTGTAGAAAAAAAAATTCCTATTCCTCAAAGCAGACTTGATAAGTTGCTAAATAGACCGATTAAGTACAATATCATAAAAGAAACAATTCAAGTTGAATATCCGATCTATAAAACAGAAATAGAAAAGAAGCAAAATTGTTATACTTTTGAGGATTATTATCCAGGAAATAAATATGTAGATATTCTTTGAGTGACTTTTTATAATCGATGAAAGGCTTCGTACAATAGACATCGATTGTTGCCTGATCAAATATTGAATGACAAAAATTGGGATACATTAACAAGGCTAAAATCTTTCAAAAAACCTATTTTTATAGATGAGGTTGCTACTACAGCTGTTCGATATTCTTGAGCATACAATCAAGAACTTTCCATAAAGTCGTATAAAGATGATTATGCTCTGAAAAATCAACGATTAGTTTCATTAAGAAAGTTTATGTTAAAAACACCAGAAATACTAGGTATGATTTATTTCAATATTGATTATACATACTGATTAACTCATTGGATGATATGAGAAGCGGATCGAGCAATTATCAATCTAAATAGCAATAAATTTTATTCAGCTACTTATGATCTCTACAATCATCAGTCTAATAATAAAAAATTGTTAAATTTATTTAATAGTAAAAAAGACTTTAATCCCTCTGTTAATAAAAATGCTAAGTTATTGGTTGATTTGTTGATAGAAAGGTTTGGAGTAGAGGAGTCTGTAATTAGAATACAATCATTATATAAAACTACAAATAGTAGTTCTTTGAAATTACTTTTAGAAGATGTTTTATTTCTTTTATCTTCATTTAGTAATTAAGTATAACTAAAAAACAGTAAACATATATTATAGTCTACTGTTTTTATAATGGATTTAGTTGAGACGGTTCATGCAGTTTTTTATTGCACCAACCATTGTTGTTGCATATCCATAGGTTGCTGATGAACTATGTTTGCGGCATAGAAAATCAATCCCTTCATGAAAAAAAACGCGTAATGTTTCCTTTTTATTTATATATATATAGGTATCTACCTTGTTCCACAAACTAGAAAACCGTTGATTATTTTGTTTGTTATGTTTTTCATGAATGAATTTTTTTTTCTGAAGTTTATTCTCACAGTGGAGAAGCGCTCCATTAACAGTCGGATACTCTCCATATCCTAATAGCTTACCATCTTTTTCAACTTTAACAACTATCTGTTCGTTTTCTGAACAAGATATGTTCATAACAGCTCCTTCTATAAGAGCTTTTTCTATGCTTTCGTATTTTTCTTGATAAGCATAGACATTTTTTTCTTTAATTCTCATAATTTTATTTTTTTAGTTAGACATTTTTTTGTTTTAGGTCCTAAAGATAGGTATTTTATAATAAAAGTCAATTGTTTTTTATGTTTAGTGATTTGTTATTTAAGTATTTAATGCATAATTAAAAAAATCGGAAGATGGGGGATTCGAACCCCCGTTACCTTGCGGTAAACACCGTTTCCAACGGTGCGCATTCAACCGCTCTGCCAACCTTCCAATTTGTTTGTTATTTATTGTTTTCTTTTTTGTTATCAATAGAATTTACGATTCTTGATATAGTTTGTGGAGTGTATTTTCTTTCATGTAATAATATCGTATCACCATCCTTCATTTGATTAACTTTTTCATCACTAGGACTTGATTTTCGATCAAGCAAGTCGGTATTCATATGTCGAAACATAGGTTTTTGATAATTTAATGAGTCTAATAGATTGTTTATCTCATCTATATGTTTTTTTGTTGGGGGATTACCATAAGGGTATCTAATATACTTATTCTCCCACTTGATTCATGCTTCTTTGTAAACAGAGCTTATTATTGAATCAGATTGTAGTATTTGATATTTTATTTCTTCTAAATTTAAATTTTGGAAGTTTGGATGAGAATAACTATGGTTTCATATATGGTGTCACATTTTCAATATTTTTATAAGATCTCATTTTGTTTGTTGATTTATTCATCTTGTTACAACAAAGAATATTCATTGATATCATAGTGAATCTAATGTTTTTGCTATTTCGTTTGCATAAATGCTAGGTCAATCATCTATAGTAAAAAGCACATTATTTCTAATAAGTTTTTTGCTTGTATCTATTGTAAGTTCTTTTTGTGATTTTATTTTTGAAAAAGTCTTATCAAAAAATTGGCCTTTACAGCATCAAGAGTATGTGAGGCCTCATAAAAGAGCTAATCCTGCCAAATATTTATTCATAGTTTTCTTAAAAAATAAATATTATTAAAATAATCTGATTAACCAACTGTTGCCAAAAAAACTACTATCTGAAACTAATAGTTTTGTTTTTATTGATTGTTTGTAATTAGCTTAGTCCTGGAAGACCTCCACCAGCCATCATACTAGCCATATCATTTGGATCAAATCCAAGGATTTCTTTTGTTTTTTCTGCTACTATTTCTTGAGCTTTATTTTGTGCTTTTTGAAAAGTTTTTACTATCAATTCTTCTAATTCTGTTTTTTTCTCGGGAGATAATAGGGACTGATCATTGATACTAACATCTCTTAATTTCATTTCTCAACTTATATCTACTACCAGAGCTCATTCTTGTTCTTCTCAATCTAACATATATTTTCATTCCTTAGCTCTAATTACTAAATTTTGTAAAGCTTTTTGAAGAGCTTTGTACTTGTCATACATTTTTTTCATTTCTCCAACTTTTCCAAACATTTTTGCTTATTTATAATCTAAAAAACAACAAAACCGTAGTTTCATCATGAAACACATTAAAAATATTATTAATGATTAAAAGTTTTTTTTCAAGAAGATTAGAGTTTTTTTATTCGTATAACAAAGAATAGTTGGTTCAAGCATAAGTTAGTATAGGGGATGGTCGTGGTCATTTTTATATTAACAATTATAAACTATTACCATATTCCAAAAAATTTTACAATCCCTCTATCCCATCTTTATTTAATCTATTTTTGAGACTTTTTGCATCAAACTCTAAATTTTCCATTATATAATCGTCTAAGATCGTAGAAAGTTTATTGTATTTTGGTGTAATAAATTTTAGATTTTTATTTCAAAAAACTTTTTTGATAAGATCTTCATACTTAAAATTTAGCCCATCAAAAATAAAAACTAAATTTTTTATATTTCAAAAAGTACTAGACTCCAATTTATCTAATCTATTCAAAATAAAAATCTGGAATTCTAGTCCATCTTCTTGTAATAGATTAGCAAGTCTGATAGATTCAATTAACATTGATCAAGTTGTTATGATAGCAAAATTTCAA
>ERZ795051.2819-NODE-2819-length-18757-cov-267.806277_pt1 | contig 18757 bp, 14 predicted proteins | sample MGYA00375135_ERZ795051 | MGnify/ENA primary metagenome ERZ795051 (study PRJEB30180, sample SAMN05720222) | activated sludge metagenome | isolation source: Anaerobic digester | place: Japan | collected 2015-05-26 ... | reverse complement strand
ATCGCTCTCTTCCCTACTTTATGCTTCAACTTTTTATACAAGGTTCGTAGCAGTACCGAAAGTTTCTAGGCTTTCCTATTTCTAGGTTTTCCTAATCGACTGGAGATTCGTAGAAGATGGGAGGCTCTCCCTTTGGAAGATTAAAAACTTCGAGCTTATCGAATTCGCAGCTTGCATGCCTTATTCTAATTCCTCGCGCTTGGGTTTCCGGTAAGCCCTCGAACATCTCGGATTCTGAAGGAGCCACAATCTCGCTTTTGCTGAGATCTATCCAGCAGCTTTGCATACGCAGTTTCTCTATTGGCGATTCGGGCAAGCCGATGATAAATCCAGCGGAAGCGCGGCATTCTTGGGCTTCCAGGTTGCTTATCTCGATGTCACTGATATGAGGAGTGGAAGCGCTAACAGGCCGGTATTCCAGCGAAAAGAGTTCCGGAAATTCCTCTGGTTTAGCACCGCAGCGATAATACATGTTTATAGCGACTGGACAAAGGACTTTTTTCATGTGTAGCTCTGAGAATCTAAGCCTGCTGACCTTGCCTCCTCTGCCTCGCCTAGTCTTGATTCTCACTCCTCGATCTGTTCCTTCAAAAGAACAACCGCTTACAACGACATCGTATATGCCTCCTGCCGTTTCGCTGCCTATAACTACTCCGCCATGCCCTTGTTTAAAGCAGCAATCGCGAATTGCTATGCGCTCCGAAGATTTGCCTTCTTTAATTCCCTGTTCTCCCGAGCCTGCCTTGACTGCTAGGCAATCGTCTCCCACGTCGATCGTCGAACCGCTAACCGAGATATCCTTGCATGAGTCTATATCGATTCCATCGGTATTTGGTGCATCTGGAGGGTTCTGTATAGAGATGTTGCGTATGCTTATATGATCCGAGAATACAGGGTGAATTGTCCAAAACGGCGAGTTTAGGAATTTGAGGCCTTCGATGGTGACATCCGAACACCCAAAAAATTGGACGAGGGGCGGCCGTAAGAACTGCATTTCTCTGCCTCCACCTCCTGAAGGCTGACCACCACTGTATTTATTTAGAGCTGCAAGTTCCATTTCGAAAGGCTCGATTGGCTTATTCTGTCCTTCTCTCTTTTTGCGCCTAAGGGCTTCCCACCAGGGCTGGCCATTTCCATCTATGGTTCCTTCACCCTTGAGTTCTATGTTTTTGGCTTCTCTTGCAAATATAAGGGGGTGCATACCGTAACAGACAACTCCTTCCCAGCGGGTTAGGACTGGGGGGTAACGATTCATGTCGGAAACGAAGCTCAATGTAGTATTTTTACCAATTTCCAGGCTGATGTTGCTGAAAAGCTCGATAGGACCAGTGAGATAGGCTTTGCCATTCATCCTTAGCGTACCACCGCCGCCCTCTCTTAGGGCAGCGATCGCTTCTGCAAAGGCCTTTGAATTGTCTGTGTATCCGTCGCTTAGGCCACCAAATTCTTCGATATCCACTATCATCGAGCTTCCTCTTATATTCTTCTTCTATTCCTTTTCTATAATGAAGATTTATAAATGAGTTTCGATAAGGCTTCAATTGTGTTTATTGGCCGTTAATTGGACTTTTCTGTCTTTTTTAAAGTAAATAGGCAAAGAATGTTGACAATTCCAAGAAGATAAGCCCACAATTCTAAAAGAATGCAGGCACATTATCCTAGAATTGCTTTTCTTCTTGCCTCGGCGCACACTGGCGCAGCCAGAGGCCTATGGCCAGAACTCATTGCCGCCGCTCAATCTCATCGATGTATTCTCTTCGTGCTGCCAGGTGGAAGGCTAAATGCCATTGGCGGCTTTGAGTATATGAGGAACAGCGTATATCGCTATGCTAAGGCTTCGAATATAGATTCTGCATTATGTTGGGCTTCCACCTTGAGCGGATATGCAGCAGAATCGGCTGTCGAGAGTTTTCTCATAGATACCGTTGATGTTCCAATGGTTACTTTTGGCCTTAAAATCGATGGGCAGCCTTTCGTCGGTATTGATGCATATTCGGGCATGAAAGCCCTTGTCAAGCATTTTATCCGAAGCCACAAGAGAAAACATATCGCTTTCATCGCAGGTCCGCGTCAGCACTCTTCTGCAGAAGAAAGATACCGTGCCTATTGCGATGCCCTAAAGGAAGCCCACATATCCTATGATTCCAGGCTTGTATGCCTCGACACTCCATGGAGCGAAGGTCGCCGTGCAATGCTTGATTTGATCGATGGACGAGGCCTTGTGCCTGGCAAGGATTTCGATGCGCTATGCACGGCGAGCGATCTTCTGGCATTCGAGGCTGGAATTGTGCTTAGAGAACGAGGAATCGAGATTCCTTCGACTATTTCTATAGGTGGATTCAACGACTCCGAAGAGAGTCGCATTTTTTCGCCTCCGCTTACGACTGTGAGAATGCCCTTTACCCGTCAGGTACTTTCAGCGCTGAGGCTTCTTATCGATATGAGCAAAGGGAATCCTTCAGATGATATTCTATTGAAGACAAAGCTAGTAATACGAAGCTCCTGCGGATGCGTTCCACAAGCTTTCCAGATGGCTGGAAGAACAAGAGTCAAGGCGCGAAAATCGCTTCCGCCAAGCCTTATCGAAGCATTCAGTGCTTCTCTTGCCTCTCAAAAGAACAATTCTTTTTTTGAGCATCTGGAGAAAATTTTTGATGAAGATAGATCGTCGTCTTCCTATGAGACCGGCATGCTGGAGAACATGCTGACAGCGCTCCGTTTAGAATTTCTAAGCCGAGCTTCTTCTAGAGACGAGATAGATAAAATAGAAAAACTAATTCACCAGGCAATGGTTGCATTAGGGCTTTCCAAGGAAAGAAAACATGAATATCTCCTATGGAAAGAGAAAGAGGACGAACAGAAACTCAATCTCTTCAATCAGGAGCTGCTTTGTGCAAAAGATATCCAGTCGATAATAAAAGCTGCCGCTGCGCATCTACCAGGTTTGGGAATTCTCTCGGGTTATTTGGTGACCAAAGACAAGCAGGGCAACTTGATGTTCAAAGGCGGCTATAGAAAAAGCAAGGATACTCCTTATGCGGAAATGATATATCCAAGACCCTCGCGGGAAGCCATACCCCGAGCTTTATTTCTGCCAGAGAGAATCATGCCAACCGAACCAGGGGCTTATTTTATTTTGCCATTGTTCTATGAATCGACCGACCTTGGCCACTTGGTCATTCAGGCCGCCGATATCGATCCTTCTCTCTATGAGGAGATTCGCTCGATTCTATCTTCTGCGCTGAGAGGGGTAAAGCTGTTCGAAGAAGGCGATGAAGCAAGAAAACGGGCCGAAAGAGCGGAGAAATCAATGTCGGATATTGTATCCGTTATATCGAGGGAAATTCAGAGCTCTATAGAAGCTTTTGATAAAATATCGAAGCTGGGTGCTAAAGGCACACAGGAGCTTGAAGTATCTAGACTCAAAGAACTCGTCCGATATCTGATCGATCTTTCTCAGGCAAAATCGGAATCCGTGCTTACCCGTGCAGTGCTCTTTGATCCTTATCGCTTTTGCGCTCATTGGGCTCAAAACCAATTGAAAACCGATAAGACGAACGGCAAGAGAACAAATAGAAGCGAATCGAGGTTAATGTGCGCTCGACCTTCTTCAGTCTATCCCCTCCTATTTGGCGATCCAAAGCAACTCGAAAGAATGCTGACTATAGTGGTTCAGTTGTTGGAGGAAACCTTTCACATCGAAGAATTGGAAATCTCGATTGTGCCATCGATACAGAACTGCGAATTGAGGCTTGACTCTGTTTCCAAGATTCCGAAAGAAATAGCTGCCTCTGGATTGAATCGTATCGAAAAGGATATCCGTTTCGAGCTAGCGAAGCAGATTTGTCTGCTCCATGGAGGCCATATTCTCTTTTCTCATAATGGGGGTTTCCTTCAAGTAAGGATAGAGCTTCCTTATCCAACGGTGAGCGGATCCATCCACAACATTCCCAATAGAGAGATCGAGCCTTGTGTCATAGGTCCACAAGGGTTGTCGGAGCATTTGCCTTATCGATTTCTAGATGAATTTTCCGGAAAGATCATTCCCTATAATTCGATATTTCAAGAGTCAATAAGTCCATCACAGAGAATATTGCTATACTTGGATTCTGCAGAGATCGATCATGAAAGCTCAGCCGCTCTCTCTTTCATACTCGACAAGGAAAGGTTCCAGAATGCCGAGTGTTTCATAGCACAGAACAGTTCCTCCATAATGGAGACTCGCCTTGATAATAAGCCTGCGGATGTCTCTGGTTTATTACGATCGGTACTTGTGTCTGATTCTCCTTCGGCTATTCCAATTCTTGGGAGCGAAGCTAGCCTACAAAGAGAAATACCTATTATTCGACATGTTGCTCAACAGCCAGGAATAAGGCTTGTTGCATGTACTTCTCCAGAAGCTTTCGAGGCAGCGTCGAACCGCTGGAGGCCTGTCCTTTTCTTGGTTCTCGAACCGACGATATTGAAAAATCAAGAGTTCAGTACGCTTCTGCAGCGATTTCCTTCGGTACCGCTGATGGCTATTTGCAGATTTTTTGGGGCAAAGGAGGAATGGGCTGCAATTATCGAGAGACCGCATACGGTCTTTTGCAACACGGGCGAAGTGTTCTCCGAAGTCTTGGCAAATCTGATCCAGAGATCCCTGGAAGGCAAAAAATTTCTCCCTAGTCCGACGGGTGGCATAGTCGCAGATGCAATATTCTATATGAACAAATCGTATAGCGAACAGATTTCGAGATGGAAAATGGCTTCTTATCTCAACACAAGCGAGGATTATCTAAGCAGAATATTCCATACGCAGATGGGGATATCGCTCTGGAACTACCTTGCAAGGCTAAGGGTCCAGCACGCCATCGACCTTCTGTATTCTACGGGAGCCGGGCTTGCAGAGATTGCAGATTTGACCGGTTTCCAGGACGAAGCATATTTCTGCAGGGTTTTTAAGCGAATTGCGGGCGCGACGCCAGGATATTTTCGTTCTAGATCTTTTTCAGATGTAAGAAAAGTACAAGAATCTGACTGAAAAAGAGCAGATTTATCGCTTATCATTTAAAATAAAGAATAAAGATGGAAATGCAATCTGTCGTAGCCGCAAAGCCGGCTTCATCTTCTCTATGGCGTAGCATAAAGCGATATAAATCGGTCTATATTCTTGCTTCTCTTTCATTTATCTATTTTATCATCTTCAAGTACATTCCCATATGGAACGCTCAGATTGCTTTTAGGGATTTTCAAGCTCTAAGTGGAGTGGTAAAGAGTCCCTGGGTTGGATTGAAGAATTTCTCCGATTTTGTACATAGCTATTATTTCTGGGAACTTATCCGCAATACGGTTTTTTACAGTATCGGAAAGATGGTGTTCTCTGTGCCTGCGGCTGTGTTTCTTGCAATTGCGCTGTACGAATGTAGGGTTTTTTGGCTTAGAAAAACGGTGCAGACAATGGCATATCTGCCGCACTTTTTGTCTTGGGTCATCATGTACGCCATTCTTTTGGCAATTCTGTCGCCTTCCAATGGAATCTTGAATGACATCATAAAGGCTTTTGGCGGAGAGTCTATTTCCTTTATGACTGATACCAGATATTTCCCATGGATTGTCATCCTATCGGATATGTGGAAAGAGACGGGGTGGAGCGCAATCATTTTCCTTGCGGCTCTGATGGGTATTGATCCTACTCTATTCGAAGCGGCTGCAGTGGAAGGGGCAAGCGCTTGGCAGAGAGTTCGCTATATAACGCTGCCAGCAATCCGTCCTGTCCTTGTAATGGTGATTCTCTTGAGGCTTGGTACAGTGTTAGATGCAGGCTTTAACCAAATATTCATGTTGTATTCGCTTCCGGTTTACAGTGTAGCGGATATCATCGATACCTGGATTTATCGCCAGGGCCTTCTAGAGTTTAGATTTGGACTTGCAACCGCAGTGGGACTATTCAAGGGCTTCTTTGGCATGATTCTGCTTATGTTCTCGAATAAGCTCATAAAGCGATATACGGACACTGGGCTTTATTGAAGGGGGATGGTTTTGATGAAGGAGTTTGGTCTTATATGACAAGTGCGATAAAGTTGTCAAGAAGCGACAAGTTTTTTCACTTTTTTATAGATGCATCGCTTTTCTTGATACTCGCCATTCTCATCATACCGATATGGAGTACATTGACACTTTCGTTCAGACCAAATGATTTTATCGGCTCTGCGCTCGATGGAATGTTTCTGGCTCCCTGGAAATGGTCGACAGCGGCATATAGGGCGCTCTTAGGGCATAGGTCTTTTCTTCATTCGGCCGGGAACAGTTTTCGCATTTTTTTCGAGGGCGTAGCGACTGCGCTTTTCTTTACGGTTCCACTGGCGTATGCACTTTCGATAAAGTCGCTGCCGGGAAGGAAATTGCTCTATATCATCGTGCTCATCCCGTACTTATTCAATCCGGGGCTCATTCCGAACTATCTACTGGTAACCAAGCTGGGGTTGGTGGACAAATTGGCCGCTGTTTATCTGCCAGGTGCCGTAAGTGTCTATAACACGCTCATAATGAAGAGCTTTTTTGAAGAACTGCCAGAAGAGCTAAAGGAATCGGCACGCATAGACGGGGCTTCGGAGCTTACGGTGCTTCTAAGGATTGTCTTGCCCCTTTCTAAGCCAATTCTGCTCACAATTGGCTTGTACTATGGAGTCCACTTCTGGAACGATTTTTTCAACGCAATGCTCTATATCAACAATGCAAAGCTCCAGCCGCTACCAATTTTATTGCGGAATATTTTGCTTTCTTCGGGTATGAATGAATATGTGGAGGTCACTGCCTTCGGAGAAGCTCCAATATATGCCATTAAGGCAGCCAGTGTATTCTTAGCGGCAATTCCAATGTTAGTCGCATACCCATTCATTCAAAAGTACTTTGTTAAGGGTACCATGCTAGGAAGCATCAAAGGATAATAGCAAATAATAATTGAAGGGCGGCATTTGGCCGCAAAGGAGGTTCGTATGAGAAAATATGCAAGGTTCAGCTTGGCCGTTCTTCTCGTATTTGTTGTCATTGCATCGGCATTTGGTCAGGCTGCAAAGAAACCGGTTACGATCGATCTGTGGTATGGCGCAGCCATTACTGAGGCCGGTCCGCCACCGGACGACTGGGTATTCTATAAGATCGCCCGCGAGCAGTTGGGCATCGAACTAAAGCTTATGGCTCTTCCGTCGAACGAAAACGATCAGGATGTAAAGATCCTTGCCGCAGCCGCAGCTAACCAATTGCCCGATCTTTTCATGGTTCGCCGTGATCCATGGCAAGTTCTTATCAAGCAAGGACTTGTTGCCGATGTCGATGATATGTATCCCCTCATGCCCCACCGTGCAGTAAACTGGTTCGACGCAGAGAGTAGGGCATACACCACGATAAATGGCAAGAGCTATGGTCTAGCTTTCCCTGGTTCGCTCCAGAAAAACGAAGGGCTTGTGATTCGCAAGGATTGGTTAGATAAGCTTGGGCTCAAAACGCCGACTACATTGGATGAATTCTTCGATGTCTGCTATGCCTTTACCTATAAGGATCCGGACGGAAATGGCAAGAACGACACCTATGGTTTTGGAGCCTTCGTCGAGCTCTTCGATCAGGAACAATATCTTGGACGCCGCTTCGATCCAATAATGGGAGCCTTTGGCGTTGCCGGAACCTGGAACATGACAAAAGAGAATTTTGGGCTCAATGTAAAAAAACCTGAGTTCTACGATGCCATGCAATTTGTCAAGAAAATGGTCGATGCAAAGGTTATAGATCCAGACTGGCCGAGCTTGAAGAAGGATGACTTCCGTGCAGCGTGGAAACAAGGCAAGTTCGGAATTATGCGCGAGCAATTTGCGGCGCTGGCAGCAGCAGCTAACTATGCACCCTTCGACAAGAATTTCCCGAATGGTGAGTGGGCTGTAATTCCTCCGCCCAAGGGTCCGAAAGGAAAGAGCTCTGTAGGAATCTACGATACGAATTACCGCATCTATGCAGTTTCGACAAAAGCAGCCAAGGCAGGCAAAAAGGAAGCCATCGCAAGGCTTCTCGACTACATGGCGACCGATGAGGGGTACAAGCTTATAGGCTGGGGTGTGGAAGGAGTCAATTACTCGATCGACAAAGACGGCAACATTACCGATCAAGGCGTACCAAACGATACCAAGTTTTCCTCCCCAAAAGGTCAGACCGTCACTCAGCTTCGCAACATGGTCTTCTATAACAGCGATATGGAGCTTATCTCCAGATATCCATACTTCAAGACCATCAATGGCCGCACCATGGGCCCATTGCTCTACCTCAAGACAATGCAGAACATGCCATGGACCAATGTGACAGGCGCAGGAACAATAAAGCCGCATCCCAACAATGCCGATCTGAAGCGCTATATCAATCAGGGGGTCCAGGAGTTTGTTCTTGGCAAGCAACCGCTCACGAAAGAGAACTGGCAGGCCTTTATTGTCCAGATGGACAAGCTTGGCGCGGCGGAGTGGGAAAAGGCAGCTCGTCAACAAATGGAAGAAGCTGGCTATCTACAATGATTAGTTAGCTCTATAGCTCTAATTAGGGGGTAGTCGCGATGCTCACCGACACCACAACTATGTACCTACAGACTCTAGCATCGGCAGCCGCGACTTCCCTTGCTAAATGCACACCCGACTTGGTCAAGTGGAATTACGAGACGGGTGTGCTTTTGTTTTCGCTCAGCGAAGCCTCCAAACAAGTATTCTGTGGGCTCCTAGATGGCTCTGTTCGAGAAAGGCTCTCCGCGCTGATTCTTCCGGATGGCGAAATTCGGGGATACTCCTTTGAAGAATTCAATCTAGACCAGATAAATGCAGGAAAGCTACTTCTCCGGGAATGGGAGACCAGCAGGACAGAGGAAAAGGCCAATGACCAAGAGAAAGGACTTAAAGCCAGGGCTCCGGGTTGCCAAAGTAATCATGGCTTCTGGGCCACCCAATGCGTAAACCATAGCGATAGTCTGTCTTATCGCGAACGACTAGAAAAAGCCATCCAGACTCTCGTGGAACAGCTATCTGGGCAGCCCCGTACTGCTGCCGGTTCATATTGGCATAAAAAGATATATCCGTATCAAGTATGGCTCGATGGCCTTTATATGTTTGGGCCTTTTCAGGCTCATTATGGGGTTCTCTTCGATCGAGCAGATATGATAGATGACCTGTGTCAACAATTTTTGGCTGTTCGAGATAAATTGAAACATAAGGAAACCGGACTCTATTTCCATGCAATGGACGATAGTAGAGCGTCTCGCTGGGCAGATCCGCAGACAGGTTGTTCACCTCATGTATGGGCTCGAGCAGTTGGTTGGCTTGCAATGGCGCTTGTGGATGCGCTCGACTGGATTCCTGTTGCGCACTCTAAGCGACCTTACATCGAAGAGATGCTTGTAGATCTTCTCGACGCTCTTGTGCGCGCACAGTGTTCTTCGGGACTTTGGCTCCAAGTTATGGATGCTCCGGAGGCCGAAGGCAACTACGAAGAGACATCAGCCTCGGCTATGTTCGCTTATGCATTATATAAGAGTCTGCGAAAAGATCTTACCGCGGATGGAAATAGCGCGAAGAGATGGAAGAATACTGCAGACTCGGCGCTAGCGGGGCTGATTACCAAGAAAGTAAGATGGGAATGCGCTTCTGAGCCTTCGATACAGCTTCCGACAAGGGAATCGATGGTAGAACTATCGACAGGCCAATCTACAATGCCGCGTTTACATCTCGATGGAATCTGCAGCGTCGCAGGCCTTGGCGGATCTCCATACAGAGATGGCTCGATTGATTATTATGTTGGAGAGCCTATAGTGTCGGACGACTTCAAAGGCCTTGGTCCATTTATGCTCGCATTAACCGAAGCCCTTCGCTCAAATCAAATCATTCTTTCCTGAATGGCTCGCCAAGTGCGGCAGGCGGCGTAGCATTCATAGCTCTCAAGACCTTGACTATATCTCTGCGGACATTCTCGGGCAAACGCGCGAGAGAACGTTCGACCCACTCTGCATTGCCTATATTTACAAAGAGCAGTGTCAGGATCATAAGAGGGAAAGGTGCCACCTGGAGCACTTGGGATGGAACGGATGGAAGGCTGGGCTGCAGCACGAGCCCTAACCATTGAAGGAAAGAAAAGAGGTATGCTCCAAAGGCTGCCCTAAATGGCTTCCAACCACCAAAAATAGTTATGGAGAGCACAATCCAGCCGATACCATCAAGACCCGAAATAGTGCCTTTCCATCCTGCCTTTATGGAAAGAGAGTATATAGGGCCTGCGAGCCCAGCAATTGCTCCTCCTGCCACGGCATATAGATATTGCAGGCGAGTCACATTAGCGCCGCGAATATAAGCTGCGGCGGGTCGCTCGCCTATTCCCCGCAGCATAAGTCCAGGCCTAGTCCTAAAAATAAAGAACCACGCAAGTATAATCAGCACAAATGATAAATAGGTCATTATATCCTGGCGAAAGAAAATTGGCCCAAGAATCGGGATGTTCTCTAGCCAAGGAATTGGCACTTGCGAGATACGGGGTCCCACCTTTCCCATTATTGGGCTGCCAAGGAAATAGGATAGGTCTTTGCATAACATTGCCAACACAAAGCCAACGGCCACCTGTGACTGCAAAAGGGTCAGGCTTGCAAAAGCCACTATGAGAGAAACGAGAGCTCCAATAGCTGCTCCGGTCAAAAAGCCCAAGAAAGCGCTACCCGTCGCCAAGGCCACCGCAAAACTTCCCATAGCGCAGATAAGAATCAATCCGTTCATGGAAAGATTCAGCACTCCAGCTCGTTCGGAAATTGTCTCACCAATGACAGCGAAAATGATAGGCGCAGCCGAAGCAAGCACACCGCCAATGCTAATTAGAATCGCAGAATCGTTCATAGTCTTGCCCTTTTCTTTTTTAGAAACTTAGCGCGCATACCCTGGCCAAGAAGGACGCAAAGGACGAGTGTTCCCTGAAGCACTCCGGCCAACGAAGAATCCAGCTTGAGGATGATCGGCAACTGAATGGAGCCGACATTCAACGCGGCAAAAAACAAGGCAACTGGAGCTGCCAAGCTTGCCTTATAGCCCACTAACATGGCTACCATGAGACCCAAATAGCCATAGCCCGACGATATAGAAGGTATAAGACGGTGATAGACTGCGGTAACCTGCACAGCTCCGGCAAGGCCCGCAAAAACGCCACAGATGGCAAAAGACGCCATCATATGCTGCCAGGTTGGAATTCCGAGCAGGTAAGCGCTCCTTGGGTTCTTTCCCACTGCCTTGAGTTTTAGACCAAAATAGGTATTTTCGAGTAGCACATAGACAACGAAGATGCCGACTATAGCCATGACGATGGTTGCAGGCGTGAGCCTAGAGGAACCTGCGGCGATCGGCATCCATAAGGAGCGGTCGAAAGGCAGAGTGCCTGACATGGAAGCGACACCTGGCCGTTTCCATGGTCCGAAGATTAGCCAGATATTGAGAGCGGTCGCCACGAAGTTGAGGCCAAGGCCTCCGAAAATTTCATTTACGCCTCCGAAGGTCTTGAGTGCCCCTGCAAGGACAGCCCATAGCATGCCTCCGAACATTCCCGCAAAGATAGCAATAACCAGAATAAGCGTAGGATTCCATCCAGAATGCTGCATAAGTCGCATGGCCCAGGTAGTAAATATCGCTCCAAGTGTTATCTGTCCTTCTATCCCAATGTTCCACAAGCCCACTGTAAAGGTTACGAGAAGCCCCGAGGTTGCCAAGAGCAAAGGCACCCAAGAGACGAGAACATTGCTCACCAAGTCCCAGGAACCTACTGCGCCTAGTATTATGGCTTTATAGGCAGCAAAAGGTTCGACATTTGCCAGAATAAGCACTAGAGATGTAACCAAGAGCGCAAATAGGACAGATGCAATCTGAAATAGAATGCCGCTGGCTTTCGTTTCACGCATGGACGGCATAAGCAGCTTCCTTTTCTAGATTTTCCCAATCTTTGCCACCGATGAGCCGCCCAAGACGCTCCACATTGAGCTTTTCCGCATCGAGTGGCGGCGTGACCTTGCCAGCAAAGAACACGAGAACTCTATCGCTATATGTGAGGATTTCCTCGAGATCCGAAGAAATGAAGATGATGGCGGTGCCGCGAGCGCATCTCTCTTTGAGCTTGCTCCAGATATAGATTGTCGATTCGTAGTCCAGTCCTCGCGTGGGATGCTCGACCAAGATGAGCTTGAGAGGATCGCGCAGAAGCGCAAGAAGCGCTCTCTGCTGATTACCTCCAGAAAGCGATTCGATGGGGCTGTCCGGCCCTCCTTTTATGTTGTAGAGCGCGATTCGGTCCTTCGTAAGCTCTTCTGCCTTTCTGCGATCGATGAAGAAACCTTCCATTTTTTCCGCTAGCACAAAGTGCTCCATCAGAGTAAGACCGCTGATGAGGCCTTGCTCCAACCTTGCGGCAGGAAGGTAAGCAACTCCATGCTTGAGAAATTCCAGATAGGATCGGCCTGTCATATCCTTCTCTTCTCCGCCGAGGCAAAGAGAACCATCGACGGGTTGAGCAAGCCCTGCACAAGCGCTCAGAAAAAGAGTTTGGCCAGAACCCTCCATGCCTGCAAGACCAATAACCTCACCAGCTCGAACCTCTAGCTCTACTCTCTTAATATTGATTCTAGCCCCTTCTAAGCATATGTTCTTTGTGTGTAGTACCTTTTGCCCTATCGAAAGCTTGGCCTTGGATTCGAGCTCTATCTCTTTGCCAAACATCATTTCGACAAGCACCTTGGTATCGAAAGGCGGATCCATGGCTCCGACTAGCTTGCCCTGGCGAAGGACAATAGCCCTATCGCAGAGCAGCTCCACTTCTTCGAGCTTATGGGATACAAAGAGAATTGTCATGCCTTGTCCAGCCAATTTCTTCAGCGTGGCAAAGAGCTTTTCTTTTTGTGGGAGACTTATGCCGGTTGTTGGTTCATCTAGAATGAGCACCCGGGCGCCCAACCACAAAAGACGCAATATCTCAAGCTGTTGGCGCTCGCCCACGGTAAGAGAATCTACATAGGCCTCTGGATCTATCGAAAAATCAAAACGGTCTGCAAGCTCTTCGAACTCCCTTATGGCGGAACTTCGGCTCGGCAAAATTCCTCCTTTTTTGCCGAGAATGAAATCGTCTATCACCTTAAGAGGCGGAAAATCCAAAGGGTCTTGATGTAGCATGCCTATACCTAGATTTATGGCATCTCCAGGGGAAGAGATATGGGCCTTTTTGCCATCCAACAAAATTTCTCCGGCATCGGAGCTGTAATAGCCCGAAAGAATCTTCATGAGGGTGCTCTTGCCGGCTCCATTCTCTCCTAGAAGGCCTTGAATTGTTGAGGGAGGGACTGTGAATGAAATATCGTCGTTTGCTCGCAATGTGCCAAAGCACTTTGTTATTCCACGAAACTCGACCTGCATTGAATCCTTCTTCCGATTTATTTTTCCTCGCCATCTTGAAATTGAAGTGGTAAGTGTCAATTCAAGTCTTAAGCATGTCAAAAATTGAACGCGGAGGTCGGCTGGCTATGTATTAGCCAAGCCTATACCTCCGACATACTAGAGAAAAAGCTCTCTATCAAATGAAATGTAGAAGCCAATTATTTCGATACGGATTGTCCTTCCATGCCCTGCAAGAGCTGTGGCAGGTACCAGATCTGCTGATCTGTGGCTTTTTCTCCCTTTTTCAAGAATACCGTGCCATCTTGATAATTAAGCGGTCCAACCCATAGATTGAGTCCCTTGCCTAGCTCGTCGATAAACTTATCGACCGCGGCGGAAGCGTCTTTGGAGAGCGATCCCTTGATAAAGCCCACTGCCGAGGTATCCGGATTATTGATGTTCTTCCAGTCCGGATCATTCCATTCGAAGTGATTCTTCCAGGTGCCATTCATGGCGGATCTCACGGCGTTGGCATAAGCGGGACCCCAGTTGAAATACGGTACACCAAGGCTGACGCCCTTGCCCTCATCGAGGGCCTTCGCATAATCATAGGGTATAGCCCATACCTGTTTGCCCTGTGCATTATATTTTACAGCCTCGGCAACTGCTTCTGTCGTATCTATGCCAGAGATAACCACGTCATATCCGGAATTGTAGAAGTCATCTGCGACTTGAGTCGGATCGGATGTAACGCCTGGGATATTGAACCAGAATCCTATCCAGGTAACCTTAAAGCTCAACTTGGCGGGATCTTTCTTGAGATAATTTACCCAGGCATAGCGAGCACCTAGATAGGCAGATGCCGCAAGACGCCTTGTTTCATCGTTGATAAGAGGGCCAAGGTAACCAATTTTGCCAGTCTTGGTCGTCATTGCAGCCGCCACACCGGCCACCATCTTCATATACTCCATTTTTCCCATGATGTTTATCATGTTGGGAAGAGGCAGATAGTTCTTGCCTTCTTTCCACTGCTGAGAGCCAGAAGTTAAGATGACGAAGATGTCAGGGTGATCCTGAGCGAATTTGATAGCTTCGTCTGTCATATCGTCCGAGCTGAAAATGATAAGCCTTGCGCCTTGTGCCATAAGGCTTTCGCCAAGCTGAGACACGGTAGTGCCAGGTCTGTCTGCGGTGTTGGCTCTATCTATATAGACCATCTTGGTTCCAGGCACTTTCTGGAGCACATACTGAACTCCCTCATAGTTAGCCTGACTCCAGCCATGATCGTTGTAAGGACCAACCATGACTAAACCGATAGTCAGATTCGGGCCTGCTGCGGGTAGAGTGCCTTGGGCAAAGGCGGCTCCACCTAATATAAGAGCAATACCGACCAGCAAAAAGAGCTTGTGATTGTTACGCATCTTTCTACTCCTTCAAATTCCGTTTCGGCAAAGCCGAGCAATTCGATTTTTTCATGAGCTGAGGGAGATGTCAAGTTTGTTTGGCCGATAACCGAGCAACATCGCCTATTTCTCATGATGCGCTTTTTGTGGCGCACTTTTCATGATGCGCTTTCCGCAGCGCGTTCCCTTAATTTTTCGCGCAGATCGGCGATATCCTTAGGAATGAATCGCCCTGCAAAGATGAAGAAGGCAAAACAGATAGCCCATGCTCCGACGCATATCCAAAGAATAGCATTACCTAGTGTGCTTCTGTCTGCAATGATGCCTGCCATTAGAGGCGCAAGGGCAGATCCGGCCGTTTCGACAAAATTCTGAACGGCATTGGTTGTGGCTCGAATTTCCGGCTCGGTAACGTCATAAAAGGACGAGAGCACATTGGGCGAGGCGAAAGGAATGAAAAACGCCGTGGCAAAAAGCATAATGGCAAAAGGCAGATGAGCGTCGATAGGAATTTTCATCGTTATCCAAAGAAATATCGCCCCGATAGCAACACCCGCCGCTCCGACTATAACGCGTCCTTTGGGCGTCTTCTTGAAGAGCTTGTCGCCTAGTGCGCCACCTGCAGGGTAGCCTGCCGCAAGAATTATTACGGCTGGAACCATAGTCATAAGCGTCTGCATGTCGCTATAGCCGCGCTCTGTCTTTAGATAATCGAAAAACCAATAAGTAATTACATTCCATGGAAATACGCCTATAAATCCTTGTAAAAATAGGATTATGAGGCTCTTTTTTTTAAATAGCCCGCCCACGGTTTTCCAGCTGAATTTATAGCGTTCGAGATTCTCGACCGATGAGAGTTCTGGCTCAGTGGAGCCACGCGGTCTATCTTTTACGAAAAGGAAGACGATAAAAGAAACCACGATGCCCATGGAACCGGTTAAATAGAACACATTGCGCCAGCCGAAGCTCGCACCGAATACGAGAGCAAGCACCATGCCTATGAGATAACCGAGCGGCTGAGCTACTTGCAAAAATCCATATATTTTCCCCCGCTTTTTAGGGGGATAATAGTCCGAAATAAGGCTATAGAGGCCTGGGTAACTAGAGTCATCTATACCAGTGCTTGCCCTTGTTATCAAGAAAGTCGAGTAGTTGGGGGCAATTGCGTTTAGCCAAGTCGTTGTGCCCCAGAGAAAAGAAGCGAGAGCAAGAAGCTTTGGCCTCGAGAATCGGTCATAGAGCCAGCCCCATAAAGGGTAGAAGATGGCACCCACAATCAGTGCGCCAGTTGTGACCGCTCCCATCTGGGTGTAGCTGATTTTGAAGCTGTCCATGATCTGGGTAGTCAGCGGCCCTATTAGGAGCTTGTCCGCTTGATGCAGTAGCATGAAAAAAAACATAATCCAGAAAGTCGAGCGAGCTCCCTTGACTACAGTTTCAGTCGTATTTTCCTGCATCGTATGCCTCCTATGGGCAGCATAGCACAGGTATGGGCTGGGTTTTAGTTCTTATCTTTCATTTTGGTTTGTTTTTGGCAAATTTATCTAATTTGTCTCAGGCAATCTCGACTCTGCACAGATCGTGATACCGCCGCGGGGTTTCTGTGTAACAGTGACTATGACGCTCTTTGGTTTTATTGCATCGAATACATCCTTGGCGATGCGAGCGGCGAAAGCCTCGCAGAATACCCCTTCTTCTCTGAATGACCACAGATAGAGCTTGAGGCTCTTGGATTCGATGCATAGATCCCGTGGCTCATACTCGATGCGCACCATGTCCCAATCCGGTTGGCCAGTAACGGGGCAGAGACTTGTGACTTCATCGCTCTCGAGAACCACTCTGGTTACCGAAGCGGGCGCAGGGAAAGTTTCGAGCTCGCGCGAAGGAGTGCGAGTGCTCTTGCCAAGAGCTTTGAATTCATAATCGGTCATGTTCATTCTCCTAATCTGAATGGATTGTAGACGACATCTCTATCGAAGGTGTCGATATTCTCTTTGCGCTTTATGTAGCCTACTACTAGATATGTCAAAGGCGTAAAAGCGACCTCATAGGCGACCTTGAAAAGGTATTGAGCGAGCATCATCTGGATTAAGCTGGCCTTGGGCATGGTGCCCCAAAATGCGATACCGATGAAAAGAATCGTATCGAGGCCCTCTCCTACAATGGTCGAGGCTATGGTTCTTGTCCAAAGCAGCCGCCCCTTTGTTGCCTTTTTGAGGGCCGAGAGTATGATCGAATTAGAGAATTCTCCTGCCCAATATCCAGCTAGAGAAGCAAGAAAAATTCTTGGCGAATTGCTTAGAACGATTCTATAAGCTTCCTGCTCGCCGAAGAATAGCGGAGAGGGTAGCGCAATAGCCACCAGGAATATAAGAGACATGAAGGCATTTGCGCCAAAGCCAAGCCAGATCACCGTGCGCATCTTCCGAAAGCCATACACTTCGGTAAAGACATCCGCGAGGATATAGGTAACTGGAAATAGAATGACGGCAGAAGGGAGAACTATGCCTGCAATCTGTATGAGTTTGCTGGCGATAATATTAGAGATGAGCAAACAGGTAATGTAGAGCGCCGTAAGCATGAGAAAAATGGAAGAATGTGTCGATTGCTTCCCATTCATGGGAAAGCCTCCTGTTTTGTTCAGGCGGGGAACCGCGACCGCCGTGGGATAAAATGCAGTCTATCTCAGCGCGATGCTTTGTGCAACGGATGGCTAGAAGAAATGTAGCTTAATTAGCTCTCCACAAGATGCTGCTTTGCAAACGCGACTATCTCGGCCTTGATGAGCGAGTGACCATCCACATTTGGATGGATGCCATCCTTGCACAAGAATCGCTGGTAATTGCGCTGTTCGAGAAATGTCTTACGTATATCGATTACGGGAGCGTCATATTTCTCGCCAATTTCCCATACAAGACATGAATAGCTCTCATGCCAGCGATAGATAAATTCGACATCGCCTAGCCATTTGAGTATGGCCTCTTGATCGAGACCCGTGCGAGTAAACCATGCAAAGTAGCGCTCGGCTACGAGAGGCGGAAGCGTTAGAAGTATTGGCTTTAAGCCTCGGGCTCTCAGTTCTTCTATGACCTCGCTATATTGCTTGACGAAGAGCTCGGGAGGAGTTGCGGGAAGGTGCTGGGCATAGGGCTTGACCGATATTTCATCCCATCGAAAATCGCAGTCATTCCCTCCGAATTCGAGGAAGACGTAGTCGAATACAGGTTCTTTGGATTTGCCAAGAAAACGGTCAAGCGTGCGCTCGATGATCTCCCGACCCTTTGCAATGGTACAACCAAAACGCGCCTTGTTGACAAGCGCAACACCTAGCTCCTCTGCCGCAAGCGAAGCAAAGCAATCTTTCAGTGGTTTATAAGAGCCTTGATCATCGAGTATCACACCTCTTGCAATCGAATCTCCAAAAACACATGCTTCTTTAACAAGCATCGTTTACTCCATGAAATAAAAATATATTGCCAGCATATAGTAATAAAAACTATAGGATATAATATATTATACAATATAAGCTGTTACGAAAAATGTCAAGATAATTCATGCTAGATGTTGAAGAATTCAATGCCTTATGATATGGTAAATAGTACCTTGTCTTATGAGGAGCAACACAATGGATGCAAAAGATGTGAAGAATGGAGAGGTAGACAGAGTTTCCCAGCTTGCTAAAGCACAAGACGCCCTCGAATCATTTTTGTCTGCTCTTGAATCCAGCAAGCCGCCCGAATGGGATGCGCTACCTGACATCGGCCTCTATATGGATCAAGTCATCAATTATCTCGAGCGCCAGATCGGCTCGCTTTTTCCTCCCAACAAAGAAGGTGCCATAACATCTTCGATGATAAATAATTATGTAAAAGCCCACATCATTCCACGCGCCCAGAGCAAAAAATACAGCCAGGAACATATTGCTCTCTTGCTTGCAGCTTTCGTACTAAAGAAAGCGCT
>ERZ795051.2818-NODE-2818-length-18760-cov-6.032986_pt1 | contig 18760 bp, 15 predicted proteins | sample MGYA00375135_ERZ795051 | MGnify/ENA primary metagenome ERZ795051 (study PRJEB30180, sample SAMN05720222) | activated sludge metagenome | isolation source: Anaerobic digester | place: Japan | collected 2015-05-26 ... | reverse complement strand
AATGAAGCAGCTGAATTATTTGAAGCTGCTGAAGAGAATGCAAAATGGCGCTATAAGAGCTACAAACGATTACTTTCACAAGGTTGGGAGTAGTTCATATCATAATAAAAAAATAGAGCAGATTTTTTCTGCTCTATTTTTTATTTGTTCAATATGTGATGTTTATTTTACTTTGCTACTTACTCATTACTGACAATATAAAAAGCACTATTAAGTACCTTTAAATGACGTATTTATTATTTCTTCTGATTTAGAGTAAAAGTTGAAATTGAAAAATTATTTGAGACTTTTAGAACTTATTTACCCAGTCAAGTTTGTCAAATTCGTGCTTTTCAAAGTGCAGAATATTTTTAGACACCCACTCACACATGGCCAAACGTCCATCAATAGTTCCTGTGCCAATGTGAGGAGAGAGTACTACATTGTCAAGCGAAAATAACTCGGGCGAAATTTGAGGCTCTTTTTCAAACACATCAAGTGCTGTACCCCAAAGTTTACCATTTTTCAAATTTTTAATTAATGCTTGTTCATCGACAATAGCACCACGTGCGGTATTGATAAGCGTGGCACCATTTTTCATTTTTTGAAAAGCCGCTTCGTTTATTAAATGGTGTGATTCTTTGTAATAGGGTAGGTGTAATGAAATAAAATCAGATTGTGTAAGCAACTCATCAAAACTGACATAAGTGGCTTGAAGTACTTCTTCTATGGTTTTGTCTGCACGTTTACGATTATGATAAATAATGCGCATACCGCAGGCTAATGCGCGTTTTGCCACAGCTTGTCCAATTCTACCAAGACCGATTATCCCCAAAGTTTTACCATGAATACTAATGCCTAAATTATTCATCACGCCTATTTCTATGTCGTTAGTTTGGCGCATTTTTCGGTCGAGTTCCGCTGTACGATGAGCCACAGCAAGCATTAAGGTCATTGTTTGTTCTGCTGTTGGTTCAATAACGGGATCTGGTGTATTGGTTACTATTATTTGGTGTTGTGCAGCTGTCTCTATATCTACATTATTAAATCCCACCCCAAAATTCGTTATCAATTTCAAGCGTTGAGCTTTCTCTATCAGTGTTTTCTCTATCGGATAGTCAAATGTAGAAACCAACACATCACACTGTGTAATCAAGCGTTCTAACTCAGCGCGTGAAAATCGTGGAACAGAAGGCATAATTAATTTATGAGCACTTAGTGATGAAAAACCATCTAAAGGTAGTTTTGTTGTAAATAGAATTTCCATAGCTGACAAATAATGAATTTAATGTAAAATTTTGAAAACCAATTCTTTCAATAGATCATAATCAGAAATGGAACTATTGACAAATCCCTTACTCTGAACGTCTGCTTTACGAATATCGCTGATAACTTGTGTGACTTTGCTGGAGTTGTATAGTTTAGCCGCTTGTTGAAAATCCTTAACAAAATAGGGGTTTATTTTGAGTTCATTAGCCACGTTCATTTGACTTTTATCTTTCAATGAGTGGTAAAGTAAGAGATTAGAGAAAAAGTTAAATATAACGGTAATTGTCACCACTAACGGATTGTTTTTGCTGTTCTTACCAAAATAATCAACAATGCGATTACATTTGAGTATATCCTTGTTAGTCAAAGCACTAACTAATTCAAAATTATTGTAATCCTTGCTGATTCCAATGTTACGTTCGATCAATTCCGGCGTAATAGAAGCTTGTTCTTTGGGTTTGGTAATTAATAGCTTTTCAACCTCGTGAACTATGCGTGTCAAATCATTTCCAAGGTATTCTGCCAACATATTTGCAGCTTTGCTGTTAATGCTGATATTCATCGATTTGACATATGATTCTATCCAGCCAGCCACCTGATTATCATACAACTTTTTCGATTCAAATAGAATACCTTTCTTTTCGATCTCTTGAGTCGATTTTTTGCGCCCGTCCAGTTTGCTGTATTTATAGCAAAAAACTAATAATGTGGTATTTAAAGGTTTTTCTAAATAGAACTGTAAATCATCAAAATTTTTGATGTGTTGTGCTTCTTTTACAATGATAACTTGATACGGAGACATCATAGGATAGCGCTTAGCGGCCATAATAATGTCTGTCAATGTAGTATCCTTACCATATAAAATAGTTTGGTTGAATGCTTTTTCTTCTTCAGTTAAAACGTGTTCTTCTATATAATCGGAGATTTGATCGATATAGAACGACTCGTCGCCCATAAGCATATATACAGGCTTGTACTCTTTGCGTTTTAGCGAAGCCAGCAGCTGTTCGTATGTCCAGACTTGTTTTGCCATTATTCGTAACGTAAGTGTTTGATTGTTTTACTGTTAGTTTGAAGAGATTCTAACGATTTAACACCAATGCTTAAGTGTTCTTCGGCAAATTGTTTAGTCACTTGTTTGTCACTTTCTTCTGTTTTTATACCGGCTTCATGCATTGGCATATCAGATACTAACAATAACGCACCTGTAGGAATAGAATTAAAAAAACCAACACTGAATAGAGTGGCTGTTTCCATATCGATAGCTTGAGCACGAGTTATTCGTAATGTTTCTTTGAATTTTTCATCGTGTTCCCATACGCGACGGTTGGTTGTATAAACCGTTCCAGTCCAATAATCATGTCCGAAATCACGGATATTTGATGATACTGAACGTTGTAAGTTAAACGCAGGTAAAGCGGGGATTTCAGGTGGAAAGTAGTCATTTGAAGTACCATCACCACGAATAGCAGCACTAGGTAAAATGTAATCGCCAATTTGATTTTTATCTTTTAAACCACCACATTTTCCTAAAAAGAGAACAGCCTTAGGACTAATTGCTGACAATAAATCCATAATTAACGCCGCGTTAGGACTACCTATTCCAAAATTGATAATAGTAATGCCATTGGCTGAAGCATTTGGCATATTACTTTTAACACCAACCACGGGTACGTTAAACATTTCAGCAAATTTCTCTACATAATTATTGAAATTGCACAACAATATATATTTATCGAATTGTTCGAGCGGTCGTTGTGTATAGCGCACTAACCAATTTTTTACGATATCCTCTTTTGTTTTCATAGCAATATTATCTTTCATTTTATTATCTTTGTATTCGGAAATTTTAGAATATGGTCAAATTAAACTTACCTGCTTATAACTTCAAGATTAAAACTGTTGGTACAAAGCAACAGATTTTTGATCGTATTCGACGTCGCTATGTAACGTTGACGCCAGAAGAGTGGGTTCGTCAAAATATGATAACTCATCTTATCGAAGCACTTGAAGTGCCACCAACACGTTTAAGCAACGAAACCACTATTACGTACAATGGACTTATAAAACGCTGCGACACAGTCGTTTATGACGAAAATTATAAACCATTAATGATTGTTGAATACAAAGCACCTCATGTGCGGTTAACACAAGCTGTATTTGACCAAATAGCGGTTTATAATCTTAATTTACAAGTTCCTTTTTTGCTCGTTAGCAATGGATTGACACATATTTTTTGCAAAGTGGATGTTGCCAATAAACGGTATCTTTTTAATCCAGATATCTTATCGTATTCAAATCTTCTAGCAACGAGATAACTTATTTCTTATTCCGATTACTATTTTTATTTCTTGTTTTATTATTGTGATTTTTGCTAGTAGAGCGACCTCTATTCATAATATCACGCGAAGCGGTTAACGTCAGCGATTCTGAATTTATATTGATATTACCTTGCGATAATTCGCGTAAATCATCAAATATTTTACCATCCTCGACCACTTCCTTATTCCATGTTAAATAGCTTTTTTTCATGTGGTTAGCTATTAAATCAATCAAATCTTCACGACGTTCGCCTTCGGGATATTCTACTGTTTTTTTGATAAGCGTTTCCAATAGACGACCATAATGCATGTAGCGGATATGTTGTGTGTTATAAGGAATTTTTTCCGGCTTTTGATGTAACGAAGTTGGTTTTACTACTTCAAATGGATAATCAATGTCGAGTTTAAATTCCGACATAATAGCAAGATGGTCCCACAATTTATGTTTAAAGCCGTCAACGTCACGCAGGTAGGGGAACATATTACCCATAATATCGATAATGGTTTTAGCACAACGTGTACGTTCAGAACGATCTTCTATTGTAACAGCGTGTGTTACCATTTGTTGAATATTACGTCCATATTCTGGTAAAATTAAATCGGTCTTTTGAGAATATTTCATATATTTAGGAATTGATAATTGATTTTTTGCTAACTGTAGCTTGAAATTCTTTTAAATAGAACGGTTCAAAATAGGCCACATCTTCAAACAGACAAGCCTGATAAGCCTCTTCGGCTAAGTGAATCATATGATTAGCTAATGGATGTATATCAGCTAAAAAACGAGCATTTGAATGCGTTATCAGCGTTTTACATTTTTCGGCACCATTACCACAAAAATAGACAATCCGTTGGTCAAGTAAATCAATAAATGCCGATTCGTCTATTATTTTTGCTTCAACAGGTTGTATTTCATTCAAATTTTCATCATATATCGCAGTATAAACCTCCATGCGTCGAGCATCGATAAGCGGACAAATAAGAGCGTTAGCCTCTTTTATGTGCAACAAAGCATTTTGTGTAATTAACCGTAATGTATTGACTGCAATAAGTTTCGCTTCTAATCCGTAACACAAACCTTTTGCTGTAGATACACCAATGCGTAAACCTGTGTAAGAACCAGGACCTGAACTTACTGCAATGGCATTGGGTAGTTTGTTGTGTTTGCGTGCAAAATCAAGCGTTTCTTCTATGAATAGAGGAAGATTAGTGGCGTGTGCAGGACCTTCGAAAGAAATTTTAGAAAACAACAACTCTCCATGTTCTGAAAGTGCAGTGGAGCATACGTCAGTAGCTGTTTCTATATGCAAAATAGTAGCCATCGGTTATAAAAACTCAACACTTGCAAAGATACGCATTTTAATTTATATTTCAGAATGCTTGACGTTCATTTTATAAGCATTTGCTAAAAAGAGTTATTATTCGGAAAAGAAATTGTAAATTTGCATTTCATAAATTTACTTAAATGTTAGCCTATGATTTTATCGATGACAGGTTATGGAAAGGCCTCTTGCGAATATAACAATAAAAAAATTACTGTAGAAATTAAATCGCTTAATAGCAAACAGATAGATGTGTCAACACGCATAGCTCTGCTGTATCGCGAAAAAGACATCGAAATACGCAATCTTATCACACAAAGATTGGAGCGTGGAAAAGTTGATTTTGCATTGTATATCGAAGATGCAGGCTCTCAAGTTGTAAACCACATTAACCAAACGGTAATTGAGAATTATTACCATCAAATTACAGAAACTGCTGAAAAATTAAACGTTCCCATTCCTGAAAATTGGATGGAAGTTTTGTTGCGTTTGCCTGATGTTTTAAAGTCGGAAAGTACTTCGGTTGAAGATGATGAGTGGGATTTTATTGTAAAAACAATCAATGAAGCGATAGAGCAACTTATTGAGTTTCGTGTGCAAGAGGGTAAAGCTCTTGAAGCAATGTTTGTGAGTAAAATAGAGCGTCTTTCCTCATTACTCAACGAGGTAGACCAGTATGAAGGCGAACGCATTGCTAAAATAAAGGCACGCTTAGAAGAAAATCTACAAGCTATGGAGGATAAGGTAACTATTGACCGAAACCGATTAGAACAAGAACTAATTTTTTACATCGAAAAACTTGATGTAAATGAAGAAAAACTGCGTCTAAATAACCATTTGAATTATTTTTTGGAGACAATGCGTCATGAAAGTACTGCTGGTAAAAAACTTGGTTTTATTACTCAAGAAATGGGACGCGAAATCAATACGTTAGGTTCTAAATCAAACCACAGCGAAATGCAGATTCTTGTAGTTCAAATGAAAGATGAATTGGAACAAATTAAAGAGCAGATAATTAATGTTTTATAGTGATCTATGAAAGGTAAACTTATTATATTTTCAGCACCCTCTGGATCTGGTAAAAGCACTATTGTAAAACATCTTATTGATCATAGTGGAATTGATTTTGGCTTTTCTATCTCTGCTACAAGTCGTGCACCACGAGGTACAGAAAAGCTGGGAGTGGAGTATTTTTTCATGACTTGTGAAGAGTTTAAGCAAAAAATAGCCGAAAACGCTTTTATTGAATATGAAGAAGTGTATCCTGATTGCTTCTATGGCACGTTGAAATCGGAAGTGGAACGTGTGCTCAATTCTGGGAAACACATCTTGTTTGATGTTGATGTAAAAGGCGGATTGGCTATCAAAAAACTTTATGGTGACCAAGCTTTGGCTCTATTTATACAACCACCATCGGTAGAGGAGTTGCATCGCCGATTGGTCATGCGCGCAACCGATTCTGAAGAGATGATTGCTAAACGAGTGAGTAAAGCGAAATGGGAAATGCAGTTTGCTCCTGAATTTGATCTTATTATTGTAAATGATAATTTAGAAAAAGCCCAACAAGAAACAGAAAAGGCAGTGTTTGCATTTCTTGAAAAATAGTTAACCACATAAATTTTGTATAATAATAAAGACGTAGCTTTTAGGTACGTCTTTTTTGTGGTTAAAATCATGTCAATTTGTCCTATTTTGTTATTCTTTTACTGCCATATTTTCATAAATATGTGTTGGCACTCCTTTTGTAAAAATAATAGCGAAATTTAGAAAACCCTTAAAACTAAATAAATTATGAACTTCAACAAATTTACACTCAAAGCGCAGGAAACTGTTCAACGTGCTGTTGAATTGGTTTCTCAAAATGGTCAACAAGCCATAGAAACGCCACACATTTTAAAAGCCATTCTCGAAAAAGGCGAAAATGTGTTACAGTTTTTATTTGGTAAATTGTCTGTAAATACGGCATCGGTTACGGCTATTACTGACAATATGGTAGCTAGTTATCCAAAAGTAAGTGGAGGCGAGCCCTATTTGAGCCGTGAAAGTAGCGATGTTCTCTTGCGAGCTGAAGAACTGGCTCAAAAAGATGGTGACGAATTTGTGTCGCTCGAATACCTTTTGTTGGCTCTGTGTGATAAAAAGAATGCTGTACAAAAAATGTTTCAAGATGCAGGCATCACAGCAAATGCATTGCGTGCAGCAATTACAGAATTGCGCCAAGGTAACAGAGTCAAAGATCAAGGTGCAGAGTCTACGTATCAATCACTCGAAAAATATGCTATCAATTTAAATGAACGTGCCCGAAGTGGCAAACTTGATCCTGTGATTGGACGTGACGAGGAAATTCGTCGTGTTTTACAGATATTAAGTCGCCGTACTAAAAATAATCCTATTTTAATTGGTGAACCCGGTACAGGTAAAACTGCTATTGCCGAAGGTTTAGCACACCGTATTATACGTGGTGACGTGCCCGAAAATTTGAAAACAAAACAAATTTTCAGCTTGGATATGGGTGCTTTAGTAGCTGGTGCTAAGTATAAAGGTGAGTTTGAAGAACGTTTAAAAGCTGTTGTTAATGAGGTAATCAAAGCCGAAGGTGAAATTATTCTTTTTATTGACGAAATTCATATGTTAGTTGGAGCAGGTAAAGGTGAAGGAGCCATGGACGCTGCCAATATTCTAAAACCGGCATTAGCTCGGGGTGAATTACGTTCTATAGGTGCAACAACATTAGATGAATATCAAAAATATTTTGAAAAAGATAAGGCCCTTGAACGTCGTTTCCAGATTGTAATGGTCAACGAACCTGATGAAGCAAGTACCGTCTCTATTTTACGTGGTTTGAAAGAACGTTATGAAAATCATCACAAAGTACGTATTAAAGACGATGCTATTATTGCGGCAGTAGAGTTATCTAATCGTTATATTACCGATCGATTTTTGCCAGATAAAGCTATCGACTTAATGGATGAAGCTGCAGCAAAATTACGTTTGGAGGTAGATAGCGTACCCGAAGAGTTGGACACAATTGAACGTACTATTAAACAGTTAGAAATAGAACGAGAGGCTATTAAACGTGAAAATGACACGCTAAAACTCGAACAATTAGGCAAAGAAATTGCCGACTTGAAAGAGGAAAGTGAAAAAATGCGTGCTAAATGGAGTAGTGAAAAGGCGTTGATTGATAAAATTCAACAATTAAAAATAGACATTGAACAGCTGAAATATGAAGCAGAAATTGCTGAACGTGAAGGCGATTATGGCAAAGTAGCCGAAATTCGCTATGGTAAAATTAAAGCAGCCGAAGAGGCCATTGCACAAAGTAAAGAAGAGCTAAAAACTATGCAACACGGCAATGCGCTAATTAAAGAAGAGGTTGATGCTGAGGATATTGCAGAAGTTGTTAGTCGTTGGACGGGCATTCCTGTAACCAAGATGATTCAAAGCGAGCGTGAAAAACTTTTACATCTCGAAGATGAGTTGCACAAACGCGTTGTGGGACAAGATGATGCAATTGTAGCCGTAAGTGACGCTATTAGGCGTAGTCGTGCTGGATTACAAGACCCCAAACGTCCAATAGGTTCGTTTATTTTTCTTGGAACAACAGGTGTTGGTAAAACAGAATTAGCCAAAGCGTTAGCCGATTATCTGTTCGATGATGAAAATATGATGACACGTATTGATATGAGCGAATATCAAGAAAAATTCAGTGCTACACGTTTGATTGGAGCGCCTCCCGGATACGTAGGTTACGACGAAGGGGGACAATTGACTGAAGCTATACGACGCAAACCTTATAGCGTGGTGTTGTTTGATGAGATTGAAAAAGCACATCCCGATGTGTTTAACGTATTATTACAAGTGTTAGACGATGGGCGATTGACCGATAACAAAGGGCGTACAGTCAATTTTAAAAATACGATTATTATTATGACATCTAACTTAGGATCACATTTAATACGTGAAAACTTTGAGCATTTAACGTCTGAAAATCGTGAGGAAATAATAGAAAAGACTCGTAATCAAGTGTTTGATCTTTTGAAACAGACAATACGTCCTGAATTTTTAAATCGAATTGACGAGTTAATTATGTTTACGCCTTTAAGCGAAAAGGAGATTGAAAGTATTGTAAACTTACAACTTGAAGGTTTGAAAAAACAGTTGGCAAGTAGTGGAATCGAGCTTCAAATCACATCTAAAGCATTGAGCTTTATTGCTGAAGAAGGGTATGATCCACAATTTGGTGCACGTCCTGTAAAACGTGTTATTCAAAGATATTTGCTGAATGATTTAAGCAAACAACTGATTGCAGGAACAGTTGATAACAAACGTCCGATTGTAGTTGATTTAAAAAATGACACGTTAGTTTTCACTAATTGAATCAATCTTAATTGTATATTTAAGAGCGAGTAACGTATAGTATTCGCTCTTTTTTTATTACATTTGCCTATTGTAAGACAACGTCATAAATAGAGCGTATGCGAATAGGATTATACTTTGGGTCTTTTAACCCCATTCACAATGGACATATTGGGTTATCAAATTATCTTTTAACTAGTGATTTAGAAGAAGTTTGGCTAATAGTATCACCACATAATCCATTAAAAGAAAGTGCGCATTTACTCGATGACAAACTACGCTTTGAAATGGCACGTTTGGCGGTTAAAAACAATCCTAAAATACAGGTTTCAGAAGTAGAATTTGGTTTGCCAAAACCAAGTTATACAATCAATACTTTAAATTACCTATCAATCCACTATCCGCAACATGAATTTGTGTTATTGATTGGTGCCGACAATGTAGAAACATTTGATAAATGGCGAGATTATGAAGGTATTTTGAATCGTTTCAAGGTTTTGGTCTATCCACGTGAGGGTTTTCCTAAATTTAGCGATAAATTTCCTCAAATGCGTTTTATCGATGCACCGTTATTTCATGTATCGTCCACCGAAATACGTGAACGCCTACAACGAGGAGAGGATTGCTCAAATTTGATGCCTGCGGAAGTTATACACTTCATCAACACACATCGTTTGTACCAGTAATTTAAGGAATAACAACTTTTAATCCAAGGTTTACAGCTTTGATTTCAATACGATTAGGAACTTTAGCTGGTTCACCATCATAATGAAATGGTGTGTTTGGTGGTATGTTTAAAACTATTTCCTTACATGCAAACGTTTCTGTGTAGCGTATTTTATCAATTTGTTTTAAAAACAAAAACGTCCCTAAACGGATAGCACCAAGTAAGCCGAATGGTTTGAGAATAGTGATATTCAATAAACCATCTGTATAATCGGCTTTTGGTGCGATATAGGCATTATTGCCAAGTTGCTGAATATTTGCACAATTCACAATAAATGCTCTTCGATGTTCTGTTTTTCCATCATATTCTAGCGTACATTCGATAGGTTTGTAACGAAAATACTCGCGTATGGCGAGAATAAGGTAATTCCAAAAACCACGCTTTTTATTAGTCGCAAAAATACGACTAATATGAGCGTCAAATCCAACACCACAAGTACAAAAAAACGGCACACCATTGGCTGTACCATAATCAATCTCTTTTATTTTTCCTTTTTTAATCACCTCTACAGCGCTAAAAGGCAGTAGGGGAGAAATACCTAAATCGCGAGCCAATCCATTGCCAGAACCAAGCGGAAGAATGGCTAAAGCAGTGCTGGTATGAATTAACGCACTTGCTATTTCATTTACTGTTCCATCGCCACCAACTGCTACTACAATAGGTACTTTTTGTGCAACGGCTTTTTGAGCTAATTCACAAGCATGTCCACGATGTGTGGTGTATTGAAACGCAAGATCAAACTCTTTGGCCAACATTTTAGTAGAAAGAGCAATCCAATTGCTTTTGCCCAAAGTCCCTGATTTTGGATTGACGATAAATACTATTTTTTTGCGTTCCATATGACTCTGTTTTAATCAGATTTTAATTGTCTTGTCCTCCAAATTCCATTAAATAGGCTTTTATAAATTCGTCGATATGCCCATCCATAACAGCTCCAACATTAGAGGTTTGATAATCAGTACGATGATCCTTCACACGACGATCATCGAATACATACGAACGAATTTGAGATCCCCACTCAATTTTTTTCTTACCAGCTTCAATTTTAGCAGTCTCCTGTTGCCGTTTTTCGAGTTCGAGTTCGTAAAGTTGCGATTTCAATAGACGTAACGCATTCTCTTTATTTTTAGGCTGGTCACGACTTTCGGTATTTTCAATCACAATTTCGTCCATTTCATTTGTCACTGGATTTTTGAATGTGTAATGCAAGCGCACGCCAGATTCCACTTTGTTCACATTTTGCCCACCAGCACCACTGGAACGGAATGTATCCCATGAAATATTAGCTTGCACTATTTCAATTTCTATACTATCGTCAACCAATGGCACCACAAATACAGATGAAAAAGAGGTCATACGTTTGCCTTGTGCATTGTAAGGCGATACACGTACTAAGCGATGAACACCATTTTCAGACTTTAAAAATCCGTAAGCGTATTCGCCTTCTACTTGAAAGGTAACTGATTTAATACCAGCCTCATCACCTTCTAAAATATTGGAAATCTCAACCTTGTAATTATTATTTTCGCAATAATGCATATACATACGCATCAACATTTGAGCCCAATCTTGCGCTTCGGTACCACCAGCACCAGCTACAATTTTAATCACAGCGCCCAATTTATCTTCTTCACGACGTAGCATATTGCGCATTTCAAGGTCTTCTACTAAAATCATGCTTTTTTCATAAATGGCGTCAACTTCTTCTTCGGTAAGCGCTTCTTCTTTGTAGAAATCAAATGCTAATTGCAGCTCTTCTATTGACGACTTTACAGCATTATAACTCGAAATCCAATATTTTATTGATTTCACCTTTTTCATTTGCTCTTCAGCTTGTTTCTGATCAACCCAAAAATCAGGTACTTGGGTTTTCAGCTCTTCTTCTTCTAATTGGAGCGTTTTTGAGTCGATGTCTAAATATTTATGCAAGGCATCTGCACGCTCGACTAAAGATTTTATTTGTTCTATTGTCACCATATACGAGTTTTTTTTATTTTTAATAAATATAAGGACATAAAAAGTGGTAAATATGCCATTGATATTTACCACTTTACAATTATTTTAAAACACTTCAGTGCTGTTTCTTTTGAGGATAGTTACGAAACCAACTGCCTAATTTTAGTTTTATAACACCAAATAGGGCTTCGCTGAATATACCTCCACTCATTTTGGAAGTACCTTCTACGCGATTAACGAATACGATTGGAATTTCGCGCAGTATAAACCCACATTTATATGCCGTAAATTTCATCTCAATTTGAAAAGCGTAACCTTTAAAGCGAATTTTATCAAACTCCATAGTTTCTAAAACTTCGCGACGATAGCAAACGAAACCTGCGGTTGTATCTGCCACTTTTAAACCTGTAATGAACTGTACGTATTTAGAGGCATAGTACGACATTAAAACACGTCCAATAGGCCAATTCACAACATTTACAACGTTGCCAACATAACGCGAACCAATAGCCACATCGGCACCTTCTTTTGCACAGGCTTCATATAAGTTGATGAGTTTATCTACCGGATGCGAAAAGTCGGCATCCATTTCAAATACAAATTGATATTCACGCTCTAAAACCCACTTAAAACCAGCAATATAAGCCGTTCCTAAGCCTAACTTACCCGTGCGCTCAACCAAATACAATTTATCTTGAAATTCAGTTTGTAACCCTTTTACAATCTGTCCCGTACCGTCGGGAGAGCCATCATCAATAACCAGAATATGTAACGCTTTAGGGAGAGCAAATACGGTCCGAATCATTTTTTCGATGTTTTCCTTCTCGTTGTAAGTAGGAATGATTACAATGGAATCTGACATGTGTTGCCTGTTTTAGGTGTAAAATATTTTTTGAATTCGCAAAGTTAATGCAATATCGTGAAATTAAAAAATCTTAAAAAGATTATTTTGAATTATATGCAAAGTGCTGTTGTTTTCCTAATAAAGTTTTATCTTTGTTCAAAAAATAAATACAAAATGGTTCGTATGCCTCACAATCAGACTATTCAACTTTACAAAGCATCTGCAGGTTCGGGTAAAACTTATCGATTATCATACACCTATATAGCCTTGCTTTTTCAACATGCTGGGGAAAAACACCCACACCGTAATACGTTGGCGGTAACTTTTACCAATAAAGCCACAGACGAAATGAAACGGCGAATTATTAGCGAACTATTCAAGTTGTCAACTGCTCAAACGCCCTCATTTTTAACTGATTTACAAAAAGATTTTCCTCACTTAACACCGGAAGCCATACAAAAACAGGCCGCAAGTTTTTTAGCGGATTTATTACATGATTATAGCGGCTTTAATGTGAGCACAATCGATAAGTTTTTTCAACAAATAGTGCGCGCTTTTACTCGTGAGATTGGTTTACAAGGAAATTTTTCGGTAGAATTAGATGAAGATAAGGTGCTACAATATGCTATTGATATGATGCTTTTTGAGCTTGATAAGTCCGAAAATAAATCGTTATTAAATTGGCTTACCGAATATGCAGAAGAGCAGCTCAAAGAGGGTAAATCTTGGAAAGTATCTAACAATATCAATCAGTTAGGACGAGAAATATTCAAAGAGTCATACTTGCAAAACTTGGTCCTCATCAACGAACAACTGCACGACAAAGATTTTTTAAGGACGTACCAAAGCAATTTACGCGCTATTATTGATAAGTTTGAAAAAGAGATGCATACCATTTGCAATAAAGCTGTAGCTATTGTGCAAAAACATGGCTTATCTTTTGATAACTTTAATGGTGGTTCGCGCAGTTTTGCATTTTTATTTAATTTTGATAATCTAAAAAATAAAGGATTTGAACTAACTGCTACATTTATCAACATTGCAACCGCAGACGATATAACAAAATGGTACACAAAATCCTCGCCAGCCCACCACAAAGAGAGTATCGCATCGGCTTTTAATGAAGGTTTAGGAGATTGCGCTAAACAATTAGCTGCAGCTGATAGAATCAATTATTTATCGGCTAAAGTTGCTATAAACAACCTCTACATGTTAGGTGTTTTGTTGGACATAGGAGCACAAATTAAGCGCTATTGTGATGAAAATAATACCATGCTGATTGGTAGTACAACTGAATTCATACATCGTATTATGGAAGGTTGTGATACGCCATTTATCTATGAAAAAACAGGCGTTAACATTCATCACTACATGATAGATGAGTTTCAGGACACATCGCAATTACAGTGGAATAACTTCCAACCACTTTTAGAAAATAGTGTGGCTGAAAACCACCAAAATTTGATCGTCGGTGACGTAAAACAGAGCATTTATCGGTTTCGTAATTCAGATTGGAGTTTACTGCAAAGTGTTGTAGAATCAGCTTTTCCTAAGAATGTAACGAAAACAACACTGGATACAAACTGGCGTAGTGCAAAAAATATTGTGTTATTTAACAACACCCTTTTTCAATTAGCGCCAAATCTGTTAGCTACTCATTTTGAAAATGACAAGAGTAAATCAACGTTGATTGAAATTTACAAAGATGGCATTCAAAAAAATCATAAATCAACGGGGGGCAGAGTTGCAGTACATTTTATAACCGAAGATAAAGAGCTAAAAGAGAAATGGAAAGACAATGCTCTAAAACGGCTTCCAGAAACAATAGACCAATTATTGGCTCAAGGCTATTCGCAAAGCGATATTACTATTTTGGTACACAAAAATGACGAAGCAACTCAAATAGCCGATTTTTTGTTGAATTGCGAGGGAAAACAGTACGATATTATATCTAATGAAGCGTTATTGATTGCTAACGCACCACAAGTGAAGTTGTTAGTTGCTATTATGCGCTTTTTTGTCACTCCTGACGATAAAGTAAACCGCATTTTAATAGAATTGCTTTATAAAAACTCATCTCAAACAGTCCAATTTATTGATAATGAGACAGCAGAAGAATGGGGTAAACGCCTGTTTGGTGATCAATATGATACCATTCAACGATTGAAAAACGAGCCACTATTTCAACTAATAGAAGGATTGATACAACTGCTAAACCTACACGATGATAGCAATAATGTAGTGTTTTTGCAAGCGTTTCAAGATGAAATTTACCAATTTGCCAGTAAAGAAAATGCCGATATAAACGGCTTTTTAAGCTATTGGGATGAATTTTCAGCGAAGAAGTTTTTGTCAGCTTCTGAGGCACAAGATGCTATTCGTATAATGACTATTCACAAATCAAAAGGGCTTGAATTTAAGGCCGTTATTATTCCGTTTTGCGATTGGGAGCTAGATAGTGGCAGGCCAAAATCCATATTGTGGTGTAAACCAGACTCCACTCAAGAACCATTTTCACAATTATCCATAATTCCCGTAAATTACACCTTAAAACTGAAAGAGACCATTTTTGCCCATGACTATTGGGATGAAAAATTAAAACGCTATATTGACACACTCAATATGACTTATGTGGCTTTTACGAGAGCTGAAAATGAATTGATTATAATGGCTCCAAAAACTGAAAAAGAGCTTAAAAATCAGAATGTAGCTCAAATATTACAATATGTTTTTACAAAGCAAGCCTCAATAGAATTAGATCCCACAATGACGTTATCATTAGATACTGTCAATTTTACCGATGATATTGTTATTGGAGAAGCATCGCCATTTACTCCAAATAGAAACCAAAATTCTATTAAAAATCGTGAACTCACTTATGATTCTGTTTCTCTTATGAATCGTATAAAGTTACGCTACAATTTGAATGATAGCGGTAGTGAACGAAAAAAAGGCATATTAATGCACCGCTTGCTAAGTCAAATTACTACTTTAAATGATATTTGTAACGTGTTGAAAAAAGCTGTATTATCTGGTGAAATAAGACAAAATGAAATGGAAGAAATAGACAAAATATTACAAAGTCTATTTCAACTTGAACAGGTTAAAGAATGGTTTTCTGGAAAATACAAAGTGCTTAATGAAGCTGAAATCATAACGCCTCAAGGAACATCATATCGCCCTGACCGCTTGATGATAAAAGACCAAGAAGTTATTGTAGTAGATTATAAATTTGGGCAACAAAAAGAGGCGAAATATAAACGTCAATTGGGAAATTACTTACAGTTGATTCGGAAAATGGGTTATAACGCTACTGGTTATATTTTGTATGCCACATTGGGCGAAATAGAAAGTGCTTAATCAACACTTTTCGCATAAAATAAGCACTTTTTGATTATCAGCAAGCGTGGTGGCAAACAGATAATACATTCCGCCATCTTTCAACTTCAATCTTTTACGTAATTCTTTGACAGACAAAGGAAAATTTCGTACAGTTATATTGGAGTGTGTAATGCCAGATAGTAGTTGTTTTCCAACTTGCTTATTGAAAATAGCCCAATGTAGAATTCTGAATGTACGTCCTGGAAAGTCATCAACAATCTCTTCAGATGTGTATAAATGGCTGTTTACATGAAACTTTTTCACTTGTAATTTTGTTGCAATAAGTTTAAAAGCACCAGCTTTTAATAAAGCAGCATGGGGCTCATATAAATAGCGCTGCGGTTCCACTGAATAATCAATAGTAAGAGCCTTTTCTTGAGCAATATTAAAAGAAAAAGGAACTTGATTGTTCTGCGGTAAATTAACTGCATAAATCGTCGTTTCATCGGTATAATTTCGCTCTAACAGAAAAAGTAACTCCTTACATTCATTATCTACCGACACAACATGTACTTCTTTTACATGATTTAAGGTACTTAATGCCAATGAAATATCCAACATTGGCGACAGTTTAATCAATACGTGCTGTGCTTTGTTCAACAGTGTTTCTTGTAAAAAACTCACATCTGGTGTACAATCTTGTATAAAAACCGTTTTTTCTCCTTTTATATCGCGTCTTGCAGGATCGATATAGATAACATCTACAAATGACAACTGACTTAAAAAAACTTCAGCATCAGCGTTGTAAACGGCAATAGTTGAATTTAAAATTGCAAAATTGTGTTTGACTATTTTTACTAAATCGGGATTGTTATCGACATAGTAAACAGATCGAAATTGTTGTGCTAAAAAATAGCAATCTACGCCTAAACCACCGGTGAGATCGACCATTTTGTTTCCAGATACTAACGAAGCTTTATAACGCGCTGTTTCTTCTGAAGAGCACTGTTCTAACGTTAAATGGGCAGGGAAACGTAGCTGCCCATTTTGTGCCCAAGAAGGCACTTTTTTTGCCAACAACTGACGAGCGGATATTTGTTGTAAAGCCATAGAGATATCAACACCCGGTGGCGCTGTTTTCAAAGCTAAATCATGCACATTTTCTGAAAGATGTTGCTCGATAAATTGTTGTGTTAATAGGTTTATCATAGCCTTCAATAAAGAAACACAAAGATACTATTTTTCACGTAAAAGAGACCTTTTCATCGAGGTTATTTAATTACGCAAACAATGTTGATAATTTTATTTCTCTCAATTCGCTGGTTTTTTGTATCTTTGCACGTTAACGAGAAAATATAATCTCCTTATACTATATGGCTAAAACAAAGAAAAATCAACTATCGTCAGATGACAACTTGGAACAAAACATGAATCAATTGGCTAACCAAGATGCAACTATGGATGAAATAGAGGAATCTAACGAGGATTTTACAGATAAAGTCACAGGTCATTCGGATTATAAGCCTGATTTACAAGATACAAAGGCAAAATATCATTTGTCGAGTATGTATCGTACATGGTTCCTTGATTATGCTTCATATGTTAATCTGGAACGTGCAATTCCACATATCAATGATGGATTAAAGCCAGTTCAACGCCGTGTTTTACACGCCATGAAACGCCTTGACGATGGTCGTTATAACAAAGTGGCTAATATAGTAGGGCACACTATGCAATTTCACCCTCATGGCGACGCTTCTATTGGCGACGCTTTAGTCAATTTGGGACAAAAAAACTTACTCATCGATTGTCAAGGTAACTGGGGAAATATACTTACCGGTGATGGCGCTGCTGCGCCTCGTTATATCGAAGCACGTCTATCAAAATTTGCTTTAGATGCTGTTTTTAATCCCAAAACTACACCTTGGAAATCGTCGTACGATGGTCGTAATAAAGAGCCAATCTTTTTACCTATAAAATTTCCTTTGTTGCTCGCTCAAGGTAGCGAAGGGATTGGTTTAGGGCTTAATTCACGAATATTACCCCATAATTTCAATGAATTACTGGACGCATCAATCGCTTATTTACGTAATAAGCCGTTCCAATTATATCCTGATTTCCCAACAGGTGGCTTATTGGACGTGAGTCGTTATGACGATGGCGAACGTGGTGGCTCAGTAAAAATACGTGCTAAGATTGAAAAAATAGATAACAGAACACTCGCTATTACAGAGTTGCCTTACGGCATGACTACAAGTTCGTTGATTGAAACGATTGTAAGCGCCAATGATAAAGGTAAAATCAATATTAAAAAAGTAGAAGACAACACTTCTGCTAATGTTGAAATTTTAGTGCATTTGGAGGCAAAAACCTCATCTGATAAGACTATTGACGCACTATATGCCTTTACAAAATGTGAAGTAAGCTATTCCCCCAACTGCTGTGTGATTGACGATAATAAACCGCACTTTATTACGGTAAGCGAAGTGTTACGCCGCAATACAAACAAAACGGTGAATTTATTGACACAAGAGTTAAATATCCAGCGTAACGAACTTTTGGATCAATTGAATTTTGCTTCGTTAGAAAAAATATTTATTGAAGAGCGTATTTATAAGGATAAAGAATTTGAAAACGCAGCAACTACAGACATTGCTTTAGA
>ERZ795051.2806-NODE-2806-length-18812-cov-4.406248_pt1 | contig 18812 bp, 10 predicted proteins | sample MGYA00375135_ERZ795051 | MGnify/ENA primary metagenome ERZ795051 (study PRJEB30180, sample SAMN05720222) | activated sludge metagenome | isolation source: Anaerobic digester | place: Japan | collected 2015-05-26 ... | reverse complement strand
CTCTATAATGAGATTGTTTCCCTGAAAACGGAAACCTGACATGAAGGTAAGTGTCTCACAATCTTTAACCCATTTACATAAATCGGGTTGTTGTTCAAATATGAGACATAATGCCTTAACTATACCAACTCTCCATTCGAATGGTATATCGCATAGATAGGCATGCAAGTCTTTATGGCAATTACAAATTTTCATGAAGGATGTGCTATTGTTGTAGTTGTTGTAGAAGTCGAACAGCAGTCACAGTGACTATCTATAAGCAATTGAATCTGCTGAGATAAAGTCAGGTTACTCCAAGTTGTTTCATCTGTTAAACAGTTGGGGTCCAAATCAAGGGACTGTTTTATTATCTCAGATAATGAGAAACAACGATTTACTGGCACACTATCTTCTCCAGTATATGTAATACATACTGTCTCACCCGATATGGTGAAGTTCGATAGAGTGGTAAGCGTCTCACAATCCTTAACAATATTACAGTCAGGTTCTACTTTCTCCTCTTTTATCTCACAGAGTAACTGAACCAGCTGATTTTTCCACTTCGAGGGAATATCACTTAGATATTCTTCTATTTGTTGCTTGAATGTCATTTTATATTATTTTAGTCCTAATTTTTGTTTTAATATTTCTGCATCATCCTGAATATTATTACAGCCATAAGGATTTGGACCTTATGTTTTTTAAATGGTTTCTCTCTCATCTAATAAAAATTGTATATAATGATGTAAATAATATAATTAATGTCCACTTTATGACCATTTGTTCTTTTGGAGAAAATTGTTGCAGGAAGTTATCAGATTTGGCATCATCTGCATCATCACTTCCATTATATCTCCAAGAGTATCCTCTCATCTTGTTTAGCCATCCATCAAAGAATTCCCACCACCAAGCTGCCATCATAGCAGCAGTAATTAATATTTTTATCATTACTGTTGGTATAGATTCATCATCAACTGGTAGCATAAAACATGCAAAAGACGGAAGAAGGGCAAGTATTCTAAGTACCTGCCCTCTTCCGTGAGATACTCTGCCTGTAGGAATTCTTTTATAGTCTGATTTTACATCAAAATACATAACAGTCACAAAAGTCAATATGCCGAGTATTACTCCTAACATTATTTAGGGTTTTGTAATTTAATAATATCTTCTGCTGACATTCTTGTTGAATCAATCTTGGCAGGAACAGGACGACCCTTACCTGCAGTCACACCATCATTTACTTTATCTGTACAAGCTTTGCCCCAAGCTATTGCTATAAATATTATGATTGGTAAAAATATGTTTAGTGAAACTCCATATCCACCAACACTCTTTATATACTTAACTATAAAATACATGCCAACAGCAGATAAGGCTGTCAATCCAATTGCCCATACCCAAAAATCTCCAGTTTGCTGCTGCAGAGCTTGGAGTCCTGTAATAGCACCTTCATCATCTTCCTTTGTGAAGAGAAATGTATAAATGGCAATACCTACCATTATTACAATGGCTGATAATACTCCAAACATGAATTTGTTTTCCTTAATCCAATTTACTAAATTTTTCATATATTTTCAATTTTAATTAATGATTTGTTTTAAACTATCTATCACTCTTGATGAGGATATGAATCTTGAACACTCAAACTGTCTAGGTGTTTCTTTGTGGTCTGGACACCACCACCAATCCTGTGATTCTAACTTATGTCTGTTAAAGCAACCTCGGCACTTTCCTACTGGTGCATCTATTCTTATACAGGATTGCATTTCCGTATAGCTCTCGGAGAATCCTGAGACTAAAATAACAGGAATATTACATGCCCAAGCTACCCAACTTAATCCTGTACCAACTCCAACAAATGCCTTACATGCACAGATTTCTTTTATTAGTGTCTCCAGATTTCCTTCTGGAAGCTGTACAGCATTTTGTGGATTACTGTTTCCATTATGCCCGTCAGCTTCTTTACTTAATAGAAGAGGTGTATATCCTATGTTATTTATATAATCTACTACATCTTGCCATCCTGTTGGATTATTCCAGTACTTTGCTTGAGTAGTGGAATGCATCCCAATTCCTACAGTATTTGTTTTCTGCACATCTGGTAAATCCAGCATTGGCTTTATCTCTATATAAGGAAGCCCAAGTATATCACTTGCAGTCTTCTGCATAGGTTGGGTACGTGGGTCAAGCGGATGCTTATTGAAATCAATTCTATCATCCTTATAGTACCAGCTTATATTATATTGAGCCTCAAGGTCATATAGAGGTTGTCCTATTTCTGAAAACTGAATGTCAGGATAATGTTTCCTAAAGAGACTATTGTGCCTTGTTGTACAAATCATATGACACTTATGTCTCTTTCTGAATTCCTCTATATATGGGAACCAAGCCACCGTGTCACCTAAACTATTCGACTCTATCCTAACATGAATCCTCTTTCCCTCAAAGTCAGTTTTGTATTCTGCACGATACTCTCCCTTCTGTATACGAATCTTCCATTTTACGAAATACTCAGGATTGGCTCTTGCCCATTCACCTGTTGCGATGGATGATGAGTAAACTATCTCATCTGTGTCTTCATTTATGAACTGGATGTCATATTTACCAAGTCCAGCCGTCATATCAACTCTACATCCGTTGACATAACTTATTGTAAATGAAGGCTCTATATCAAATTTTGAGAATGGTAATATAAAGAATATGATTTCTCTATAGTAGTCTAGCTTTGATTCTAGCTCTTCTCTAGTCATCATTCTCCCATCTACAGAGGTAAGTATTACATCCATATTGTAATCTTCAAGCATCTGCATCATATACATTATATATGCTTTATGCTTTCTGCTATGAATATGTAATTCTCCAGTTATCTTTCTTACATTTTCCTTTATCCAAGGCATGTTCTCTCTTGTGAAGATATCGTACTCTCCTCCCTCGCAATCTACTTTTAAGAAATCTATCCTTTGGATATTGTTTTTCTCTATAAATGACTTAAATGTCATTGTTGAGATTTCTATATCTCCCTTACCAATCTCATTTGCGTGTCCATCAGATGTAATAACTGATGTACCATCTTTTCCAGATATAGCAGAGCCGATTACTACTAGTTTTTCATCATTAAGCTTTTTTAAATCCTCGATGAACATGGGGTCTGGTTCTAAAGCATACACCTTAGATGCTTTCTTTATGGCCAGCTTTGATAATATTCCAACATGAGCACCCACATCTACGACTACATCTCCATCTTCTATTTCAAAGAACTTTTCGTAAATACCTTCTTCTTCTATTTCTCTCTTGGCAACATCAACCATCAGTTGATAGTTTCCCTCAACTGTGTCTCTCTTCTTGAGATTTTTATAAATCATATGTTGGTTTTATATATAAGTAACTAATGGATTATTGTCATAATCGCTTCCATATGTTAGAAACTTTCTTATCTTGCATGGTAATCCATAAGATAATGCTTCTTTTATACAGATTGGGTTTAGTTCGAATGTGCTTGGGAAATAAAACTCATCACAAGCCTGATAAAATAAATCTACATCGTCCTTTTCTCCCCAAACTACACAGTTAGCTGGCTTATTCTGCATAAGAGGTCCCCAGTAATTCTCAAAGTTAGGTGCCTGATTCCCAACAAAATGATAGGTATTTTGAGGATTTACTCTAGCAATCTCAAATAATTCTCCTTGATTCTTGCCCGGAGTAAATAATCCCACATTTAGGATATGTTTTCTATTAATATCCATTCCCAGTTCTAGCTTCTTCTGTATCTTCTGTTCTGGTGTAACTTCCTTACTTTCAATAGGAAATTCCCATATATCACAGGGAACAGTAGGCAACTGGGTTAAGAATAGATTCTTTTGCCAGTTATTTACTGCAACTAGCTTATCTGGGTATCTATCAAATGACTGCCCGTATGTTAAAGAGCTATGAGATGTAACTACTACAAACCAAGTTCTATCCTGTTTGTATAGATACTCTAAATTTGGCTGGTCTAGGAATTTCTCTGGAAGTTCCTGACAATGAATGACTTCTGGATTTATTTGCTCTATCTTGCTCTGTAGAAGTGCTTGATTTCCATATAGAGAATCAAACGTACACATAGCTTGTAGTCTGTTTCTCTGGACTACATACTGCTCTCCATAAAAGTCTACTTCCAGTACAAATATCTCGTTTCCCTCAAGAAAATCCTGAACCTGTCTTACGACATATTGGGGCATTCCTCCTGTCGAACAATGTGGTAATAGATATAATATTCTCATTACGCAAATATATGAAATTTTATATTATTCTCCAAATTAATAAAATGTTGGGCCACTCCAATAGTAATGTGCACTAGTTGGGGAGAAATAATCATCCTGACAGTACTTAATTATTACCATTCCATCACCACCAAGATTTGTTCTTGCTGTTGTTGTATTTGTTAAATCAGACAAATTATTTGTCTTGATGAGTTCTCTTGAATTGATTGAGTTATTTGTTGCCATATTATGTTATTGTTATATTACCTTGACTACTTAATACCATCCACTCTGTGTCTGCCACAATGCAGAGAAGCTCAATCGCATCGTTTGTGTCTGTTGAGTCAAGTCTTCCGCCAACACCAGTAGTTGTGTCTACATTTCCAAAATGAATTATTTCAGATGCGTTTTGTGCAATTCTCCAACCACCTGCGCCCTTACCAGCAACACGCACAACAGAACCAACAGCAGCTGTATCTGGTAGTGTTACTGTGACGAGTGAAGCATTGTTGCATATATATCCATTGTTTACAGAAGCAGCCTGACTTGTTCCAGTAACCTCATTCCAAGTAAAACCACCAGCAGACATTGACTCTATTTTATCTCGTATAGCATTTTTGGTTGGAACTTCTAATGAACCATTCCAGTTTGTTGCGTCATACGCTTCATCTGCTACTTCTAGGTCTGTATAAGCACTGTCATCAGCAAGTCTAGCTTGTAGAATTGTCGAGCTTCTTTTAATTGCAGGAAATGAAGACGTTGTCCCATGAAATTGTATCAAACCAGATGTATTTATTTGTAAATAACCAGCAGTATTCCCAGAACCAAGCATTAGAGGAACACCTGCAGATGGATATATACTCCATGTTGAACCAAGTTTTAAATAACCTGTATTACCTCCGTATACTACATTAAAATTGGTACTTATTGCTCCATTTGGGTCAATGGTTAAGCCTTGAGAACCAGAAAAAAGTCTAATCACACCACCATGACTACCAGCACCATTGTCCGTTGTTATATATATTCCAGCAGTATTACCAGTTCTTGATGCATCATTATATATTTCAGATGCAGTTCCATAATCTCTTATATCAAAAGTTGGTGTTCTAACTTTTCCAGAACCACCCAATGTAATATCTGTTCCATCAAAAGTAAGGTTAGCACTTGTTTGTAATGTATTTGAATCAGAACCATAGGGGATACGATTAGATACCATTGTTCCGTCTATCTTTCCGTCTATTTGTGTTTGGATTCCAGATGTAACACCTTTAACGTAAGCTACTTCTGCAAGTGAAGGATACGTTGCGGTATCTAGGTATGAAATTGTATCAACATCTGTCCAGTAAGTTAGTCGGTTTGAAACACCAGAACCATCAATAGTTCCACCTCCAGAAGTACCTGATGTACCTGTTGACCCCGATGTACCACTTGTTCCATTAGAACCATTAGCACCACTGGTACCAGAAGTACCGTTGGTTCCAGAGGTTCCGCTTACACCACTTGTACCACTATTTCCTGATGTTCCACTGCTACCAGATGTCCCAGAAGTTCCATTTCCACTTGTACCTGACGTACCTGTGGTTCCTGAAGTTCCTGAGGTTCCAGAGGTACCATTGCTACCACTAGTTCCACTTGTCCCGTTTATACCTGATGTTCCAGATACCCCGGAAGTACCAGAAGTACCGTTGGAACCATTAGCACCTGATGTACCCGATGTTCCATTGGTTCCACTCGTTCCAGAAGTTCCAGAAGTACCTGACGTACCACTTACACCACTTGTACCATCTATACCACTTGTTCCGTTAGAACCTGATGTACCTGATGTACCGCTAGCACCACTATTTCCTGAAGTACCTGAAGTACCAGCAATACCAGATGTTCCTGATGTCCCATTTGAACCTGATGTACCATTCACACCTGATGTACCTGAGGTACCAGTTGCACCAGTAGCTCCACTTGTACCTGATGTTCCAGCTGCACCACTAGTACCAGATGTACCAGAAGCTCCAGAAGAACCTGTGGCTCCAGAAGTACCAGAAGTGCCTGATAATCCGCTAGTTCCAGAGGTGCCTGAGGCACCTGAGGAACCAGTAGCACCACTTGTCCCGGATGTACCGGATTGACCTGAGGTACCTGATGTTCCAGATGTTCCAGCTACTCCACTTCCCTGAGAGCCAACCTTTTCACATATTTTATTTAAAATAGAAGACAAAGGCTCCCCTTTTGTAGCGGGAACGCACAAATCAGAACAGTCATTGACAACTCCAGAAAGAGGTATCTTTGACTTGTTTACGAGAATATATTTCTTTTGGTCATTTGTTTCTGCCATTTCTCGAAGACGGGAGATAGTAATCCCCTCTATTTAGGGTTATAGATATTGTTAATATAATCAGAAATCCTGAAAATACAAAATAATATAAGCTAATTTACGGAAATTAGGATAATATACCTAATCAGGAAGATAGCTCACCATCCATGTATTTAACAGATTCGTCCTCTATTTCAGGGACTTCCTCCTCTACTTCTAGCTTTCCGGGGACTACCCTTTGAGAAAAGGGGTCATCTACAAATGAGCCTAAATCATCAGCCATACAGGACTGAAAGAACTCGTCTACGTCCTTTTCCTCTAGCTGGAAGTAGTATTCGTAGGTTGATACGTAGATAACCTTTCCATTTGGTAATGAGATATTTGGCATTATCGTACTTTATTTTGTATTTGAGTAAATGTCATTATATATGGTGCAGGTTCAAATGTATATCCTGTATAACCAATTGTGTTCCAAAGAGTTGCCACTAATTTAGAGTCACCCTTATCTTTAATAGCACCTATTCCGTCCCACCAGTAGTTGTACTTTTTCTTATTCTTATAGTATAGGTCATTGGTATCTCCCATAAGGTGCTGAAAACTATACTTAAGTATAGCGGACATGTTATCTACTGCAGATTTTGGAACACCAAATGGGTCAAATATTGCTCTCTTCATCTCCATATATCCCAATCCCCATACAGGAAGAGGTATAAATGTGCCCAACTCTCCCTGAACTCTCAGTGCTATAATTATGGCTACTTGTTTTTCCCAAGACATTTTTGATAACTTCTTGTTTCTTTCATCATCATCATCATCATATCCAAACACCATAGGAATTAATATACCCATTAAAATCAATAGTGCAATCTCAGTTATACTTCTTCTTGCAGCATGCTTATATAAAGGATTGGATGCCATCCATTTATAGTATTCTTTCTCCTCGTCTTTTCCAAATATAAACCCTTTAACAAAAGCTGCCAGAAGTTTTCCAAAAGCTCTATGATTTCCTATTCTCTCCCTTTCAAGGAAAACGTCCATTACTCTTCCTTGATATCTATTTAAAAGCATAGGAATCATGTACTTTTTCATCATTTCAAATGCTCTACCAACAGAATATCTTGAAATCCAAGACTGCATATGGTCATAGTAGTTACCATGTAAAAGGGTATAGAATTGTAGTACTGCAGAACGTAATTTCTTAACTTGTTCACCATTTACTGGGTCCCAATCATTTTTCATATAAGAATATTCATCCTTTAGTGCAATAACTCCATCTTTAAGTGTATACAAATCGTAGAATTCTAATTTTCTTCCATTATTATCTACAATATTTGACTTTCTCATTATGATAGTTATTGCTGTCTGTATACCTAATGCATTTTCAGGCTCGCTCCTAATCTTCATTAGGTAGGTTCTAACTCCGCTAGCCATATTCTTCCAAGATAGAAGACTTTGAAGATTTCTTGCACCCGGTAACATATTGAATGCCATTATCATCTGGCTATGAAGTCCATGCTCCCCTGCATTAAAATAATCTTTCTCATATGCCGAGAAGAATTCAAGTGACTTTGTACTAGCCTTTCTAAATGTATCCATAGCACCATCACCTATCATAGATTCAATTATCAACTGGGCTTCTCCACTAAGTACGTTTACAGCAGAACCAACTATATCACCAGCCAGTTTTAACCCAGCTATTGACATTGCAAAGTTTACAAAATTGGCAACTTGTGGAAGGTTAAATATACTTTCTGGAATCTTATCTAAGATAAGTCCATCGTACAACATCTTAGTAAGATTTGCTCTATTTTTTCCAGCAAGAGACCTTTCGTGTATAGATATATACATGTCTCTTATTGCTTTAACGATAGGTTTTGCAAAGTTCTTTTGTTTATATACATTTAAATCTGTAATAAACATTGTAAGTGCTGCTATAGCATCTGCGGATGTTTCATCTATAGGAATATTTCTTATAGATTGAAGCTTTACATCATCGTCTTCTGTTCTTGATTTAGCCCCACCACTGAATCTATCATATACCTGTTGAGTAGCCAAGCCAATGTTTTCTAGTTCAGCTCTTGCTTCTTTCTCTGCATTAAACCATCCTGAAAAAGGAGTTCTACCAGCTGCATACTTAGCTGCCTTTTTTGGATTTTTAAGAAGCTTTATTTCCTCATACTCATCTATTCTCATAGCAGGAATTCTTAAATCAAATCTATCCTGCTCAAGTAATTCTTGTTGTCTTTGTAGAGAATATAACTTGAGTTTTTCAAGCAATTCAAATACAGGTCTTTTTGATGGGTTATTCTTTAACTCATGATATTTATCATTCCAGTATTTTCCTTTTTTAGGTAATGGTAACCAGTTTCCATTAATATCTACAGTTGCAGATACTTGTCCGCTAATAACTCTAGGGTCAGTATCATATATCTTCTCAGTTCTATGTTCATCCTTTACAACCCTATATGTTAAAAATTTTGGATATTCTTCTGTATAATACTTTTCATCTGTGGGTTCAAATTTTGTAACAAGTCTTAAAGGACTAAATTGTTCATATCCATCAGGATTCATATCATCTCTTACAATCCTTGTAGTATGTAAATCATTATAAAACTCTATCAGTTTTGCTAGGTTTTTTGCAGATAATTCTTCTAATTTATATTCTCTCTCCACACTTTCCTCATACCCATCTATAAACTTATTAACTTCTTGTTCTACTTTCTCCTTTAATTCTTTTTGGTTTCTTAAATTATCACGAATAATAGTAGCAAGTTTATTAACATGACTTTTGTCATATTCATCATTACTTAGATACTCACCAAAAATATTAAAATAGTTCTGTCTTGTTTCCTCTTTTGGATTATTTAAATACTCTGTAAGTGCAGATAGTAGATTACTCTTATATTCAGATTTAATCTTTTCGAACCCTTCCAGTTTTTCAGTTCTCTTATTACTTGCATCACTTACTCTTTCAGAAGAAACATTTGCCATATAATTTACTACAGCAACAAATAATCCATCCTCTCTTCCGCCTAAAAGTTTTTCCCAATCGTACACAGCTGCCCTAAGAGTATCACCCTTACCTTTCATAAATGTATCATATGCCTCTTGATGAGCAGTCTTATATGAAGAATATGCAGTATCATCTTTTAAATATTGGTCAGCATAAGCCAAGAAAGATTGCATCATCATAGTATAATTATGTGTTACATTTCTTCCTGCCATTTCATCTAACTGAGCAAATAATTCATTTAATCTATCTTCATTTTCTCTACGGGCATTACTTTTTATATAAGGTACATTGCTTAAAAGAATATCAATAATTGATTGAACTCCCTCTAATAGAGGTACATCTGCAATAGTTTGAGTATTAGCATATTGTGCTAGAAGTGCTCTTGCTTGTCCGATTCCAGCTTGTTGTTCAAATGTCTTCGGTCCAAAATTTATGGTATTAAGCTTATCACCCAATTCACCAAGATTTGGAGACGAACGTACTATATCTATTAGCTTCTTTAACTCAACATCAGATATATCCCCTGTTGCTTTAAATATCTCTTTTATCTTATCTTCAATATTCTTTATGTTTGCTTTAGCAAAATCTATACTCTCTCCATTTTTTAAATAGTTCTCATACTTAGTAAGAGCATCAGACATATATGAAATATATTGCAGTCCTGCAAGTATAGAGAACCCAGCTACTGCAGCCGGATTTCCAGCTGTAGCATTTATATATGTCATTATATTTCTGGCATTAGCTCTAAACCAAGAAGAATCCTGTTCCAATTGTTTGAACTCACTAATAAGAGTTTTATCAGAATCTAATTCTATAAACATTGCAGAGAACAGGTCAATCTCTCCTGATTCGGTATATAGATTTTTCTTTAGTCTTTTTTCAGTCTCTCTGATGTCTTCTAGTAAAAACTTATATGGAGTAAATTCTCCTGCACTAAACATCAGTTCAGAAATTTCATTATAAATCTCCTCTCTAACTTTCCAAAATTCCTCAGTAGGTCTATTTATCTTATAAATTGCATTATATGATTTCTCTAAATCATTTCTTATTTCTGAATCGGTTTTATTAGCATAAAGTCTTGCCTCTTTAATTTTTGCAAGAGCATCGGATATTACCTTTTCTTTATGGTTAGCTCTGATTCTCTCTGTACCCTTCTCATCTACTGTATATAGTGCATCTACTTCTTCCATGAGTGCCTTATCCATAGGAGGCAAATCTTGTTGTAGACGACTTAGTTTTCTCTCAAGCATAGCCAACTCCATGGAATCCTTTATAAATGATTCTAAGTCCGAGAAATCAATATTTACACTATCCTCTATATTGAGCATAAATATTGATGAGTGTCTATTTCTAAGAGTTCTTATTCTTTGTTTCAGTATTTTTACCTGCTTTAATGTTTCTGAGTCACCTCTGTTTTCATTAAGTTTAGCAATAGTATCGTAATAGTAGTTAGTGTATGGCCTATTTGACCATTCTTTCAAGAAGTTATTAAGTTCTTCTTTTTTATCGGCTATTTCTTTTTGTTTTTCTTTTATTTTAGCTACTATTTCTGCATCTCCGGGCTTCTCCAACCAAGCTCTATTAAGGTTTCCTAAATCAGATTGCAGAGTACTTAATTCGTTTTGTATTACAGACTTGTCAAAAAAGAATTGAAACCTCTTTGTTTCAGAAAGAAATACACGAACCTCTCTCATTTTATCTTTAGCAGAAGGTGAGAATATAGGTTGCACATCTTGGAGCATATTATTTAAATCATACCACTCCATTCCTGTCTTCTTTTGTAGGGGTGTTATATCTCTCAGGAAAGAGATAGATTCTCCATATGCTATTGTTTTTCCCTTCAATATACTTTCGATAATAAACTTTACTGTAGTTGTTACAAGAGGGTCTTTCAATAAAGCTGGAGATGAACCAAAGAATATACCCATGTCTATATTATCTGTATCCAGTATGGGGCTCATATCTACTTTTAGACCTCCTCTCAACACCTCAAAATCTTTAAGATTTTCATCAAGCTTTCCTGTAGGATTAACATGAACAAATCTATTTAACCTATTTGTTAACATCTTCCAAACAGCTTCTTTATTAAGGAGTGGGTCAGAATATATTTGTTTTAATAGTGTATCTTTTAGCTTGCCATGTTCTGCCTCGTTGTATCCCTTAATAGTATTTTTTAATACATCTTCTGTCCAAGTTCCTGCATACTTTTGGATAAATGTAGTATAAAATCTCTTAAATTCCTCCTCTACTGTTGCTTCTACTTCCTTAAAAGTCAAGACCCCTTTCTCAATTACAGACTTAACCAAGTCGAGAAGTCTTTCTTTTTTTCTCATATCTTCGTCGGTTTCACCGGGAAACTTTAGCTTTAGGTCTCTAAGTAATACCTGCAACTCTTTGGTTAGCTTATCAAAATTCTGAGCCATGTTGGAGTAATCAGCTAACTCTCTCATGTTATTAAGAAAATCATCAGCTCCATTTTGTTTTGATAACATTACTTTTACTGCCTCTTTTATAGCATGAGGCAATACCTCAAATGCCTTATAAGATGCTGCTACATTCTCAAGAGCATTGATAATTGATATATAACTGAATGTAGTATCAGAAAGCATTAACTTAAGAATATCATCTGCTGCCTTCATTCTATCAATAATAGCATATGCTTTATTAATATCTCCATCCTGAAGCTCTTGTCTAAAAGCATCATATTTACTGTCCTTTAAATCTTCATTGAAAAGACGGCCAAGTCTATTCTTCATGGCAGATGTGAAGATTTGGAGCTGCTTTACTACAGGTCCAAGTTCGTGGCCCTCTTCTTTATTATCTTCTACTATTGAGAAGAATATTGAATCATATGGAGTTGGAGCCCTTTTTAAGTCAAGCTGAGAGATGTCTTGGTTGATAATCTGCTGGGCAGCTTCCTTGAATGGGTTCTGGGTATGTTCATAGTATACAGGAACCTTTATGAAGAGCAGTTTTCTTATTGCCTTAAGGATACCATTTACCAATCTCTTTATAAAAGACCTTTTCTTACCATATTTTTCATCAGCTTTATCGGTAAATGCAGCATTTACATAATCTCCTATTAACTGGGCAGCTGCTTCTCTTTTGATTTTATCAATATCAGGTTTCCCGTTCTTTTGATAAAAGATATTATCCTTGTACTTTCTGTATACTTCAGCATATTTAGGAAGGTCTATTATAGACTTTAGCATCTCCTTCTTAAGAGGATGAGAATCTGGAAGCAATTCTAAAAAGAAGTGGGCAACTTCGTGTGGAATTTCCTCAAAAGTATCCCCAGCCTTTAGCATTATTATATAATCTGATATAAGTGAGACAGCCTTTGCATCTAAATCTGCAAACATTGAGACTCTTGCCTTAGGATTAAGCTTCTTCATAAACTTCATGAGCGTCTGAAGCTTTGGGTCTGCAAGCTCTCTGAAGTTTACCCAGTTATGCTCCTCGATAAGGTTTACAGATATACCCATCTTTTTAATGTACTCCTCTCTTGCGTAAGCTGCAACTGTCTCAAAACCATCAGGGTCCATTGCAGCATATGCCATAGATAGATGTTTTGGGACATCCATCTTCCACTTATTAGGAGCAATTCTTACGAGTACATCTGCTTTAAAATCCTTATTTATTTTGTTTATAAAAGAAATATGAGGGGATTCCTTTCCTTCATACGGGAATAACTTCTTTGCAAGTCCTACTATATAGGGACTAGCTACATCAAGAGCCTCTGTCTCATCAACAGAAGCAGAATATGCCAGTTGTTTCAAGAACATAACTGGTTCATTTTCAAGGTATTCTCTATGACTTTCCTTTACTTCTCCAGAAAATTTCACAGCCTCATTTACAATATCCATGTTTGGCTCAAACATTACTTCTCCTATATCTTCGGAGGGTACAAGTGTATCTCCCTGAATAGAGAAAAGGTTCGTAGGAACCTGAGTTGCTATCTTTTCCTTTATAGCGGAAGTAATTTTATCTATGTTAATTGAACACTTCATATTTTAACATTTGATTTCAATAGAAGGAAGGTCACCCTCCTGCTCTGTATTATTTATTTGTGTATTAGTAATAGGAATGGTTGGTTCAGAAGGAACAGCTAGCAATTCATATCTTTCTTCTCCTTTGACGGCAAGTCCTGCTCTTACGAGCTTGTCCCACATTCCAGTAGCTGAATCAGTCATTCTTTCTGCAAATTTATCACTTCTTAGGATTAATCCCAATTTATTTAATTCTGCCCCAGCTTTTATATAAGAAATTGCACCAATTCCTCTGCCAGTATATCTGCTATCAATATTGCTCATCTCTACGTTGAAGTTACTACCATCAATGCTTCCGTAGATGTGACCTATCTTTTCTCCCAGATATGATATAAGCATGGTCCCCTCCTCACCAAGTTCTGTGATATTTATATCAATTTTGCTATCTAAATTATAAGGAATATTTACTATATTCTGAAATTCAGATACATCATCTATGGCAGAAAATGCACCCTCATTGGGAATTAGTTTCACAACATATCCATCTTTTGGGGATATATCTTGCCTCATAGAGAACAAGGAGCCATAATCTACAAAATAATTGGTTTTTGCAAGAGCTGTAAGCTTTTTTATTGCAGCTGAAACCTTATCAGTAGATGATGTTACGGTCATATTTTTATCAATAAGACCCTTCTTCATGAGATATTTCTTTGCTGTATTTAATGAACAACTACTCATTAGCACTTAAGATTATCGTTTTTAGTAATTCTAAAGCTGTTAACACCTCTTATTCCTCCCATTATTTTGGCAAGATTACTTCTAAACTGCTCAATTACAGGTGAGCTTCCGTAGCCTTTTTCTCCATAGATTGCACCAGTATAGTACTTATAGTAGTTATCTGGTACCTCTTTTTGTCTTGGATTCTTTGCCTTGAAAGAGGAAAGGGGGTCAAAATCTTCACCCATTGGGTTTTCGATATATTGGTCAATATCATTATATGGAGAATAATCTTCCGTAATTTCCTCACCCTCCTCTGCCATTCTCTCCATTGCCTCTTGTCTCTTTTCTTCTGATTTTCTTTCCCAAACAGTTTGCTTGGTATACCATTCTATATCAGGATTCATTGCACGGAAAGCCTTTTTAAATCCATCCATAAATTGGTCGAGAAGAATAGCTTTTGCCTTTGCATCCAAAGGAACACTCACTGTGCCGTATTCTAGATATCTATGGAAATTATCAATAGAAGTTTCTATTATATGCTTCTTTAAATTAAAAGGAATTAGGTGTGAAAAAGATGAACCACCTCTATGTAGAATAGATGATTGGGCCACCAATCTAAGAGATAGTACTCGTATAAACTCTCTTATTTCTGCAATATTATCTCCATTCTTATATACATCCATTCTATCCTCACTTAAGAAGTCATTGATTTCTGGATACAGAGATATATCAAAGTCAATCAATTTCTCAAAATCTTCTCTGATTGTTCTTTCTTCTATACTTCTTGTTACAGGGTCTGAGTTGATATTAAACTTTAGGAAGTACTGAGGAAGAGCATTTAATTTCTCAGCCAACGTATCTCTTTTCTTAGAAAATATTATAGGATGAGATATCTCTGTTGAAAGTAGTGAGAATATTTTTAAATCTCTTAATTCTGGATACTTTGCTTTAAATATATCAATCTGCTCAGAGAACAGGTCACTGGACATCATCTTGCTGATTTTGATATGCTCTGGTAAATCTTTGAAATCTTTTCCTTCAAGTACATCTCTAAGTGATTCTTTTGCTCTTTGCTGATTGCTATCAGCAAGTCTCCATAGAGGAGTAATATCAAATTTAAATAGATTATATATAGTATCTACAGAGTTTCCAATTCTTGTAACATAGAAATTCTTTACTATATTATCCATAAAGTCAACAAGTATCTTTTCTTCGATTCTTTTCTTTTCAACCTGAGAACCTCTAGTATCAAGCAGTACGTCTTTTACAATCTCATCATATCTCTTCATTAAGGGTATGTTACCTCTAAATAATTCAGGTGTTCTATTATCCAAAATTGCAGCCAACTGCTTGTCCTTATAGAACATGCTGTATATACTTTCATTCTTTAGCTTCTCTTCAAATTCTGGAGTAGAGAAATTACTTCCTAATCTTATAGCATCACCTAATACAACTCTTTGTAGGTCTGCTCTGGTTCCCATTTTAGAAGAAGCTCTATCTAATCTTGTTATCATAGATGAATAGAAAGCAGTTCCTGTTTGGTTTATTATACCATAATAGGCAACAATTGCCTTGGCCAAATCTGCATATTTAGGATTTTCCTGTAAGAATGATACAAGAGTTGCGTCCTTCTTCTTTCCTTTATATTCAACATAATCTCTTGTAAATTCTATCATTTGTGTCTCATCAAGCTTCTCATCTCTTCCTAAATATTTACCAAAATAAGCAGCTGGAGATTTCAACATGAAATTAAAGTTGTTATCTTGGTCATAGATATCTACATCCTCTGGAAGAAGTTTTTTAGTATAATCTCCAAAGAACTGTATATCTTTAGCTACTTGAATTATAGCATGCTTTGGCATTGCAGATTGTCCAAATGATGCATATAAATTCTGTATCTCCTGAACAACCGGAGTATTTAGGAATGTTAGAATTCTGTCATTTGGAACCCTTTGGAATAAGAGGAATATCCAAGCATCAAGTGACATAGGAGCAACCCTTAAAGAAGGAAGAACTTCTGGTTTATTTATAGAGTCAATTGCTGCAGAAGCTATTTCTTGGAAGATTTTTGATATATATCCTCCATTTTCATCATATAAAGTAACTCTAAATCCTTCTGCCTCAGGGTTCTTATATAGAAGAGGTGTGCTTGTCACTACTTCGTATACATTTCCCTTTTTAACAGTAAACATTCCAGAGTGAGCAGCCATATCCTTAAATGAACCAAGTTGATACTTTGCTGGGAATGGATATCCCAAGTAAGCCAAGTTAGGCAAAACAGACCTACTCTTAACTGCCTTACCTAAGAATAACGCTCTCAATCTCATAAGACCATGGTCGTCGTAATTTTTGACTAATTTTAAATTATCTGAAGGGTCAAGAGGTGGCCTTGAATCAGAAACTTTTACATCTTTTCCTTGGATTAAACTCTGTATAGAGCTTCCAAATTTTTCAAGCTTTGCTGTAGAGTCAGATGTAACAAGATAGAGGAACATCTCTGGTCTTGTCCAGTAGTCTATTCCTGTACTTAGTATATCATTCAGAACTCCTTTTTTGTACAATCTAACTCTCTTACGAAGGTCAAGTTGCTTACTTTTTAAGTCAGACGTAGGTTTACTTTTTGAATTCTTTCTGTCAAGATACTCATATAGTTGTTCTATCAATTCTGGCTCTATTGATTTTTTTACCAGAGTTGCCAGCTTTGATTTTCCTTTTGAGAGACCTGCTATCTCATATACCCCATCTTGGAGTAGGAGCATTAAGTCTTCATCTAGCTCATCTTCTGTCCAGCCTCTATTTGTATATACTCTCTTTTCTTTGAAAGCATCCTTTATTTTTGATAGCTCTACATCAGTACTCTGTATATTTTCATCAGACTGTGTAGATTCTTCTTCTATCTTTTGTGTAACTTCTTCCAGCTCTTTTATTAGGTCAAAGTACCCCTTCTCATCTTTCTTTATAAGTTTTCCATTCTTAAGCTGTGGGAACTGAGTAATAATCTTATCAATGTCATTATCAGCACCACTGAATACATAAAACTCAGGTGGTAATACAATTACATCACCCATACTTTCTGGAAGGAACTCGACAATTGTCATTGGTCCACCGAAGTTCAGTGCTTGGAAAGGAAGACGAATACCCATAAATGTAAGTGCTTCTTCATTCTTCTTTCTCCATTCCTCATCTCTAAGGGCTTCATTTAATCTTCTTAATTCAAAGATTTGTCTTAGATGGAAATTTTCTTTTGATATTCCAATATCTCTTATCTTTTTTCCATCAGGGTGCTCCAAATCAAGAAGAGAATAGAATTCTTTTCTAAATGAAATTTTTGCTTCCCAAGGGTTTATACCTGTAACCTTTCCATTCTTATCATACTTTAATGATATTGGTTTTAGTTTGTATGAATATTTTATACCTCCCGTACCTACCTCAGAAGTCTGTACCAATCCTGAACCAGATATCTCGATTTCTCTGAAATTATCATCAATTATACCAACCAATAGGTCTGCAATTTCTTTCTGGAATGGAAGTGCCTCTAGATAGTTTATAAATGTTCCATCCAAGTTTGTATCGAGCTTTACTAATTCATCTTCTATCTCAATATTATTCTCAAGGAGTCTTTCTCTTATATAATCAGCAAACAGTGCTTTATCAAGAATTCTTCCATCGCTTGATAGTCCCATTCTTGACATAGCAGATGATGAATTGATACCAATAAGCTCTACAAGATTACCTATGTATTTACTATATGTTTTCTTTAATCCAGCTAATTTTTGGAACTTATTATCACTTGAAGGTGCTAACTCTTCTACAATTTGTATTATTTCTGACATCAATGCTCTCAACTGTACAGCATACTTTACAGAAGATTTTGGTGTTGTTGTATTCAGCTGAAGTTTATGGAAAGCTCCTGCGTGTTCAGAATAAGATAATTGTGCTCCTGTTTTTGGAACACTGATAAATCCATTTTCATCTACCAGTTTTAATTTTTCTTTTACATAAACCTTACTACCTGTATCCATTACAGCATAGTCGATACCTTGTGATATCATTTTAAGGAATAAGTCTCTCATCTCAGAATCTGCATCAAATTCTGCAAGAAGCATTCTTAATCCCATTTTATCAAAAACTGGCTGATAAGGAGCACCTTCTTCGTGGTATACTGGGCCAGTTGTAGCATCCTTTAATGCAGAAAACTTAGAGTGAGTTCTTGACATTATTGTCTTCTCTTCATCACTAAGTTGTGGTCTATTGAAGAAGAAATACTTAAATAGTATCATTTGTCTTTGGAACTCGTAGCTGGCCTCTTCACTCCACAATGAGTCTTTCATTCTCATAAGACGAGCGGTATCTGGGTTTATCCACCCTGCAGCATCAGCTAGCTTCATCTTCTCAAGTCCCTTTAGAGATGAGGCATACATTGGGTCTTCTTTAATTTGTTCCTCTGTAAGCTCTAATCCATAAATATCCTTGAATACCTGTTGTAAGTTCTTAACTAATTGATTACCAGTAAGTAATGAACTTTGTGCTTCTTTATCTTGTATTACAATCTTTCTTATTAAATC
>ERZ795051.2801-NODE-2801-length-18824-cov-3.760350_pt1 | contig 18824 bp, 17 predicted proteins | sample MGYA00375135_ERZ795051 | MGnify/ENA primary metagenome ERZ795051 (study PRJEB30180, sample SAMN05720222) | activated sludge metagenome | isolation source: Anaerobic digester | place: Japan | collected 2015-05-26 ... | reverse complement strand
ATCTGCCTTCTGGACCTATATGCGTAAATAAGATGAAATTGATTTACATAAATAAAAAATAAGGAAATGGAAGGAAAATGGAAAATTTTGTTTTTCAGAATCCTACAGAAATAATTTTCGGAAAAGATAGTATAAAAGAAATAAAGACCAGAATAGATAAAAATGCGAAAATCTTATTTCTGTATGGAAAAGGTTCTATAAAAAGAAATGGAGTCTACGACCAGGTAAAAAAAACTCTAAGAAAATACCACGTATATGAATTTCCAGGAATCGAAGCAAATCCTGAATACGAGACCTGCCTGAATGCATTACAATTAGTAAAAAGTAAAAAGATTAATTTTATACTTGCAGTCGGTGGAGGTTCGGTTATTGATGCAGGAAAATTTATTGCTGCAGCTGCATGTTTCAATGGAAAAAATTATTGGGACATCCTCCGTACAGCAGGAGCAAACTTAAAACAGGCCCTCCCAATCGGCACAATACTTACTCTCCCAGCCACAGGGAGTGAAGCCAATGGTAATTCTGTAATATCAAGAAAAGAAACAAAAGAAAAACTCTATTTCTCTGCACAATGTGTCTTCCCTAAATTCTCTGTCTTAGATCCTGAGACAACATACTCCCTTCCCAGAAAACAACTTAGGAACGGTATTATAGACAGTTTCGTACATGTCATGGAACAATATATGACATTTCCTGTAAATGCTTTAATTCAAGATAGATTTGCCGAAAATATAGCCCAAACACTAATAGAATTATCTCCTAAAATTCTAAATTCAAAAAGAGATTATAATTCAAGAGCAAATTTTATGTGGCTTACAACTCTTTCACTTAATAATCTAATATCATGCGGTGTTCCCCAGGACTGGGCAACACATATGATAGGACATGAACTGACCGCTCTATATGGGCTTGATCATGCCGAAACTCTTGCCATAATTCTACCCGGTGTATGGCGTTTCAAAATAAAAAACAAAGCTAAAAAACTCAAACAGTTTGGAAAACGTATATTTAATCTACAAAGTCCTATATCAACTATCTCGGCCGTTGAAAAATTCTTCCACTCTGTTGGAATGAAAACACGATTAAACGACTATAACATTGATGCAAACGAGGCTGCAGAACAAGTAAGAAAAAAATTTGCAAAAAGAAAAATTTTTCTCGGAGAAAATTCTGACATTGGGGCAGAAGAAATATATAAAATCATTCTTTCAAGAGCCTGATAAAAAATATATATTTTTCCCCATCAGAAAGCTATATTTAATCAGGCTTTATTCCACAGTTTTTTCCCACCATCTTTCTCCTACTTTGTGGTCAAAACTTTTCCAGTCTTTTTCTGTTATCTTTTCAGTATTCCCCCACACTTCAAGATGATATGCAATAATTTCTCTATTATCTATCCCTTTTAATTCAATTTTTAATTCTCTATCCCCCATATTCTTCAAATTTATATTTGCCCTTATATCATCAAAATTTACAATTCTTCTATCGAAACTATTAACCTGCTTTAAAATAGCTGCCTCATCATATCTTTTAGCTTTTATTTTAGCTCCATCAGGTTCATAATATAGATAAATTTTTCTTTCTCCATCTTTCTCTCTATATGCTGTTAGAACAAAAAGGTAAAAATAAGGCACCTTAAACCTTTTATTCTCTGAATTTGTACGAAGAATCGAATACTTAATCTCACAAATACCTGTTTTACCTTTGCTGTCAATACCTTTTTCCGGCATTTTTATATCAGAAATATTAACTCTATAATCTGCAAATTCTCCAGGTATCGAAACAGAATCTCCTATATCTGTTTCATAAAAAGATTCTATCTTGTTAATGTCAAATGTCCTCTCCTTCTTATCCTTCCTTATCACGATTTTACCACTATTTATACTTATAATTTCGGCTTCACTTATTCTCGTTCCATCTTTAAATGTTATTGTCCCAGCCTGTAGAAATTCTAACGAACTGAAAATACATAAAACGAAGAAAATCTTTATTTTTTTCATTTTTTCTCTCCTCTCTTTGTTTTCACATTATTAATATAAACGCCTTTAAATAAAATAATATTGCTTCAAAAACCAACAAAATCAATTAAATCTTCTGGAGATATTTCTTTCCTTATTAAATTTAGAAAAACATAAAAATCCTAATAGGAACAAACTTGAATAAATTAATTTTTGAGATAAATTCGCAGTAAAGTGATATATTCAAAAACAAAAAACAAATGAGGACATAATGTCATTTTTCTTCTGTTCGTATGGCGCCGCAATGGAAGTTACCGGTTCAACCCATCTATTTGAAATAAATAACCACAAAATATTAATAGACTGTGGCTTATTTCAAGGCAAAAGAATTCCCAGTGAAGAAAAAAATAGGAAATTTCAATTCAACCCTGAAGAAATAGAAGCAGTAATTCTGTCACATGGGCACTGCGACCATTCATGTAGATTGCCATATTTGAGCTCAAGAGGTTTTGAAGGAAATATATTTGCAACTCCCGCAACCAGAGATATTGCAGGACTGGTAATGGCCGATACAGCTCATATCCTTCAAAAAGATTTTGAGTGGTTGAAAAAGAAAAAAGTTGACTATCCATATCCCCCACTGTATAGCATAAAAGATGTATTGAAGGTTCTCGATCAATTCGTCACAATAAGCTATAGAAGAACATTTCCTGTTATTGATGGAGTAAAATGCACCTTTTATAATGCCGGACATATACTTGGCTCCTCGATGCCTTTACTTGATGTTGGAGACAATAAAAGAATAGCATTCACAGGAGACTTAGGCAGAAAAGGAACTCCCATAATACATGATCCTGAATACTTACCTCCTGTAGATTACCTTATTTGTGAGGCAACCTATGGCAATAGACTCCATGACCCAATAGAAGATGCCTGCAGACAACTCACCACAGTCATAAAAGAAACTGTAGAAAAAGGTGGAAAAATAATTATACCAGCTTTTGCAGTGGAACGAACTCAGGACCTTATCTATTATTTGCATCTCTTGAATGACGAAAGAAAAATTCCAAAAATTGATATATTTGTTGATAGCCCCATGGCATTCAATGCAACAAGTATATTCAGAGTTCATCAGGAATGTTATGACGACAATGTTCATGAACAATTCCTTATTCAAAATAAAAATCCATTTGGCTTTGAAAATCTACACTACATTACAAATGTTGAAGAATCCAAAAAACTCAACGAATATAATAAACCCTGTATAATTATATCCAGCAGTGGAATGTGTGAAGCGGGAAGAATATTACATCACCTCAAAAATAATGTTGAAGACCCAAGAAATACAATATTAATTGTTGGCTTTATGGCCGCTGATACGCTCGGAAGAAGAATCGTTGAAAAACAACCTGAAATAAAAATATTCGGCCAACCATATAAACTAAATGCCAGGGTCAAAGTGCTAAATACATTCAGTGCTCATGCTGACTATAATGATACAATAGACTTCATAAAACATCTTGACCTTAATAGACTCAAAAAAGTCTTCTTGATTCACGCTGAACCTGATTCTCTCGAAGCAATGAAAACGCATCTCCTTGATAATGGAGTAAAAGAAGTACAAATTGTAGAACCTGAAGTGAAGTATGAGTTATTCTAATAATTAAAAAATAAGTATAGAAAAAATCATTGCTACTCTTTTAAGCTTGAAATGCTGTCATTGCACCTTGTTTTACCATATATCGCAAAAATTAAAGTACCTATCAAACCTAAGATAGATGATACTAAAAAATTTAAATAAGGGGATTTTTGCCATAGAACACCAGACAATAACGCAGTAAGTCCAACTACTACATCTCTTACCATATAATACGCTCCAAAACTGAGTGCCTTTGAATCAGCAGGAGCAAGCTCCATTATCATAGATTTTCTAGTCGGTTCTCCAAATTCCTTTAATCCCCTTATTATAAAAGCAAAAATTAAACTCAAAATTATTAATCTTGAATTATTAAGAACTTCAAAAATCTTACCAGAAACGAACAATGTTATCGGAAAAAGTGTGAAAAATACAAATGTAATAACAACAAAATATTTTTTATTTCCTCTATCTGCAAACCAGGCAACAGGTAAATATACAAGAACGGCAATGAACATTTCCAATGCAGTAAGCCAACCAAAGAAAAACTCACTTTGTCCAAGATTATGACAAACCCATATAGCCAAAAATGCATAAGGTAACTGCTCACAAAAACGTATTAATATATCTGATATTAAAAGTATTTTAAGCTCAGACGGAAAAAGCGATGAAAACCTAGAAAAAACAATAACTCCAACACCATTGCCTTTCTTACTATCCTTCACAAAAAAGTAAATAATTAATATGGAAATCATCGCGAGTAAAAAAGCAATAAAAAAAGCCATACGAATTCCCTTCAAAATACCAAAATATGATATCAACGTTCCACCAAGAATAGGCCCCAATGCCATCGGAAAACGTCTGGTAAGAGAATGTAAACTTACACCAAAAACCACACGATTTTTCGGCACTGAATCATTTATAAGACTCATTATAGCAGGCAAAGATATCGCTGTCCACGAAATAAAAAATATAGAACCAATAAAAACTGCCCACCACGAACTGAATACAACAACTATCAAAAAACCAAAAGCTGCGAGAATCGTAAAAAAAATAAGCGATCTTTTGTATCCATATTTCTCGCTTAATAGGCCACCAGGGTAAGAATAAAGCGCAGAAAGAACATTATCAAATGCATTTAAAGCACCAACAATAAAGGCCCCTGCCCCAAGAGTCGAAAGATAAAGCGGAATAAATCTCTCCGCCATTTTCTCACCTACTCCAACAAATATCACCATAAAAAGCATCGATATTATCGATGAATTGAACACTTTTTTCTCTTCTCTAATCATAAAATACTTATTTAAAAGGAATCATTCTGTCCATCATAAATAAACTTTTATAAAAACACTTCCTTCTTATGAAAATATTTACAATTTATTATATTATTATATAAAGAACAATAAGCAAATTCATATAAAATACTCTGAATACTAATTTTAACAAAAAAATTATTTCTAAACTTGAAATTTATAATATGTATATTATTAATATTTTCAATTTTTCTTTGGCCGGGAACTCCGTGAGACTCGGAGGCGGTCGCGCCACTGTAATTGAGAAGAAATAAAAGAACGAAATAATTTGGGTCTTTTTCTTTCTCAAGAGCCAGACCTCGGAAAAAGAAATTTATAAAATGGGGGTAGTCTTCGCGTAAGAGACTTTCCTGTCAGCTTAAAACACTGCCGGCAAGTCCTGATTGAAAGACTGCCGGCAGTTTTATTTTTCTGATAACACAAGAAAAGGATAAAAAATGAAAAAAAACACGGAAAAAATACTAAAAAAAATCTATCTACTCTCGATTTTATTTTTCTTAATTCCATTCTTAAAAGCAAATCAAATAACAAGTACTAATTCTAAAATAAAGGAAAATTCAAAAGTGAAAAAAGCTATTCTACTGGTTACATTCGGAACAAGTTATAATCAATCCGCAAATGTATATAAAAAAATAGACATCCTTACAAAAGAGCAATTCCAGGACTATTCTGTATTTTGGGCATACACTTCTGAAAAAATAAGGGAGAAACTGAGAAAAGAAGGAATAATGATTGATTCCCCCGAAGATGCTCTCATAAAGTTAAAAAAACAAAACTATGATATAGTCTTTATTCAATCTTTACATGTAATTCCAGGACAGGAATTTGATGAACTCTCAAAAATTGCTGATAAATTTAAATCAGAATTCAATACTATAAAAGTAAGCCCTCCATTACTCAACTCAATGAAAGATCTGGAATCAACAGCAAAAATTCTTATATCTAAACTCCCTACAGAGAGAAATAAAACTGACGCTGTCCTTTTTATGGGGCATGGCTCTCCAGAACATCACTCAGATTTAATATATGTAGCATTCGCCCATGTTCTTCAGGAACATGATAAAAATATATTCATAGCATGTGTAGAAGGTAATCCAAACTTTCAAAAAACTATTAATGAAATTAAGAACAAGCAATTCAAAAGAGTTTTCCTCATTCCATTTATGACAGTGGCAGGTGATCATGTAAAAAATGATATGGCAGGAGACGATGAAAACTCATGGAAAAATCAAATCGTAAAAACTGGCATAGAACCTATACCTATTTTAAAAGGAATTGCAGAATATGAAGAAATCATCAATCTCTGGCTTGAACATCTCAAAAAAACAATCTCACAGGAAAATTAAATATGACAAAATTCTACGGAATTGGCGTCGGTCCAGGAGATCCAGAACTCTTAACTTTAAAAGCTGTTAAAGCATTAAAAAGTTCCGACTTCATATTTGAAGCTACGTCACATACAAACACAACAAGCATAGCTGGTTCAATAGTAAAAAATTTTATAAAAGAAAAAGCCATCTTTATTCCACTAGTCTTTCCAATGCTAAAAAATAAAAAAATAATGAAAAGTGCATGGAAAAAAAATGCAGAAATTATTGCAGAAAAAATCTTTTCAGGCCATATATGCTCATTTGTCACAATAGGTGATCCACTGTTATACAGTACTTGTTCATATCTCATATCAGAGCTTAAAAAAATTATACCTTCGGATCAAATAGAAATAATCCCGGGCATATCTACTATTCAGATATGTTCAGCAAAAACATTGACCCCTCTTGCAGAAGGAGATGAAGCAATCTCAATTTTTCCAATACTCTCTCGAAAACGCATTTCCAAAATAGAAGATTCTAAATGCAAAAATATCGTTATCATGAAATCATATAAAAACAAAAATAGCATTGCGAATTTCGCAAAAAAATATAATTATAAAGTAATTTACGCATCAAAACTTTGCTTAAAAGATGAAAAAATATCTTCCGATATCCAGGAAATAAAGAATATGCCAATAGAATATCTTTCTATTTTTATATTAAAAAAATAATAAATCTAATTTTAGTTCTTTTTAGTTCTTTATATGAAAATATTTTCCGGGGAAGTGCCGTGAAATTCGGCCACGGTCGCGCCACTGTATAGTCAGACCTCCGGTAAAATATATATTTTCGGATGGTCTCCGCGTCAGAGACTATTACGGTAAAAAACACCGATGTTGTCTGACAAAGAGAACATCGGTGTTTTTTTTTTTGCGCGTCAACAAAAAAAAAGGAGAAAAAAATGAATAACGCAAAAGTAAAACCAATTACAAAAAATCCCATAAAATTGAATAAAAACTTCACACAAATAAGTAATGCAAACCATAATAACAGCAAATCAAAAATCATAGAAATAAAAAAACAGCACTTTACCATAATAGAATTACTGGTCGTAATGGCTATAATAATATTATTAGCTGGATTAATTTTTCCATCAATAAACAGGGCTAAGAAACAGGCTATAACTACCTCATGCCTGAATAATTTGACTCAAATAAATAAAGCGTCATCCTTGTATCTTTCTGATTATGAATATTATATGCCATGTTTTGCAGCAGATACAGGAATGTCAAACAATGGGAAAACATGGTTAGGTTTCAGGACAAAGTCAGGTTCAGATGTCAAATATGAACTCAAAACAGGTTTCATTTCAGACTATCTCAAAGAAAATACAAAAGTTCTATTCTGCCCAGCCTTCAGAAAGCAAGATTCAGATACAGAAAATTCAGTTACAAATGGAACTGGATATGGTTACAATACCTGTATAGGAACATGGATTTATATTACGGGTAGCTCTTACGGTTCAGGCGCTGGACTAAAAGTAAACCAGGTAACAAATCCAACAAATACTGTGGCATTTGCTGATGCAGCTAATGGGCGATCAACAGAAACTCAACTCAAAGCAATTGCCTTTCTTTACCCTATGTATTCTGTAAAAGCACCCTTCTATAGAACCGTTTTCGACAGCTTGAATATGCATGGTGATAATGTCCATTTTAGACACAATGCCTCTGCAAATGTTATTTGGCTTGATGGTCATTCGAGCCAGGAAAAAGCAAGCAGATTAAAAGCGCATGACCTTGCCCGTAGGGAATTAATTGGAAATTTTGGCCCGGAAGATAATTCCCTTTACGACCCATGGGATTTATAAAATATTTTTTGATTTTTTTATAAGATAGAAAATTAAAAAGGAAATCTTGATATGAGTAAAGAACTTCTTGAAATAAAGAAAAAAATTGCAGAAGCACAAAAGAAAAAACAAAAAGAATTAGAAGAAAAATCTAAAGAAAAAATCTCCGACTTAATCAATTCAGCAATTAATAAAAAAACAAAATTAGAAGAAAAGATAAAAATAAGAGCCCAAGATGAAAAAAATAAACTTTTTATACTCTTATCTACAAAAATCGCGCTTACCTTAATTTTATTTATTATCTTGATATACCTCATTGTTTATGTAAATTCCAATCCAGTATATGAACTATCAAAGCTAAAGGAAATAAAACTCGAAGATGAAGAAATTAAAGATATCAAATCAATCTGCGAAAATATCTATACTGCTTTTCAGAGTAAAGACTATATAAATATAAAAAAATTATCTCATCGAATAGACGATGAGTGGCAAAATGAATGCATCGAACTTATATCAAATTTAAATAAATTCCCTGATTTTGAGAAGATAAAAATATTGTCTCCTCCAAAAAAAGAAAGTCTTTTTTATGCTTTTATTCCTATATCTAAAAAACTAAAATTGCAATTCGTATTGAAAAAAGAAAATAATCTTTTTTCATTTGAAGGATTATACTTAAATTAAAATACTAACACTAATATAAAAATGAAAATTAGACGTGGCGGAATGAATTTTCCTTCAATTCCTGAGATAGATAGTCAGGCAGCATGGAAAAATGCTCTCCTTAATATTCGTCCAGATATGCGATCTATTTACATACATATCCCATTCTGTCGCACACAATGCCCTTTCTGTCCCTTCTATCTACAGTCTGCAAATGAAAGTGAAATAGACGAATATGTAAATCTATTAAACACTGAACTGAAAGACCACTCAGAATATGAAGGAATATATGGAGAACTAATCAATACCGTTTATATAGGTGGAGGAACACCAAGTGATTTAACTCCAAAACAATTATCAAAAATTTTGAAAACAATTCATAAATATTACAAATTAGCTAATGATTGCGAAATTACACTCGAAGGGAGAATCAATAACTTTACAAAAGAAAAAATCATTGCATGTATAGAAAATGGAATAAATAGATTCTCAATCGGCATACAAACATTTAATACAAAACTCCGCCGCTTAATAGGAAGACTGGATGATACCTCTACATGTATAAACACATTAAATACTATATCTTCTTCCAATCAGGCTGCAATAGTGATAGACCTTTTATATGGCATTCCAGAACAAACAATAGACAATTGGATTGAAGATAATCGCATCGCGGCAACAGAAATTAAAATTTCAGGACTCGATCACTACCAGTTAAAACTATATGATAATTTAAAGCTAAAAAAAATCATTAATCAGAATGGCTTAAAAGTCCCTGATGAAAAGGAAAAATTCAAAATGTATAAAATTGGCTCCGATTTAATGGAAGAGTTCGGCGCAACAAAGCTATCTATTCACCACTATTCTTTCGATTACAGAGAAAGAAATGCCCACAATGATCTTGCCACACAAAGGGCAACCTGCATTCAATACGGTATGAAGGCCGCTGGCAGAATCGCCGGATATTTTTTTAGAAATACATCTAAAATATCTGAATATCGCAAGTATATTATTGCAAAACAAAAGCCAATTTCTTATGCAGGAAAATTAACTCCTGAGTTCGGAATAGCTTCTGAATTAAATTATCAAGTTATAAAGAAACGTTTGCTAAATCCTTATATGATAGGAAAAAAAGATCCTGAGAATTATGACAAAATTTTAAATATAACATTAACAGAAATTGAAAAGTGGCATAAAAGAGGCATTGTTAGAAAATCCCATTCGGGATTTTATAAATTATCCGATGCTGCCCTTTTTAATTATAAGTCTTATATTGAAAATTTAACAGAAAAATTGAGAAAAATTTATACTTACCAGAAATAAAAAAATGACTATCAAATTAAAAATAATACCAGTAATTATTTTGACCTTTCTATTTAATCATCTCTTTTCTATAGCTCAAGACACAAAAAATATAGAACAAACGAATACACTGATAGTTTCTGAAACAAGTGACACTATAACATGCCTGAACGTAGATCGCTCCACTTCAGTTCTCAAGAAAAATCCTGAAAAAGTAATCTCATGTTATACATCATTTGTTTCTCTATGGTATCTCGCAGGAGGAAAACTCATTGCCATACCAAATACGAAACATAAAAATCTGCTAATCGAACCCTATAATAAACTCGAATTAATCGGTTCAGTAACTTCTCCTAACGTGGAAAAAATCATCTCACTCAAACCCGACCTCGTTCTACTCTCCGCTCAAATGGAAAAACACTGGGAACTAAGGGAAATTCTAAAGTCAGCAAGAATAAATTCACTACTTCTTGATTATAATAATTACTACGATTTTTTAACGCTCTCCTTATTATTCTCAAAAATCAATGGAAAAGAAATTGACAATAACCAAGAACTAAAAACAATCATAAATGATATAAATTCGATAATAGATAGAGCTCAAAAAAATAGAAAAATCCGTTTTCTCAGTATATTTGCATCTGCTATAAAAGCAAATAAAGCTGAAACCTCAGAAGCAAATACTGCCTTAATAGCAAAATTACTCGGAGCTGAAAATATTATAGACAATTTAAAAATAAAAACGAAATCAATTAATATCGATTTAAGCATGGAAAAAATTTTTGAACAAGATCCTGATATTATTTTAATAACTACTATGGGAGATGAAAAAATTATCCAGGAAAAAATGAGAACTTTCCTCAAAAATGATCCTCTATGGTCTCAACTCTCAGCCATTAAAAAAGATCGATTTTATTTCCTTCCAAATGAATTATTCCTGTATAAAGCTAATGAAAATTACCCTGAAGCTTTTAAAATAATTTATCAAATACTTTATGAAGATAAAAAATGAATAACTCTATAATACACTCTTATAACAAATTCAGTGAATTAAAAAAAAGAAATTTCTATAAATTATTCATCATAGTCTTATTACTCATTATAACCCTGATAATTTTCTTTTTTAGCCTTTCTAATGGCTCCGTAGAATTAAGTATGAACAACATCTTCACTTCAATAGCCTCCATGGGAAAAGCTGAAAATTCTCATATCATCTGGAATATCAGGTTGCCTCGTATAATCACTGCCATTCTTGTTGGAGCATCCCTATCTCTTTCCGGAGCAATACTTCAAGCCGTCATGAGAAATCCTCTCGCATCACCAGGAATAATTGGAGTAAATGCAGGAGCTGGACTTGGCGCTACTATCATAATAATAGCAATGCCGATTTATTTCTATTACATAATTCCTGCCGCATTTTTGGGCTCTCTAATTACCAGTTTAGCCATTTATCTACTCGCCTGGCAAAGGGGTGCCCGACCAACTCATCTTATTCTCGCCGGGATAGCTGTTGCAAGTTTCGTCTCTTCTTTAACAAGTTCTATTATGATAGCATTTCCAGAACGCATTCATGGTACAGTTGATTTCATGATTGGAAGTCTAAATGCAAAAACATGGTCCCACGTAAAAATATGTTTACCATATACATTAACAGGTATAATATTAACCCTATTACTGGCAAAAAGAATCAATATATTATCCCTCGGAGACGACGTTGCTTACAGTCTCGGTATCAATGTTGAAAGAACAAGAATATTACTTATAACTATTAGTTCTTTACTCGCCGCATCAGCCGTAAGTGTCGCAGGACTTCTCGGCTTCGTCGGATTGGTTTGCCCTCATATGATGCGCCTACTCATCGGCTCCGACCATAGGTTTCTTCTGCCTGCTTCAATTATTTTTAGTGCCGCACTTCTGACATTCTGCGATACTATTGGAAGAATAATAGTCAGCCCTGTTGAAATCCCTGCAGGAATTATAATGTCAATAATAGGCGCTCCATTTTTTCTATATTTATTAAAACGAAAAAAAAACTAATATGAAAATTGAAATTGAGACACTATCAGTATCATATGATGGACCAATAGTTCTAAATAATATAAATTTATCCGTTAAACCATCTGAAATTATCTCAATAGTAGGCCCAAATGGCTCAGGGAAATCCACTCTATTACGCTCTATCGCAAAACTAATATCTCCCATCTCAGGCAATATTTATGTAGATAATAAAAATTTAAAAAACTACTCCAGAAAAGAATTATCTTTAAAAATAGCTTTTTTACCACAATACAAATCAATTCCAGAGGATATAACAGTACTCGAACTTATATCATATGGCAGATACCCTCATCAGTCAAATTTTATCACAAAATCAAAATATGAGGATATCGAAGCTATAGATAGAGCAATCGCACTGACAAAACTCGAAAAACTACAATCAAGAAAAATCTCAACTCTCTCAGGAGGTGAACAACAACGAACATGGATTGCCCTCTGTATCGCACAGGAAACAGATATCCTACTTCTCGATGAACCAACTACCTTTCTCGATATAAAATGCCAACTCGATGTAATGGAACTTATACAGCAACTCAACTATGAGTTAAAAACTACTATCATTATGACTCTACATGACTTAAATCATGCCACCCATTATTCAAACCGCATAATAGCATTAAAAAATGGAGAGATATTTGCTGATGCTACACCAGAAAATTTAATCAATAAAAATATAATAAAAGCGGTATTTGATATTGAATGTAAAATCATCTCATACAATAGTACACCTTTCATTTTACCTATTAGAAACATAAAAGAAGGCATAAAAAATGAAAAACAATGAAGATAATATAGCGTGGAATATGTCATCACAGGAAATTGAGGCAAAAAGTTTTGAAATTATAGAAACTGAATTTTGTCATTCACATCTGAACCCAAATGAATGGACAATTATCAGAAGATTAATTCATACCACTGCTGATTTTTCTATCGCTCAACTGATATCTTTCCGTTTCAATCCAATCGAAGCAGGAATAAACGCCATTAAAAAATGTTCTAAAATTTACTGCGATTCAAAAATGATAAAAAGTGGATTGTCATTAGAAAAATTAAGAAAGATAAATCACAATTATTCAGAAAATTCAATCATCTGCCATATTTCAGATCCAGATATAATAAAAATTTCAAAGGAAAAAAAAATAACGAAAGCACTCGCTTCAGTGGAAAAAGCCATACCTCAGCTTTCTAACTCCATAATACTAATTGGGAATGCACCTCTCGCTCTTGCGAAAATCGCAAAATTAACTATAGAAGGAAAAATCACTCCTGCTCTGATAATTGGAATGCCAGTGGGGTTTGTGAATGTAATCGAGTCAAAAGAACTTCTAAAAAAGACAAAAATACCTGCCATACTTATCGAGGGTAGACGAGGTGGCAGTACACTCGCTGTAGCAACATTACACGCAATTATAGAGTGTGCATTGAAATGAAAACTCAAGCATCAAAACTTAAAACTGGTTTCACAACTGGCGCCTGCGCAACTGCAGCAGTTAAAGCCGCATGGCTCACTTTTAATAACATCAAGTCTCCAAAAAAAATCTCTATCATCTTTCCAGACAAAAAAAGGCGTATCCTTGAATTAAAAAGTATCGTCAAAAGAAAATACTATTCTATAGCGTCAATAATAAAAAATGCCGGCGATGACCCAGATATAACGAACAAAATCCAGATATCAGCAAAAATAAAAGAAATCTCTAATTCTGAAATTTCCCCACACGATCACATTATAAAAATAAAGAATGCGAAATTCGCAATCCGGGGAGGAAAAGGAATTGGCCTCGTTACCCGAAAAGGACTCAACACTCCATACAACAAATCGGCAATAAATCCAGGTCCATTAAAAATGATAGAAGAAAATATTAAAAATTCCAGAATTAAGCCAAATACCACTTTTCTTGTAGAAATATCTGCAAAAAATGGTGAAAAAATAGCGCAAAGAACACTTAATCCTGTAATTGGTATTATAGGAGGTATTTCGATAATCGGCACTACGGGAATAGTTGTTCCATTTTCAAATAAAGCATATATAAATACGATCAAAATCCTTATCAATTCAGCTTATATCAAAAATTCTAATCACATTGTATTAGCAACTGGAAATAATAGCTCAATTTTAATAAAAAATATCTATCCTAAATTAGAGGACGCCTCCATAATTCGCATAGCTGATTTCATATATCATTCAATCAAATTCACCATCAAATATCACTTTAAGAAAGTTACAATTGCATGCATGCCAGGCAAATTACTGAAATACGCCAGAGGATTAAAGAATACTCATGCTCAATTTAATCCACAGGATTTATCGCTTGTCATAAAAATACTGTCACAACTAAGTCGAAACACACAAATTATAAAAAAAATCAAAAATTCGAAAACAATAAACGAAGCTCTATATTACTTGCCCCAAAATTTACAGAAAAAAACATTAAAAGAATTAGCTAAAATGGCTCTTAATAATTTCGAAAAATGGACAAAATTAAAAAATTTTGAAATCGCTCTTTTTTCAAAAGAAAATAAACTAATTTTTATACAAAAATATGAAAAGTAAAATCACTATAGCAGGATGCGGTATAGCACCGGGAGACATAACTGAAAAAATAAGAAAAATTGTAAATAATTCCGATATAATTATAGGCGGTAAACGTATTCTTGATTTTTTTTATGACTTTAAAGGAACTAAAATAACTATAAGCAACAATATTGATGAATTAATAGAAAAAATCAGAAAACTCAAAGAAAGAAAAAAAATTACAATTCTTGCATCAGGAGACCCTCTCTTTTATGGAATAGGAAAAACATTATCTTCAAAATTCTCCTCAGATGAAATAGAAATCATCCCAAATATCAGTGCGATGCAGGCTCTCTTTGCAAAATTAAAATTACCATGGGAAAAAGCAAAATTCTTTAGTATTCACGGCCAAAAAAAAATAAATTATAACTCTATCCTCACATCTGAACTTGCCATTATTTATTGCGACAATAAAACTAAAGCTTCTGATCTGGCAAAAATTCTTATAGAAAAATTTCCAAAAAGCTCAAAACGACCTGCCATTTTGGCAGAGCAATTAGGAACAGAAAAAGAAAAAATCATTAACTCCTCTCTTGCGAAAATCGCAAAACAAAATTCCTCTGAATTGTCAATCCTCCTCCTACTCCCACAAAATAGTTTCATAACAGACCCTGGATTTTCCATTGGATTACCTGATTCAGAATATTTTCATGAGAAGAATATGATTACACATCCGGAAGTAAGAGTTATTGCCATTTCAAAATTAAAACCAGGCCCGGGAATAATCTGGGATCTCGGAGCTGGAAGCGGCTCCGTAGGCATAGAAATCGCTTCACTATCAGAAGACATTATAGTCCATTCAGTAGAATCAAACAGATCTCGTTGTAAAAATATCTTACAAAATATAGAAAAATTTGGATTAAAAAATATCATCTTACATAATGCAAATATTACGCAAGTCATTGAAGAATTACCTCCACCAAGAGGCGTCTTCATAGGAGGAAGCGGAAATAAAATTATTTTCACTCTTCAACAATCTCTAAAAAAAATATTGCCAGGGGGAAGAATTGTTATCCCATCTGTCCTTTTGAGAACAAAAACAGAATTAAATAAATTTGTCACAGAAAATAAAAAATACTTCGTGGAACTTATATCTATTTCTATTTCTCATTCAGAAAAAATTTCTGACAATTACATGTTAAAGCCAGAAAATCCTGTTGATCTATATATATTTGAAAAAAAATGAAAAACTCTCATATAAATAAAGTAATCTTTGCTGGTGCTGGACCGGGAGCTCCAGACCTGATCACTTTACGCTGCCTTTCTGCAATCAAAGATGCAGACCTTATAATTTATGCAGGTTCATTGGTAAATCCAGAAATCTTAAAATATGCAAAAAAAAATTCTAAAACTATTGATAGCTCCGGAATGACGTTATCAGAAATAATCTCGGAAATCAAAAAAGCATGGGAGAAAAAACAAAAAGTTCTAAGACTTCACACAGGAGATCCAGCAATTTACGGGGCAATTGCAGAACAAATGACTGAACTCGACAAATTAAAAATTCCATATGAAATTATCCCTGGAGTAAGTTCTGTATTCGCAGCTGCAGCAGAAATAAAAAGTGAATTAACTACTCCTGGAACTTCCCAAACTGTAATTCTCACAAGAACTTCAGGAAAAACCCCAGTTCCACAAGGACAGGAATTGCAAAAACTCGCTCAACATAAGGCAACTCTTGCTATTTTTCTATCCACACCATTTATCTCAAAAATTACTAATGAACTCATATGCGGTGGTTACGATAAAAATACACCAGTAGCAGTAATCTATAAAGCATCATGGGCTGACCAAAAAATAATACGTGGAAATATTGCGAATATCGCAAAAAAGATAAAAAAAGCAAACATAAATAGACAGGCCATTATTTTGGTAGGAGATGTTCTCAATAAGAAGAAATGGCAAAAGTCTAAACTGTATGATCCAGAATTCTCACACAATTTTAGAAACAAAATCACTTCCAGCAAAGCAAAGTTAATTAGCCTGTCTTCAAATACCAATAAATTCAAAGGGAAAATAGCTATTTTCACAATAACAAAAACTTCACTCAATACAGCAAAAAAAATTACGCAAAATAAAAATCATTGCAAAATTTTTGCGCCACAAAAATTAAAAAAATATTGCAATAAAAGTATCATTTTATATAAAGAACTTGGAAAAACGCTCAAAGAAAACTGGAAAAAATTCGATGCATTTATCTTTATTATGGCCGCTGGCATAGTAGTAAGGTATATATCAAATCTTATTACAGAAAAAACAATTGACCCAGCAGTAGTAGTATGCGACCAATATGGAAACTACGCAATAAGCCTCCTCAGCGGACACATTGGAGGAGCAAACAGATTGGCTGAAGATATCGCAGCTCTGCTCAATGGACAACCTGTTATTACCACAGCAACAGATAACTGCCGAATTATTGCATTCGATGAAATGGCAAGTCGTGAAAATTATAAAATTATAAACCCAAAATTGATAAAAAAATTTAATGTAATGCTACTTGAAAATAAAAAAATAGCCATACATCTTCCTAAAAATATTTTTGATAAATATTATTCAAAAAATAAAAATTTAAAATATATAACTAATTGTAGTTTAGTTAATAGAAAAAATTATTCTGGATTAGTAACAACAAAAAAAATCAAAATAAAAATCCCTCAATTAATAATTAAAAAGAATGAGCAGTCAAAATAAAATTATCGTAGCAGGAATTGGTTGTAGACGTGGAATAAGTAAGGAAGATATTGCGTCGGCAATAAAAAAAGTCTGCCCGAAAAATAAAAAAATTTCATATATAGCCACATCATCAATAAAGTCAGATGAAGGAGGATTGTTAGAATATGCTATCGAAAATCAAGTTAAACTACTATTCTTCAGCAAGGAAGAATTGAATTCAATAGAAAACCTACAAAGTTCGGAAAAAGCAAAAAGATATTTAGATATCAATAATGTATGTGAAGCCGCGGTCATATGTACTGGTGCAAAACTAACTATAAATAAAACTATATATGATAGGAAAATAACAATTGCTCTTGGAGAAAAGGAAAGTCCACAAAATTCACTTTCTGTAGTTGGGATAAGTTCAGGAACGGAGAAACAAATAACTCCAGAAGTGAAAGAAAAAATTCTTTCATCAAATTTAATTGTCGGATATAAAAATTATATCTCATTGCTCCCAAAGTCATGGTTAAAATATAAAGAAGTAATATCTACAGGCATGGGAAAAGAAAGTGAACGTTGTGAAAGGGCTTTAGCTGAAGCATATAAAGGAAAAAATGTCTGTATTATATCTTCTGGCGATGCAGGTATTTATGGTATGGCTGGTTTAATACTCGAACTTACTGAAAATAAAAATCCTCCATTTGATATCAGCTTTGCACCTGGAATTACTTCTGCAATTATAGCTTCAAATATTCTGGGAGCACCGCTTATGAATGACTTTGTTATCTTAAGTCTTTCAGATTTACTCACGCCAAAAAATAAAATTATCAAAAAAATAAATATCATTGCTAATTCAGATTTTGTATGTGTATTGTATAACCCAAAAAGCAAAAAAAGAATAACCCTTCTAAAATATGCTATTAAAAAATTTATGACCGCTCGCTCAAAAAATACCATTTTCGGATTGGTAAAAAATGCAGGAAGAATAAATGAATTTTCCATTTGTGGAAACCTTGAACATTTTCCGGAACAAATTGTAGACATGAATTCCATCGTAATTATTGGAAATTCAGAAACTATATTAAGAAAAGGTAAAATCTATACAAAACGCGGGTATAAAGTAAAAATAAAATGAAAAAATACTCAAATTCACTAATCGCCTTAATAACAATACTTCTAATTTATTACTTCCCATCTAATGCGGAAGAAAATAAAACAAAAAAAATAATCTCATTATCGCCATCAGCTACAGAGCAAATTTTTGTTCTCGGTCGCGGAGATGATTTAGTTGCTTGCTCAGAATACTGCATTCACCCACCTCAGGCTCAAAATAAAGAAAAAATAGGCTCTCTACTAAGTGTCAATATTGAAAAAATTTTAACGTTGAATCCAGACATCATCGTAACTTCTTATCACACAAAACCAATAATTATTGAAAAACTAAAATCATTCGGTTTTGAAATTCTAATCCAAAATACCCCTTCTAATTTTGATGAGTTTTACATGCA
>ERZ795051.2800-NODE-2800-length-18824-cov-4.873621_pt1 | contig 18824 bp, 11 predicted proteins | sample MGYA00375135_ERZ795051 | MGnify/ENA primary metagenome ERZ795051 (study PRJEB30180, sample SAMN05720222) | activated sludge metagenome | isolation source: Anaerobic digester | place: Japan | collected 2015-05-26 ... | reverse complement strand
TACTTTTAAGTTAGCTCGAGCCGCATATTGTGCTGCAGATAATCCAGCCGCACCTGCTCCAATAATAATTGTGTCCCAAACTTCCATACTACCTCCCTCGTTTGGATTTTCATACATAATATATCTTTTTCAATATATATAAAATAAATAATAAAACAAAGTCCTTAAGATCGTGAAACTATTAAAAGCTTGCCGCACATACTCGCTGCATAATCTTTTCTAAACGTATGTTAAGCAGTATACTTATTATATGAGTATACTGCGAAAAAAACTAGTATTGCTGCTCATCATTCAGTTAGCTGCTCTCTTTCCTGTGGTTGCTCAACCAGAGTTATCTGCATCTCAATTCCAACAGCTCTTATCACCTGATGAATATCTATCAGCATTATCTTCAATTATTTCATTTCCTGATCCCGACAGATTGATTTATGCTGGTTTTATTTTTTCATCATCCAACCCGGAACAACGGAATCTTGGGATGAAAAAATTGACAGAACTATTCAAAAAAGCCCAAGCATTACGCGAAGATGAACCAGAACTTTATGAACGCGGCAACAAAGTATTTGAAATTCTATATCCAGATATTCTTATTCGGTATCAGGAAACCAGTACTACTCTACATGAAGCACTCATTATGGGAACATACAATTGTGTATCTTCAGCCGTGCTGTTCTACCTCGTAGCTACTCAAGCTGGGCTTCCTGTAACAGTGTATCTCACGGAAAACCATATGTTCTGCAGAGTTACCGTGGCAGAAAACCAGGTAATTACAGTAGAAACAACAAGCCCCTATGGTTGGGATCCAGGCTCTCCCCGCCCAATACGAAGCACTAATCAAAGTTTACAATCGTATGCTTATACACCTAAAGCCAACTATGAAACGGCTGAAATGATAAGTCCCGAAATAATGATTGCGACGATTGCATCAAATAGAATATACTTACTTGAAAACCGAAAAGACTATTCATCTGCGCTTAAACTAGCTGTTGCAATGTACTATTTTAATCCTATAGAACAATACCGTATACTTGTTCTTGAACGCATCAACAATGTTGTAAGCGTCCTCATCAATCAAAAAAAATATACTGATGCACTTGAACTGCTAGAAAACACTATTGATCGATTTGGAACTTCTCCGTTTATTGATAACATCCACAATCAGCTTTTAGTTGCAAATATTTTTAACACGCTTTCTCAACGTCCATTTGAGGAATCAAAAGCTCTCATTCTCAATTTGTATCAAGATAAAACTATTACCGAAAAAGAGTTTGAACAGGCTTTAGTGTATCTCTACTCTGTACGTATTAATGAAATACAGAAAAAGGAAGGCTGGTTTAAGGCTTGGCAGGAACTCAAACCGGTTGCTGAACAGTATCCTCAATTTTCTACACTTGCAAACCTCTATAAAACAGTTTACGTAAATTGGGTTTCCGAAGTTCATAATAGATTTGCAGCTTTTTTTAATAATCAAAACTATGATGCAGCAAGAGAAGTTCTTATGAACGCATTAGCATTTGCTCCTTCTGAATCACGATTACTCGAAGACCTTGCATTTCTCAATAAAGTTCAAAAAAAATAACTAAAGCAAATAAAAAGGCAGTACCGCAATTTGCTGTACTGCCTATTATAAAGTGGACTAATTTCTAAATATCAGAATAATCCGATGCGAAGCCCAAACGCGATATTCGGCCGAACAAGTTCTTCTAGTCTTGTTGATGCTTCTGATGGAATAAATACCAATGAACCTTCTACATACAGCGCATAGCTCTTTAACACTACCCAGTCCTTGAATGTAATTTTTGCAAATTCCCACTGTCCAAGAATTGATGAAAGTATAATATAACGTCCTTCCGGTGGGCTAAAGATATTAGCAATATCCTTTTGCATGCTAAAGTATGTAAAATTAGCTCCCATTGTAAACGACATAGAGAAGAAATCCCAATCCGGACCAAAGTAGTAACCAAATGGCAGATATGCAATATTTGCAAGAAGCTTTAAGCCAAGCACATAACCGCCAAACCGTGAAATATCAGCAGGTGGTGTATTTTCTGTTATCATTCCAAAAATGTTGTCCCATGTTGGACGTGCATCAAAGCCCTGACCAAGCGCAAATTGCAGTTTAACGTTATCATCAAAGAATGATAACCCCAAACCTGTTTCATATCTCGTAGCGCCAAGTACATGTGCATCGAAATACGATCCCTGAATAAACCCTGGTACAGAATATGCAGCTTTATCACCGGTTCGAATGAGAACACCTACTTCTTTAAGGCCATTCTCATCAAAAGCGGTTCCTACTACACTTACTTTTTGATTCAATCGTACATTTTCTTCTGGCGCTATTACCGTGACAGCAGGTTTTTTTGTATCAATTGTTACATTTACCTTGCGGACTGCATAATCACCATTCGCAAATGTTGCTCTGATAAGAATCCGAAGCTCACCATTCACATAATCCTGTGTTTCAAGACGGAATTTATAAGCTGGTACACCTTTTGCTTCCATGAAGGTTCGGCCATTATCAAAGCTATATTCAACTTTTATAGGAGTTCTTTCTTTGAGCTGCTGTTGATAGAGAGCCCATGCCTGCTTATCTGTTTTATCAGCAACAGGCGTATCCCATCCGCAAGTTCCTGTTACATATGGCCTACCTGTAATAAAATCACCTGTAGAAATAGAATCAATAGTTAACCATGGACCATTCTGTTCATACAGTATTGTTCGTGTTTCTGATTTTATTACTGTCCCTTCTTCTGCACTGGTTTCTACACGAATGCTCAATGAACCATCAGAAAGTTCTTCCTGTTTCAGTGGCAAGTTAAAATATCCTTCTTTGTTGATATCAACTGTACTATACGGTTCATTATTCAAATATATAACAGCACGCTTATACTGTTTATTAGAGGTAACTTTTCCTGAAATGGCAAACGATCCGCTTACTTTTTCTCCATGTACCGGGAAAATGATGTCTATGCTTTCCGCTTTCTGTCCAGACAACACCATAAAGTTTCTTGCTACATAGGATTCGTTATTGGCAAAGTCTGTTGCTGTTACACGGAGATTGTACCAACCGGGAGCGAGCTTAGAAATATCAACTGCCTTCGAAAACACCGTATTGAGCGGTAGTTCAGCTTTTATTGTTCCTGTAGCACTACCAATTGGGCTTATTTCCATAACAAGATTTTTGAGAGCAATATTATCGGACACCCTGCCACCAAGAATAAAACTTCCAAAAAGCTCAGAACCATCAAATGGCGTATCCAGACTGACTATAGGTAGAGTGTTATCAATCGAAACAAGACCTGCAGCAAAACCTGGAGTATCATAGTTATCTAGTATGCGAACATATATACTGTGAACACCGTCTTTAAGAATTCGAGTGTCTAATGAATATGTCCAGGAAGTAGTACCAATTGCCTTATTGTAGGTATTACCATTATCAAAGGACACCCATACTTCTTTTATACCATTTGCGTCCGATGCTGTACCTTTAAGTACAATTACTCCTCGTACTGTTTCATTGTATGGTTCAATTAGTTCACCAACAGGCTCTGCTCGGCTCACACGGAACACACGTTTTGCAATTTCACCTTTGACACCGTTAATATCAACTGCATAAGATTCGAATGTATGCTCATTATCTGCAATTTCAAGCAATTTGAATGGAACCGAAAAGCTGTTAGCATTTTCAATAGTTTGCCAGTCACTACCATCTATGCGCCATGCAATCGATGCTACACCATCATCATCATACGCAATGCCTGATACAACAAAATCGTTTCGCATTACTTCCATTTCTCCAGGAATGCTTACCTGGACTATGGGTTTATCAGCATCAATATTAACAATGAATGAAGGATTATCTTTTGCAAGCGGATAGTAAACAGTTTGATTCCCAGCTTTATCGGTAATACGATAGGCTAAAAGTTCTGGACCTGCTTTGAGGAGACCAAGATCGAGCATGCGTTCAAGGATAATATAACCCGCAAAAGGAGGTATTTCCGCACCTTTGCCAGCAGGTAATGGTTCAAGATATCCTCTCGGATACCATTTGTCCTGTTCAATTATATCCCAATTCTTTCCATCAATAGAATATTCAACTTTAGCAATGTCACCTGCATCTTGAATTTCAAGAACATGCAATATAAAACCATTCACTTCTTCGTTATTTTTCGGTAACACAGTTATTACAGTGGGTGGATTTGTGTCCTTTACGATTGGCAGCAGTGCCAGAGAAGTTCTTCCAGCATTATCAGTAGCTCGAATCCATATCTGATATCCACCGTCTACCAGACCGGGGAAAGATACTGTTGCATTGATCGGACTTTCGGTGCCTGCTTTTGTGCTTAACGGAGTTGTCTGCCACGTCTCGCCATAATCCATGCTGTACTCAAGTATTTTTATGCCATTAGCATCTTTCACCGTTCCCAGAATCTGAACCCGATCTTTCACCCAGCGCGGCGCTTCACTCCCGTTGAGAGCTATTTGAGGTGCTTCTGCATCACTAATAATTGTAAATACTGGTGTTTCATATTTTTCATTATCAACTGTGGTAACAACGAGTTTAGTTTCCGGACCAATGCCTTCTCCATCGGCGGTAATGGTAATGATGTTGCCTTCAAAGTTCACAGTTAAATATGGTACTTGAGGAGAAAGCACAGCTGATTTGATTGGCCTTCCATTAAAATATGCACGGATTGTATCGCCAGGTTTACAGAGCAGTACGTTACTCTCACTAAACCTGCCATCTATGAGGTATATTTGCTCTTTATCTTCTACCCCCTGCGTTTGTTCAGGAGCCACTCTGTAAAACACTGTATTTCTTATCGTTACAAGACCTGCTGTATCTTCTGCACGTGTTTCAACTAACACACGTCCATAGGGCAGTTTAACGGTAAGCGGAATTGATAGTGCAAGCGAACCATCTGCTGATGGTTTAGATGGTAACGTTGCTTTAATCCATTCACCCGAGTTAAACCGATATTCAAACACTTTTAGCGGAATTGCAGATGCCACAGAAAGTTCGAGGGTTGTACCTTCAGCGAGAACAATTGGCATTCCCTGTACAAACTGTGTAGGTACGTTCTTAGTCTTTACTGCATTACATGCAATACTAATTTCATCACCCGCACGAATAAATGTTGCCTGTAATTTTTTTGAACTATTGCCAAGACTGTCTACTGCCACGGCCGACAGTGTACGTCTTCCTGGAGGGATTGCCCCAGGATTGATAATAAAGAGTGGACCTTCACCTTCTGCTCCAAAAGCAGCCGCATCGAGTCCGATTGACACTGACCGTATACCTGCATTGCTTACCGCATAAACCATAACAGGCATATCTTGTGTAAGGGTAATCCCATCAAACTGTGTCAAAAGTCTGATGTCGGGAACAAGACTCGCAGGATCAAGCGCAACTTTATAGGTTTGCACAGCTCTATTGCCGCTGCCATCAATTGCTGTAATAACTACATCGAGATTTGTAGTCTTAGCAGGGAACGATACCGTTTTGACGCCAATAGTTCCTCCTGGTGTAAGTTCAAAATCACCAGATTCAGTTCCAATTTTATAGGAAAGTTTTGCAATACCAAAAAGGTCATCAGCCTGCACCGCTACGGTAAAGGTTTGATTAGCACTTGTTCCAGGGCTAACCAGCGTCAGCTGAGGAGGTGTGGAATCGTATTCTATCTCACAGCGAGTAATATATTCCAGCCCATCCTGATCGAGAGCTCTAAACCAAAGTGTAATACGGCCATCAGCCTGTGACGGTAATTTAATGGTTCCCTCAAATTCTCCTGCAGTTTTAGATGCTTTGAGTGGTATAGCCGTCGTTATTGAATCTTTTGAAAAACCATAGAATATTTCCGGCTTTTTAGGATTGAGTCCCAGTCCGCTCACCTTTACAGAAAAATTTGCTGCACCGGTAAAGCGAACAACACGATCAAGCTCTTTTGGGAAAGCTGAAGTATCGTTGGTAAAGAGCGGAGCACTCCATGATATAGGTCCTATTGTATCGGAGCCTGTTAGTATAATACCAGGTCCCCCTTCAAAAGCGATATTGTTTGCTTTTATAACTTCCCTGGCCTCTGGTATATATGGTTGTATATCTTTATTAACAGCTTGAGCGACATTGACTGTGCTCGCATTGCCCGCTTTGTCTGTAACACGGAGCTGCACTGCACCACTCGTGGGATTTGCAGTAAAGCCTACAATGGAAGCAGGCTGTATTTTTTCTGCTGTAGTGCCACGAATGACTTCTACTGAAGCAATGCTCCAGAGCGGCTCATCAATAGCACACACAAACGTTGTGGTACCACCTGCTCTATCAGCTGTCAACGAACCTGCAACGGGAGCAAGCACTCGAATCACTGGCGCTGTGTTATCAACCATAACAGCAGTATTTTGTATAGCCTCTCCTCCTGTCGCTGAAAGCACCCGTACACTGATAAGCGTAGGTCCATTTAGACCGCTATCTGGCACAGTTAATGAGAATTCTTTACCTTTTACTGTTGCTGGTTGCCAGCTTCCACCATTAACCGATACTTCTGCCTGCGCAAGCACAGATCCATCGGTTATAACGCCAGCAACCTCTATTGCATTTTTCTGCCAGCTACCAAACACAGGTTTTGAAAGCATAAATGCCGGCGGTATAGCACCAGTTCTGAAAACGTAAGGACCAGATTCCACTCGTCTATTTTTTGTGGTAATTACTACTACTTTAGTCGGCTTTGTAACACCTTCTACACCAAAGGTAATGCTTACAAGATTATTTTCCTGTACTACCTTTACAATATCAGTCGCCGGTTCAAGACTTACGGTTTTTATCTGTTCATCGGGATACGGAGCAATAAATGAACCAACAAGCGGTTTTGTCTGGGTAATTTCTATGACTTCGCCGCTATCGGAATTAGCAAAATCTAAGAGCGGCCCAACCCGTAACCGGGCAAAGTTGCTGCCATACACAGGAACACGGAGTATTCCCGTTTTTCCAGCAGCATCTACTGCCTGTATCTCAATTGTAAGCACACCAAAAAGGGGCGGCAGTGGAAGCGTAAATGCTGCATCACCAGGAGTTTTTCCCACAGTCAGTGGAACCGGTGTTCCTCCATTTATTGCATAGGTAACTTTTACAAGCTGATTTTCTGCTTTTATTACACCCGACAGCGCAGCTTTTCCATCAACCGTAGCAAGCTCTATACCTTCCACAAATGGCTTCTGTCCTTCAAAGTCACTTGCCTGCGATAGACTTATTACTGGACCTGCACCATACCAGGTAAAGGGTATGACAGCTGGATTACTCCGCTTTCCAAACACATCGACTGCCCAAACCGTCAGTGTATGAGCACCAAAGCTCATATTGTTTGTAGAGACTGCAAATGACCCATCTGTTACATATTCCTGTTCTGGATTCTTATCTACCTGCCAGACTATTTTTGCAACACCATCATCATCGCGGGCAAAACCTTGAATGAGCAACATGTCCGATAGCTTATCAGAAGCTTTTGGTGCCATTACCGTAAGTAACGGTAAATCCTGCGAAGCATCAATGGTTCTTGTAATTGTTGTGTTTCGTACGTTGCCTGCAATATCAGTTATTCTAAATGTTACACTTATTTTTCCAGTAGCATTGCCAACATTAAGTTTTTTTATAAAATACGGATTACCAGGAACAAGTTCTATCTGTCCTGTTTCTTTTCCGTAAAACCATTCAAGACTCTTTATACCTACAGCATCAAATGCTCTTCCTGCAATGACAAATTCGCCATTTACGTTCATTTTTTCATCAGGGGCTGTAATTGCAATTTCTGGAGGGGTGTTATCAACATAGACGAGGAATACTGCGACTCCTGTGGAACCGACATTATCTTCACTTTTAAACCATATTACTCCTGGACCATCAGGAAACTTTTTACTATCGAGCTGCAACTTGAATGAGGCTCTATTAGTCTTTTTATCAAGATTGTACGCAAGTTTGTTCCAAGTTTTTCCCTGATCAATTGAATAGAGCACTATTTTAATACCATTTGCATCGGTTACAGAACCTTCAATTGCAAAAGTACCAGAAACCAGCTTGCCAAAATCAGGTTTGCCAATCTCATGTAATGGTTTCATTCGATCCAAATGAAACATCACTGATGAAACAGAACCAGGGAGTCCATTAATATCTATTCCGCGAACAAAAATAGTATGAACACCATCTGGCATATCATTAGTTTTAAGAAAATAAGACCAGTACTCTTTTCCCTTGACGGTTATCCAATCGCCATTGTCAATGCGAATTTGCACTTCTTGCACACCATCATCATCAACACAGGTACCAACAATATTGAGGTCGCCGCCTATTCTCATAAAAGGGAGCGGGTTATTGATCTGTGCAATAGGAAGATCTGATAACGGATCGATTATTATATTGAAAGGACCGCCAAATGAGATATTTCCTGCACTATCAATAACACGGATGATCAGGTTATATTTCCCTGGTTTGAAACCATTAATATCGTAAAGATACTGCCAGTTTTCCAGACCAAGAGCAGGATTATAGGTATTCCCTGGTTTTGGAGGGGAAGCAGGAGGCTCAGAAACCGGTGGGGGTGTTTGCTCCTGAGCATTGACTATGCAAATTGTAAATAGCATAAACACAGCTATTATTCCTACCAGCAATCGTTTCATAAAAACCTCCAAAAATTTCTTCCCATATATCAGGCATACAATAAAGTATACGTGAGCTAATATAATACAACGTTATTATAGCACAATCTCTCTAGCTTTATCGGCAGAATATATGTATTTACTTAAAATTATACTACTATTTTTCGACAATTACAATCGACAATTTTGCATATTGTGATCATTTAGCATTTTTCAACACTACTTTTGAAACATATAATAACTTTTGCAGTTTTTAATCATAATTCACACAATTATATGTCGGAAAATTGTATAAATAATACAATTTTTAATGCAAACCTGTTCATACTGTGCTATACTGCAAAAGGGAGCAGATGCACACATATGAACAACATATCAGTCTTAATCATTGATGAATCCAACCTGATCAGAGAATACTTATCCGATCTTTTTAAAAAACGCGGACTTTTCCCCCAAACAGCAGTCAGTGGCGTTGAGGGCCTTGCTAAAATGCGGAGCAACCCACCAGATCTCATAATTCTGGATTTCCACTTGAGCAGATTATCCTGTAAAGAATTACTCCAAGAAAAAGCTAAAGACCCAAATACAAGCTCAATACCTGTTATTTTACTGGCTAACAAAATAGACCGTAATAATCTCCTTGAACTTGTTCCTTACAATATTAAAAAAGTATTTATGAAACCACTCAAAATCGATGCTTTTCTCCAGACGATTACTGAGCTCACACGTATACCATTTGACATTGATTCTACCCCTTGTCAGATTGATGCGCATGTTACCAATTCCATTATTTTCATAGAGATATCACAGGGACTCAATACTGATAAAATAGATTTGCTTTTTTATAAAATAAAAGAACTGCTCGAACTCTATACGATACAAAATCCATATGTGATAGTACTGCTCAGTGGAATGGAATTTTCATTTATCGATGGTCCAAACTTGGAAAAATTGCTCAATACGATAATGCAAGCATCACAGGCAATCAATAAAAATATAAAAATTATTTCCACATCAAATTTTCTAAAAGAATTTATTTTTGGACATCCAGATTACACTGGTATAGAGGTAGTTTCCACACTTGAATATGCACTTGACAGCGCATCACTAGCAAAAGCTGGGGAAGAACAGCTTGAATCAATAATAACTTCAAAAGCATCCCCCGATACAGCAAAAACCTCAAATATTCTCATGCAGTTTGAACTGGATGCACAGCAACAGGGCAAAAATAATTCCTCCAAACGGCTCCATATTGCTTCTGTTGATGATGACTTTGTTATACAGGAACTCATCAAAACAACCTTTGCATCAGTTAATGCAGAGATAACATTTTTTTCAAATGGGGATGAATTCCTAAAAAATATTGAAGAAGAGGATTTTGATCTTATATTTCTTGATCTGAGAATGCCAGGGCTTAACGGTTTTCAGGTTATGGACCTACTACGTTCAAAAAATATCGAAACACCCATTATTATTCTCTCTGCTATTTCCCAAAAGGAAGCAATAATGAAAGCGTTTCAGTATGGTGTAAAAACATATCTAGTAAAGCCTCTAAAACCAGAACAAATACTTAAGAAAACATTGGAAGTGCTTAAAACTAATTTTTAATATATCAGGATTGGTATGGATATTTTTCAAGAACTATTTAAGCAAAGTGCCGTTCCTCAAATCATACTCAATGAACAGGGTATTATATATCAATGGAACGATGCTTTTATCTTTTTTCTTTTAGAATTTGCAAATGCTAAACCTGAAGATATTTCGATTCCATTTTTTGAATGGCTGCAACACTATGACCCTTACCAGTATACATATTATTTTACCGAACTCGTAGCAGAAAAAATAAGCAACACAACAATTGAAGCCAAATTGCGATTTTGCTCTGAAGATAAACACTGGATCCGTATAACAATGAATTTGGTACGATGCACTAATACAGGTGTTAGCTCAGGTTTCCAGCGCTTCGTTTATTGCACGTTCCTCGATATTACCGATCAAAAAATTCATGAAAAATCCCTGCTTGCAGCTAAAGAAGAAGCAGAAAAAGCTACTCTCACTAAAAGCCAGTTTCTTGCAAATATGAGTCATGAAATTCGCACACCAATTCAAACCATACTTGGAATGACAGAATTGCTTAAAGAAACAAGGCTTGATAAAGAGCAAATAGAATACATCCACACCGCTCGATTTTCAGCTGATGTTCTTTTAGGACTGGTTAATGATATTCTTGATTTTTCTAAAATAGAAGCAGGTAAATTACAGCTTGAATATATCGATTTTGATATACGATCAATAATAAACCAATCTATAAGCCTAATTGTGATGGATGCTCATAAAAAAAATCTGGAAGTCATTATCGATATTGATGATTCAGTTCCCAGGATAATCAGAGCGGATCCTGGCCGCATTAGACAAATAATTGTCAATTTATTTAAAAATGCGGTTAAATACACTCATCAAGGTGAGATAGTTATTGCTGCTACATATAATAATAACTTTTTAACCTGTACTGTTACTGATACCGGCACAGGAGTGCCCCCTGAAATGCGTCCAAAACTCTTTAATCCTTTTACCCAGGCAAATGCTGGAGCAATAACCCATGGTGGCACAGGATTGGGGCTCGCAATTAGCAAACATCTTGTTGAAGCAATGAAAGGTACTATTTTTTTTGAGCCCAATAAACCACAGGGGTCTATTTTTGGATTTTCCATACCAATAGAAGCTGTACCATATGGTCATGCACTTGAACCATTACATTTTACAACTGAACATACTATTCTAATTGTTGACGATAATACCGTATCCCGCAGCTGGCTTTACAAGCTACTTACTCATATGGGCGCTAAAGTGTTACTTGCTGCGTCCGGTACTGAAGCACTATCAATACTAAAGGCAAAACAGGATAATGAGATACCTTTTGTCGATGTATGTCTCATTGATCAGAATATGCCAGGAATGGATGGATGGAGGCTTGCCGCAGAAATCCATAGTGAAAAAACAACAAGCTCCATACCACTCATCTTGCTTATCCCTGAAGGAGAAGGCGCACAGGAATCAAAAATGAGGCTGTTAACATGGTTTAATGGCTATATCTCAAAACCTGTCAATGTTCAAGATCTTTTTAATACAATAGAACAAGCTGTTACGGAAATTACAGAGCTCGAGTCTCCTGAAGAAAAAGATATTGAAATTGCTCTCGAACAAATAGAATCAAATGAGTTGCCACTCCAAATTCTGCTTGTTGAAGATCATACTATTAATCAGGAACTTTACACTATCCTGCTTGAAAAATTCGGATGCACTGTAGAAATTGCAAATAATGGTGCAGAAGCCGTTGAAAAAGCACAAAAAAAACCTTTCGATATCATTTTAATGGATATTTTTATGCCGGTGATGGACGGCTATGAAGCAACGAAGCATATTCGCGAATTGGGTTTTTCAAAACCTATTATTGCCATAACTGCCAGTGCAATCAAAGGTGAACATGATAAGTGTATCCGTGCAGGTATGAATGATGTATTAGTAAAACCGTTTAAACGTAAAGATTTAGAAACTATGCTTCGATTCTGGAGCAACAAATCAACAAACTCAATTGCTCCAAACACAGAAAACCAACAAGAAATGCCTATCACGCAAAGTGCGGATACACCGTTTATAGAAATATTTGATTATCATGAACTACTGGCGACATTCCTCGACAACGAAGATACTGTAAAAAATCTTATCAACAGATTTATTAAAAAAATTGAAGATCAGTATTCCCAGCTAATGGAAGCCTTTAATGGAGGCAATATACAAGCGGTACGAGAACTCGCCCACTCGATAAAAGGTGCATCATGGAATATGACAGCTAAAAAACTTGGAAATCTTGCTCGCGATATTGAATATGCAGCAAAAGACAATGATACTGAAGGAATTGTCCGATTATTTTCCCCCTTTGAAAGAGCTCTGCAGGAATTTATTGCAACTGCCCGGCCATTTGCCTCTTAAAACACTCTTGACACAATACGCAAAACTTGTCAATTTAGATTATGTACAGTATAAAAAGGGGGATATATGTCCATTATTGTGGAACATGACAAACGCCGCAATGAAATACTGGAAAAAGCTTTGCAAGTTTTTGTTGAAGAAGGGTATACTGATACAACATATCAAAAAATTGCAGACAGATGCGGCATTACCCGCACTATTCTCTATATCTATTTTAAAAACAAACGTGAAATTTTTATATACAGCATCAAACGTTTTACCGAATCACTTGAAAATGAACTAAAAGCTATTATAGCCCACAATTCTTATACGAATACCGAAAAGCTTAAAGCCGTAACACAAATGATAATCGATACCTGCGAGGCTAATTCAAAATTATTACAGATTATTGTTGACTATTTGCAACACCTTTCAAAAGCAGGTATTAATACAGCAGAACGAGTCAGGAGAAGAATCATTCGACTCAGACATCTCCTTGCAGGAATCATAATAGCTGGACAAAAAAGCGGAGAGTTTGATCCCAATATTCAGGTTAAATCTGCTATTGATTTTTTTTATGTCATTATTGAAGCTATTGTTGTACGAGTAGCTTTACTTCAGGCTCGCAACCTTGATGAAATTAAAAACCTTTCCAATGCATTTATTACCATGCTTGGTAAAAGTAGTATACCTAACCCAATGAGGAAATAAATAATTATGAATCTACCAGCACAGAAGCCCGCATGGCTAAAAGTACCAATTCCGCATGGCCATGGATTTGAGGAAATGAATACACTCATAAAGGGGCTCGGATTAGCTACCGTTTGTACAGAAGCTCGCTGTCCAAACAAATCGGAATGCTGGAATTGTGGCACAGCAACCTTTATGGTTCTTGGTGATATCTGCACGCGAAACTGTAGATTCTGTGCTGTTAGCACACAAAAAACAGGAAGGCCTGTTAATAAAAATGAACCACAAGCACTCGCAGAAGCTATTCACAAGCTTAAACTAACGTATGCAGTCATTACCAGTGTTGACAGAGACGACCTGCCAGATCGTGGAGCAGAACACTTTGCTGCATGCATACAGGCCATTCATACTGTCTCCCCAGAAACTAAAATTGAAGTTCTCATTCCCGATTATTATGGTACTGAGCTTGAGACGATTCTCAAGGAGAAACCCGATGTAATTGCACACAATATCGAGACGGTTCCTTCGCTGCAGCATATCAGAGATTCTCGAGCATCCCTTGAGGCTTCTCTACGAACACTCAAAGAAATTAAACAAAAAAGCTCAATTCTTACTAAATCGAGTATCATGGTAGGTCTTGGAGAAACCACAGGAGAAATTCTAGAAAGCATGGATATACTGCGCCTCTCAGGTTGCGATATTTTAGTACTTGGCCAATACCTGCAGCCGACAAAACAACAAGTGCCGGTTAAAAAGTATTATACTCCGCAAGAATTTGATGACCTGGCACAAAAAGCATACGAAAAAGGATTTTTAAGTGTTGTAGCAGCACCACTTGCACGTACGAGTTATCATGCGCAGCAAAGCTTTCCAATACAGCAAGTTACCTCATAGGTTGATGGAACTTTAATTAAATAAAAATACTCTAATCGTAAAGGAGCGCAGTAATGGCACAAAGTAAAACCTATACATTTACCGGGAAAGGGAAAGGCAGCAAACTGTTGCGCTTAAAACTTACAACAGAACAACCAATAACCAAAGACTCCATCATTCAAGATATTGCCATTAACGGAGATTTTTTTGCTCATCCAGAGGATGCTTTTGATGAACTCGAACAGTACCTTATTGGGAAACCAGTACGAGACATTGGTTTTTGGTTTACAAAAGGTATCGACCTATTTAAACTGACTGTGTATGGATTATTGCCAGAGGATTTAACAGCAGCTGTAGAGGTAATGGTATCACAAGGAGATTGTTAATGAGATTATTAACTACTGGATTCAATAGTGCTTACTGGAATATGAGTGTTGATGAAGCAATACTCGAGACGGTTGCCTCTAATGCTGTAGAACCGACATTACGATTTTATGGATGGCAGCCACATGCAATTTCTATTGGCTACTTTCAGGGTATTGAGGAAGAAGTAGACCGTGAAGCATGCAAACGCATGGATATCGATATAGTTCGCCGCATAACGGGAGGTGGAGCTGTCTTTCATGCAGATGAACTCACCTACTCAATTGTGATACCCGAAACTCATTACCTTGCCTGTCACGATATCTTGAAAAGCTACGAAAGCATCCTGCAAGGCGTAATCAATGGTTTTAATGAGCTTGGCTTACAAGCAGAATTCGCACCAATCAATGATATTATAATTAACAACAAAAAGGTATCAGGCAATGCGCAAACACGAAAATATGGCTGTATTCTCCAACATGGAACCATTCTAATATCAGTAGAACCTGAAACTATGTTCACATTGCTCAAAGTTCCTAATGAAAAGCTTAAAGGTAAACTGATAGCGGATATTAAAGAACGGGTTACATCGATACGTGCATTGCTTGGAACATCAGTGAGCTTTGAAAGCGTACAAAAAAGCTTTATTCAAGGTTTTGCGAGACTGCTTAAAGAACCGCTCATTGAGGGCTCTCTTACACATGAAGAACTTGAACGAGCACGAATATTGCAAGAAACAAAATTTGGGACTGAAGCGTGGAATAATAAGCGGCTCTAAAACTATGAAGGGGTCTCTTTATGAACCAAAAACTTGCATAACCACCCAAGTTCATACGAGCCGTAAGTAAAAAAATTTCTTGCATTTTTTATAAAAACATCTACAATACATAGTATGCGTCTTAAGTCTTTTCTGCTTTGTCTTATTGTGATTGCTCTTTTTACTGGCTGCACAAAAGCTGAGTTATCACTTAATATCGATGAGATAACCTGGCTTAAAAAAAACAATATGGAGATTGTGTTTGTAGGCCAGATTAACTACCCACCCTTCGAATTTATTTCTGACGAACGCGGTGATTATACCGGTATGGCAATTGAACTGATCCGGTGGATGGGAACAGAGCTTGGTTTTACCCCTGTTTTTAAACCAATGACGTTTGCATCAGCCCAGCAAACTGTACTCAACGGAAAAGCCGATGCACTAACGGGCATTTTTGAAAGTCCGCAACGAAAATTACTATTTGATTTTACCGATGAAGTTTTTTCTGTACCTGCATCAATTTTTATTCATAGCGATCGAACTGATATTATTACAGTGCAAGATCTTGCACATAAAAAAATATCAGTACAGCGTGGAGATTATGCTATTGAGTACTTAAAACAACAGAATATTCCTGTTGAATGGATATACACCGATGATTTTAAAACAGCAATCGAATACGTTGCTCAAGGTAAAGCAGATGCTAATATTGGCGATGAACAAATAGTTCTCTACCATATTTATAAAAATAACTTGCAACAGGTAATAAAAAAAATTGGTGAACCGCTCTATGTAGGCAAAGACTGTATGGCAGTTGCCAAAGGTAATGCAATTGTTTTATCAATTTTACAAAAAGGGCTTCAGCGCGCATACAAGAGCGGCGTTCTCGAACAAATCTACCAGAAGTGGCTTGGACTATCTTATTCAGTAAAAGTTAAACAGGAATGGTCAACAACTATCACCGTGATTATTGCAATTTTACTTGGCCTTATTATTGTAAGCAGCTTTTGGATTATTCAATTACGTGCTACAGTGCAGAAAAAAACAAGAGAAATCCAGAAAGTTAACAATTCACTGCAAAGTTTGAACCAACAGCTCATTCAAGCAAATGAGCAGCTCGTTATTGACCTCAAAGAACATCGTAGGCTGGAAGAAGAACGAAAAAATGTCGAACTTAAAATAGAAAAAATTCAAAAATTCGAAAGCCTTGCACTTATGGCCAGCAGTGTAGCTCATGATTTTAATAACTATCTTACAGGAATTCTTGGCAACATTGAGTTGGCATTATCGGAAATTAGCGCCGACACTCATGCATATAAAGCCTTGCAAGAATCGAGAAATATCGCACTACAATCACGTGAGCTTATACATTCAATGCTTGACTTTGCTGGCTCGACTTCGCTTCGGCTCGAAACATTAACTATACAATCACTCATTAACGATATTAAGCCCCTCATTGAAACAAGTACCAAACATCAACACATAGTAGAATACATATTTGACGAAAAACCGATAACCATAAAAGGCGATAAAAGCCAACTTAAACAGAGTATTTTCAATATAGTACTCAATGCGATAGAGGCAGTTCCCTCTACTAATGGTAAAATTACAATCACATGCACAAGAAAAGAAATTTCACTCGATTATCTTTCCAGATATTTCCATGCTGGCATAGAACTCTATTCTGGTGAATATGCACTCATCATTGTAGAGGATAATGGTCCGGGAATTCCTAAAAGCATGTTAAGTAAAATCTTTGATCCGTTTTTTTCGACAAAAAAGTCGGGACGAGGAATTGGTCTTTCATCTTCCATGGGTATTATCAAAGCACATGGCGGCTGCATTATAGTAGATTCGGAGCCCGGACGTGGTTCACAGTTTTCTGTCGCTTTGCCATTTTCAAACACTTAGAAAAATGCGCAATTAACACCAAAGCATGACATAGCTTGACATTTCTCTTAAAATTCAAGATATTCTCCCTACAATACCACTAATTATCCTGGGAGGTTTCTATTTAATGCTTTTTCGACAATTATTTCGAGCATTAGTCTGGTTCATAACTATTTTTTGTATAGTAACAACTATTTCATGTTCACGAACATATGAAACAGTATATATACCGGTAAATTTCTCAAACCTTGCACAACTACAGGAACAGGAATTTCCTTCTATTTTTGAAGCTAATTTAGTCAATGATCATATTATCAATTTTTATACCAATGAAACGACACGGGAAATCACAATAGACTTTTTTGCCAAGTTGACACAATCACGTGAAATTGCTGCAATAATTCTTGAAGCAGCTACAAAATATTCAATTACACCAGCTTTAGCATTCGCGCTTGCCTATGAAGAAAGCAGATTCAACCCGCGAGCAGTGAATCAAAATGCAGATTCTATCGATAGAGGATTATTTCAGCTAAATTCTAAAGCTTTTGAAACGCTTTCAATAGATCAATTCTATAATCCTAAAGTCAATGCTGAATACGCAATGAAGCATCTCCGTTATTGCCTGGATACTTCCAGTAACGAATTTGCAGCATTAGCAATGTACAATGCCGGACCTGTACGTGTGAAAAAAGGTGGAACTCCTGAAAAAACATTAAATTATATTTATCGCATTAACTCACATACGCTCAATATTCAATCGCTTTTCGAAGCACAAATTGTAGCAAAATATCAACAGTCTATGGCAATGCTTACAAAAAAAACAATGGTTCGATAAACTGCAATTAGCCAAGAAGTCCTGAAAGTTCATCAGAACTTAATCCTGATAGCTTATCAGTATCATGTTCTTCATTTGACAGCTGGGTCATGAGCGAGTTTGTTTTTTCTTCATGCCATGCTAACATAGATTTTATTATATCGTGAGTCAGCTTTTTGTTTGATTGTATCAATTCTGCGTGTTCCTCACTGCTCAATTGTTTGAGCACACGCATAAATGTGGTTCCAGCTAATGCGCACAAACGTAACAGTTCACTCTGGTCTTTTAACTGAGCATTAATTTCTATTTGGCGATATAATTCTTGAAACGCTGAATGCAACATTTCAATTAATGTCTCGAGCAAAGAACCTGTAAACTCATGGTTAAGTTCAAGCAGCATTGCTTCTTCGAGACAGGAAGTCAAGTTTTGAATAAAAAAAATATTATCTTGATAGTTAATAAGTTGTTTCATACATTAATTGTAACAAGACTTTGGTATATAGTAAAGGATTCACACGTATTTAACAAAAAGGCTGCCCAAACAAAGAGGACAGCCCTGAATAGAAAGAATCATTTTCTTGTCTTGTGTCTGTTCTTTCTTCTCTTTTTCTTGCGTTTATGTGTCGCAATTTTTTGAAGTTTTCGTTTTCTTCCGCAGGGCACTGTAAACTCCTTATAGAGTCTAACAAGAGTAGTAATACTCTATATGACTCATGACTATTAAAACCAGTAGATAGATTATGCCTTTATTCATGCGAAACGTCAAGTAGAGCAATTTTCGCTGTCGCGAATTTTTAAAACATAGTGAATATTCTATATAAC
>ERZ795051.2798-NODE-2798-length-18829-cov-4.314850_pt1 | contig 18829 bp, 17 predicted proteins | sample MGYA00375135_ERZ795051 | MGnify/ENA primary metagenome ERZ795051 (study PRJEB30180, sample SAMN05720222) | activated sludge metagenome | isolation source: Anaerobic digester | place: Japan | collected 2015-05-26 ... | reverse complement strand
TCTGGAGCGGTGATATTTGTAATGACACTTGCCACATTCGTAACGTCGCTCATATTTAAGATGGTGCTATCGGAGAATTCTTATTTTTCACATCTTAGTGGGCTAAAATTTGGATTTTTACAGACGCTTGTTTTTATTCTTGTAATAGCTGGGCTTGTTCAGATAGTTGAGATAATTATGCAGAAGAAGGCGCCTAAGTTGTATTCTGCGCTTGGTATTTATTTGCCGTTGATTACGACGAATTGTGCTGTATTAGGTTCTGCGGTTATAAATGCCAAAGAGGGTAGGGGGATTATTTTTTCGACTATTTTTGGTTTTTCATCTGCGGTTGGTTTTTCTCTTGCATTGTTATTATTTGCGAGTATAAGGGAGAAGCTTGAACTTGCGCGTATTCCGAAGGTTTTTCAGGGCACGTCAATTGCTTTGATAACTGCCGGGATACTTGCTATGGCATTTATGGGTTTTTCAGGATTGGTTAAGTAATTGGGGAAATATGATAATTTTGTATTCAATTTTAATATTGTGTGTGGTTGCATTAATTCTTGGTTTATCTATAGGGATTACTGCTAAATATTTTCTTGTAGAACAGGATCCGCAAGTGGAGAAAATTTTATCTTTACTACCTGGAGCAAATTGTGGTGGATGTGGTTTTGCTGGTTGTTCTGATTTTGCAAAATCTCTTTCTGAGGGTAAGGCGGAGGTGGAGGGGTGTCCTGTTGCATCAGCGGAAGTTAGAAAACTTATTGCTCAGGTTCTTGGAAAGTCGGTATCCGATTATATCAGAAAAGTCGCTGTAGTTTTGTGTGGAGGTAGCAATAATTTTGCAAGGAAAATTTCTGAGTACAATGGGATAGCTGATTGTAGATCTGCCAATATTATTGCTGGGGGTGGGAAAGCATGCAGATATGGTTGTCTGGGGTTTGCGAGTTGCGCAAGAGTATGTCCGGTAAATGCAATTGAGATTTGCGATGGTCTTGCAGTAGTTCATTCCGATATTTGCATAGGTTGTGGGAAATGCGTTAAGGCATGTCCGCGTAATTTAATAAAACTTGTTCCTGAGACTATTACAGTTCACGTATTTTGTTCTTCAAAGGACAAAGGGGTTGATAAGAAGAAGCTTTGTGATGTTCCCTGTATAGGATGCAGGAAATGCGTTAAAGTTGCTGGAGAGGATGAGATGCTTGTTGATGGTTTTCTTGTGAGAACAAATTATGAGAAGGGGCCCGCGGCGGATTTACCTTTAAGAGCCGGGTGTCCTACAAATTGCCTTGGAAATAGTTTTCCTTATTCGTATAAGAAATTATCGAAGGGATTAATAGAGGAAAAAGTGGCTTGAAATGAATTATTCACACGACAATCATCTATATTTTTATGGTGGAGTTCACCCTGATGATTCGAAGAAATTATCAGCCTGTGAGCCTATCAAAGATGCGCCATTGCTTGAAAAGTATACAGTGATAGTTGGACAAAATATTGGCGCTCCTCCGAAGGTGATTGTTAAGAAAGGGGATATCGTTAAGAAAGGGCAGAAAATTGCTGAAGCATCTGCCTTTGTTTCAGCTAATCTTCATTCTCCGACAAGTGGTACTGTTTCAGCAATTACCGAGATAATAGGCGTATTTGGAGCAATTGTTCCTGCAATAGAAATTACTTCTGATGGTAAAGATGAAGCATGTGAATCTACTAAAATTGAACCGTCTAAAGCATCCCCTGAAGAATTGCTTGCGAAAATCGCAGATGCCGGACTTGTTGGAATGGGTGGGGCGGCATTTCCTACGGTTGTAAAATTATCTCCTCCAAAGGCAAAAAAGATAGATACATTAATAATAAATGGTGCTGAATGTGAACCTTATTTAACGGCCGATTATCGACTTATGCTTGAAAGTCCGGATAAAGTTTTACGCGGAGTTGCGATTTTCGCAAAGATTCTGGGGGTAAACAGGATAATTATTGGCGTAGAGGCAAATAAGCCTGATGCGATTGAGAATCTAAGAAAGTCTCATTTATTGAATGAATATGGGATAGAGGTAAAATCTTTGCGTGTGAGGTATCCTCAGGGGGCAGAAAAACAGTTGATATATGCTCTTACCGGGAGGAAAGTCCCATCTGGTGGACTTCCGATGGATGTTGCTTGTGTTGTTCAGAATATTGGGACGTCATTTGCCGCTTACGAGGCTGTTTATGAAGGTAAAACTCTTTATGAGAGGGTTACAACGATTACAGGTTCAAGAGTAGTAAAGCCTGGCAATTGGCGGTTGAGAATAGGAACTCCCATATCGAAGGCAATTGAGTTATGTGGAGGTATTAAAGGTGATGTTGCAAAGATTGTTGCCGGGGGGCCTATGATGGGATTAGCTCAGATTTCGCTTGATACCACAATAATGAAAAGTTCTTCAGGGATACTGCTTCTTGGAAATGAAGAAATAATTCAATACAGAAATCAGCCGTGTATAAGATGTGGAAACTGTGTTGATGTTTGTCCTATGGAATTATTGCCAGGTCCGCTTAGTGTGTACATAGAGAACGAGCGTTTTGATTTAGCTGAAAAAGAATTTGTAATGGATTGTATGGAGTGCGGTTCGTGCGCATATGTGTGCCCTTCAAAACGTCCACTTGTACAACATTTTAAACGTGCAAAAGCAGAGATAATTGCAAAGCGAAAATCTCAACAACTTTCACAAAAAGCGAAATAAATGATATGACTGAGTTAAAAGAAAATTTAAAAATGCCTGAGCAGGAAAAATTGGTTGCGAGTGTTTCACCCCATATTCACTCAGGAGTGAGTATAAGAAAAGTGATGCTATTGGTGATAATATCGTTGTTGCCGGCTACTTTTGCAGGGATTTTATTTTTTGGTTTGCCCGCTTTAAAGGTTATCGTTTTATCTGTATTATTCTGTGTTTTTATAGAGTGGGCGTGGTGCAGGATTGATGGTAGAACGGATGATTGGAAAGATTTTTCTGCTGTCTTAACTGGACTCTTGCTGGCATTGAACCTATCAGCAAATGTTCCATGGTGGATATGTCCGATAGGGGCATTTCTGGCTATTGGTATTGGAAAACAGCTTTACGGAGGGATTGGCTATAATCCATTTAATCCGGCTTTGGTGGCCCGCGTGGGGTTATTGATAGGTTTTCCGAAGATTATGACTACCTGGATGCCATCTTTAAATATGAGAGATTCTTCTCATCCTCTTCATAAATTAATATATGATGTTGATGCTACGACTTGCGCTACACCTCTGGGTGTAGTTAAAACTGCAGTTTCAAAACCTGATACTGTTCAAAATGTATTTCATTCGCTTTGTAATTTTGATGCATATCTTGCTTATTTGAAAGGTGATATGCCGGGTTGTATAGGGGAAACTTCGGTTATTGCTCTTTTACTTGGAGGAGTTTTATTGATAGCCTTACGCCTTATAAAATGGCAGGTGCCTATTGCTTTTATAGCTACGGTTGCTGCGATTTCCGGGTTAGTAAATTATTTTTCGCCAAATACAACGCCGGGTCCAATATTTCATATTTTGACAGGTGGGCTTATTTTAGGAGCGTTTTTCATGGCTACTGATATGGTTACGAGCCCGATGACAACGAAAGGCGCCGTGATATTTGGGATAGGATGTGGTTTAATTACGTCTTTAATTAGGATATGGGGCGGGTATCCGGAAGGGGTGAGCTTTTCAATACTGATAATGAATGCTTTGACTCCATTGATAGATAAATTCACATTAAGAAAGCCATTTGGTTTTCGTTATAATGAGAATAAAGTCTGAATTTTAATAAAGGGAAATATAAATATAAAATGAAAAATTCACAAATAATTTTGCTATCCATCTTTTTAGCAATAATTTGTTCTGTTGCTGCTGGTATCCTTGCATTTGTCTATAAGGCAACTGAAAAAGATGTAAGTAAGATGAAACAGGAAAAGATTGCTAAAGCATTGAAATCAATTCTGGGAGAATTCGATAATAATCCATTAGAGTCGGTGATAAATATAGAATACAATGGTAGAAAATTTTCATTGTATCCAGCAAAAAAGAATGGAAAAGTATTTGCTTACGCAATCAGCTCTACAAGTCCTAAAGGTTATGGTGGAAAACTGACTGTTATGGCTCAAATTGATGTATCGGGAAAAATAGGAACTGTAATGGTAACTGAGCAAAATGAGACACCGGGTTTAGGCACAGTTGCTACTGATAGAAAAAGGTTAAAAACAATTGCAGAACTTTTGTCAGGAAAAAGAGATACTTCTCTTCCGCCAAATAAAGTTCTTGATTCATTTAAAGGGAAAAATTGCTCTTCCGCACCATGGAAACTCAAGAAGGATGGTGGTCAGATAGATTCTATTACCGGAGCTACAATAAGTTCGAGCGCAATTCTGGATGCAATGAATTTTGCGGCTGAAGCATTTAACAGTAAAAAATCTGAATTACAAACTGAGATAGCAAATTAATAAAGGGGTGACTGCATATGTCTGTAATAAAGGAATTTACAAAAGGGTTATGGAAGGAAAATCCAGTACTTGTAATTGTTCTTGGGATGTGTCCTACTCTTGCAGTTTCTTCGAGTGGTGTAAAAAGTCTTGGTATGGGTGTAGCCACTACATTTGTTCTTGCAGGCAGTAATCTTGTTATATCTTTGATTCGAAATATTGTTCCGGCAAAAATAAGGATACCATGTTATATTGTTGTAATTGCAACATTTGGTACAATAGTTGATCTTTTGATGCAGGCCTATTCTCCACCTGCTTTATATGATGCTCTCGGTATTTTTATACCGCTTATTGTTGTGAATTGCATAGTTATGGGGCGCGCTGAAGCGTTTGCTTCGAGAAATACTCCTTTTATATCTCTTATTGATGGACTTGGTATGGGAGCTGGCTTTACTCTTGCATTGGTTGCGCTTGGTCTTGTAAGAGAATTCCTTTGTTCTGGAACGCTTTTTGAAGTAAAGATGATTAGCGGATGGAGTGTAGATTTTATGCTTTTAAGTCAGGCGCCAGGAGCGTTTATTGTTCTTGGATTTTTCCTTGCCGGGATGAATTATATAAATAAGAGAAAAGCTGAGAAAGCCGGGAAAAAATATATTCCTCCGCCAGAACTCGATTGCAGACATTGCAGAATTTGTAAGTAGAAAACTCCACGCAACTCAGACTCATCTTTTTGGGATTTTTGCTCTTTGTACCTGATTTCCTTATAGTTTTTTTTATGTATATGAAGCTTGAGATTATGCTTCGTTAAGCTTTTAGGTTGGCGTTTTTTTTACGATTTTCAAGTTACGAGGAGGTGGCCGCATTTTTTATCATATCTACTTTGTTAGCTTCGACTACTAGTTACTACAGTTTCATCTTAATGCTTAGTATTTACAACAAATACGGTCAATTGCCTAATTTAATTTCATATCTCTAATTGAAATGAGCAGATTCTACAGTTTCCAGCTTAAAAAACAATTGGAAATACAATAAAAATTTATTCTGATTGAATAATCATTCCTGTTAGATAAACATATGGTCCCATGACTATTTTTTCATTTTGTTCCGGATGTTTTACTGTAACAGTAATTTTTCCATTGTTATCGGGGAAAATATTTTTAAAAATGAGAACTTGCGATAAATTCCCATATGGTTTATCTGCTCCGGCTGCCATGAATTGAATATTTTCGTCTTTACCTTTGACTATATATTTTCCCCATCTACTTCCATTTCCTGTTCTTGATGCCCAGAGGAGAATTGTATAACTTTTGTTTTTATCAAGAGTTAAAGCAAAAGCTCCTGTTGGATTTTTGAGGTCTGAATTAGTAAATAATGTTGCATCTGCAGCGGGTTTAAAAAAAGATACAATACCATTTAATTCACCTTCAATCACATTAGGATTGGCGGATTTTTGAAAATCATCATACATTTCTAATGTAAATTGAGTATTTTCTCCTTTAGCATTAATTAATTTTACAGGTGGGGACTTTTCTCCACCTATATTATTCCACCCTTCAATTTTATTTTTTCCTCCGAAATTGATTTTTATAGCATCATCCTTTATAAGAAAATCATTATTAGAATCTAAAATCGCGTTACTGCCATCAGGTTTTATTACTGTTTCAGATTCTTTATTTACAAATTTTGAAGGATCGAAATTTTTGACAGTTTCCCATGCCACAGTTTGAATGATTTTCGCGGTAGATTGGTCTAAATCAACAAGTTTATTTCCTTTAGTAACCCAATTATAGCCATCAATACTTGAGCTTAAACCTGTTGGATTTTTACCTGTAATTGTTGAGTAGAACACGCATGCAGCAAGGTATGAACCGGCCATCGTAGGATGAGATTTATCCTCAATATGAAGTTTTATTGAAGGATATTTACTTTTTAGCAACTTAAAAGCTTCTCCAACAGGAGCTATAATTACGTTATTTTTTAATGCTAAATTAGAATAAGCTTCAGTTATGATATTCTGGTCATTTTGTGAATCTTCTCTTGCCCATGTCATATAGAGAATAGGTTTGGCTTTTGTAGTTTTTATTAAGTCAATAAATTTTTGACCATAAAGTTCGAATTCTTTTCTATCTGTTAAAGCACTTTTACTATGATTTTGAAGAACGACAAAATCATAGTCTTCATTTTTTATTCTCTCTATTGCAACTCCTGTCTGCCAGTGGTCCTTTAGTGATGCTCCTCCTTTTGTCTGCCGTTTTGCTTCAGCTCTTTCTCCTGATTCATTTATAAGAGCAGCAACTTGGTTTGGCATAACATTGAAATCACAGTAGCTATTACCGATAAATAAGATTTTTAATGTTTTCTTTTCCATCCCGTTTATTATCCCTGAAGGAAAAAGGTTTACAAAGAATGCGAACAACAAATAAAAATTTAATGTTTTCATTATTTATTTCCTCTTATATTATAATAACTCAGTTATTTTATCATATTAGCTAACTAGCTAATAGTTTTTTATATTTGATATATAAAATATGAGTAATTTTCGTGAACGTTATATATAATAACTCAGATTGAAAAAATGTCAATAAAAAAAATTATAATTAAATTTTTTATAAGCGATTACGAAAAAAGCATCTCAAAAAAAAACAAGAAAAATTACAGAAAAATTATGCATTTTCTGTCTTTTTTTTCTTTTTCAATTAGTTCTTTTAATTTTGCGTTTAATTTTTTTTCTATGAGGATTTTTTTTATGACAGGGAAAGCCTCTTTAGTGTTTATATATTCTGCTTTTGTTCTTTTATCGACTCGTACGATGTGCCAGCCTCTCAAACTTTTGAATGGAGCTGATATTTCTCCTTCTGGAACTTTTTCGATAGCGTCTATAAAGGGTTTTGGTAATTCATTTATGGTATATTCGCCCAGTGCTCCTCCGTTTTTTTTAGTTCTTTCATCTTCACTGTTTTCTTCGGCAACTTTTTTAAATTTCTGGGATGTGTTGGCTATTTTTCTAAGGTTTTCAAGTTTTTTTGTTGCATCTTTATCATTATAGTTTTCTGAGGATAAAAAAATGTGAGAGATTGTGAATTTTTCTGGAATTAAAAATAAGTCCTGAGATTTTCTATAAAAGTCTTCAATCTCTTTATCATCAGGCGTAAGAGCTGGAATTAACTTATTTTGCAACCATTTTTCGATTAAGAGACTTTCTTCTATTCGTCTTTTTATCAGAGATTTTGTAATCCCTAACTGATTTATAAGATTTTTTTCTCCTCCTTCGAAAGTATTTGCGATTTTAGCAAATTGCTCATCAACTTCGCTTTCTGTAACGGTGAAGTGATTTTGTTTTGCGATGGACAGCAATATTTGTCTTTCTATCAATTGATTTAATGCATTTTTTGCGGTTTGATTCAGTTTTTCGATATCCTCTTTAGTTATTTTTGTTGTGGATTGTTTATAGGCATTTATTAATGGTAATAGTTCTTGAATTAAAAGGAGTTTTCCAATTTTTTTTCCGTCTAACTCCGCTATGTTTTCGGGGATTGATGTTAAGAATTCATTTACTATTTTGGAGTTTGAAGCCTTGATGTCATTTTCTTCGGAGTTGAGGATAGAAAATTGAATAAAAATTGAAATTAAAGTGATTAAGAGAATCTTTTTTGAGGGCATTTTTTATTTCTGAAAGGATATATTATTTATTTTTTTTATATCTTTATGTTGTTCAAGCCATAAAATTAATGGGTTGAAGGGGTCATCGTTAGCCAGAAAGAGGAGCAAAGTTTCGCATATTTTAGAGTTTGTCTCGTAATTTTTGATTATATCACATGAAAAATCTATCAAAGCGATTTTGTTTTCTCGTTGCATTTGTTGTTTAGCTGTGAGGAGTTTTTGTTCTGCGATAATTGTTAATGGAATTGCTTCTGGTAGATTTGATGATATTGTTTTTAATGTTGCTGCGGCTCTTGCAAGTTCTATTCTATTTTCAGGATTTATTATTAGCTCAGTAAGGTCATTTATCTTTTTTAATGTTTGTAATGTTTTCATTACTTCTAAGAGTCTTTCATTTCTATCGAGAGTTTCAATACCTTTATTGCAGATGTTTATTGCGTCGGTAATGTTGCCCTCGTCTAATTTATCCTGGATCTGTTTTATGAAGAGATTTTGAGTTTCATTTAACTCCAATTCTCCGAGGTAGGTGCTGTCTTTTAAGTCTCTTAATCTGCGGATTTTTTCAATCGCGAGCTGATGATTGCCATTTTCAAGAGCATGAAAGAGATCTAATACCAGTTCAGTTTTCAGAGAAGGTGGAGGTTGGGCTTCTCTTTTTTTTCCACAAGCGGACATTGCAAAAATGATAAAAAATAGTAAACAATACCTTAAAAACATAAATAAATTTTCACCTTATTCTTGTTATTTTTCTCGGATAACTTATAATACTCTTATTTAGTGAATTTTCAAAGAAAGCAAAAAAGATTAAAAATGAGAATAGATTCAAGGAAAAATGATCAACTAAGGAATGTAAAACTGCAATGTGGATATTTAAAGAATTGTCCATCGTCAGTGTTAATTGAATTTTCAAATACGCGGGTGATTTGTTCTGCATCGTTAATTGAAGATATTCCTTCATGGATGAAAATGCAAAAAAAGAGTGGTGGTTGGCTAACCGCAGAATATCAGATGCTGCCATTTTCAACAAAGGAGCGCACACGAAGAGAGATAACAAGTATTAGTGGTAGGACTCATGAAATTCAACGTCTGGTAGGGCGAAGTTTAAGAGCGGCAATAGATTTAGAAAAATTAGGAGCAAGGACAATCTATATTGACTGTGAGGTGATAGATGCTGATGGAGGGACGCGTTGTGCATCGATAAGCGGTGGAATGGTTGCGCTTCGTTTGCTTATTTTGCAAATGCTCGAGAAGAAGATTATAGAGGAAACTCCATTGATAAGAAATGTAGCTGCGGTAAGTGTGGGGATTATTGATGGGAAGGTTATGTTAGATTTATGTTATGAAGAGGATTCAAACGCTGATACAGATATGAATGTAGTAATGGCAGATGATGGTAATTTTATTGAAATACAATCTACGGCAGAGAAAAATCCTTTCTCGCGCGAAGAGTTCAATCAAATGCTTGAATTAGCTCAGAAAGGGCTAAATGAAATTTTCAGAATTCAAAATGAATCAATTTTAAAGTATAATCCTCAGTAATTTTTTCTAATCCCGGACTTCCTGATCAGCTCATTCATGATTTTTTTGAATTTGCGAATCAGCTTTTTTTTAGCATATCTTGAAATTTAAAAGTTTTATCCAAAAAATCGATGAATTATCTTATCAAATCAAAGATGAAAAAAAACCGGTAAAGCTTATAATTAACTCATCAAAATCTTATAATCGGACTTTTTACTGGGAATAGAACTAAGTTAAACAGATATGATTTTGATTAAACAGCAACTTAGGGGATAAAAAATAGCCTCAGTGATTTATATCAAGTCAAAAAGTTCACAGAAAATAAACTATAACGAGCTTTTTTTCATTGGGGTAAGCTTTTAACTGTTTCTTTAAAATTAGAGCCTTACAATAAGATTATCAATTAAACGAGTATTTCCGTAGAATGCTGCGATAGCTATTAATAAAGCAAAGGGAGCTGTTAAATTCGTCATAGGGGTTAGATTTTCAGCATCCATGAATTCAATGTAATCAATCTTCCCGCCGGATTGCGAAATTCGCAATTCTATATCATATTTTAATTTCTCCAAATTTTTCTCTCCATTTAGAATTTTGTTTTTTGCATCTTCTAATGAAGAAAAGATTGTGGTGGCATTTTTTCTTTCTTCACAGTTCAGGTATTTATTTCTTGAACTCATTGCGAGTCCATCCTTTTCTCTTACGATTGGGCCGCGTAATATGGAAATTGGGTATTTAAGATTTTCAACCATTCTTTCGATTATCCTTAACTGTTGGTAATCCTTCATTCCAAAAACAGCAATATCAGGTTGAATTATATTAAATAATTTTGAAACTACCGTGCATACTCCACGGAAATGGTTGGGACGTGATTTACCGCATAGAACTTTTGATAATTTGTCCTCATAAACCCATATACTTTCATCTTTGCTATACATTTCATTTACCGATGGGGCAAAGACAATATCAACTCCTGATTCTTTGCAAATTTTATTGTCTCTTGCAATGTCTCGAGGATATCTGTTATAATCTTCATTTGGGCCAAACTGAGTTGGATTAACGAAGTTTGAAAGGACTACTATATCGGAATTTGCTCTAGCAATTTTTACCAGAGAAATGTGCCCATCATGCAAATATCCCATCGTTGGGACGAGAGAAATTTTTAAGCCCTTTTTGCGATTTTCGCATGAAGCTTCATTCATCTCAGCAACTTTTTCTATAATTTTCATATTATGGCAGATAAGTTTGAAATTATCTTATGTAAGTGTAAATTACAATTTAGCATATTTGAGAACTATAATTTCGGCAAAAAAAAAATCAATTGGAGGATTTTATGAGTAATGTTTCAATTACTGAGCTTTTAGATTATGTTGAAGAACACATGATGAAAGCTGTTGACCATTTGAAAAATGAACTGGCCGGGATCAGGACAGGTAAAGCGTCACCGGCCCTTGTTGAAAATATTATGGTTGAATATTATGGGACATCCACGAGATTAAAAGAATTGGCAGGTATTACTGCGCCAGAACCAAGGCTTCTCGTAATTCAGCCATGGGATCCATCATCAGTTTCTGCTATTGAGAAAGCCATACTTGGCTCCAAGATAGGTATCTCCCCTGTGAATGATGGGAAAATTATAAGGTTGCCTATTCCCGAACTGAGTGAAGAGCGGAGAAATTCCCTTGTAAAACAAGTTCGTTCCTTGGCAGAAGACAGTAGAGTTGCAATAAGAAATGTTCGCAGAGATGGGAATGAGATAGCGAAAAAAGCGCAAAAAAATTCTGAAATTACAGAAGATGATTTAAAAGGAATGCTTGAAAAGATACAGAAACTTACCGATGATTATATTAAAGAAGTTGATGATATTGTAGCAAAAAAGGAAAAAGAATTGCTAAGCATATAAAGAATTTTCTCTGCCGAAAGAATCCCTTTTTTTGTTGTTAAACCAGAATTATATTCTTACTTTCTGCGTTACCAAGTATTTTGTCTGCCATTTTTATGTGTTTTATTTTTTTCCAGTCTTTTCCAAGTAACTCTGTGGCAAAGGCATCTATTGCTACAGTATCATCTGAGGCAATAATTTTATTGACTGGAGGATTACAGGTTGGTCCCCATAAATGAGCTTGACTCATACCTACAGAGGCATCCATGATGATGAAATCTGCTTTTCTGTAGAGATTAAGTTCAAATATTGCTTCCTGGAGATTATTATGGAATGCTGACTTTTTCCATGAACCGGAGCAGTAGAATTTTGGTGGAGCGCATCCGAGCATATTTTTCATGCTAAGAGTTACATCTGCCATTGAATGAGCCTTCAGAACTGGCATTGAGATGAGAAAGCTGTTGTAAATTATTTCCGGCAAGTGCATTTCTGTCCATCTTGTACATGAGTCAATTTTTTTTACAATAGTTTTTGCATAGTTTAAATCAATTAATTCTATATTATTTTCCTTTGCGAATTTCGCAAAACCAAGTTTTTCAAAAACATAATCGGTCTCATATGAAATAGAACCACAACCTTCTCCTATTATAACTTTTTTATCGGGAAAATTTTCCCTTATCCAGAAAAATGTATTTTTTACTAATTCAAGCGAAGTTGTTATTGGCGGAGGAGATGCTTCTACGAGGTTTGGCTTGAGCAATACTGAATTTTTCGTATCATTAGACAGTTTTTCATTTAGATTGGAATTATCTAGAACTCGCTTTACTGCGTTTTTCCAATTGCCATCTAAGTTTGTACAATAGACATTGCTTTTTAAGCTCTTGTTCATAAGTGTTAATATCTTTTATAAAAAGTAAAAAACATAATAGAGGAATATTAAAATTTTTACGAAACAAGCACGCACAATTTGCAATATTTTATCAGTATACAAAAATATGTGGATGTAATATTCCTATATTTTGCATAGAATGAAGAAGTCTTATAAATCCGAGCAGGACAACAAACCATATATTATCAATTATAGCCGTCCTTATTTGACGAGGGCTTACTTCTAAGATGTTTTCTTCTTTAAATATTCCTGTTGAAATGGAGTCTTTCATTTTTCGTGGCATTGAAGAACTTTTTATTATAAATATAATATCTCTTATTTTTGGGATAAATTTTGGGACTGTATTTACATAAGAGATAAATTCATCTTTGAATCTTTCGGAAAGTCTCTTTTCTTCACTCTTTATAATTGCACTGTAGTAAAAGATAAAAAAAATTGTTGTGATAAGAGGGATTGTAAATGTTTCTGTGCTAAACGCTACTCCTAACATACCAATGAAGCTAAATAAATATAGCGGATTTCTTGATATGGAAAATGGCCCTGTTGTTACAAGTTTTATATTTTTGAAGCCAGCTAAATAGACTGAACACCATGACCTGCCAAATACTGCTATTGATACCATAAAGCATGAGAATAAAAAAATGAAATTTGAAAGTATTGGGAAATTGTTTTCAATTTTACTTCCTGTAAACAGGAAGCAGATAATTGCGATTGCGAAAAATAACCTGCTAAGGATTATTCTTAATTTTTCTGATTTTGTTTTTGGCATACTTTTTAATTTAGTAATTTATAAATATTTACTCGTTAGTATTTAATATTTTAGTATATTTTTTCATCGATCTCAGAAGGATGTAAATTATCAGAGAGATTAATATGAATATTAACCATTCCATACGCATCTTAATTTTTCCATCTTCGAAATAATGTCCTAAAACTTTTATTGCTACAAATGATATGGCTATTCCAAGTAAGGCAGTATACTCTCTGCGAAGAACTTCCTTAATGGAGAACTTTCTTTCAGGTGGCTTCCATAGAGAAAATTTTGGTATGATCATAGGGGTATTTTGAGCCCAGTTTGTAAATTGTTCGCCAAACTTTTCTCTTAAGAAGGCCTCTTCAGCAAATATGATTCGTTCATAATATATTATGTATAAAAGAGTTACAATAATTATTGTTGCTAAATTTTCTGTGAGTAATAGTAGTCCCAGGCAAATTAGGTAATTTCCTAGATAAAGAGGATGCCGTAAAATGGAGTAGAGTCCGGTGGTATTTAGATGCTCGGCTTTTTGTCGTTTTGTATTTCTACCAGATGTTCCCTTTGGTGTTGTGCCTACTACATAAGCCCGTAGTAAAAGCCCCGAAAAAGTTATCATTAAAGAGAAGGCTTCAAAAAAGTCTTCAACTCTTTCTCCTATAATATGATCTAACTTTCCATATTTTCTTAATCCAACTATAATAATTGGTATTGTAAGTATAGGAAGGAAACTTCGATATCTGAAAAGGAAATTACCTTGTGTTTCTAAATTTTTTGATGCACTCATATATTTATTTTTATTTCTATTGTTTATTAATATGTAAAAAATAGGTTATGCTTGTAAAAATTCAACCTCAATTTAGTTTTATAGTTTTATTTTGTTATGCTCCTGCGATTCTTGGCATTGGACGTGGTGCTTTAGCCATTTCTGCTGAAATAAATTTCTGTAGAAGTTGTATTTTCAGGTCTTTGTGAGAACTATTCCATAGGTTTTTATATTCAAAAGGGTCTTCAAGAAGGTCGTAAATTTCGCCATATTCTTTGTCATAATAGACAGTTACTTTATATCTTTGGTCTATATATGTTCTTATATTAAGTTTTGTTGGTTGATGTTGATTTTCAATCATGACATATTTTCTTATATTTTCGACTTCTCCATTCCAAACACTTTTTTCATCGATGCCGGTCATATTTCTGGGAATTGGCAATTTTGCGAAACTGAGGAAAGTCTGAGGTAAGTCGAGTGTTGATTGGAGGGAATTAGAAATTTTGCCTTCCGGGATAGTTCCTGGCATTTTTACCACGAGAGGGACTTTCAAGAGATCTTCATAATGGTGAATAGCCTTTGCTACGAGGCCATGTTGGCCTAAGAAATCACCGTGGTCAGTGGTATAACATACGAGAGTATTTTCTGAAAGTCCAAGTTCATCGAGTTTATCTAAGATTTTTCCTATATATTTATCGAGCATAGTCATCATTCCATACATGGTTGCAATATTTTTAGCTTTTATTTCTTTTGATCTCAGATGCGAGCCAGCTCCGTGTATCCCATTTCCCTCTTCTTCATAAAAGTCGCTAAAATCGGGATTTTCTATCTGAGATAGAGAAAAGTATGGCGGTTTATCGTCGAATTCTCCTGGTTTATGTTCTGGGACAGAGATTTTTGTGGGGTCATACATAGATGCATAAGGTTCTGGTACCATATATTGCGGATGAGGGTCGAAAAAACTTGCCCAGATAAAGAAGGGGGAATTATTTTTCTTATATTCTTCCATTAGGGCATTTGTCCTTTCAGCTATCCAGGTATTGTAGTGAATTTCCTCTGGAATTTCCCATGCTTCACCAGGTTTGGGATTTTTATGAGTGGAGTATGGATATTTATCTTCTGGACTTTTGAAGAAGTCGGGTGTTGGCAGAAAGTAATCTCTCCAGTTGTTATATCCTTTTTCAATCATCCATAAAGCATAATGTTGGCCTACGTGAGACTCGTTGGTATGATTTCTTGCTAATTCGACGTGTTCAAAGCCGTAAAAAGGTCCATGAAATTTTTTCCAAAAATCCAGATCATGTAAGATTGGATAGGCTTCAATTGATGGATATTCTGGAGTGCTCTTTAATGGCTGGAAATGAGCTTTTCCAATAAGAGCAGTTTTATAGCCGTTCTGAGAAAAAATACTGCCAACAGTTGGGATATTTTCCATAAGTTTTGTTCCAAGAGAATAAGCTCCGTGTTGACTCGGGTATAGGCCGGTTATCCAGCTTGCGCGTGTAGGAGTGCATGTAGGATTTACAGTGTATGCGCGATGAAATGTTGTTCCTTCTTTTACGAGTTTATCGAGATTAGGTGTTTTAAGTTCTGGATTCAGATATCCCATTGCAGAATAATGCTGTTGATCTGATGTAATAAAGAGAATATTTGTTTTATTTTTCAATGTTGGAGACTCCTTCTTTGGTTAAATTGAATTTTCTGAAGCTGAGAATGATAAGAATAACTGCCATAGGCAGTAGATACCATAGAAAGAAATAATCCGCTTTACTGTCTGCTATTACTTCTATACTTGCGAGATTCGCAGTTTGGTCAGCTTGTTTTAAATCTTTCCAGGAAAAAGTTTTTAAAAATTCCTTATCTTCTGGTTTTATGGCAAATTCTAAAGAAGTGTTATTTTCGGAGTTAATATCTTTGCCATACAGTAAGAAGAGAGTGCCACCATCGTCAATATATTTTTTACTTATATCGAAGTAGAACCATAGAGATACGATTTCTCCAAACTCAGTGACTATATCATTTTGCGATATTACAAGAGGGAATTTCTTACCATTGATATCCTCAACTGTAAGATTTTTTATCTCAGGAATGGAAAAACCATTTTTATTAAAAACGCCTGCTATCCTGGTAAAGTTCTGCGGGACCTTCGCTGCATTTTGATTTAGAAGTAGATTAATGATTTGTTGATTAGGTTCGATTATGATTAATTCAAATTTTTCGAATGCACTGGCATAGAAAGAGATAAATAGCAAGAACAACGGGGTAAATTTTTGTATATTTGTGCTCATAGTTATTTTTTTGCGAATGATTTATCTATTATAACGCCTTGTTTAATGAGGATTGTGCGAAGTTTGTCAATGTTTAATGAACTAATATCCGATTTTTTTCTCTTTACTGCAAGGGCAGAGGCAGTTCCTGCTATTTCGCCTGTAAGCGCGCAAACAGGTATTACTCTTGTAACGTCCCATGCTTCTCCAGCAGAGGAGATTATTTTTCCTGCCACACAAAGATTTTTGTTTTTTACTGCAGTAAGAGAACTTAATGGGATAAAGAAGACGGGGCCTTTTTTACGCCAATCTCCAGTCATTCCTACGCTATCTTCGAAATATCTGAATTCATCATGGATTTTTAATTCGGTTTTACCGACAATCCTGCGTGTCATTCGAAGTGATGGTAGGAGAGGTAAAATCCCGGGATAGATTTTTTTATCAGGTGAGTTTTTTCTGAGCTCATCTAATTTTTCACGGATTAACTTTCTTGATGCAATGATATGGGTAGATATGTCGAGAAAGTTATCTCCAGCATATCCTTTTTCTCCTTCTGGTAGAAAATTGGGGTCAGATGAGTATTTTTTTGAGAGAGGCTTTACCTTTAATCTTAGTATTCTACCATCTGTAGAAGAAGGAATTTCCTGATTTTCGATGTAATTTTTTGTTATGATATTATTTTGATTTTCCGATTCAAAAAGGAAAAACCACCCGCATAGAACATTGGTATGAAGAGATTCTGTTTTTTCTCCTGCTCTTGCACATACATCCGCATCGCCACTACAATCAATTATATTTTTTGCTTTCAGAGCGATTCTTCCGCTTTTATTTTCAATTAACAGGTATTTTATTTCTTTATTATCGCAGATTACATCACAGAACCTGTTATCATACCAGATTTCAACGCCAGCATCGAGCAGAATTCTTTCGAGTTCGAGTATTAAATTTGCCGGGTTAAAATCTACTCTGTATCGACTATTTTTTTGTTGTCCTGGATCAGCATTTGCTTCCCAGCAATCAGGGATTTTATAGAAGCCATCATTTACGGAAAGTTTTAGAAATTCTTCTGCAATACCTCCTATTACCTGATTTCCATTTCCATCGCAGAGGGGTAGATATACGATGACATTGGCAAGAGTGGCCAGGCCGCCAAGGGCTGATTCCTTTTCAATCAGGATCACTTTTACTCCTGACCGCGCTGCCGCAAGTGCTGCTGCACAACCTGCGATTCCTCCGCCAACTACTGCGACGTCTGTTTTTCCTGCAAGAGGAATTTTCTTTCTTTTTTCAACTATATTCATTCGTTTATTTACTTAAGTTAGTTTTTAGTATTAAAATTATTGTTATTCTTTGTATTTTTTTAAGAAAAAGAAATATAAACACATTTGCAAAAAACGCCAATAAAGTTAAAATGTTTGCTTATGGAAAATAATGAAAACAATATAGTAAGCAATACTCAACACATCCTTTGCGGAGAGATAACAAAACTCGTATTTACCAGCGATGAAGGAGGGTATTCGGTTATCAGGGTAAGAGACGAAAAAGGTATTGAGCATACTGTTGTAGGTCCATTTTCAGGTGCTTTTGAGGGACAATGTGTTGAAATAGTTGGTTTTTGGGAAAAACATAAGGAATTTGGTCGTCAACTTCGAGCGGAAAATGTAAAATTTACTCTTCCTAAAACTCCAGAGGGAATAAAAAAATATCTCGCTTCAGGTTTAATTCCTGGTATAGGGGAAAAATTAGCGGAATGTATTGTAAATCACTTTGGGGTAAAAACTCTTGACATTCTGGATAATTATTCATCTCGTTTGTTGGAAATACCTGGTTTTGGGAAAAAGCGGCTCGAGATGATACGTAAAGCGTGGAGCGAAAATTCGCAGAAAAGGGAAATATTTATATTCCTCCAAAGTCTTGGAATAAGCATTGCTTATGCGCAGAAAATTTATCGTATATATGGTGATAATACTCCTTCAATAGTAAAAGAAAATCCATATCGTTTGGCAGATGAAGTTCAAGGGATAGGGTTTACTTTATCGGATAGAATAGCCTCTGCTCTTGGAATTGGAAAAGAAAATATTTTTCGCCTGACTTCCGGAGTAGTTTATTGTCTCAAGCGACTTTCCGAAGAAGGGCATGTTTGTTATCCGGAAGATAAACTTATCGAATATTCATCTAATATTTTGGGAGTAAGTGATGAAAAAATAAAAGATGGGATTGAAAATGCCATAAAGGAAAAATTAATTTCAAAGCTATCTACGCCAGATGGTTGCGAATTTCGCAATGCACTTTATTTCATCGGACTTGAAATTGCAGAAAAAGGGGCTGCTAATGCTCTCATCAGAATTGCAAAAAGTAAAAAACATCGTTGTTCAATACTGAAAAACATTAATCTTAATTTTAAAATTCCTCTTAATGATTTGCAAAAAAGAGCTGTCGAAGGCGTTGCAATATATCCGCTTAACATAATAACAGGCGGACCCGGCGTTGGAAAAACAACTGTTATAAGTGAAATTGTGAGACGTGCGAAAATCGCAAAATTACGAGTATATCTTTGCGCTCCCACGGGGCGTGCGGCAAAGAGAATGAGTGAGGCCTGTAATCATCCTGCAATGACAATTCATCGTATGCTCAAATGGGAGCCAGAGAGGCATAGTTTTATTTA
>ERZ795051.2795-NODE-2795-length-18839-cov-4.932655_pt1 | contig 18839 bp, 18 predicted proteins | sample MGYA00375135_ERZ795051 | MGnify/ENA primary metagenome ERZ795051 (study PRJEB30180, sample SAMN05720222) | activated sludge metagenome | isolation source: Anaerobic digester | place: Japan | collected 2015-05-26 ... | reverse complement strand
CGAGGCCATTGTATGGCCTCAGGAGCAGCCCTGCCCCCTCTTTTGATGGAGAGCCAATGCGCGCAAGCCCCCCCTAGCCCCGTACTCCCCCGTGTCCGCATGAACGTCCTTCTGCTGTTGGCCCATCCGCGTTCCGGCAGTTTCAACCATGCGCTCGCGCAGGCCGCGCGCGAACAGTTGGAAGCCGATGCCCACCGAGTGGTTTTTCACGATCTCCACGCCGAACGCTTCGATCCCCTGCTCCCACCGGATGAAAGCGCCCGCTCCGTGGCCCTGCCGCCAGCGATCGCCGCCCATTGCGCCGACCTCGCCGCCGCGGAGGGCATCGTCGTCGTCCACCCCAACTGGTGGGGCCAGCCACCCGCCGTCCTCAAGGGCTGGATCGACCGCGTCGTCCGCCCGGGCGTCGCCTACGAGTTCCTGGAGGGCGATTCCGGCGAAGGCGTCCCCCGCGGCCTTCTCCGGGCCCGGACCGCCGTCGTCCTCAACACGTCCAACACCGCGCCGGAGCGCGAGCGGGCGGTTTTCGGCGATCCGCTCGAGACCCTATGGCGCAACTGCGTGTTCGGCCTCTGCGGCGTAACGGACGTCCGCCGCCGCATGTTCGGAGTCGTAGTCGCCAGTTCCGCGGAACAGCGCGGCCAATGGCTGGCCGAAGCCCGTGCGCTCGTTTCCGGCGCGTTCTCAAATCGGTGATGCATTTCTAGTCCGACCGGCGTATGGTCGGAACTGGAGACTCGCGCCGATGAGAACCTTCCGTCTCGCCCTGTTCGTCGCGGCCTTGGCCGAACTCGCCGTCCCGACCGCCCGCGCCGCCGAGCCGTGGCCGGCCGAAACCAATACCGCCGCCGTCCGCCTGACGGACCTCGATGCCGACTTCGACGGCAACAACTGGAGCGGCGCCTTCTGGAACCCCGCCACGCGCCGGTTGTGGCTCGTCCGCAACAATCCCGGCTCGTTCTGCGCGCTGGCCGAAAACGGCGCCGGCGGATTCCAGGTGGCCACCAACGCCGCCGGCACGCCCGCCAAATGGGCCCCCGGCGGCGATCTCGAAGCCATCTGCCAGGCGGACCGCGACGACACCGTTTTCGTCATGGACGAGAACGGCTATATCCGCGAGTACGATGTCTCCGACTTCGGAGCGACCGATCCGCTCCACGCCTGGAATCTCCGCGCCGTCTGCACGAACACCGCCAACTCCGGCGGCGAAGGCCTCGCCTTCGTCCCGGACGAATACCTGCGCCGGCAAGGCTTCTGCGATTCCAACGGCGTGCCCCGCCAAAGCGCCCGCGGCATGGGCGGCCTGATGTTCGTCGGCTACCAGCAGGACGGCTTCGTCTACGTTTTCGACCTCGACCGCGCCGGCGACGCCTGGGATTTCGTCGACCGCTACCAGACCGGCCGCGCCGAAACCGCCGATCTCGAATTCGACCGCTCTTCCGGCAAGCTTTTCGTCTGGCACAACATCGGCGGCAACTATCTGGAAATCGTCGAACTGCGCTCCGTCGTCTCCGGCTCCAACCGCCGTCTGCGGCAACTGGCCGAAACCGTCGGCCCGCGCGCCGGCAACCTCGAAGGCTTCGCCCTCGTTCCTTCCGCCGCCACCAACGAATCCGGCGGCTGCGTTCTCACCGACGACGACAACCTCAACCGCGAGGCCGTGATGTGGTATCGCCAATTCCAGCCGTCCGACGACATCGATGCGGACGGGCTGTCCGACGGCGCGGAACTCTGGCATTTCGGCTCCGTCACCCAGACCGTCGGTTCCGCCGACGACGACGGCGATGGCCTGTCCAACGCCGACGAGCTCGCCGCCGGCACCGACCCCACCAACCTCGCCTCGGCCCTGGTGTTCTACCCGCCTGCGCCCAGCCCGACCGCGTTGGTGCTGAATTGGCAAAGCGCCACCGGCCGGAACTACTCGGTCCGGTCCACCGCCGAACTCGCCAACGGCTTCACCAACGTCGTCCACAGCGGCATCCCCGCCGACGCCCCCCGCAACGCGGCCACCATCGACGTCTCCACCGTCGAAGGCCTCACGTTCTACCGCATCGCCGCCGAAACACCCTGACCGCCGGCCAATCCGTTTTGCCCGGATCCCCGGCGACGTGGTAGATTCACTCGCCATGGGACCGGACTTCCAACCCCTGGGAAAAAACGCGACCCGCGCCGACTTGCTGCCGTTGTTGCGCGCAACGGGCGCGGAACTAGCCGCGCTGTATGCCCGCGGCGACGCCGTCCGCCGCGCGCATTGCGGCGACGCCGTCCCCATCCGCGCCATCGTCGAATTCTCCAATTTCTGCGCCAACGACTGCCTTTACTGCGGCATCCGCGCCTCCAATCCCGTCCCGGCGCGCTACCGGATGGCCCCCGACGAGATCCTCGCATCCGTACGGCAAATCGCCGCCGCCGGCCTCGCCGGCACCGTCGTGCTGCAGGGCGGCGAAACCCCCGGCTACGGCGACGACGAAATCGCCGCCATCCTGCGCCGCATCAAGGCCGAAGTTCCTGGGTTGGCCATCACGCTCTCCGTCGGCAACCGCCCGCGCGACGTCTACGCCCGCTGGCGCGACGCCGGCCTGGATCGCTATCTGTTGCGCTTCGAAACGTCCGACCCCGATCTCTTCGCCCGCCTGCATCCCGATTGCACCCTCGCCGAACGCCTCCAATGCCTGCGCGACCTGAAGTCGCTCGGCATCCAGACCGGCGGCGGCTTCATGATCGGCCTGCCCGGCGAAACCCTCGAAATCCTCGCCGACAATATTCTCCTCTGCCGCGAATTCGATTTCGACATGATCGGCATCGGGCCCTATATCCCCAACCCCGACACGCCCCTCGGCGACCAGCCCAACGCCTACGCGGACGATCCCGAGACGTTCTTCCGCGCCATCGCCGTTCTGCGCCTCGCCAATCCCGATGCCCATATCCCCGCCACCACCGCCTTCGATGTGCTGTTCCCGAACGGCCGCGACCTGACCCTGCAGCGCGGCACCAACGTCTTCATGCCCAATGCCACCCCCGGCCGCTTGCGCAAGGACTACCAGCTCTATCCCGGCAAGCCCTGCATCGACGAAGACGCCTCCGACTGCACCCTTTGCGTCCAGACCCGCCTCCGCGCCCTCGGCCGACCCATCGCCAAGGGACCCGCCCATTCCCTCAAAAAGTTCCGCACTTGATGATTGGATATTGGACATTGGTTGTTGAATATTGAGATTTCATGCCCCCCTTCTGATTCCTGAATTCTGAATTCTTCCCCCCATGCCCGAACTCCCCGAAGTCGAAACCGTCGTCCGCGAACTGCGCGCCGCGGGTCTGGTCGGCCGGCGCATCGTCCGGGCCCAGGTACTTTGGGCCAAAACCATCGCCGCGCCCGCGGCCGCGCGGTTCGCGCGCGAAATCCGCGGCCGGGAAATCCAGCGCATTGCCCGCCGCGGCAAATTCATTATGGCTGAACTCGCCGGCGACTGCACCTTGCTCGTCCATTTGCGCATGAGCGGCCATCTGGATATCGCGCCCGCCGAAACCCGCCCGCGCCGGCACGACCGCGTCGTCTGGACGCTCGACGACGGCCGCCGGCTCCGTTTCGAAGATACCCGCAAGTTCGGCCGCGTCTGGCTGGTGCGCGATCCCGCGCAAGTGCTGGGCGAACTCGGTCCCGAACCGCTGGGAATATCCCCGGCGGCGTTCGCGGCCGGACTGGCCGCCCGCGCGCGACAGCTCAAGCCCTTGCTGCTCGACCAAACCTTCTTGGCCGGCATCGGCAACATCTATGCCGACGAAGCCCTCTGGGCCGCGCGGCTGCATCCGCGGCGCCGTTCCGACGCGCTGTCATCCGCGCAGGCCGCGGAACTGCTGCGGGCGATCCAAGCCGTCCTGCGCAAAGGCATCCGCAATCTCGGCACCACGTTCGGCACGGGCCGGACCCATTTCGTCCTGCCGCGCGGCGAGCGCGGCCGCAACCAGGAAGAACTGAACGCCTACGGCCAGACCGGTGCGCCCTGCCCCCGTTGCGGCACCCCCATCCGCCGCATCCTCATAGGCCAACGCTCCACCCACCTGTGCCCCGCCTGCCAGCGCGCCCCGCGGCCAGCCGCAATCCGACACCGGTTGGGCGATTCGGCCAGATCGACCCCTGGTTCCAAGCTCCGGGAAATCCATTCGTCGTGAAAAACCACCCCGCCGCAACCCGGGTTTTGAGACTCGCGGCCGCCGACATGCAGGCCGCGCGGCAGCCGCTCGCTTCGCTGATCGGCAAGTCCGAAAAAGCCCAGCGAAGACTGGCGCCGGCTTCTTGGCAATTCAAGATGCTGCAAGACCATCTCCAAGCGTTGCGTTTGGCGGGAGCGCTGCTGGATGGCCGCACGGATGCTGCAACGGGCTTCGCGTCGGACGATTTGCGGGCCGCCCTCCGCGCGCTGGCGTCGATGGCGGCCAAGACCGAGCCGGCCTTGGCGAAATTTGCTCCCGGAACCGCCCAGCACTCGCTGTCCCGCAACCGGCTCCACGCACTGCGCACGGCGGCCGCCTTGGTCGAAGCGGAATTGGCCAAGAAGAAGGATCGGCTGTGATAATCCCCGGCGCAGAATCGCAATGAATGGCTTCTGGACAAGCGCGGCATGCTGGATTTGGACCGGCGGCACGGCCCTGCTGGGGACCGCTTGCCTTGCGGCGGCCGTCGCTGCGTTCGCGCTGGCGGCCAAACGGAAACGACCGGCGTTTCTCGGCCTCGGCGCCGCCTTCCTGCTGGCTGCGGCCGCGGCAACGCTGGCCAACCCGATCGCAAACATGATGATCTTCTGCCGGGCGAGCGACCAATACGCCGAACGGCTTATAGCGGCCATGCGGGCGCAGTGTCCGGTCGGTCACGATGCCGGGGATTTGATCGCGCGTTTTGGTCAACCAGCCCGCATCCATGCGGGCGGCGCGCGAGAAATCTGGACTTACGACCCGAATCCATGGTGGATGATCGGCTGGACGGATGTTGAAATCGGCGTCGTGGGCAACAAAATCGAAGGCCATTGGCTGGATGATTGAGGTGAAACCATGATTTCAATATTGGCGATTCTCGTCGTGTCGTTCGGCGGTCTGGTCGCGTTCTGGATCGTCGCGGAGAACCGCGGATCGAAATCCAAGCGCATCGCCTTGGGCCTGTTGTCCATCCTCCTCTCGTTACCGGTTGGCGTCGTGATTTCCGTCGCCTTGACTCAATTGGACGATCAGTCCTATTACGCGGCGGCGGTCCGGATCTTGCTCGATGAGAGCCTCGCCGCCCTGGAAGCCCAGGAACCCGGGTTTGCGGCACGACTTCGGGATTTCCGGACGTCGCAACGGCTGTCCTATGAAACGCGCGGCGATCTGCTGGAAAACGTGCGCCGGTTCCACGACGAAGGCGTGCGGCGGCGGGAGGCACGTCCCGCTCCTTGATCCGGGCCGGTCCCGCGCCCGACAGTCGCGCGGTAGCCGCGCTCAGTCTTCGTGGAAGACGACGGCCTCGAAGACAGTGAATTTTGCCCGGGGATCTTTCCAGGCGTTGCCGGGCAGGCCGGCCTTGTAGGACAGATGGGTCAGCGTGGTCGCCAGGTCCCAGCCCTGCTCCGGCGCGACCTGCGGCAAAAACACCGCCGAACGCCCGCCCAGTTCGAGCACCATGCCGTGCCGGCCGATCTCGATGTCTTGGTACGACGCCACGGGCACCGGCGGGGTCAGGGCGCTGATCTCGATTTTCACCTGCGCGAATTCCCGCGCCGTCAGCGGCGGGAAACGCGGATCTTCGAACGCGGCGTCGAAGGCGTGATCCACGACGACGTCGGCCAAGGGACGCCGCGGGAAGATTTCGCCGATGCACCCGCGCAACTCGCCGCCGATGGTCAGGGTGACGAAGCCACCCATCTTGCGCTGCATGGCGGGCGTGGGCTTCACGCCCAGCTCTTCCGGATCGGACGGTTTCTCGCCCTTCAGGGCGCGCGAGATGGTCTCGCGGGCCAAGGCGAGTAGGACTTTCTTGTCTTCCGCGGTCAATTCGGCGGGTTGCTTCGCCGCGGCCGGGGCGGCGGCCTTCCGCGCGGGCCGGCCGGAGCCGTAGAAGCCGATGCTGGCGTAGCTGACGGAATTGCGCCAGTCGCCGGTGCTCCGCCCGGAGGTGTCGTAGGCAATCTGGCGGGCAGTGAATTTTTCAGGCAGCATCCGCAGCAGGACGCCGATGGAATCCTGGCCGCAAATCGTCGCGCCGGTTTTTTCGCAGTAGGCCGCGAAACCGTCGGCATCGCCGGCGACGATCTTCGCGATGGCCCCACCGTCGAGTTCGCGCAGACTGGCCTCCACGTTCGTGCGGAACGGCACGTAGCCGAAATTGGGGCCGTAGTGGGTGAAGTCGGAGCTGACGACCAGCGCGGTCTTGCCGTCCAGCAGTTCGCCCAGCGCCGCGGCGACCTGGCCGCGGACATCGTCGTCGAGCTGGCCGAGGGTGACGGGCACCAGCTTCCAGTCGCGTCCGGCCAAAGCGACCTGCAGGAGCGGCAACTGCAGTTCCACGCTGTTTTCGCCGGCGCGGGTGTCGGGCCGGTCCACGAAGAGCGGATTCTTCATCAGCGCGGCGATGGCGGCGACGTCCAGCGGGGTTTCGCCCAGCGGCGAGCGGTAATGGGTTTCGGTCGCGGGCAGGCTGGCGCGGTTGGGCAGATGCACGCGGTGGGAAAAACCGATCACCACCACGCGCTCCAGATCCTTGCGCGCGGCCAGGGCTTTCAGGCCGGCGGCCGCGCAGGGCCCGGAATAGGCATAGCCCGCGTGCGGCACGATCACGGCGAAGATGGCCGGATCGGCGTCCACTTTCGCCGCCGCGAGGTAGCCCTCCAGTTCGGTCCGGAGACGGGCGGGATCCGCGTCGTACCACGAGCCGGCCAAGGTCGATTCCATGCAGGTCTTTTTCATGGGAGCCTCCTCTTCGCGCGCGCAGGCGTTGCCCGCCAGCAGCAGCGCGACCGCCATCCAAACGCTTCTATTCATTGCGCAAGGCCTCCGCCGGCGGAAGGCGCGCGGCCATCCATGCCGGCCCTGCGGAACAGCATAACGCAAGCCCCGTGGCCAGCGCCAGCGGCAAGAGCCGGGTTTGCGGGCCGAATTCGAACGGCAGCGGGAAGCGGCTGCCCCAGAGGCGCAGGGCGATTTCGGCCGCGATCAATCCGGCCACGGCCGCGGCGCCCGTCAGCGCCAGCGCCTCGGCCACGAACAGTCCGGCGATTTCGCTCCGGCGCGCGCCGAGGGCCCGGCGCAGGCCGATTTCCGCAACCCGTTCGCGCACGCCCGTCAACAGCATGCCGGCCAGCGTCGCCGCCCCCAGCAGCAGGCCCAGCGCCCCGCCCGCGCCGGCCGTCCAGCCGATGGCCCGTTGCCAGCGGCGAACGCCTCGCAACAGGGTTTCGGGAGTGGTCCATTCGACTCCGTCCGCGCCGATTCCCGGCTGGACCAGCAGGGCCGCAATGCGTCGTTGAAGCGCCTCGGGCGCGGACCCCGGCCGAGCCCGGAACAACAAGGCATCCACCCGCGCCAGCGCCTCGGCATCGGCCGTTTCGAACGCATCGGCGGTATGCGGCACGAACACGGTCTCCGCCGCGAGGCCCGGCACGGCCTCGCCGCCGGCCGCGAAGATTCCCACGAGACGATAGAGTTCAGGACCCACGGCGATCGTCTCCCCCATCCGCCAACCGCGTTGCCGGCAGAGCTCGACGGGCGCCACGGCATGGCGCGCGCCTTGGCGGACGTCGAGTTCGTCCAGCGCGCGCCCGGATGCCCAGCGCCAGCCGCGGGCGCCGCCCAGTTCGCCGTCGGCGGCGGCCACGGCGAAGTCCACGCCGGCAATCGACGGCAGAACCTTTACGCCGGACACCCACGCTTCGGCGCCGAGATTGGCGCGGAAGAATTCCACTTGCCGACGGTTCCAGCGCGGTTCGGCGGAACGGGTCAGGACCACGGAACCGGCGCCGAACGAATCGACCAGCTCCCGCGCCTGCCGTTGCAGGGCTTCGAGGGTGGCCAGCAGGACCGTCACGGCGAACAGGCCGAGCGCCAAGCTGGTAAAGGCCAGCCCCGCGCGGGCGGGACCCGTCCGCACGCCGGCCCACAGGTCTGCCGCGAATTTCCTCAAGGCAGGCGCACCTCGTCGCCCGCGGCGAGACCGGAGACGATCTCGATCCGGGTCGCGTCGGCCAATCCCGTTTCGACGGGAATTTCCTCGCCGGACGCCCGTTGGACATAGGCCGCGCCGTCGCGCCAGACGACGGCTTCGCGCGGCAGCCAGAGGGCGTCGGCCGCTTCGCCGGCGACGACGTCGGCGCGGACGGTGATGCCCACCGGCAACGGCCGCGGCAACGGATCGAGCGCGATCTGCACGGGGAAGAACTTGCGCCAGGCGGGCTGGCCCGGCCGGGCCTGGGCCATGCCGCCGACGCTTTCGACCCGGCCGGTCAGCCGCACGTCCGGGAACGCTTCCGGGACGGCCGCGACGGCGCGCCCGGGCTGGATCCACGGCAGCTCCGCTTCTTCCACGTAGCCGCGCACGACGTGTTCGGCGGGATCGGGCAGGCACAGGAAGGCCTGGTTGTGGTAGAGCGTGTCGCCGACGTGGGCGACGCGGTACTCCCCGCCGACCGGCAGCGGCACCAGCGTGGCGGTGCCGGCCACCGGCGCGCGCATTTCGCACAGGGCGAGCTGGCTGGCGGTGAAATCGCGCTGGCGTTCGGCGGCTTCCAGCGCGGCGCGCGCCTTGGCCAGACGCGCGGCGTGGACGTGCTTTTTCGTCAGATCGAGACGGACGTCGAGCTGCTCGCCGCGCGTTTTCAGCGCGGCGATCTTGGCTTCCTGCTGGGCAACTTCTTCGGGCGCCATCAGGCCGCGTTCGGCCAGGTTCCGCACGGATTCGAGGAAGCGCTCCTCGGCTTCGAGCTCGTTCCGCGCGTCCAGGCGCTTGGTTTCCAGTTCGAGCAATTCGAGGGGCAATTCGGCTTTTTCGAGGCTGTCCAGTTCCTGCCGGGCGCGGACGAGTTCGCTTTCCTGCCGCGCCAGATCCTGCGCGATCTGCGACGCGTCGAAGCGGGCCAGCAGGTCGCCCGCCTCCACGCGGGTGCCTTCGGGCACGAGTTCGGCCAGGACGGCCGAGCCCTGCACGCCAACGGAAATCGTCTCCACGCGGCGCGCCTCCAGCTCGCCGCGGAACGGCAGGGCCATGCGGACGGGCCCGCGCGCCACCGCGACCGTGCGCGGCGCCTCGGCGGCGCCGCGGCCGCAGCCGGTCCAGGCCAGCGCGGCGAGCGCGCCCGCGGCCAGCCGGTTAATCGTCGTTCTTCGCATGGTTCGTTTCCTCGCGCAGGATTTCCCGGGGCGCCGGCACCAGCGTGCCCAGCGCGTGCAGCAAGCGGTAGGCCGCGACGGACGCGTCGCGGCGGGCGGCCAGTTCGGCCAGTTCGGCGGCGCGACCGTCGGCCTCGGCGTCGGAAACCGAATCGGCGCTGGCGCGGCCGGCGTCGAACAGGGCGCGCGCCAGCTCGGCGCGGTCGGCGGCCAGTTCGCGGTTGCGCGCGGCCAGATCCAAGGTCGCGCGCGTGCGGCGGTAGGCCGACCACGCGGAGTTGACTTCCAGCGCCAGGCGGTTGCGGACGATCTCGGCGACCTGCCGGCGGGCCTCGGCGTCCACTTCGGCGCGGGCGGCGTCGAGCCGCGCGCCGCGCAGGTTCAAGTCCACGTCGGCCACGAGACCGACGAACCAGTCGTCCTGGTCGAAGCGCCCGGCATCGCTCCAGTCCTCGCCTTCGCCGAAGGTGGTCTGGCGCGCGGTCAGGCGCAGATCCGGCAGGAGGTTCCGCCGCGCCAGCAGCGCCTGGCGGTCGGCGGTGGCGACGTCCTGCATGGCCTGGGCGACGTCGGGGCGCTGGTCCAGCGCGACGGCCAGCGCGCGCTCGGCGTCGCTTTCGCCGAGATCGAGCAGATCGGGCGGCGCGAGCCGGAACGAGGTCTCGAGCGGCAAGCCCAGCAGCTCGGCGAACTCCTGGAACTGGACCGCGAGCTGCGCGCGTTCCGTCTCGAGGCGCAAAGCGGCCTCGCCGCGCTGGAGGTCCATGCGCAGGACTTCGGTGCGGGTGGCGCGCCCCTGCCGCTCGCGGGCATCGGCCAAGGCGTAGAGCCGTTCCAGGCGGTCGGCGAAGGCTTCGTCGCCGGCGATCTGGTGGCGCAGGTAGATCAGGTTCTCGAACGATTCCGCGACGGCCACGGCCAGCGCCGAACGGTCGCGTTCCCACGCGCGGCGCGCGGCCAGCAGGGTTTCGTTGGCGGCCACGAGCGGTTCGTTGCGGACGAGCGGGCCGAAGTTCCGGAAAAGGGGCTGCTCGACTTCCAGCCGGATCTCGCCGCGGCGCAGCGTGGGCGCGCCCTCCACGTCGATCTGCTGGGCGCTGGCGGCGGCGCCGACCCGCGTGCCGTAGGGGGCCGTGGCTTCGGCCGCGAGACCGGCGCGGGCGGTTTCGGAATCCGACCCGGCGCCGACGGAGCCTTCGGGCTTCACCTGGAAGCCCCGCACGGTTTCCCGCGCGCGGTCCGCCGCCAAGCGATAGCCTTGCAGATCCAGCGCGCCTTTCACGAGCTGGCGGTTGTGCTCCAGCGCGCGCGCGATGGCGTCTTCGAGGGTCAGCGGCAGGACTTCGCCCGCGGCGGCCCCGGGCACCGCGGCCGCCAGCGCCAGCGCGGCCGCCAGCGATCGGAATGGAAATCCGTTCCACATGGAGCGCATCCTAGCGGTTTCCGGCGGCGGGGAAAACCGATTTCCGGCGCGGATTTCCGGCGCGCGGCGCGGCGAACGGCGGCGGGGGAAAAGATTGATTCGGCCGGGCGCCTGCGGGTAGAGTGGCACCGGAACTGAACGACATGGCGGGCGCGGAAACATTGATCGAGGCGGACAACCTGGTCCGGCGTTTTCCCCGGTGCGAAGCGCTGGGGGGCGTGTCGTTCCGGATCCGCCGCGGCGAAATCGCGGCTCTGCTCGGTCCCAACGGCTCCGGCAAGACGACCACCCTGCGCATTCTGGCGACGGCGCTCGCGCCGACGGACGGCTGCGCGCGCATCGCCGGCTACGACGTGACGTTCCAGTCGCTGGCCGTCCGCCGCCGGATCGCCTACCTGCCCGAAAACGTCCCCCTCTATCCCGAAATGCGCGTGGAGGAATACCTGGCGTTCCGCGGACGGCTGCGGGGGCTGCGCGGCGCGCGCCTGGCGGAACGCCTGCGCGACGCAGTCGAGCGCGGCGGCCTCGGCGACGTCCTGCGCCGCTCCATCGGCACGCTGTCGCGCGGCTACCGCCAGCGCGTCGGCCTGGCGGACTGCCTGCTGCACGAGCCGGACGTCCTGCTGCTGGACGAGCCGCTGGCCGGGCTGGATCCGGCGCAGGTGGACGCCGTGCGCGCGCTGCTGCAAGGCCTGGGCCCGGACCGCTGCGTGCTGTTTTCGACCCACGTGCTGGACGAAGCCGAACGGCTGTGCCACCGCGCGCTGATCCTCAACGCGGGCCGCTTGGCCGCCGCGGATGCCCCCGACCGGCTGGCGACGGCCGGCGAAACCACCTTCGCGGAGGCCTATCGCCGCCTGACCACGCCGCTGCCGCTGGTGCGCAATCCCGGCCAACGGAGGGGCGCATGAACGCGTTCTTCCCGCTCTGGCGCCGCGAACTGGCGGCCTATTTCCGCACCTCGATCGGCTACGTGGCCGGCACTTGCTTCTTGGCGATCGCCGGTTTCGGCTTGTGGCGGCAGGCCGCCCAGCTGGCCCGCAGCGCGGCCGAGGGAGACTTGGTCCAGAACCTGTTCGGCACGCCCGTCTACTGGCTGGCGCTGCTGGTCGCGACGCCGCTGCTGACCATGCGCCTGTTCGCGGAAGAACAGCGCGCGGGCACGCTGGAAACCCTGCTGGCCGCGCCGGTGACGGAAACCCAGGTGGTGCTGGCCAAGTTCGCCGCCGCCTACGCGACGTTCCTGCTGCTGTGGCTGCCCACCCTCGCCTACGCCGCCGTCCTGCGGCAATGCGGCGCGAACCTGCCCCCGCTGGATTGGGGCCCCGTGGCGGCGGCCTATCTGGGCACGGCGCTGATCGGCGCGTTCTTGCTGGCGCTGGGCCTGCTCTGCTCGCTGCTGACGCGCCACCAGGCCGTCGCCGCCATGGCGGGCTTCGCGACCGCCGGCCTGGCGCTGGCCGGGGGCCGCCTGCCGTTCTACGCCCACGCCGCGCCGTTCCGGGAATTCGCCGCCGCCGTTTCGACGACCCGGCACATGGCCGATTTCGCGGCGGGCATCGTGGACACCCGCGCCGTGGTCTGGTACGTCGGCGGCACCGCGCTGCTGCTGTTCGCGGCCATCCGCATCCTGGAGGCGCGCCGCCTGCGCTGACGCCATGGCCGAACACGCCCCCATCCTGCATCTCTCCGACCGGGCCCGGCGCCGGCTGCTGCGCGCCAACGTCGCCGCGGCCATCGGGCTGGGCATCGCGATCTTCGCCATGGCCAACGTCCTGTCGGGACGCCACTACGAACGCTTCAACTGGAGCCGCCGGCCGTTCGCGCGGCTGTCCGACGCCAGCCGGCGCCAGCTGGAATCCGTCGCGCAGGACGTCCGGTTCGTCGCGCTGCTGCGGCCGGACCACGAAGCCTACCGCGCCACGGAAGCGCTGCTGCGGGAATACGCCGCGCAGGCGCCCAACGTGTCCGTCGAATTCGTGGACCCGGACCGCGACCGGGCCCGCACCGAGCAGCTCGTGGCGCAATACGGCTGGACCGGCGGCGAGGGCGTCGCCGTCGCCATCGGCGGCCGCCACCAGATCGTGCCCGCCGCCGACCTCGTCGAGTACGCCGCGGCCGCCGATCCCGACGATCCGCCCCGCCGGACGTTCCGCGGCGAAGCGCTCTTCGGCCGCGCGATCCAGGGCCTCGCGCAGGCCGCGCGGCCCGTCGCCTGCTTCCTCCAGGGCCACGGCGAGCGCGCGCCCGACGACTTCGACCGCCACGCGGGCTATTCCCGCATCGCCGCGCACCTGCGCGACGCCAACCTCGACGTCGAACGGCTGGACCTCGGCGAGACCAAGACCGTGCCGACCCGCTGCGCGGTCCTGATCGTCGCCGGTCCTTCCAAGGAATTCGCGCCGTTCGAGATCGCCCTGCTGCGCGACTATCTGAACCGCAAAGGCCGGCTGCTGCTGCTGCTGGATGCCCGCACCGCCACGGGGCTGGAACCGCTGCTGCGCGACTGGGGCGTGGAACTGGGCAACGACGTCGTCGTGGACGAAGCCCGCACCCTCAGCGGCCGCGAACTCCACGTGTCCGCCTATCCCGCGCATGCCATCACCGCGCCCTTGCAGGGACTCGCCAGCGTCTTCTTCCTGCCGCGCTCGGTGCGCGCCCGCGACTCCGAGCCCGGCGCCGACAAACCGATCGTCGCCCCGCTGGCCACCTGCTCGGCGTCCGGCTGGGCGGAATTCGATCCGGACGATCCCGCCGCGCATTTCGACCCGTTGGTGGACCTGCCCGGGCCGCTGCCCGTCGCGGTCGCCGTCGAGCGCGGACCCGTGCCGGGCGTCCACGTGCAGATCCGCCCCACCCGCCTCGTGGTCGTCGGCGAATCCGATTTCGCCGCCAACGGCGGGCTCATGGGCGCCAACGCCGACTTCTTCCTCAACGCCGTGCGCTGGCTGCTGGAGAGCGAAGGCGGCTTCGCCGCCGCGCCCGCCGCGTTCGAGGAACTCCGCCTCGTGCTCGACGCGCGGCAGCTGCGGCATCTCTTCTGGATCGCCGGCGCCGCCTTCCCGGGCATCGTCGCCCTGCTCGGCCTCTGGGCCACCTGGCGGAGGCGGCGATGAGCTTCCGCCTGACCGGCATGCTGGCCCTCGTCGCCGCCGCGCTCGCGCTGCTGATCGCGTTCGCGGACCGCGACGACGAAACCGCCCGCGCCCGCCTCGAACAGACCCGCCGCGCGTTCCGTTTCGATCCCGCGCGCGTGGACGGCCTGATCATCGAGACCGACGGCCAGGCCATCGAGTGCCGCCACGACGGCCGCCGCTGGCGGCTGGTCCGGCCCATCGCGGCGCGCGCCGATCCGCTCGCCATCGCCCGCCTGCTGGGCGCGCTGCAGGAACTGCCGCGCGGCGACGTGCTCCTGCCGCCCAAGCGCGCCGGCAATCCCTATGCGCCCTACGGCCTCGACGCGCCGCGCGCAGCCATTGCCCTGCTCTCCGGCGCCGCCACCAACCGCATCCTCATCGGACGCCGCACGCCGCTGGGCGACGGCGTCTACGTCCGCCAGTCCGAGCAGGCCGGCCTCGTCCGCCTGGATCCCGCCCTGCTTGGCCTGCTGCCGGCCGGCCCGGAAGCGCTGCGCGACCGCGCGCTGCTGGCCGGCACCCCGGCGGACATCGACCGCCTCGATATCCGCGGCCCGGGGGGCTACCTGCAACTCGCCCGCGCGGAATACAACGGCTGGCGCCTGTACCAGCCTTTCGCCGCCCGCGCGGATTCCGCCAGCGTGGCCGCCCTCGTCGAAAAGCTGCTGGCCTGTTCCGTCGTCCAGTTCGTGCAGGACGGCGTCAGCGATCTCGCCCCCTACGGCCTCGACAGCCAGAGCGCCGTTTCCGCCGTGCTCAACACGGACGCCGGCGACGGCTCCCAGGTGCTCGTGCTCGGCGACCCGCTGCCGAACGACCCCGCCCTCGTCTATGCCCGGCTGCAGGCCGAAAACTCCATCTATGCCGTTCCGCGCGAGGTCCGCCAGGCGCTGCTCGTCGCCCCCGACGACTTGCGCGACCGGCGCCTGCCCGGCCTCGATCCCGACGAACTCCGCGGCCTCCGCATCGCCGCCGGCGAAACCGTCCTTGAATTCCGCCAGGACGACGGCGACTGGAGCATCGCCGCCCCGCTCCGCGCCCCGGCCGACGCCGACGCCGTCCGCGACCTCCTGCGGTCCTGGGCGGACGTCCGCCTCGGCTCCTTCGAGAACGCCGCGACTTCCGCCCCGCCGCCCGCGTGGACCCGCGAAATCCGACTGACTCCGCGCCGGGACCGCGCCCCCGACGTCGTCGTGCGCGTCGCGCCGGCACCGGACAGTCCCGATGCCTGTCGCATCGCCATCGAAGGCGAGGCCAGCGTCGCCCTCGCTTCCCCCGCCCGCCTGCTGAACTTCCCGCTCGATCCCCAGCCGTACCGCGCGCGCGACGTCCTCGCGCTCGCGCCGGCCGACGTCGACCGCCTCCGCATCGCCGCCGGCGAAACGACCGTCCAGATCGACCGCGATCCCAGCACCGGCCAATGGGTGCCGGCCGCGCCGTGGATCGACGGCCTGCTGGCCGCGCTGTCTCCCCTGCGCGCGGAAAGCATATTGCCCGCCGACGCCGCCGTGCCGGCCGATGCCTTCGAGCCGCCGCATCTGGTCCTTTCCGTACGGCTGCGCGGCGCCAGCGGCATCGCCGCCACGCTCACCGTCGGCGCCGAAACCGAGCCCGGCGGCCCGCGCCTGGCCACCCTGCGCGGGCGCGATTTCGTCTTCACGCTGCCGGCCTGGACCGTCGCCGCGCTGACGCCTCCGCCAAACCCATGAAATCCCTCCGCATCCATCTCGACGCCCACGCCCACGTCTATCCGTTCCACGACCTGCCGAGCCTCCTGCTCGCCGCGCTCGACCGCATGCCGCGCCGCGCGCCGACCGACCAGCGCGTCCTCGCGCTGGCCGAGCGCGCCGACTGCGCGTTTTTCCAGGCCCTTGCGCAGGACGAAATCCGCCTGCCCGGCGACCGCTGGCGCGTCGTCGCCTGGGATCCCGACGGCGGCGTCAAGTTGCGCCACCTGCCCGACCACCGCGACGTCTGGATCCTCGCCGGCCGCCAAATCGTCTCCGCCGAACGCATCGAAGTGTGTTCGCTCTTCAGCGACGAGCCGATCCCCGACGGCCGGCCCGCGCGCGACATCGTCCGCGCCATCCTGGCCGCCGGCGGCCTGCCGGCGCTCGACTGGGCGCCCGGCAAATGGCTCTTCGGCCGCGGGCGGCTCGTGCGCAAACTGGTCGCCGAATTCCCGCCCGCGCAACTCGTCCTCGTAGACTCCTCCCTGCGCCCGCTCGGCTGGCCCGCGCCGCGCCTCTACGCCCAGGCCCGCCGCGCCGGCCGCGCCGTGCTGGCCGGCTCCGATCCGCTGCCCTTCGCGGGCGAAGAAGACGTCGCCGGCTCCTACCACTGCACCTTCGAGATTCCGGCCCCGGCCGATCCGGTGCGCCTCGTCGCGCCGCTCAAGGCCGCCCTCGCGGCCGGCGCCCCCGGCCTCCGCTTCGGCGGCCGGCGCGGAACGCCGCGGACGGTCTTCCGCCGGCTCCGCCGCAACGCGCAGGAGAAAAAACAGCCATGATCCCGGAAATGCCGCGCGTCCTGCTGATTTCCCCGCAGCCGTTCTTCCAGTGGCGCGGCTCGCCGCTGCGCGTGCGGTTCAACGCCCAGGCCCTCGCCGAACTCGGCTACGACGTCGATCTGCTCGTCATGCCCGTCGGCGACGACCTGGCGCTTCCGGGCGTGACGCTCCACCGCGCACCGAACTACATCCGCGCCAAGGATCTGCCCATCGGCCCCTCGACGCCCAAGGCCCTGCTCGACGTGGCGCTCTATTTCAAGGCCGCCGCCCTCGCGCGCCGCCGACGTTACCACGTCATCCACGGCATCGAGGATGCCGGCCCCATCGCCGCGGTCCTCGCGCGCCGCCACGGCGCCAAGATGATCTTCGAGAAACACTCCGATCCGGCATCCTACAAGAAGGGCTTCATCCGCAATCTCGTCATGGCCGCCTACCGCCGCGTCGAGCGCTTTTCGATCCTCCGCGCCGACGCCGTGATCGGCACCGGCCCGGCGCTCGTCGCCCAGGCGCAGCAGATCGCCCCCGGCAAGCCCGTGCACCACGTCTTCGACATCCCGTCCTCGCTCGTGGAACCCGACCCGGAGAAAACGCGCGCGGCCCGCGAACGCCTCGGCTTGCCGCCCGGCGCGGTGCTGGCGCTCTACGTCGGCTCCTTCGCCGTCTACCAGGGCATCGATCTGCTTTTCCACGCCATCCCCGCCGCCCTGCGGCAGAATCCCAACCTGTATTTCGCCGTGATCGGCGGCAGCCCGGAACAGATTTCCCTGCGCCAAACGGCGCTGATGGACGCCGACCTGGCCGAGCGCGTCCTCTTCCCCGGCCACATCCACCCCGACGAACTGCCCCACGTGCTGGCCGCGGCCGATGTGTTGCTTTCCCCGCGCATCGCCGGCGGCAACACCCCGCTGAAGCTGCTCGACTACCTCAAGGCCGGCCGCGCCATCGTCGCCTGCGACAATCCCGCCAACCGCCTGATCCTCGACGAAACGACCGCCCGGCTCGTCGCGCCCGATTCCGCCGCGTTCGCCGCCGGCATCGTCGCCCTGGCGGGCGACGCCCCGTTGCGCGAGCGCCTCGGCGCCGCCGGGCGCGAGCTGCATCGCACCACCTACAACTACGCCGAATACCGCCGCCGCCTCGCCGGCGTCTACCGCCAGCTCCTCGGCCCCGCCGCCGACGCCTGCCGCAACCCCGACACGCTCTGATCCGCCCCGCGCGGAATTTTACGTAGAACGTAAAAAGTTTGCGCGAGTTTTACGTAGAACGTAAAAACTTTGCGCCCGCTACTTCGGCGAGGGCGGGATCACCAGCACCGGGCAGTCGGCCTTGCGCACGACGCGTTCGGTGACGTTGCCGAAGAGGATCTTGCCCACCGCGCCCGCGCCCTGCCGGCCCAGAATGATCAGATCGACGTCCTGCTCCGCGGCGTATTCGAGGATCTTGTGGCGGGCCTCGCCGATGCGCATGGCGACCACCAACTTCACGCCCGCGGGCACCCGCGGCACGTAGGCTTCGGCCAGCTTGGCGTCGATCTCGCGCTTGGCGCGCGCATCGACGTCTTCGTCCACTTCGTAGATGTAGCCCTTCCAGAACTGCGCCGGCGGCTCGGGAATCACGTGCAGCAGGTGCAGCTCGCAGCCGACGTTGCGCACGGCCGAATTGACCGCGAAGACGAACGCGCGGTCCGCGTTCTCCGAAAAATCGGTGCAGAACAGGATCTTCTTGAAGTTCTCGTGCCGGATCGTTTCGCCCATGGTCCGCCTCCCGCCTGTCCGCTCATTTCACCCACGTCGTCGGCACCGTCACGAGCTGCGGGAACGCCAGCAGCAGCAGCGCCGCGACGACCAGCGCCCCCAGGAACGGCAGCGCGCCCTTGAACACGCTCTGCAGCGGCACCGCCCGGTCCATGCCGCTGACCACGTACACGTTCACGCCCACCGGAGGCGAAATCACGCCCATCTGCGTCACCAGCACGATCATCACGCCGAACCAGATCGGGTCGAACCCGAGATCCAGCACCACGGGATAGAAGATCGGGATGGTCAGCATCACCAGCGCCAGCGCGTCGAGGAAGGCACCGGCCACCAGATAGAAGAGCACGATCGTCAGCAGGATGCCCCACCCCGGCAGCGGCAGCCGCGCCATCCACGCGGCCAGTTCGGTCGGCACGTTGGTGATTTGCAGGAAGTGGCCGAACACCGTCGCGCCCGCCACGATCACCAGCACCATGCACGAGGTCCGCAGGGTTTCGCCCATCGCCGTCGCCAGCATCCGGAAGCTGCACTTGCGCAGCGCGAGCGCGATCCCCACGCTGCCGGCCGCGCCCACGGCGGCGGCCTCCGTCGGCGTGAACCAGCCCGCGAACATCCCGCCCATCACCAGCGCGAACAGCAGGAGCGTCTCGACCACGCCGCCGAGCGACCGG